>Ga0315307_1000136_pt1 | contig 28626 bp, 16 predicted proteins | sample TDP2_MG_FD_203079 | JGI IMG/M metagenome (GOLD analysis project Ga0315307, IMG submission 203079) | Freshwater sediment microbial communities from Lake Towuti, South Sulawesi, Indonesia - TDP2 | ecosystem: Environmental > Aquatic > Freshwater > Lake > Sediment | place: Indonesia: South Sulawesi...
CCAACGAAGTAATGGGCGACATTCATCAGAAAGCGAGGAAATGCCTGAAGAAAGACGTTCGCGCAATGTTACTTCATTGCGCGAACGTCCCTAGTCCTTCTTCATGGCTCTCTCGATCCTGGCCCAGGAGTCGCGAAGAGTCGCCGTCCGGTTAAAGCATAGTCGCTCCGGAGTAGAGTCGCGGTCCACGCAGAAATAGCCCAGCCGCTCAAACTGGTAGCGGGCGCCCACCTCAGCCCCGATGACGCTCGGCTCCAGGTAGCAGGGGACCACTTCCAGCGAGTTCGGGTTCAGATTGGAGAGGTAGTCCTGCCCCTCCTCCACGTCATCCGGGTTCGGCCTGAGGAAGAGATGGTCGTACAATCGGGCCTCGGCCTGGACCGCCCGTGCGGCCGACACCCAGTGCAGTGTCGCCTCTGCCTTTCGACCATCGGGCGCGTCCCCACCGCGGGTCTCCGGGTCGTAGGTGCAGTGGATCTCGGTGATCTCGCCAGCTGCGCTCTTGACAGCCCCCGTGCATCTCACGAAGTACGCGTTCCGCAGTCGCACCTCCCGTCCCGGGGCCAAGCGGCGGTACTTCGGCGGCGGATCCTCGCGGAAGTCGTCCCGCTCCAGGTACAGCTCTCTCCCGAAGGGCACCTTGCGTGTTCCGGCGCTTGCGTCTTCCGGGTTGTTGATGACATCCAGTTCTTCCACCCGACCCTCGGGGTAGTTGGTCAGGACCACCTTCACCGGCCTCAGCACCGCCATCACCCGCGGCGCTCTCCGGTTCAGATCGTCACGAATGCAGTCCTCCAACACCGCGACATCTACGATGTTATCTATCTTCGCCACCCCGGCCCTCCGGCAGAAATCACGGATCGCTTCCGGCGTGTACCCGCGTCGGCGCAGACCCGCCAGCGTTGGCAGTCGCGGATCGTCATACCCCCGGACATGACCGCCCTCGACGAGCTCGATGAACCGGCGCTTGCTCATGACCGTGTGTGTCATGTTCAGCCGCGCGAACTCGATCTGCCGCGGATGGTAGATGCCGAGCTGGTCCAGGAACCAGTCGTACAGCGGGCGATGGTTCTCGTACTCCAGCGAACAGAGCGAATGGGTGATCCCCTCGATCGAATCCTGCAGACCGTGCGCCCAGTCGTACATCGGGTAGATGCACCACTTGGACCCCTGGCGGTGGTGCTCGGAATGTCGGATCCGGTACATCACGGGATCGCGCAGCAGCAAGTTGGGCGCGGCCATGTCTATCTTCGCGCGGAGGGTACGCGCCCCGTCCGGGAACTCGCCGGCGCGCATCCGCTGGAACAGGTCCAGATTCTCCTCCACGCTGCGGCCGCGATAAGGGCTTTCCACCCCCGGCTTGGTGAGCGTGCCGCGCGTCTGGATGAGCTCATCGGGCGAGAGGTCACAGACGTAGGCCTTGCCCTGTCTGATGAGTTGCAGCGCCCACGCGTACTGCTGCTCGAAGTAGTCGGAGCCGAAGAACAGCCGGTCCCCCCAGTCCACCCCCAGCCAGCGGACATCGTCAATTATCGCCTCCACGAACTCCTGCTCCTCCGTGGTGGGGTTAGTGTCATCGAACCTCAGGTTGAAGACGCCGCCGAATTCCTGGGCGATGCCGTAGTTGATCCAGATGGCCTTCGCGTGTCCGATATGAAGGTAGGCGTTGGGCTCCGGAGGGAAGCGCGTGTGGACGCCGCGGAATCGCCCAGAACGCAGATCCTCGATAACGGCCTGGCGGATGAAGTTCATCGGCGTCTGCTGGCGGCCAAACCTGTCTTCTTCAGTATGCTCCTCTTCGATATGCCACGAGCCCATGAGAGTGTAGCTCCATCCCCTTCGTCTTCGGCCTCACCGCGCGGCACATCAGATCGGCCGGCGAACTGAGCCACCCATCAGGTGCCTCTACCTGTGTTCCAGTGTCCCAGCAGCGGCCCTCGACGGCCCTCCTGCCCGGCGACCAGGGCGCGAATCTGCAAGGCCCTTCGCCGGGCTGGTAGGGCGCCCCTCCCATCCGACACTGAAGGTTCCTCTCACAGTTCGGAGTGAGAAGCGACCCCGGTGTCGGCCGGCCTCTGGAATGACCCACTTGGAAGGGCTATCGGCGTCGCACTTTGGCCCAGCTGTAGCGGTCAGATGGAGGCGAAACCGGCCTGAGCGCTCCCTGGTGCGAAGGGCGACTCCCACCCACACTTTCTCCGGTCGCGACCCCCAACCGGCCCTCAGCATGAGTGGAAAGGTGTCACCGCTGACACAGCCCATGTGCTCTGCCAACCACGCTGACACCTGAGAACGGCTTTGGGGTGGTTCTATCCTTATCTGACCGCTACAGGGTAGTGCACGTTGAAGGTGCCCCTCGCGAAGTATCGCCGACAGGCGGCCTGAACGTGGCTCTCCTCCAGACTGCCATCTGAGCGCACGCGACAGATCCCCCGATTCGAGTAGTAGTGCCAGTGCCAGCCGAACTGGTCGAGAATCTTCAAGTAGTCCAGCATCATGGTCTCGGCGCAGCGGTTGTCGAACACACTCTCTTTGGTCTGTTCGAAGGCACCGAACTCGCCCAGGTGTATCGGCCGCCCCCTGGCGATGCTGTACCGAAACACAGGGATCCACCGCGCTAGCATGGTCCGCGCGTCGCGCTGGTGGTTGGGCCATCTTGACTCCAGCCGGTTCTCGTAGTCGTGGAAGCTGTAGCAGGTCAGCTCGTCACTGGTCGCCTCGAGGTTCTGAAAGGCCGCCCGCGGATAGGGCTGCGCCCCGGGACCCCAGGGAGGGATCACCTCGTAGTAGATGAGGTGGGTCTTGTCGCTCTCACGGATCGCGGTGGTGATCTTCTTCACTAGCGCGTTGTACGCGATCGGGTCTCTCGTCTCCGGCTCGTTGAGAAGATCGTAAGCGACCGCATCCGGGGGGTAGTCCTGGCAGGCCCGCGCCAGGGTGCGGTAGTGTTCGACAATGTCGGGAATCCACTTCTCGTCCGCGTTGAGGACGTTCTGAAGGCCCTCTCCCCAACACCATTGGAGAGTGTTCATCGCGGCTTCGCCGGTCTGATTGTGTTGGGGCCGCCAGCTATTAGCTCCCGTGCGCGCAATGGATTCGATCTCCTTGACGCCCCCCGGCCCACCTATGTCCGTAGGTCCGTAGCAGTAGGCCGTGAAGCCGCCAAAGCGCTTGATCCGATCAACCGGGATGCGGTAGGTGATCCAGCCCCGGCCTGGGACGGCCAGGTAGTCCCCCCAGATGCCCCGTGATCCGAGCACTTTGGCCTCATCGCCCACCTCGAGACCCGGGTAGCCCACCATCAGCCCGTAACTGGCCAGCGGGGGCAGAGGTGCAAGGCGCAGCGGCTTCGTGCCCCATTCGTCCGGTGATTCGAGGTAGTTGTACACGTCGGCCGCCCTGAGGGACCACTTGTCTGCCGGGTCGGGCAGCAGGACTTCGCTGAACGTGATGGGGTAGTTCAGCACTGCTCGGGACCAGAGGCGACAGGCCTCCAGGTACGGCTGAGCCCGCCCCAGGGCACTCGGGTCCGCCAGGTCGGCGGTGAGGAGTCTCGACTCCTCGAGGAAGCCCCGCCACTCCTTGAGAGGGCGCAGGAGGAAGAGGCGTGGCCCCGGCGCGCTGAAGCTCACCGTGACCTTCCTTGTGCCTTTCTCGCCAGCCGCGAACACGATCTTGTCTGGCGCCCGCAGGAAAACCAGCTCTATCGGCAGTCCCCCGCCCCGAGACAGATCGTTGACCAGCAGCACCCAGTTCTCGCTGAGTCTGCCATGCTGCGCCCGATCATACACGGTGCCGTCTGCCTCCGGCCTCAGGGTGACGAGCTTGCCGTCGAGCACCCCCCACAGGGCCACCGGCCCCAGCATGGCGGTCTGTTCGTGGTAGACCCGCCACGGTTCGAGCTGGTCCCAGCCCTCCAAGGTGAACTCCCTGTCGCTCACTGTGACCAGCGCCGCCGGAGATAGCGGGCTAGCCAAGATGCTGGCCGGCGATGAGACGCGGAGGCCCCAGGCGCCAACGTCGTTCTCCTCCAGCAGCCCAGTGTCGAACCACCCGAACTTGTTGCCCGAGGCGGCATTCAGCCGGTTGATGCCACCGCCCTTTCGCGCGCTCGCGACGACGGGCTGGGCTCTCTCGATGGCCGCCAGTGCGCGATCATAGCGGCGGGTGCTGAGCGCGGCCTCGACCTGGGTCACGACACCGCCCAGAGCCTGAGCGGCATTCCGGCAGGCAGCGACATCCGCTTCCGGGGCGCCGAGGGCCTCCAGACCGGCCGCCTGATTCCCTAGGTTGGTCGCCTCATCGGCCAGCAGGACACAGCGCGTCAAGGCCTCTGCCCTTGCGTGGACAGCGCCAGCCGGAAGGTGGGCGCTCCCCTCCTGGGGATCCGCGAGCTTCAGCACCCACTCGGGCAGCCGACCCGCACTGCCACTCCACCCATGGGCTTCCCAGTCGGCGATCACGATGCCTCTGTCGCGCAGCATCTCCAGGCGCCACACAGCCTCCTGGTCGAGACGCTGGAGCCGGTCCCTCGCCAGCGCCATGATGTGTTCCTCCAACTCCGGGCTGCTCAGGACAACCGACTTGCCGCCAGGCATCTCCCTTACCGAGAACCAGCTCGAGTCATCGAAGTCCGGCCCCATGCAGGGCTCATACTCAAGCATGGTCAGGGGGGCGAACTTCTGGACCTTCCAGCGCCCAGAGCCGCTGCCGAACCTCTCCCTGGCCCCTCCCCGGTAGACGATGACGCCTTGCAGCGCAAAGCCTCTGGCAGAGGTGCTGATGATGAGCACATTGGGCCCCGACCGCAGCAGCGGAGTGAGCTCAACCGAGAGGGCCCCCTCCGGGCGGCCTTGTCGTTGCCCGTCGTAGCTGGCCACCTGCTCTCCGTTCAGGAAGACCCATGCATACTCCGAGGCCAGGCCCTGGAAGCCAGCCAAGGCGACGGGCTTGCGCTCCACCTCCAGCACTGTGCGAAACAGCACCGGGCAGGTCGGGTACTCGTCAGTCTGCCAGTACAGCGACCCCGGCGGGAAACTCGGCTCGTTCCCAGCCCAGTCGGCAGTGATCCACGGTGCCGCCCCGGCGGCTTGGGCCACCATCAGAAAGGCGATGCTGACACCGGCGAGCATGACGCGCGAGCAGAGCATTGGGAGCTCCCCCCTTTCTTACCGCCTCGGACCGCGCCGACAGATCGAGACCTCCTGCTGCAACAGGGCGCCACCGCGCCTCACATCCCTAGCCCGAAGAGCAAGCGCACCGCGGCTTGGAGAAAGTAGACAGTGGCGTCCCCGACGATCAGGCCGAGGAAGAGCGGAAGCGCGGCGCGGTGCGCCCGCAGGCCTCCATAGCGAAGCAGGAGCGACTTGATGACCCAGGTCAAGAAGATCGCCAGCGTGAACTCGATGATCGAGTCGCCGATGGCGAGCGGGAAGGCCACCGGGTGAAGGGGCCACCAGGCCAGACGCAGCTTCAGGAGCATCAACACCAGAGTGAAGATCAGTCCGAAGCCCATGGCCCCGCTGGCAGAGAGATCAGGGCCTGCGGGGTTGCGAACCTGACCGGCCAGGGCATCGTAGTTCCAGCGAGGTATGCCCAGATTCCAGTGATTCGCCTTGCCGGTGGCGAGGCCGACCTCGAAGCCCACATGGAGGTTGGCCCAGAAGTAGCAGGTCATGGTCACGACGGTCACCGCGATCAGCGACAGCGCGATCCTGCGGGGCTGCATGCGCCCCCCGTCGGCCATCTTCAGCGCTTCCAGTTGAACCGGCCCGGGATGGCTGCTCTGCTGCTTGAGGAACGGGTTCAGCAGGGCGAACACGCCCAGGCTGCTGGGACCGATAGCCCGCGTTCCCGCCAGCGTACGCAGGATCCAGTCGGGCATGGCACCGAAGAACTGGTGGCTGGGCGGGCCCAGTTGAGCGCGGACCCGAGAGAGCACCAGGGCCATGGTGAAGTAGAGCCCCAGGAAGGTGACTGCCACCCACTGGGACATGCCGCCCCAGGCGATGAACCACCACAGGAAGCCGACTCCCAGCAGCGCCCCCAGAGTTGCCCAGCGATAGGGAAACGCCTCCCTGCTCTCGTTGGATAGCACGGATGCGAGGCCGAGCGTCCTGCGTGAGACCTGGACCAGGAAGCGCCGGTCCAGCCACAACACTGTCAGCAGGATGGCGACGAAGCTGCCCCCGACCTGGTAGTCTCCATACGGGAACCCCGCGCGGGAGTTGGTGGACCATCCCAGATAGCCGGATAGCACGTGCTCCCCTACCCAGAACAGGTCGAAGACGAAGAGAGAGAAGGCGAGGTCCAGGGGCATCAGGTAGCACAGGCCAATCGCGCCGGGCGACCAGGTCAGCGATGCGATGCGGATGAAGTTCCAGGGATGCCGGTTCTCCACATAGGTTGAGTAGTCGAGGTAGACCGGGATCCCTGGGAGGCTGGGGAGCATCTCGGTCAACAGATTCCACACCCCGAGTCCCCCGGAGAAGGCGAGGCCTACCCACCACAGCTTGCTGTGGAGCAGGCCCGTATGCTCATCGGCGAGCTGAAGGGGAAGCACGGTCAGCGGGAATTGGAGCTTCTCCTCATCGCTCCACCGGCGCCGGACGATCGAGTTCAAGCACAGACACACCCACAGCAGCACGGTGACGAAGCCTGTCCACCACAGCGCCGGCCCGCCCCAGGCGCGCACCACTCCCCAGGAGTAAGGGCTGGCATTCCCCAGGAAGAAACCCTCCAGGGCTCGCGGGTCCTGCACCGTGAGCCCGGTCTGGAGGTAGGGCCAGACCAGGCTCTTCCAGCCGTTCTCATCACTGGCGAACCAGAAGGGATAGCTGATGTTCCCGGCCAGCGCTCCGCCGAAGTGCCAGATGGAGCATATCAGCCCGGTGCTCGTGACCAGCATCAGGTACAGAGTCAGCAGTTCCCCCAGGCTGAGCGCGAGCCGAGGTCGAAAGCGCCTCACCAGCTGGTTGGCCAGGACCAGCAGCGCCAGCGCGGCCACCGCGTTGGGGAAGAGCGACTCCTGCCCAGTGAACCAGCCCCAGATCCACAGGGCCTTGACGTGGAACAGCACGTTCAGGGGCGCGAGCACCAGCCCCAGGATCACCGCCCGCGCGGTCACACCCAGCCGCAGACCAGCTCGCCTAGGGGTCTCCAGCACCATGCGGTTCGCATTCTGCTCCCGGAGCCGCTCGCCTACCTACCGCGCCTCTTGGATTAGCGCAGCGAGGGGAATGCCAGAGACGGTGCGCAAGCCGTTGCCGGGGTCTCAGCGACCGGCTGCGGCATTGCCACAATGCAGGAGGCGCCGTGAGCTGGGGGGAAGGGTCGGCGGACATAGGGACCGCCGCGGCAAGTGGGCGGAGCGAGCCCACCGCTCCGCCCACTCTCCGTCAAACCTTCCCCTTCACCCCGGGGAAAGGCAGACCTACCTCAATAGAGGGCGACGTTACCGCACCACTCTGTGCCCTGGAACTGCCCCTGAGGAACAGGCCCCTGGTTGGTTCCCGCGGTGGTCGGGCAGCCAGGCCAGATGCCCTCCAGCTTGCCTCCGACCGCGCCCCCGCCCCAGCACCCACAGGCGTACTTCGGGGCCAGCGCCAAGATCTGCCGCGAGGGGAACCACTGTGCGTGTCCGTCCATGAAGCCCAGGTTCACACCACCCAGGTGGCGCGTCTTGCTATTGAACAGAGTCTGGTCGGTCCTGATGTTCATGTGGGCGCCGCACTGCTGGGACCAGGGACAGTCCTCCCAGTTCGGGCTCCAGCATGTCACATCGCTCGCGCATCCGACAACGCACAGATCCGGGATCACCATCTCCGAAACGCGCATGTCCTCGACCAGAGCGCCGCCGTCGCCGCAGGCCACGAACCAAGACGGGTCGTTCACCTGGCTCAGCTTGCGCTCCGCCAGCCCTGCCCCCTGCTCTCCCAGGTAGTTCACCGCCACGTTCTGCTGGAACATGCCGGCTCCTCCACCTCCCCCTTCGACTCTGGGCCCCAACACGTTCCGGCCTTGGAGGATGGTATCGGTCAGCGCGCCGCCCCATCCCGGCGGAAAGACGCCGCCATCGCAGGGTCCCCCGATCCCCTGGCCCCATTCGCCCGTGTGGGCCGCGTAATGGGCCAGGAAGCCTCCGGGCGGGTAGTTCGGGACGATGAAATTGGCGGGGTGCCCCAGCAGCGCGCTCGGGCAGCGCCAGACATCGCGGTTCCTCACGTACTCGTCCAGGATCACCGGGATGCGCAGGAAGGGGTTGCCCCTAATGCTGTTCACACAGTTGTCGGTCGGCCCGGCCCCACCGGGCCCACTGTCCCAGAACTCGATGGCTTCTGGCCGATGCTCCACGGGGAATCCCTTCTCGTAGTCCGTGAAGTACATCTGGATCGCGGTAGCGATGTTCTTCACGTTCGAGAGGCACTGGATCTTGCGCGCCGATTCGCGAGCGCGCGCGAAGACGGGAAAGAGCATCCCTGCCAGAATGGCGATGATCGCGATCACCACTAGCAGTTCTATCAGGGTGAATCCACCGCGCTTTCTGCCGATCATGGCACCACTCGCCTCCTTGGAAGCTGTATCAGAACTCCTCCCGGCCCCGCTCAGAGCCGCCACATTGGCTCTGATACAGCACGCAGCCGGGTTCTGTTGGGGCCTCTCGCAGAATCCTGCCCCGCTCGCCGCGTCGCGAGGCCCTCACACTGCTGGCCAGCCCAACGGCTCGGCTCTCACCTCCTCCTCTCCCCGCGCGGGCGCACGCGTGAGGCTGCTGCTTGCGCACCCGCGGCCCACCTGGCCTGCTGCTGCTGGGCAGCGGCCAAGAGCGTAGCACTGGCCGCTCGGCCATGTCATTGTTGTCTCGGACCAAGCTCTTGTAGAATCAGACCACAGAACCCGGAGAGCCGTGCCGGGCCAAGCGGGCTAGCGCGCCTGGAAGAGACCCCGCATGAAGCCGGCTCCCCAGGCTGCTGTCGCTGCCGCCTCGGCCTGACAGCGCAGCTTCCCGAAGTGCTCACAGTGAACCACGCCCTCATAGCCGATCTCGCGCAAGCGGGTGGCGAGAGCGGCAAAGGGCACCTCGCCCTTGCCCAGGAGCATCTCCGGGCAGTTCCCGCCAATGGTGCCGGCGTCACGGAAATGCACCAGGTGAATGCGGCCCCCCAATCTGCTGACTGACTCCAGCACGTCGTCGCCGCTCTGGTAGTAGCTGCCAGCACAGAAGCAGACCCCGTTGTGGGGATCCGGGACAGCCTCGAACAGCGACAGCAGCGTGGCCGTGTTCCACAGGGCGCTCCGGGGAAGCCAACTGGCGTGGATGGCCAGCTTGACGTCGGCCCGGGCGCAGCTCGCCACTAGGTCGCGGTAGGAGTCGTAGAGGCCCTGGTGGTACCGGCCCTTATCCGCGCCCGCCGGCACTTCGCCCATATCGAAGAGCTGAGCCACGGGCACGCCGCCCTCGCCCAGCACGCCTATGTCGTGGCAGACAGTCTCCAGATCGCCCTGCGGCGGCGCGCCGTTCTCATCTCGCTGCATCCAGCCGACGGTCACCGCTGACAGCCGGATGGCCGCCTCCGCGAAGGGGCGCTTGAAGGCCCACAGGTCCTGGGCGGTGAGGTGCCCCTTCTCCGCCCGCCCGGGGATCTGCTTCACATCGCAGACCAAGTCCCGGACATCGGCGTCCTGGAGGAATCTGGCCGTCGCGGCTGGGTCTTCGCCGCACATACCGTAGTGAAGGCTTGGCCTCATCTTCGCTGCTCCCGCTCCGCCAGCATCAGGTATAAGGGGTTCTCCGCGATGTCCACCGGGAAGGAGATCACCCGTCGCAGCCGGGAGGACTCGTAGGTGGCCATGATGATCGCCAGCGCTTCCCTGGCGCTCTCTGCCTCGAGCGGGTGCCGAGCGCCGGTCTCCAGAGAGTCCCCCAAGGCTCGCACCTCGCCGTCGAACCCTTCCTGCCAGTCGTCGTGATTGGGCTTCGACAGCTCCCGCCACGACGACTCGCTGCTCCTGCGGATCAGCGCCCTCCCAGGATCGCCCTCGACCCGGAGTTCCCCCTCCTCTCCCACCACCACTTGCCTCCACCTGGGCACCATCGAGCCGCACACCATCGTCCCCACCAGCCCGTTCTGGAAGCAGATGCGCGACAGGGCCGAGTCCTCGGCCACTCCTCCATGCCGATTGTGAACTCTGGCGATATCCACCTGACCGAACACAGAAGCCGTGGGCTGATCGTGGTTGTACCAGCGGATCATGTCTATCCCATGTGTGCCCCAGGTCATCAGATCGTAGTGATGCACGTCGAAGTAGACCTCGGTGAGTTCACCAATCTCACCTGCCCGCAGCGGGCCGGCCACCGCCATGTGACTGGGTTGGAAGCGTCGCTGATGGCCGACGACGAGCAAGACGCCCCCCTCCCGGCAGGCCCGGATCATGGCATCAGCATCGCCCAGGCTCATGGCGAGCGGCTTCTCGCACAGAACCGCCTTTGCGCCTGCCTCAGCCGCCAGAAGCGTCGGCTCGCGATGATCAGGATGGGGAGTGCAGACAGAGACGATGTCCAGCCGAGCGTCGCTGAGCATGTCGGCGGCCGAAGGGTAAGCGTGGACGCCGTACTCGGACTGGAATCTCGAACGCTTCTCCCCATCCGGGTCGGCGCCGGCAACCAGCTCCATGCGAGGGTCGCTGAGGTAGGCCCTGGCGTGGTGGCGCGAGATGCCTCCACACCCAACCACGCCGACGCGGTAGGACATAACGGCTCACCCCCGGTAGCATCCTCCCGGCACGGATTCCGTGGGGAGGTGACTCCTCCTTCCCGCCCGCCCTGGGTGGGGGAGCCCCGCCAGGCAGAGGTGAAGATGAGATAGGGCCAGCTAGAGAGTCCTAGACTGGCGGTAGCGGCCCGGCGTGGTGCCGAAATGCTTGAGGAAGCTGTGGTGCAGGTGGCTGGCGTCGGAGAAGCCCGTCTCCTCTGCGATCAGTTGCTCAGACTGCGTCGTCGTCACCAGCTTGTTGGCGACCTGGGCCAGCCGGGCGCGCAAGCAGAATTGCCCGAAGCTCGCGCCCATAGCTTGGCGGAAGACTCGCTTGAAATGGCTCACGCTGAGGCCGCAGCTGGCCGCGGCCTCCTCCAGCCTCAGCCGCACCCCAGGCCGTGCCTGGACTGACTCGAGCGCGGGCAGAATCCGGGGCAGCATCCCGGTCGAAGGAGGGATCCCACGGCTCTGGACACGTGCCTTGCTCCATCCCCGGTAGAGGAGCAGCAGGAGTCCCAGCACGGCCAGGCGCAGCCCCGTCTCAGAGGCGACTGGGTGTTCCATGATCTCGCGAGAGATGTCGCGGCCGATGTGAACCACTTCTCTCCGCATCCCGGGCGTGGCAGCCTGCGGTCTCTCCTCGGGTGGAAGCGCGAAGAAGCTCAACCAGGAGATGTCCCCGATTCGTTCCTCGCCCAGAAACGTCGGCAGGAACAGGACTGCCACGCATGTGCCGGGGCTGATGACGCGTCCGCCATGAGGCTCCCACATGGGCAGCAGCCATACCTGGCCCGCGCGCAGGCGTCTCGACCTGCTCCCTGCGGTGCGCTCGAACTCCCCGCTGAGCACGATCCCCAGCTCGAACCCCCGGTGCATCTCGAAGACCAGAGTCTCGACGCGCCGATAGGTCAGCACCACCGCAGCGCACTCTCGGGAGTCGGCGATAAGCCAGGCATTCTCCCCGTCCGGCCTCGAGCCGTCGAGGAAGTCCCGCACCACAGGTGCCAGTGTGAGCGCGTCGTTCCTCATATGAGCCGATTCTACAAGATTCGGGCCCTCCCACGCAATGACTTGCCGGCGTTCGCGCACTACAGTGATCTGCGGACTCTCGCTCACCAGAGGTGCCCCGGCGCTAGCCTCTGGAGAGCGGAACGGCGTTCCTCAGCGAGGGGAGAGTCGCGATGTCTTGGCGCATTCGGCCCTGGTGGGCCGCGCTGGCGGCGGAGTGCCTTGGTCTCCTCCCTGGCGGGGCAGTCTGGTCCGGGCCCGGGCGGCGACCTCAACCCGCTCCCGCAGCCGGATCGGCGGCGGGGCGTCGTTCTCTTGTCTTGCGGTTACCCGCGTTCGTCTGCGCCGTCTTCGCCGTTGCCAGCCTGTGCTGGGGAGAGGACCGATCCATGAAGGTGGCAGCACTAGTTGGGATAAGCGGCGTCATCTCACTGCGCGCAGATGGAGACGAGATCGCGACCATTGAAGCTGGCGTGGAGGCGGGCGGCAGGACCGCGGGTCAAGAGAGCGCGCGACCCCAGGACCAAGACCCCGGGAATGTGCCACCTGTACGGAGAGGGGTCTTCCGCGCCCCCGGAGGCGCAGAGGTGAGCGTGGAGATGCGCGCCGAGCTTCAGGAGAACTCGCTGAAGCTTTCATATGGACTGACGCCGCTTGCCCCGCTGGAGGCGAGCGGCATCACCATCACCGTCAAGCTTCGAGCTGACGCGTGGAAGGGCGGGACCTGGTCAACCGGCAGGTCCTCTGGCGCGCTCCCCTCGCTCTTCAGCAGCTATGAGGTGTTCAGGGAAAGGGCCAGCAGCATCGCTCTTGCAGGTCCCAGAGGGCAGCGGCTCAGCATCGCTCTGCCGAGGGAGGCGCCGCTGGTGTTGGCCGACAACCGCCGTTGGTTCCGGCCCCTGGAGTTCGTGCTGCGTCTTGGGCCCTCCCGGACGCCGGGTGCCTCCTGGGCTGCGGGAGAGACCAGAACGTGGGACATGACGCTGAAGACGGAGGCTCCGCTCGAGCTTGAGTTTGACCAGCCAACGACCCTTCAGGAATCCAGCGAGTGGGTCCCCTTGAACGGCGGCCTCGACATCGAGCCGGGCTCGGCCCTGGACTTCTTGCAGCTAGGCCTGACAGATGCCCCGGCCGGCAAGTACGGCTGGCTACGCGGGGAGGGCGACCACTTCGAGTTCGAGGCCGCCCCGGGCAAACCAGTTCGCTTCTACGGCATCAACTTGGTCTGGACCTCACTCTACCTGGATCATGAGCAGTGCGATCGGTTCGCCGATCGGCTGGCCCGGATGGGCTACAACTCTGTTCGCCTCCACCATTACGAGAGGGAACTGGTAGATCCCACAGCGCCGGACACGCTCACTTTCCGCCCCGACTCTCTCGACAGACTCGACTACCTGGTCGCGGCCCTGAAGAGGCGCGGCCTCTACGTCAGCACAGACCTGTATGTCTCCCGCCGCGTCAAGGCCGGCGAGATCTTCCCTGGAGCCGAGGGATACGTGAGCGAGTTCAAGCTGCTGCTCCCGGTGAGCCAGGCCGCGTTCGCCAACTGGCAGGAGTTCTCCCGCCGGTTGCTCACTCACGTCAACCCCTACACCGGCCTGGCCTGGAAGGACGACCCCGCGATCCCCCTCCTCTCCATGGTCAACGAGGGCATGTTCCTGAACTTCTGGGACAGGTTGGACGACCGCTCCCGGCCTCTCTGGCAAACCGCGTTCAATCGCTGGCTGCTCCGGGAGTACGGGACGCGTGGCAGGCTGGCGGCCGCCTGGGGAGAGGCCCTGGGCCCGCGCGAAGATCCCGCACTGGGCACTGTGCAGTTGCCAGCGGTTTTCGGAGATGATGTGAAGGGCCTGGCTCTGGCCCGCTTCTCTGCCGCGGTTCAGGCCGAGACGTTCTCTCGCATGAAGCATTTCCTGCGCGACGAACTGGGCTGCCGGGCTCTGCTCACGGACATGAACGGCTGGACCGACATCCCCCAGAACCAGTACGCCCGGACGAAGCTTGACTATGTGGACGCCCACTTCTACTGGGATCATCCGGAGTTCCTCCGCGACCCCTGGCGCCTGCCCTCCAGAGGCTGGTCGGGTGGCGGAAGCGCTGTGTCCACGGCTGCTCTCGACCTGCGCGCAAAGGCTCTCCTCCGCCTCTACGGCCGGCCTTTCACAGTCAGTGAGTACAACTGGGCCGGGCCTACCAAGTACCGGGCAGAGTCAGGCCTGCTCACGGGGGCCTTCGGCGCGCTCCAGGACTGGAGCGGCCTATGGCGCTATGCCTACTCGGAGAGCCGGCAGGCCACTTTCCAGCCCACCCCTATGAGCTATTTCTACATCGGGTCGGACCCGCTGAGAATAGCCACTGAGCGCGCCGCCGTCTGCCTCTACCTGCGGGGCGACGTGACCCCGGCGAAGACGCGTACCGCCGTGACCGGCACAACCCAGGACCTCATCCAGACACCGCGGACACCGTTCCTGTCTCCGGAGCTTTCCCAGCTCGGCTGGGTCACGCAGCTCGGGATGTGGGTCGGAAGCTGCGGTCAAGGATCGGCCGAGCCCGAAGTGGTGATCCCGATCGCGGGACAGGCGCCTGGAGGCCCCCAGTCGCTGAACTTGATCGAGGAGGATCCCTTCTCTGACTCCGCCCTGGCTGCGGCCGTAGAGCGGCTGCGACAGAGGCGGCTGCTGTCGTCCGACAATACCACCAAGCTGAGCGAGGGGGTCTTCGAGAGCCAGACGCGAGAGATTGTGCTCGACAGCGGAGGCGCCACCTTCGTCGTCAACACGCCGCGCACCGTCGGCGTGTTCGCCAAGGAGCCTCGCGCCCTCACTGCGGGCCCTCTCGCGGTTGCGCTAGAAGGGTGGGGCGGCGCGGTCTGGGTCTCGTCACTGGATGGTCTGCCCATCGCGGCGAGCCGGCGCTTGCTGCTCGTGCACCTGACCGATCTTCAGAACACGGGCGCTCGGTTTGCAGACAAAGAGCGCCTCATCCTGGAGGAGTGGGGGCGACTGCCCTATCTGGTGCGAGCAGGCACGGCCGGCATCACCCTCACCAGTGAGCAGGCGAAGCACCTCAAAGTGTGGGCTCTCGACACCACCGGCAGGCGTGTCTCCCAGCTCGAGGCCGCGGCCAGCGACGGAGCCTTGAGCTTCGTTGCCAGCACGCGTGGGCCGGGTGGCGCCTGCCTCTACTACGAGCTGGCAAGCGAGTAGGCGCGGAGACTCGTCGCGGGGCTGCCCCGGAGGACCTCCACGAGTGAGCGGCTCCTGTCGCGCGGAAGGGACGTGTGATGCGTCAGTCGGGGGAATCATTCGATCTGGTCGTGTTGTCGAGCGACGGCGAACCCGTGCCCGCCATCGACCTCGCAGGGGCGATGGTCGTGGACCTCGAGTCCATGCCTCCTTTCGAGCATAGGGCGGCTGTCACGGACGGGAAGGTGACGCTTCCCGCGCCCCAGGGCCCATTCGGGGTCAGCATGCTCCTCCCGGTCAACGGCTTCGGCCACGTCTACATCCGGGCTGACAACCGCGGGGCCGGCTACCAGGCATCTGAGGTGGGCGGAACCGCGCTCAACTTCGCTCTCGAGGCCGCCGAGAGCCGGGTCGCTGCTGTCGCCGAAGCCGAGCGCCGCTTTCGCCGCGGGGGAAGCTCCTTCTCCTCTGACTATGGGGAGCGGATGGCGTCGGCCTGGGCGCGGCTCGAGCAAGCGCGAGCGCATCGGCTCGACCACGTCGTCTGCGCCAGATCCGCGATGGCCTCCCTGCGGGAATCCATGCACGCGGGAGAGCTGCTGGTATATGAGCACGCCCGCAGCCGCATCGCGGCCTCCCCCGCGCGGCCTGGTTTCCGGTTTGGCTGCGCCGCGCTGGAGTATCCCCGGAAGGGGGAGCGATACGCGGAGCTCTTCTCCGCCCTGCTGAACTTCGCCACTCTGCCCTTCTACCGGGGCGGGGTCGAGCCACAGGAGGGAGTGCGGGACTTCGGCCAGATCGAGCGCACTCTGGAGTGGACAACGCGGGACGGCCTGGAGGCGAAGGGGCATCCCCTGGTCTACTTCGAGCATTCGGGCCTGCCCCGCTGGCTGCGCGAGAAGACCTACCAGCAGGCCAAGGCAGCGCATCGCGAGTACCTCCTCGACGTGGTCTCCCGCTTCCGGAGCCACATCCGGATCTGGGATGTGATCAACGAAGCTCATGACTGGGCGAATGACCTCCACTACGACCCCGACCAGCTCATCGAGATGACTCGCTTGGCCGCAGACGCAACTGGGGAGGCCAATCCCGACGCCCTCCGCATCGTGAACTCCTGCTGTACCTGGAGCGAGTACGTCGCCCGCGGCCGCACCCACTACAGTCCCATCGGGCGCCCGGGCCGAAGCGTGCTCAGGTACTTGCGCGATGTCATAGCCGCCGGCGTGGACTTCGAGGTCGTAGGGGTCCAGATGTACTACCCCGCGCAGGACATGTTCGAGATTGACCGCCAGCTCGAGCGCTTCTGCGCGTTGGGCAAACCGGTTCATGTCACCGAGCTGGGCGTCAGCAGTTCGCCCGAACCCCAGCAGTACTACCGCGAGTCCAGGAAGCCTTCGCCCCACTACTGGCACGGGCGGCCGTGGTCGGAATCCGAACAGGCCGACTGGATCGAAGCCTTCTACACTCTCTGCTACTCCAAACCGGGCATCGAAGCCGTCAGCTGGTGGAGCTTCTGTGAGCCCTCGTTCGTGCCACACTCGGCGCTGGTGAGGGAGGACCTCGAACCCAAGGAGGGCTATCGGCGGCTGCAGAAGCTAATCAGGGCCTGGCGCGGCCATTCCCTGGCCCAACCCTCCACTCCCTGACCGGCCTTCGCCTCTGGCGGGCCCCCGGTCCTGCCATCGCCGTCTCATCTCTGCTGCCGTGCGGCTCCCCTGCTCCCCCCATCAGGCCAACAGGGCCCATATCCGCCTGGAAACCGGTGTCCCAAGCTACAGAGTCTCGTGAGTCATGGTGAGAGACCATGATTCAAGAGACTCCCCAGGAGAGCGTCTGGCGCCCGTCTGAGAGATTCTCTTGCATCAGGGGTCTTACCCTGATGCAAGAGAATCCGTAAGGTGACACCCGCAGCATCTCCGGTCACGGTGATGCAGCATACCTTGGGCCTTGTCGCGGGTCGCCCCTACTCTGCCGGCCCCTTCCAGACGCTCCCGCCGAAGGTGCAGACGTAGATCACCGACGGGTCATCTGGGTCGAAGGCGACGCGCTGCGCGTTCCTGAACGGCAGGCCCTCCAGCGGGGTCCAGGTCCTACCCGCGTCCTTGCTCAGCCACACTCCCGAGTCATCCGCGCCTTCGGCGATGCAGAGGTATACCCAGTCAGGGTGATGCTTGCTGATGGTGGCCCCGAAGCAGTCCCAACCCTTGCGCGCCAGGCGAGTCCACGTCGCGCCGCCATCAGTGGTCTTGTAGAGGCCTCCCTCTCTGGGTGCGGGGCCCCGACCGGCATCGGCCGCGCCGAGGTAGATCACGCCGCTGTCGCGCGGGTCCACGTCGAAGTCCTTGGGCCAGAGCAGGGGCTTGGTGGCGTTGATCCACTCCCAGGTTTGCCCACCGTCCCGCGAGCGGTAGAGGCCCGGGCCCTCAGCCACGAATTCGTCGTCCTTGCGCAGGGCTGTCACGAGACAGAAGAGGGTGCCGTCGGGATGAAGGATGATCCGGCAGGCGCGGGTGTTCACGCCGGCCACACCCAGGCCGTTCGACCTCTTCTCCCACGTCTGGCCATCGTCAGTGGACTTGTACACGCCGTCCTCGAAGGCCGAGGCATAGAGCGTCCGCGCTCCCTTTGGGCTCTTCGGGTCCACGACCACGGAGACAATAGGCTTGCCGGGCAGTCCCTCTGATGTCTCCCTCCAGGTCACGCCAAAGTCGGTGCTGATCCCCACTCCGCCGCCAGCCTGAGCCCAGTAGTGCCGGCCCGAGATCACGTTGTCGTCCGGAATGTCGTGAAGATCGGAAAAGGCCGCCCACATCTTCCCCGGCGTCTCTGGATCGAAGGCGATCTCGTAGGTGGTGTTGCGGAGGGGCCGGCCGGTGTGCCAGTACCATGATCTCCCGGCATCTGTGGAGCGCGCATATCCGATGTCCGTGTAGGCGATGTAATGCCGGTTCGGCTCGAATGGATCGAGGTAGTAATGCCAGACCGTCGTCACCACCAAGCCGTTGTTCACCCAGCGCATGCCCCGGCCCCGCACCCCGGTCTTCTCGCCGCTGCGGGTGTGGGCGGAGGCCCACGTCTTCCCGCCATCTCTGGAGACATAGCAGGACATCCAATCGCTCACCGCCACCTGGTCCGGGTTCGCCGGGTTCACGCCCAGACCGGAGACGTTGTCGCCGCCCCGCCCGGTCTCGTCAATGAGGTAGTTGGGTCCGATATTGAAGCCGGAAGATGACATATCGTGGCTGAGCAGTGGCCGCCACCTCTCACCCCCTTCATCGCTCCGGTAGACATTGGGTGTCCACGGGGTCGCGGTGTAGACCACGGCCGGGTTGGCGTCTGTCGTCACCAGGTGCCGGTACTGCGTCGGTCCCTCCACCGCATCGAAATGCCATGTTCGCACGGTCTTCGGAAGCCCGTCCCCCATCACCGACTTCCACGTCACCCCGCCATCGTCGGAACGAAAGATGCCGCCGCGATACTCGCCATCTTCGAGGCTGGCCTCAACGGTGCAGTACAGCGTGCACACCTTCTTCTCCCTGCTTGAGCCGGCGGCGAAGGCGATGATCGGCTTGCCCGCCAGCGGCCTGTTCACCGCGCCCCATGTCGCCCCACCATCATCGGAGCGGAAGATGCCCTCGCTGGCGCCGGCGAAACAGATGCGGTTGCCCGCCGCACTGGTCTGATCGAAGTGAAAGCCGATGATCCGCCCCCGGAGTCCGGCGCACTCCTCCCAGCTCCGGCCCCCGTCCCGGGAGCGGAATGCTCCCCGGCGGCTCCCGACCAGCATCACCTCCGGATTGCCCGGATCGAGGGCGATGGCCGATGGCCCCGCAGGAGAGCCCGGCATCTCCTCCCACGACTTCCCCTTGTCTCTGGTCATCCTCAGGCCTCCGCGCCACCCCGCGGCCGCGTAGGCAACATTCGGATCGCTGGGATGAAAGGCGGGGCGAACTCGCGTGTTTCCATTCAGTTGACGATAGTGGATCATCTCCCACGAATTCCCGCCATCCAGGCTGCGATAGGCGCCGCTCATGTCACAGCTCAGCAGCATCCAGTTCGGATCGGCCGGGGAGAAGGTGGGCAGGTACATCGCTCCCCCGCCGCTCAGCCCGACGCTCTGCCACTCCGTTGTCTTCGCTCTCACCGCTGCCTCCTCAGTGTGGTTGCCGCGGGACGCCGCGCCACCTCCGGTCCCGCCGCAGTGTCCATCCCCAGCCGGTACCAGGACTGCAAGGAACAGGCATGCCACCAGGCATGCGAATCGGTGGTGAGTGGGCCCGCGATCGTCGCTGCACGGCATGGGTGTAAGCTCGCCCACGGCAGTCTCCTCAGCAGACTTCCCCGCGGCAGCGTAGTTCGACAAGCCCACCAGATCCCTCCTGTGCCTGTCACGCGGCGACGGAACCGCCCTGGGGTGCGTCTCGAGCGCCTCCGAGTGCCCCCCGCGGTTGCCCGGATAGGGGCTACAGGCAGGCGCGGTGAGGCCGTGCTGTCCGCAAACCGAGGTAGTGGGTCAGTTTGAACCGAGAAGGCCGACTATCTCTTCCACTGACCAGACGTGGTCGGCAATCCCGGCCGCCATTGCTGGGGTCCGCTTCTGGCCGGTGTCTGTCTTCAAGGCCTGATGGGGCCTGGCGAAATTGTAGTACATGAAGTGCAGGGAAACGGCGCAGGCGTGCTTTCCCAGCTTCTTGGAGAAGGCGTTGGTTAGCCGGGTGAACGGCCGCATACCCATCCGCATGGTCAGGTTCTGCCGTTCCACGTAGCTGCTGGAAACGTGCCGCGGGTCTGGGCGGCCCATGATTCTGGTCTTCTCGGGCCCGATGCAGACCGCCGGGGTGTAGCGCCTCTCGGCCTCCGGGCTACTCCCGTACATCTTCACGAGCATGGCGTAGTCTATGTTCGCCCCGAAGGCTTCCTCGACCGCGTTGACGTAGACCTTGTGGCCGTCTGTGGTTAGCTGTACCCTGTGCGTGAGGCGAGAGGCAAGTTCCGCAATCAGGTCATAGGCCGAGCTGGCGTCCCGTTGTCCGACCTGCCAGCAGATCATAAGTTTGGTGTCGGCGTCCATTGCCGTCCACGTCCACACATCCCCGACGCCCGCCTCGCCTCGCCGCTGGTGAGGGATGTTGTCCTGCTTGCAGCCGACGAGGGACCATATCTCGTCGCACCGGACGCGCTTGGACTGGAGGCCACGGAGGGTCTGCTTCTGGTACTCCCAACACGCGTGCCCAAGCTCCACGAGAAGCTTGGTCACAGTGTTCTTCGCCGCCCCAGTTATGCGAACCGTGGAGCGGATTGAGTTTCCCTCTACGAGACAGCGGACAACAGCGGCTCTGCGCTCAGGCGATAGCTGGTTCATGCTGACCAGTATACATGACTGGTCAGGCTTTGTCAAGCATTCTGGTCAAGTTCTTTCTGGGCGACCACGGCACACCGCGGCCAGGTTATTTACGACTCAAGGAACTTCATCACATCATCTGGGCTTTTCCGCCCGATCACAAGAGACTGCCAGAGCTTGCTGAGCAGGCCGTCTCTGATCTCAAGCCGAGCCACAAGTTCGCGCACTTCGGTTGGGGTTTTGACCGTAGCCCGATCTTTGGTCACTACTGCGACCTGAGTCGGGCCACCGCACCCCGGATCAACCTTCTTCACCTCCTCCACAGTGTAGGCGACGCAGTCCGCGCCCTGGGCGGTGGTCAGGTCAGGCGTATACAGCCGCTGGAGTACGTACTCCGCGTATGCCGAGCCGCTGCCGATGGAAGTGTAAGATTCCTCATGTAGCGACACTCCCTCTTCGCCGAGCGTGCACAGCATAGCTCCTCCGTCACTATCAACGGCGGCAAGCAGCATGTGAACGTCCAGCGCGGGGAACCGCAACTGTCTTTGCTGCGATCTTCGGGAGCGCGGCTGCCCGGTCTCGAAGCCAAGCTCCTGCGACCGCTCGACGAGGTACTTCTTCACTAGTTTGACCATTGCTGCCTCAGCTGCCTCGGCCAGTTCGTCAGCGGTCCGATGCCTCTTGTCTTCACAGTCCTGCTGAAGGAGCTTCATCGCCCTTTGGATGAAGGCAACATTTCCGGCACCTATGGCGACTGCGTTGACCGGGCAATCCTTCGAATTGCCGAGTATCACGTTGATCTTGTTATAGTCAGTGCGCTTGACACCCACTCCCCGGTAGCTCTCCGCTTGGGAGTCGGACGCGATCGCGATGCCATCCTTGCAGACAATCCCAACACCTATGGTCATTGTTCGCTCCGTCCCTTCTGGTCCCACCGCCGCCGGGCAGCGAGACGTGCGATCTGCGAGCGCCGAGATGGCGACAGCTTCTCAGCCCTGGCCTTTCCGCCCTTCAAGCCGCCTAATCTGCCGAGCGCCACGGCCGCCGGATTCTTGCCGTCCCTCCACTCCTGAGGCGCTTGGCCCATCGCTTCCCTCGCCACCCGGAAGGCGATCTCGTTCACGTCCTCGGGACCTTGTTTCCCGCGCTTCCTGCTTGAGTGCTTAGGCATAGCCAGAGGATAGCAGCATGGGTCGGATATGTCAAGAGACTAACGGACAGTGCTTGTTTCCCTTGACAATTCCTGCTAAAATGCCTTCGGCCGATGATAATCGGCCGAAGCGAAATCGGGCTGTTTCCGCCTGCTAGGCGTGTCACGGGTACCCAGCAAAACTCTTGACACAACGGCCTGAGGTATGGTATAAACTGGTCACATCACCACTGCTGTGCTTCGGCGCAGCAGCCTCCCCGGGGTTACGATCCCGGGGCTTTTTCTTAGGGCATGAACCGAGCCATATTCCTGGTAGACGGTTTCAACCTCTATCACTCCGTTGTCGACGCGGAGAAAGACAATGGGGGACGGTGTGTCAAATGGCTCGACCTGCGCCGCCTCTGCTTGAGCTACCTGCACATCATTGGCACCTCGGTGAAGGACCGGATGACGCTGAGGGCCATTCATTACTTCTCAGCCACTCCGACTCACCGTTCTGCGGCCAAGCAGGCCAGACACGGCCTGTACATGGAATGCTTGGCTTTGTCTGGCATCCAGGTTCACCTCGGTCGCTTCAAGCAGAAACGGGCGCACTGCTCTCTGTGCAACAAAGATTACATTGGCTACGAGGAGAAGGAGAGCGACGTGGCCCTGGCCGCCAAGCTGTTCGCGGTCTGCCATCTCCGACAGGCCGATTCGATTGTGGTGGTCAGCGGGGACACCGACCTTGCTCCCGCGGTCAGAACCTGCAAGGAACTCTTCCGCGAGATGTTCATTTGCTTTGCGTTCCCGTATCGCAGAACCCACGAGGAACTCCAGCACCTAGCGCCGGGTTCCTTCAAGATCAGCCACCGTAGCTACTTGCGAAACCAGTATCCGGACCCGCTGTGCCTGCCAGACGGCCGCAAGATCGCGAAGCCCCCCGAATGGGCCTAACGGCTCCTGCCGTCAAACTGACCCACCACCCAAGCCCATCCCTCCCCCGGAGTGCCGCCAAGGCGGTCTCACGCGCGCTCGACAGCCGCACGTTGTAGCAGCGAGCATATTCGCCCGGCGCAGATGCGCTTCGTCGAGGATGATGATTCAGTCCACCCTCAAGGCTGCTTCCAGGACACGACCGGGACGAGCTCCCACGTCTCACCCGGGCGCGCCTCAAAGCCGACGTTGTCGCGTTTGGTGTAGACCGTCGTCTCTCCGTTCTCCCTGTGGATGCCGCGGATCGGGTAGGCGCGGGTGATGGTGCCGTCCTGGATCAAGAGCGTCTGCCCAACCAGGCTCTGATCCTTGTCCAGGTCCCCCTCCAGCACGTAATGGGACTCGCCGCGCGCACTGGCATTCCCAAGGATTCTCCCCCCGTAGCGTGCCGCCGGGCAGGCAATGGCAGCCGCGCCAGCAGACAGCTCCGTGCCGCCTACCAGGCAGGCCCAGACGGGCTCGCCCTCCACGCCCAACAGTGCCGCCAGGCGGCCATCGGTCTTCACCTCACCGAGCGATGTGGAGAGGGTAAGTGGCGTCGGTGTGAGCATAGAGACGATCACGTCTGCCCCGGCGGCCGTCTCTACTTCCACCGCCACGGCCTCGCGCGGGGCATCGGCCGGCAGCTTCAGGAGACGCACGCTCTTCACGAGTGTCCCGGCTTGCGGACTGCCCACGAAGACCGTGACGAACTGATCCAGATCCGGCCCCTCACAGGTGCGGACGACGTACGGCAGCGTCGCGCCGCGGTCGGTGTTCCGGTAGTCGCGCTGTCCCCAGCCATCGCCGAGCACCACTGTCTCGCGCGGGCTGCCCGGCGCCAACGCGGTGAGAGTGTAGCCTTCCCGGAGCCTCCAGGTGAGGCGCCACGGCTCGGCGGCTGGAGCCTGGCCCAGGTTCACCAACGGCAGGCCTGGGACCTCCGGCGCGGGGACGAGGTGGAGCCCATCCACCTGGTAGTCAGCCCCGGGGCCGTGGAAGACATACTGACGCTTCGCGCCACCCTCGACGCGGAAGATGTCCAGTAGATACGAACCCGCTGCTCCGTGGTCCACCTGTACGCATGTGCGCCGGTAGACGCGCGCCGCGTCGTAGGCCTGGGAGGAAGCTTCCATGACCTTCACCTGCGGCGTCACCGCGAACAAGTGGAAGCTCCCGCCGCGGCCCTTGCGCTTCTGGTCGGCCCCGTCCACCAGCACCGTGTTGTGGGAGAGGGTCTTGCCGGTCTGGTACGAGTCCGGATGATCCCACAGGTATCCCAGGTCAGACAGAAGCTCGTGACCATCCTTCCAGTAGTAGAGGTCCAGGCTGTCGAGGTGATGGTGGTTGCCGAAGTCGCTGGCGTTCAGCAGCACCAGGCCATCCCGGCCGGTGGGGCCGGTCCGCAGGTAGCCCTGGGCAAGGAACGGAAAGACGACGTCCGGGAGCGCAACCGGCGCCACCTCCCGGGACTCGAGGCCTGGCTCACGGTAGAAGATCGCTCGCCCCGCCGATCCGCCGGCGAGGTCCTTGCCCGCGAGTTCCTTCAGGAGCGCGATGTTCTCATCGGTGGGGTACTGGGCCGCGAGGAGTTCAGCATAGCGTGCATCCATGGCGGTGCCGCGGTAAGAATCAGCCGAGGGCGGCCAGCGCAGATCCCCCTCCAGCGTCCAGCGAAGGCCCTGCCAGCAGTCGCTGTAGCGGGTATCGCGGCAGGCGTCGAAGTGCTCCAGTCGGGCCCTCCCGGCCTCGGGCACATAGCCGGGAGGGTCCGAGTAGTCGCGGAACATGAGACCGAAGTCCTCGATGCCGCTCATGGTCATCATGGCATAAGTGGGCGACTCCGAGGTCCCTCCGTCGGGCAGGAACCAGCCATCCACGGCCTTGCGGAAGCCATCCAGCCCGAAGTGCACCAGTGGCGGGTAGCCGGTGCACAGGCCCACCATGGCCGCCCCCGCGCGATTGCCCACTGACTTGTTATTGATCTCCGGGTCGCAGGCCGCGAGGTAGGCGCTCTCGAGGAGCACATCACGCTCGATCCGGCCCCGCTCTGCCGCGGAGAAGACCGGCGCGCCTTGTTCCGATGCCGAACACACCAGGTCATAGGCCTGCGCTACTGTGCAGACCCACCCTCCATCCATGCCGGAAGTGCCGACTCGGCTCGCTGACCAGTACCCGGTGTAGAGCTTGCGGTCCCGAAGGTTGGGTGGGTAGACCAGCTCGTCCGTGGGCAGGTCGTTGATGTGCGCCGCGGCCACATGGGGGTCGGTGTCGGCGTACTCCCCGTAGGTGTAGCCGGCCCGCACCAGGTACTTGGGCAGCACCTCTGCGAGCCGCAAGAGAATGGCCCTCGCGGCGCGAGCATATCTGCCATCCTCAGTCAGTGCATAGATCCGGGCCAGGGTGCTGAGCTCTCCGGTCACGTACCCAAGCTTGCGGGCCCGGATGATGCCGGTGAGACTCGGACGGGAGGCGTAGCCGAAGCACAGGAACGGCTCACGTCCGACGAAGCCGAATTCCTGCTCCGGGTCCCAGGTGCTGTGCAGGACGATGCTCTCCGGGAACCCGCTGTTGGGGAACACAGTCCCGCACACCTGGCAGGTGAGCTGGTCTGGATTCTCCGGCGACCACGACCACTGGCCATTGGGGTGCCACGGCAGGCCTTTGGCCCGGCACGCGGGGCAAGGCCCCGTGCCTCCAGGAGTAGTGCGCTCGATCATGGTGACGAGGTAATCGGCGGTGATCCTGGGCAGAATCGCGTCCCCCCGGCGGCGCTGGGACTCCAGGTACTCCCGCGCCCAGGTGTAGCGAACTGCGTTCTCTCTGGCCCGCGCCAGATCGGCGGCCTTGATAGCCGTCGCTGGGTGCGTCACCGGGAATCGGTGCGCCTCCCAGTCGGCGAAGCTAACGCCAAACTCCTGTTGCGAGTACACGGCGCCCCCAGTCCAGATGAGGATCGCGGCGAGCAAGGCGGCCCGCAGACGCCGTTCGCCTGTGCCACCCATCGCGCCTCCCTTCGGTGCTGTCCCGCAGCCGACTCCTCGGCAGACTGGCCTCCGCCCCGCAAGCGCCAGACTGGCAGCAGACAGGGCTTGGTGCCCCCACGTACCGGTTCCCCGCTCCGAACCCGCGACCTCCTGCGCGTGTCGAGCCCCCCTAGGACCGGCCCGGCCGGGCCTCGGGCTTGCCCCGGCTGACTCCCTCCCGTATCATCTACAGGTTCTCTTGCATCAGGGGTGTTACCCTGATGCAAGGGAATCTGCACACGGCCCGCGAGGCCGGCGCAAGCGGCTTGTGCACCTGGGGCTATGGCCGCAGCGATCTGGACAAATGGATTCCCCGGCTTCCCCGAGAGTAGGGGTTCGTCATGCCCACACCAGCGATTCGCCTGCCTGAGCGCCCTTCGGCACTTTCCCCGCGCGAGCGCGTCAGCCTTGCCCTCCAGCACCGGGAGACGGATCACGTGCCCCTAGCTATGGTCTGCTCGGGGGTCAACCCACCGGCTGCCCGCAATCTTGCTCGCCATCTGGGCCTGGCCGATGAGGCCGCCGTGATCGCCTATCTGAACCAGTTCCTCGACCTGCACGCGGTCTACCCCGACTACATTGGCCCCGCGCTCGGCGCCACTCGGGAGGGAGCCAGCGAGGACATCTGGGGAGTGTGGCGGGCGCCCCACTCCTATGGTCCCGGCGCCTATGCCGAGATCTGTCACTATCCTCTCGCTCAGGTGAAGGACATTGCCGACCTGGATCGCCATCGCTGGCCCTCTGCCGACTGGTGGGACTATGCCAGCTTGCCGGACAAGATCGCTTCCCTCAACCAGGAGCATGAGCACGCCATCCACCTGGCCAACGGTAACATCTTCGAGTCGGCCTGGTATATGCGCGGCTTCGAGCGGGTGTTCCTGGACCTAGTGGACAACCCGGAGCTGGCCTGGGAGATCATGCGCCGGGTGACCGACTACTACATCGCCTTCTTCACCCGCGCCCTCCAGGCGGCCGGCGACCAAGTGGACCTGGTGTTCACCGCCGACGATATCGCGGGCCAGCGCGACCTGCTGATGTCGCTGGAGATGTGGGAGCAGCATCTCCAACCTCACCACCGCCGACTGAACCAGTGCCTGCACGACTTTGGGGTCAAGGTCATGTACCACTCGGATGGCGCGGTCATGAAGGCGGTTCCCGGCCTCATTGCCGTGGGAGTAGATGTGCTCCAGGCCCTTCAGTTCAGCGCGGAGGGCATGGACCCGGTGGCGATGAAGCGGAATTACGGTGACCGGCTCTCCTTCCAGGGCGGCATCAGCGTGCAGACCACCCTGCCCTTTGGCACGGTCGAGCAGGTGCGAGAAGAGGTGCGCGCGCGGATTCGAGTGCTGGCTCGCGATGGGGGCTACATCCTGGGTCCCTCCCATGCCATCCAGGCCGGCACCCCTCCGGAGAACATTGTCGCCATGTTTGACGAGGCGCTCACCTGTCCGATGCCCTCGTCTTACAGAGTCTCTTGAATCATGGTGAGAGACCATGATTCAAGAGACTCCCCAGGAGAGCGTCTGGCGCCGTTCTGAGAGATTCTCTTGCACCAGGGGTCTTGCCCTGATGCAAGAGAATCCGTAGTAGCTTGCTCCGCCCGTGTCCGGGGCTCATGACGCGGGCTGCACGTGTCGAGAACCTGCAGGGCCGGCGCGGGGGCCCACGGGAGGGGCCTGCGCACATCAAGGGTGAATGCGACCCCTTGCCTGTGCCGAGCCTCCCTGAGACCGCGCTGGCTGGGCCTGTGGCGCGCACATGTCGCTGCCGAGGGAATTTCCGTAGCTCCAGTGGAACTCTGCAGCAAGGCGACCGCTTCGCCCTGGCCTCTGCTCTCGACCTCTACTCTCCCCCCTGGGGCGAATCCGGAGGAGGCAATGTCTCTTCAGCGAAGCGGGCAGCGCGGTGGAAGGAGGTTCCATGGCAGTGGGCGATCAGGAGTATGATGTCCTGGTGTGCGGGGGTGGCATCGCAGGCGTGGCGGCCGCACTGGAGGCGGCGAGGGCACGGCAGCGCACCGCGCTGCTGGAGAAGACGATCCTCCTCGGCGGCCTCGCCACTGCGGGTCTGATCTGGGCTTACCCGCCTCTGTATGACGCTGACGGCGCCAAGGTCTGCGCCGGCCTGGCGGAGGAACTGCTCCAGTTGGCCTGCCGCTACGGGCCGGGCTGCAGCGATCCCTCTCGCCTGGGCATGGACTGGACCATGTTCTCCCCGGCGGCGTTCATCCTTGCCCTCGACGAAGTGCTCCTCGGGGCGGGGGTGGACATCTGGCTGGACACCTTGGTCTGCCAGCCGGTGGTAGAGGGCGACCGTGTCAGAGGTGTGGAGGCCGAGACGAAGGCCGGCCGCGTCACGCTCACCGCGCCCGTGGTCATAGATGCCACTGGCGACGCTGACATCGCCTACCGGTCCGGGGCGGCATGTGTGGAGGCTGGCAATCTCATGGCGATGTGGGCACTTCAGGCATCTCTGTCGCGCGCCCGGCAGGCGGTGGAACATCAGGACGGCGCTCAGTTGATGGAGATGCTCACCCTCGGAGACAGCCTCCTTGACCGAGAAGCCTGGAAGACTGCCAAGACCTGGACTGCCCTGGAGGCGCGGGGTGTGACCGCCTTCGTGCTGGCTGGTCGCCGCCTGCTCCGCGAGCAAGTCGCCAGGGCGCAGTCCTCGGCCCCCCGAAGCGATCAGTACCCGCTCGTGCTGCCTGCGCTGGCTCAGTTCCGGACCACCCGGCGGATAGTGGGCCGCACCACCATCGCCCCAGGAGAGCACGACCGGCCGCGGCCGGACTCCATCGGACTGGTGGCCGACTGGCGGGCCCCACAACATGTGTGGGAGATCCCCTATGGTGCCCTGGTTCCCGATCAGGTCCGCGGCCTGCTCGTCGCCGGACGCTGCATCGCTGCCGAGGAGGACCCCTGGGAGGCGATCCGGGTGATCACCCCGGTGGCGGTAACTGGACAGGCGGCTGGCCTGGCGGCCGCACTGGCGGTGGAGCGCTGCCTGAGCCCCGGAGATCTCCCGACCGAAGCTATACAGTCACAGCTCGAGGCGCGGGGCATTCCCTACCATCGGAGTAGACCTATGGATTCTCTTGCATCAGGGTAAGACCCCTGATGCAACAGAATCCCTCAGAGGGGCCCCGGATGTTCTCCTGGGGAGTCTCTCGAATCATGGTCTGTCACCATGATTCGAGAGACTCCGT
>Ga0315307_1000137_pt1 | contig 28613 bp, 22 predicted proteins | sample TDP2_MG_FD_203079 | JGI IMG/M metagenome (GOLD analysis project Ga0315307, IMG submission 203079) | Freshwater sediment microbial communities from Lake Towuti, South Sulawesi, Indonesia - TDP2 | ecosystem: Environmental > Aquatic > Freshwater > Lake > Sediment | place: Indonesia: South Sulawesi...
CCAGAGGCACAAAGCAGGCGCTCCAGCTCCAAAGAAGTTATCACGTCTTTGTGATGTTTGTAACCATATGGCGGAATTTGAGAGGAGTCAAAAAGATCGAAACCCACTGCAACGACGATGGCGCCGACTTTCAGTTCAACTTCTTCTGGTTCTTGGCCAAGATTAACTGCTTTAGCTTCGCAAACTTTTTCGCAGAGTCCGCATTCTATGCAGTTGTCTTTGTCAACTGTCATTGCTCTAGGCACCGCTTGCGGGAACGGCATGTAGATGGCTTTTCGCATTCCAAGTCCCTCATCGAATTCGTTTGGAACCTCTGATGGACAGTTGTCTGCGCATGTTCCGCATCCAGTGCATTTCTCTAGGTCGACGAATCTTGGCTTCTTAAGAATCTTGACTCTGAAATTGCCAGCTGATCCCTTAACTTCTTTCACTTCAGAATACGTAAGCAATTGAACGTTTGGATGGTGAGAACAATCGATCATCTTGGGCGCTAGGATGCACATTGAGCAGTCCATTGTTGGGAAAGTTTTGTCCAGTTGAGCCATCCTTCCACCAATGCTCGGAGATTTCTCTACGAGGTAGACTTTGAATCCTCTGCTCGCTAGGTCCAACGAAGCTTGTATGCCTGATATTCCGCCCCCAACAACTAATACAGCTGGTTGTTCCAACGTTATCCCTCCTTTAGTCGACCCTTTAGAATAGGCTCTAACGGAGTCCTATGCGACTTTATTTCCCAGTCATCTAACTTCATTCCCATCGCCATCCTAAGGAGCTCTGCAAAGTGCAGAACAGGTAAGTTATATTCCTCTTTAAAGTGTCTTCTGATCTCCAACTGACCTAAATCAAATTCTACAAAGCAGAAGGGACAAACCGTAACGATGCATTCTGCCCCTGCATTTTTCATGTTAACGAGCTTTATTCTCGCCACATCTCTGGCGAGTTCGTCGTTTATGCCTCTTAGGGGTCCTCCGCAACACATCTCCCTCCGCTCATAACTAATCGTCTCCGCGCCCGTAACCTTTACAAGTTCATCTAGTGCATCGAATTCTCTTGCACCAAAATGTATTCTCTTGGGTTTTGTTAAGTGGCATCCGGGTTGTGTTGCAACCTTTAGCCCTGTAAAGGGCTTCTTAACAGCGTCTTTAACTTTCTTCAACCCTATGTCATCGTAGAGGACATCAATCATGTGTTTCACTTCTACCTTTCCTTTGTACTCCTTCCCCACTTCTGCAAGTATCTCATTCACCTGATTTCTAATCTCCGGATGCGCCTTTAAAATCGTATTTACCATCAAAAGTGACTCGTAGCAGTCATTGCACAAGGTCATAATATCGAGACCCATCTCTTCCCCTATACAAAGATTCCTTGCGGCCAGCGCTAACCAGCTTGTATAGTCTAGCGACTGGATACCAAATGGTGCACAACAGTTAGTCTCTTCCATTTTAATCAACTCCACCCCAAAAGCTGGCATAACCTTTTCCACTGAAACCTCGTAACTGGGTTCTCTTGCAGGTATGAGGCATCCCCAAAACAGGGCGTATTTCATTCTCTCACCATCCTACTTAGAGGCAATTATTTTGCTGAGCCCTGTTTTTTTCAGGATTTTTTGAACATCTTCAGTCGCTGTTGAATGCTCTTTAGGTAAGCCAATTTCCACCCTCTTGCTGACCATGCTCGCAGTGGGAGTTACAACACGTCCTGTTTCAATAAGATTTTTTGCTTGAGCTGCAAATCCATCGGGCATGTTTTTTTGCCTCACAGCAAGGTTTCTGATGGCGAACATGACTTCAGCAACGTCGCCGCCCTGAGGGCATCTATCTAAACATGTGAAACAGGATAGGCAGTACCATGGCAATTGGCTACGTAGGACTTCATCTTGTGAGCCTAAGATGATCATTTCCATTAGTCGTCTTGGATTATGCTCGGCAACTAATCTTGCGACTGGGCAGCTACCTGAGCATCTTCCGCATTGAATACATGCTAGAATGCCTCTACCTCTTGGAGTGTTCGCAATTTCATGCATAAAATCGGGTTCCAATGCGCTCAGCTTCGACACCTCTCCTAGTTGCAATACTGTGAATATTATTGCAGTGTGCTTAAACTTAATATACTTTATCCCGAAAGCAATTTTTGAAGCAAAAATCGTCGCATGACTCATTTTCTAAGGCGTAGGCGGTTGAAAGCATAATCGTTCAAGCTTCTGTTGAATGAGGAAACTATCCCGGACTTGCTTAGTTCCTCAACTCCGCGCCTCACGACATCGATTATGCTGGCATAAGCCTCTCCAAGCAATTTCCACTATTTTAATAAGGGAGTTGCTAAAAGTAATAAGCTTCTAGAAATACATCTCGAAGGAAACTAGCCCTTCGAGAGGAGTCCGCTAGAATTGGGGGAAGTCATAACCTTGAGTGAAATGCAAGCAGTTCTCGTTATTGGAGGGGGAATAGCAGGGATGCAAGCGTCCCTCGACCTCGCGGACCAAGGTTTTACAGCGTATCTTGTCGAGAGAAACCCCAGCATTGGTGGAAGGATGGCTCAACTGGACAAAACTTTCCCCACTCTGGACTGCGCCTCCTGCATAATGACACCCAAGATGGTGGACGTAGGAAGACATCCGAACATAAAAATGCTCACATATTCTGAGATAAAGGAAATTACCAGAGCTGGGAAGAAGTTTAAGGTTAAAGTCCTTAGAAAGCCCAGGTACGTGGATGAGACAAAATGCATTGGCTGCGGTATCTGCACACAAAACTGCCCAATCGAAATCCCAAACGAATTTGATGAAAGATTAGGCCTTCGAAAGGCGATATATGTTCCGTTTCCCCAAGCTGTTCCTCTCATATACACGATTGACAAAGACAATTGTATAGAGTGCGGGCTCTGCGAAAAAGTATGTGGAGCGAAGGCAGTTGATCCCAACCAACAACCAGAGGAAATCGAATTGGAAGTTGGCGCCGTTGTTGTTGCCACGGGCTACAATCTATTTGACCCAAGGGAAAAAGAAGAATATGGTTACGGTATTTATAACAATGTGATAACAGGATTGGAATTAGAGAGACTTTTGAGCGCTTCCGGACCAACCGGAGGACACGTGTTAAGACCCTCTGACGGAAAAATTCCTAAAAAAGTTGCCTTTTTGCAATGCGTCGGATCTAGAGATGAAAAAGTTGGAAACCCATACTGCTCTAGAGTTTGTTGCATGTACGCCACAAAGGAGGCAGAACTAGTCAAAGAGCATGTTCCAGGAACCGAAGCAATGATTTTTTACATGGACATTCGGGCCTTCGGCAAGGGATATGAAGAGTTTTATATAAGGGCTGAAAAGGAATTTGGAATCAAATACGTCAAGGGTCGAGTTGCAGAAATTCTTGAAGATACTCTCACCAAGAACTTGCTAATTCGGGCTGAAAACATTGAGTCAGGCGAGCTTGTTGAAGAAGAAGTGGACATGGTGATTTTATGTGCAGGATTAGTTCCAGCCCTAACAGATGAAATGAGAAAGATGCTGCCATTACCAGTCGACGACTACGGATTTATCATCACCGCCCATCCAAAGATCGATCCGGTTAGTACACCTCTCGAAGGCGTGTTTACAGCGGGTGTGGCGGAGGGACCAAAGGACATTCCCGACACGGTAGCCCAAGCTAGCGCCGCAGCTATGAAGGCATCAATAGCTGCTAGGGGGTAAAAGGGAATGCCCCAAGAGGAAGAGCCTAGAATCGGCGTATACATTTGTCACTGTGGGGTAAACATAGCCGGAACTGTCAATGTTGAAGACGTCGCGAAGTACGCAGAAAAATTGCCAAATGTTGTTGTTGCAAAACATTACATTTATGTGTGCTCTTCTCCGGGGCAATCTATGATTAAGGACGACATCAAAGAACACAAGCTTAACAGAGTAGTAGTCGCGTCCTGCTCCCCAACAATGCATGAACCAACCTTTAGAAGAGTCGTCAAAGAAGCTGGACTAAACCCATACCTGTTTGAAATGGCAAACATAAGAGAACAATGCTCTTGGGTTCACCCAAGGGAACCAGAAAAAGCAACAAAAAAAGCAAAAGATCTAATTAGGATGGCGGTGGCTAAATCCCGCCTCTTGGAAAGGCTTCAGGTAAAAGAGGCGGGTGTAACATTGCGAGCCTTGGTAATTGGCGCTGGCATCTCTGGTATGAGGTCTGCTTTGGATTTAGCCGATAGGGGCTTCGAGGTTTGTTTGATAGAAAAAGCTCCAAGCATCGGGGGAAGGATGGCGCAGTTAAACGAATTATATCCAACTAGCGAGTATGCGTTAGATGTTCTAAAGCCAATTATGGATGCCGTTACGTCGCACCCAAAAATCAAATTGTTCACCAATTCGGAATTAGAAGCCTTAGACGGATTTATTGGAAACTTCAAGGCGAAAATCGTCGTAAAACCAAGATACGTTACAAACGAATGTAATGCCTGCGGCAAATGTGAAGCCGTATGTCCCATCGAAGTCTCAAACGACTTTGAGTTTGGGCTGAGCAAAAGAAAAGCGATATATCTTCCTTTCGTAGCTGCTCTACCCCGAATGTATGTTATTGACTATGAAAATTGTAACAAATGTGGAAAGTGCATAGAAGCATGCGAAAGAGGAGCAATTGATCTTAAAGAACAGCCGATGAAGATGGAAATTGATGTGGGAACAGTCGCCGTTGCGACGGGTCATGACATATACGAACCTCCAAAAGGGGAGTATGGCTACAAGGTTTATGATAATGTCATAACGCTGCATCAACTTGAAAGGTTGCTGGATGAAAACGGACCAACAAAGGGTCAACTGCAGTTTAATGGCTCCACACCAAAAAGTGTGGCCTTCATCTCCTGTGTTGGATCAAGGCAGGAACCAGGGATCTATCAACCAATAGAGAAAGATCAGCAGCTCAATAGATATTGTTCTCGCGTATGCTGCACAGCCACTTTCCAGAACGCCTTAACAATAAAGAAAAAATACCCCGGCACTAGAGTTTACTATCTCTACCGCGATATCCGGTCCTTCGGAAAAGGCCATGAAGAATACTATAGGAAAGCGAGCGAATCCGGCCTTCTTTTTTTGAAATATAAGCCTGAAGCGCCGCCTGTGGTTTCGCGTGATCAGAAGGGCCTTGTAGTCACTGTTGAAGACGTACTTACCAACAATGAGACTATAGCCATGCCAGCGGATTTGGTGGTTTTAAACGTTGGTATGATACCGCGCAAAGATGCCTCTGACATACAGAGTAAACTAAGAATTTCCAGAGGCGCTGACGGATTCTTCCAAGAGGCCCATGCCAAGCTTAGACCCTTAGACACGCCTTTAGATGGAATCTACTTGGCTGGCACGACGCAAGGTCCCAAGGATATTACGGAAAGCACGACCATGGGAAGTGCGGCAGCCGCGAAGGCGGCTATTCCGTTGGCAAGGGGCAAAGTTGAGATTGAACCCACAGTCGCTTCCGTTAATGAAGACATCTGCAAGGGATGTGGCAGGTGTGAAGAAGTCTGTGAATACGGCGCCATCAAAGTGGAAGAAACCGGGCCCTTCGACAGAGTGCCCATGCTAGTTGCTAAGGTAACTGAAGCGCAGTGTAAGGGCTGCGGCTCCTGCTCGGTTGTATGCCCCACCGGAGCGATTACCATGAAGCACTTCACAAAGGAGCAAATCAAGGCTATGGTTGCGGCGGCGACGGGAGGATAACTAAAATGGCGTATGAACCAAGAATTGTGGCTTTTCTGTGCAATTGGTGCAGCTACATGGGAGCAAATCTCGCTGGCACGAGCAGAATCAGCTATCCACCTAATATAAGGATTATACGGGTGATGTGCTCAGGAAGGGTTGACCCAATTTTTGTTATCAGCGCCTTTGAGGCAGGAGCAGACGGAGTCTTAGTCTGTGGTTGCCACCCAGGAGACTGCCACTACGTGAGTGGAAACCTGAAAGCTGAAAAAAGGATTGAGACAACGAGAAAACTCGTAAAGTTGCTTGGGCTTGGACCTGAGAGACTTCGGCTAGAATGGATTTCAACTTCTGAGGGCGGAAAATTCGCAGAAGTCGTAACAGATTTTACACAAAAACTGCGCAAAATAGGGCCGAGTCCATTAAAGAGTGAAGCTAACCCAAAAGCAAAAGCCTCTCTAAACGTTCAAGAGGTTATCAAGAAGGCGATCGCCGAAACGAACGTTCGATACTGTCTAGAATGTGGAAAGTGTTCTGGTAGCTGTCCAATATCGAGGCTCAACGAGGCGTACTCACCAAGGCGCACTGTTGAAAAATTCTTGATAGGTCTCGAAAACAAAGTCTTGCCCACCGCGGACCTTTGGACGTGCCTAACATGCTTCACGTGCACCGAAAGGTGCCCATCAGATGTTAAGTATCCATACTTTATTAGGGCCTGTAGGCGCGTTGCCCCTGTAGATGTAAAAGAAGAACTTTGTGCCCACAGGGGAATACCCATGGCTCTATCAAGGATAATGACAAATCCAAAAATTAAGCAGGAGCGCATGGACTGGCTTCCAGATGGAGCAGAAATTTCCGAAAAGGGCGACTTACTTTACTTTGTTGGGTGCGCCCCGTATTTGGATGTGTATTTTGAAGATTTCAATTTAGGACTCATAAAGATTCCTCAAAGTGTAGTGAAGATACTTGACAAAGTGGGTATTAAACCAGTAATATTGAGGAACGAAAAATGTTGTGGCCATGATCTACTATGGACAGGAGACTTCGAAAATTTTGAAAAATTGGCCAAAGTAAATGCGGCTGACTTCAAAGAAACTGGGGCAAAGAAAATAGTTACTGCTTGTCCCGAGGGTTATAGAACCTTCAAAGAGGACTATCCCAAATTCCTCGAAAACTTTGATTTTGAAGTTCTACACATATCTGAACTCTTATCCGAATTGATCGACAAGGGAGAACTCAAATTCGACACGAAGATTGCGAGGAAAGTTGTTTATCACGACCCGTGCAGACTTGGGAGACACATGGGCGTGTATGAACCTCCCAGAAAGGTTTTGGCCAGTCTACCTGGAACCGAACTTGTTGAAATGGAGAGAAACCGACAAAACGCTCTTTGTTGTGGAGTGAGTTCTTGGCTATCTTGCAACAGGTACTCTAAGGGAGTTCAAATAGACAGGTTGAGAGAGGCGAAAGCCACTGGAGCAGATTTACTGGTAACGGCATGCCATAAGTGTCAAATTCATTGGAAATGCGTTACAAGCGAAAAACTGCCGGTTGATCCCGGTGAAGTAACAATGGAAATGCGCGACCTATCGGTGCTGGTGGCTGAGGCACTGAAATTAGCGTGAAGGTGAAACCATGGAAGCCAAACAATCTGTCTTAATCATCGGTGGCGGAATAGCTGGAATACAAGCTAGTTTAGATCTTGCCAGCCGCGGGATGAAAGTTTACCTAGTGGAGAAAACACCGAGCATCGGTGGAAGGATGTCGCAACTAGACAAAACTTTCCCAACAATGGACTGCTCAATGTGCATCCTAGCGCCCAAGATGATTGAGTGCTTCCGCCATCCGAACATCACATTGTTAACCTATGCTGAAGTGCAGGAAGTTAAGGGTTCAGCTGGTAACTTCAGAGTTAAGATTCTCAAGAAGCCGAGATTCGTCGACCTAGAGAAATGCACTGGCTGTGGAGAGTGTGCACAGCATTGTCCAGTTGAGGTTCCAAACGAATTTGATATGGGTCTCGGTGTCCGTAAAGCGATTTATGTTCCGTTTCCCCAAGCTGTTCCACTTAAGTACACGATTGATGACGAAAACTGTGTAAAGTGTAGGCTATGCCAAAGAATGTGTAAGGCTGGAGCCATAAACTATGACCAACCGCCTGAAACTATCGATCTTAACGTTGGAGCCATCATTGTGGCAACGGGCTTCGAACTTTTTGACGCCCAAACGAGAAGTGAGTACGGTTATGGCAAGTACCAAAACGTTTTAACAAGTTTGGAATTTGAGAGACTACTCTCCGCTTCCGGACCAACCGGAGGACACCTATTGAGACTGTCAGACGGCAGAATTCCCAGAAGAATCGCCTTCATCCAATGCGTCGGCTCCAGAAGCCTGAAAGGTGGGGTTTCCTACTGCTCCAGCGCGTGCTGCGTGTACGCCACAAAGGAAGGTGTATTGATTAGAGAGCACAATCCCGAATGCGAGGTCTACGTTTTCTACAACGACCTCAAAGTCTTCGGCAAAGGATTCCAAGAGTTTGTCAACAGAGCCAAAAATGAGTGGGGCGTAAAATACGTCAGGGCGCTCCCTGGAGAAGTCGTGGAAGACCCGAAAACAGGCGATCTCACCATCTGGTACGAAGACACCACGGAGAACGTAACGAAAAGCATGAAAGCGGATATAGTCGTTCTCTGCCCGGCTCTAGTTCCAAGGGTAACCAGCAAGGAATTAGCTGGCATCCTCGGACTAGAACTCGACGAATTCGGTTTCATGAAATCAAGAGACCCCCTCTTCGCACCAGTCGACACAAACCTTCCAGGCATTTACATATGCGGATACTGCCAGGGTCCAAAAGACATTCCTGAATCGGTTGCGCAAGCCAGTGGAGCAGCTGCAAGGGCTGCCGAAGCGATAGTGGCGGCAGGCAAGGAGGCCCATTAAATGGAACAAAACGAAAAGGAAACTCCAAGGATCGGAGTGTTCATATGCCACTGCGGCATCAACATAGGCGGCATTGTGAATGTACTGGAAGTGGTAGAGTACGCCAAAACGTTGCCGGATGTCGTTTACGCAGAAGATAATCTTTACACTTGCTCCTCTGATGGGTTAAACAAAATTAAGGAAGGCATAGCCAAGTACAATCTTAACAGGGTGATAGTAGCGTCATGCACACCCAGAACCCATGAGCCACTGTTTCGAGCAACTTGCGAGGAAGCTGGCGTAAACAAATACCTTTTTGAGATGGCTAACATCAGGGAGCATTGCTCCTGGGCTCACATGCATGAGCATGAGAGGGCAACGGAGAAGGCTAAGGATATCGTGAGGATGGCTGTGGCTAAGGCTCGTTTACTTCAGCCACAGACAGAGCCTGAAATAGACGTAACGCCTTCAGCCCTAGTTATCGGCGGCGGCATCTCCGGAATGACTGCTGCTCTCTGCCTCGCCGATCAAGGTTTTAAGGTTTCTTTAGTCGAGAAAGAGCCGGAACTTGGTGGCATGCTCAGAAACTTGAACAAGTTATATCCAACCATGCAAGATGCTTCTAAAAGTTTGGAACACTTTATCAAAGCTGTGAAGTCAAATAAGAGCATCGACGTGTTTACGTCAACTGCTGTTAAAGAAGTTAAGGGTTTCATTGGAAACTTCAAAGTTACCCTCCAAAAAGGAAACTCTGAAACACCGAATCTTGATATAGGCACAATAGTTGTGGCTACAGGGGCCACTATACTCGAGCCTGTTGGAATGTATGGATACGGGAAACATGAAAACGTAATAACCCAGCTTCAGCTTGAACGCCTTCTTAAGGAGGGCCAACTGAAGAAACCTGAAAAAGTAGTTATGATTCAATGCGTGGGATCCAGAGAAGAAAAGGGAAGAACCTACTGCTCCAGAGTATGTTGCATGACAGCCCTCAAAAACGCCATGCTCATAAGGGAGCTATATCCAGAAACAGATGTTTACCTCCTCTACCGCGACCTACAAACCTATGGACACCACTACGAACACCATCACCGAGAAGCCCAAGAAAAAGGCATCAGGTTCATCAAATACGTCCTAGAAAAACCTCCAGAAGTTTCCGCCGGCAAAAATGGAAAACTTGAAGTTAATGTCTATCACGCTCTTCTCGGTGAGCCAATCAAAATAGAAAGCGACCTTGTCGTGTTGTCTACGCCTCTGATTCAGCACGAGGATGCCAAAGAACTGTCCAAAATGCTTAAGGTGCCGCTTGGTTCAGACGGATTTTTCTTCGAGGCCCACGTTAAACTGAGACCCATAGAATTCGCAACAGACGGGATATTTGTATGTGGCACGGCCCACAGTCCAAAAGACACGGCGGAAAGTGTTTCGCAGGCTTTTGGAGTTGCTTCTAGGGCAGCCATCCCAATGGCCCTTAAACGGCTGCGGACCGAGGCCGTAACAGCCCTAGTGGACGAGGATCTTTGCAGTGGATGCAGAATCTGTGAAGCGGTTTGCGAGTACAGCGCCATTGAAATGCAGGAGAAGGAAGGAAAACTCACGTCAAAGGTTCTTGAGGCTCTGTGTAAAGGCTGTGGCACCTGTGGCGCCTCCTGTCCCACTGGAGCCATAACCATGCGTCACTTTACAGATAATCAACTAATCGCTCAGGTTAGAGCAGCACCGCAAGTGGCAAAGGAGGTAGCGAAACATGACTGAAGAATTTGAGCCCAAAATCGTTGGTTTCCTCTGCAATTGGTGCTCCTACGCTGGAGCTGACTTGGCTGGAGTCAGCAGAATTCAGTATCCCCCCAACCTGAGAATCATAAGAGTAATGTGCAGTGGAAGGGTTGATCCAGCCTTCATTCTTGAAGCCTTCATAAGCGGAGCAGACGGAGTCCTCATAGCAGGTTGCCACCCAGGCGACTGCCACTACATCGCAGGCAACTATAAGGCGCAAAGAAGAGGCATTTTGTTAAAAAAACTTCTAGAGCAGTTTGGTGTGGAGCCGCAAAGACTTAGAATAGAATTCGTCTCCGCTTCAGAGGGAGCCAAATTCGCGGTAGTCGTCAAGGAAATGGTTGAAGACATAAAGAAGCTTGGACCGAGCCCATTGAAGGCGCGGGTGGAAGTGGAGGGTTTAATCCATGCCTGAAACTGAAAAAGAAGAAGCTAAGGAAACCGCACAAAGAGCAGTGCTCAAAACCGCAGATATGGATCCCAAATTCAAATATGAAATCAGCAAGATTCCAGGCGCCGAAAAGGTCATGTTATGCTTCCAATGCGGCACATGCACAGCTGACTGCCCAATCGCACGATTCAGCGACTTTTACAGACCCAGAAAACTCGTACGGATGACGCAGTTGGGATTGAAAAAGAAACTTCTTTCAAACGATGTCATCTGGCTCTGTTCCACCTGCTTCACGTGCGTCGACCGTTGTCCACAAGATGTGGGAATCGCCAACATTGTACGGGCTATTAGAAATCTATCTGTAAAAGAAAGGGACATGCCTATCGTCTTCAAGGAGCTAGCGTCTAACATCCTGAAAACAGGCTATGCATACATGATCCCAGAACTTCGCCTCAAAAAGAGGGAAGAGCAGGGATTGCCTACATTGCCGAAAGCCAACCTAGAAAGTATCGCAAAACTTTTTGGCATCACAGGTTTTTCCAAGACACTTGAAAAGGAGAGGACCTAAAATGCCAGAGTTGAAGTACTTACTCTTTATGGGATGCGTTATCCCATACAGAATCTCCAGCTACGAGATTTCCACTAGAAAAGTTCTTGATAAACTTGGCGTAGAATTGGTGGAAATGCCGGAGTTTAATTGCTGTGGATTACCACTAGATCCAGTAAACCACGACATGATGGTCACCCTAGCGGCGCGAAATCTTTGTTTAGCGGAGCAACGAAACTTAAACATTATGACCCTCTGCAATGGATGTTTCGGTACCTTAAACCATGTGAACAAAGAGCTCAAGGAAGATAAGAAACTCAAGGAGAAGGCTAATGAATACTTAAAGGAAATCGGCATGGAATTCAGGGGAACAACAACTGTTAAACATCTTATGCACGTGCTCGCAGAAGATATCGGCTTTGAAAAGATAAAGGAGAAAGTTCAGAAGCCGCTCACTCATCTCCGCGTGGCGCAGCATACAGGATGCCATGTCATTCGTCCCGGAAAGGTCGTAGGCTTCGATGACCCAGAAAACCCCACGACTCTCAAAAACTTAATCAAAGCAACTGGCGCAAAATGCTTAGACTACATGGATGAAACGGAGTGTTGCGGCGCTCCAATAATTGGTGTAAACGCCGAAATCCCGCTTCAGTTGGCCAGGGAAAAACTTAGTAATGTTAGGGCGGTAGGGGCACAGGCGTTGATCACTGTGTGTCCTTTCTGTCACATGATGTATGATCTCAATCAGCCTAGAATAGAAAAGACTTTTAACGAACAATTCGGTATTCCCATTCTTCACTATACCCAACTTTTGGGGTTGGCTATGGGCTTCAGTTCAGACGAATTAGGTTTGGAACAGCTTAGGGTTGATGCGTCTAAAATCTTAGCTGAAGTAATTGTGGAGAAGTGATTGTATGGCAAAAGAACGGGAAAAATTGAAATTTGCCTTCTACTGGGCTGCCAGCTGCGGAGGCTGCGAAATCGCAGTTCTCGACATAAACGAGAAAATCCTTGACGTCGTTGCCATAGCTGACATCGTCTTTTGGCCAGTGGCTATAGACATCAAGTACAAAGACGTAGAGGCTATGCCAGACAAAAGCATAGATGTCTGCTTCTTCAATGGCGCAATTAGAAACACAGAACAGGAACACTTGGCGAAACTTTTAAGAAATAAATCAAAAGTCCTCGTAGCATTCGGCTCATGCGCTTGTCAGGGCGGCATTCCAGGTCTAGCGAATGTTGCAAACAAAAAAGAGATTTTTGAAAGGGCGTATCTTCAGTCTCCTTCCACAAATAACCCAAACTCTGTGACGCCCCAGCCCTCTTTCAAGGTTCCGGAAGGAGAGTTGAAGCTGCCAGAATTCTTTGACACGGTAAAAACTCTGGATCAGACCGTGGACGTAGACTACTACCTGCCCGGATGCCCTCCACCATCCGCTCAAGTAGCTAAAGCAGTTGAAGCAATTGCCAAAAATGCGTTGCCTCCAAAAGGTTCGGTGCTGGCTCCTGAGAAGTCTGTCTGCGATGAATGCCCTAGGAAAAAGAAGGACAAGAGAATCTCCAAGATATACAGAGTGTACGAGATTGTTCCAGAACCAGAAAAATGCCTTCTGGAACAAGGAATAATTTGTATGGGACCTGCGACTCGCGGAGGATGTGAAGCACAGTGCGTAAGTGCAAATATGCCGTGTACGGGATGCGGAGGACCTTGTCCAAACGAGATGGAACAAGGGGCAGCGATGATAAGTGCGCTTTCATCGATTCTAGGAGTTGGTGGGGAAAGAGAGCCGGAGTATGATGCGGAGAAACTGATGGGGCAGATTAAAGATCCTTTAGGAACTTTTTACAAGTATTCGTTGCCAGCTTCTTTTCTTAATAGGAGGATAATAAAGAAATGAAAACGGTAGTAATAGACCCTATAACAAGACTGGAAGGCCACGGAAAAATATCCATATTCCTAAATGAAGAGGGAAATGTAGAAAACGCCTACTTCCAAGTTCCAGAACTCAGAGGCTTCGAACGGTTCTGCGAAGGTAGGAAAGCTGAGGAATTGCCGGTGATTACGCCCAGAATCTGTGGTGTTTGCCCAGTTGCACACCATTTTGCCTCAACAAAGGCATTAGACGCCGCATTTAACGTTGAACCTCCGCCGGCAGCCAAAAAGCTTAGAGAACTCATGTATAGTGGCTACTACATCTACGATCACACCCTCCATTTCTACTTTCTAGGAGCGCCAGACTTCGTTGTCGGACCAGACGCCCCACCAACAGAAAGAAACATTCTTGGAGTAATCCAAAAAGTTGGCTTAGACATAGCGAAAGAGGTAATAAAGCATAGAGCTTACGGGCAAAAAATCACCGCCATGCTAGGCGGAAAAGCAACCCACCCAACCTGTGGACTCCCCGGAGGCATATCCAAGGGACTCACTGAGCAAGAGAGGCAGGAAATTGAAAAGATGGCGGAGTCTAGCGTTGAATTTGCAAAGTTCAGCCTAAAAATATTCGATGATGTAGTGCTGAAGAATAAAAAGTACGTAGACCTAATCCTGAGTGCCCCGTATACCCACAAAACGTATTACATGGGCACGGTTGACCAAAACAATAAAGTCAACTTCTATGATGGTAAAGTAAGGGTGGTTGACCCTCAAGGCAAAGAGTTTACGAAATTTACTCCATCTGACTACTTGAATGTCATCGAAGAACGCGTGGAACCTTGGACGTACGTAAAATTAACATACCTCAAGAAAGTTGGATGGAAAGGCTTAGTGGACGGCCCAACAAGTGGCATTTACAGGGTTGCACCTCTCGGAAGGTTGAACGCCTCAGAGGGAATGGCAACTCCCCTAGCACAACAAGAATATGAAAGAATGTACGAAACACTCGGTGGAAAACCCGTGCACTCAACCCTCGCATTTCATTGGGCCAGGCTCATAGAACTACTATACGCGGCAGAAAGATGCTTAGAACTAAGCAGAGACGAGGAGATAACAAGTAAAGACATTAGGAACAAACCGGGAAATCCTGGAGAAGGAGTCGGAATAATCGAAGCGCCTAGGGGCACCTTGATACATCATTATCAACTTGACGAAGACGCCATGATAAAAAAGGTCAATCTAATAGTGGCTACAACAAACAACGCTTCAGCCATATGCATGTCCATAAGGGACGCAGCTAAAGGCCTTATACACGGTGGAGAAGTGAGCCAAGGAGTATTGAACATGGTGGAGATGGCTTTCAGAGCCTACGACCCATGCTGGGGCTGTGCCACCCACTTCGCAATTGGTCAGATGCCCCTTGAACTCAAAATATACGACCACAACAAGAAGTTGTTGAAGGTTGTGAAAAGGTAGCGGCATCCATGGCTTTTTCAGATCAACTCTGGAGAGGTTTGTTTTGGTGATTACCAAACTTAACCCTAAGTTCAAAGGCGAAGTCTCGAAGGTTCCTAGAGAGCAGAACATAAAGAGGTGTTTCCAGCGTGGAACCTGCAACGTCGCATGCCCAGTCCTAGTCATTGGCACATACTTCCAGCAAGAGAGTTGAACTATGATGGAGGAGCATGGATCTAAAGTCGGGGTATTCATCTGCCTCTGCGGAGGAGACATCTCAAAGACCCTGAATGTGGAGGCTCTTCAGAAACACGCCTCCCAGCTACGAGATGTGACAGTGGCGGAGCTGCATCCCTTCCTTTGCCTGGACGAAGGCCAACAACTGATACGTGAAGCCATACGGCGTCATGGCTTGGGCAGGGTTGTTGTTGTAGGATGTTCAAGGAAGGTCTATGAGCCAACGTTTAGGCAATGCGTTCAGGAAGCTGGGTTGAACCCATACCTGCTTGAAATCGTGAACATCAGGGAGCAATGTGCTTGGGTACACTTAGAAGATAAACTGGGCGCTACGGAAAAGGCCAAGCGACTGATCGCGGCTGGAGTTGAAGCCGTTAAAGCCTCGCAGCCCGTGGAGAGCAGGGAGTTTCCTATTGAGGAAAGTGCTCTGGTTCTGGGCGGTGGCATAGCGGGGATGGAAGCCGCTTTGGACTTGGCTGATCAGGGATTTAACGTCTACCTTGTGGAGCGTTCTCCCACTCTTGGAGGAAACATGGCAAAGTTGGATAAAACGTTTCCAACAAACGACTGCGCCATCTGTATAGAAGGACCCAAGATGGCCGAGGTGACACGCAACCTCAACATCCAACTGTTAACTTACTCGGAAATTCAGGAAATATCAAGAACCGTCGGTCAGTTCAACGTTAAAATCGTCAAAAAGCCGCGATACGTCGATGTTTCAAAGTGTACTGCCTGTGGTACATGTGCCGAGAAATGCCCCGTGAAATCTTCGAGCGAGTGGGACGAAGGAATGGGAGTGAGGAAAGCAATTTACGTACCCTTCTCTCAAGCTTTGCCTAGAAAATACGTGATCAACGCTGATAACTGTCTATTTTTTCAGAAGGGTGTGTGTCGGATATGCGAGAAGTTCTGCCCATCAAAAGCCATAAACTTTGACGACAAGCCTGAAACGATTGAATTGAAAGTGGGCACAATTATCTTTGCCACAGGTTTTCAGGAATATAAGCCCAAAGGCTTACAGAAGTATGGATACGGCGAGTACAAAAATGTCATAACCCAACTTGAACTCGCCCGACTTCTCGACGCCACTGGACCTACTGGAGGCAAACTTCTCCGGCCATCGGATGGAAAGAAACCCAAGAGAATTGCAATGTTGCAGTGTGTAGGCAGCAGGGAAAAGGAAACGCATCCCTATTGCTCAAGGTACTGCTGTATGGCTGCTGTCAAAAATGCTTTACTTGTGAAGATAGAGCAGGATCCCAACATCGATGTCTGGGTCTGCTACAAGGACCTCCGAGCCGCGGGGAAAGGGTTTGAGGAGTACTGCAGAAGGGCTGAGGAGAATTACGGAATCAACCTTCTCCGAGCTGAAGTTGTCCAAGTTAAGGAAGATGACAAGACAAAAAATCTAACCGTCAGCCTCAAGGAAGTGGAGGCTGAAGGACCTTCAAAGCTGGAAAGTGATCTAGTGGTTCTCTCCACAGCCATAATTCCCTCTCAAGGCGTAGCTGTGCTGGCGGAGAAAGCGGGAGTAGAAATCGGCAGAGACGGCTTTATTGAGGAGCTTGACGCTAAGTCTAGACTCACCGAGACGAATATTGATGGGATATTTGCCTGTGGATGTGCAACAGGGCCCAAGGATATCCCAGAAGCCGTTGTCGATGCCGCGGCTGCAGCGATAAAAGCTGGTGAGAGAATGAGGATGGGTAGGGTTAAGCGAGATTTAACCGTTGCAGTCATTGACGAGAGACTCTGCGGGAACTGTGGAATCTGCAGAAATATTTGCCCGAGCCACGCCATAGAGATAACTGAACAGGGGCCCGTTATCGATGGACTTTTGTGTAAAGGTTGTGGAATCTGCATCGGCGCGTGTCCCGCAAACGTGATTCGCCTTAACCACTGGTCCCCCATAAAGTTGCTTGCCGAGGTTAGAGCTATACTCTCACGTCGGGACTCGGAGCCGCTCCTCGTATTCGCCTGCGATGAATGTGCGCACTCAACAGTGGATGCAGCGGGGATCAGAAGAATACAGTATCCCAGTAACGTTTACGTTGTAAGGGTTCCATGCGTAGGCATCGTTTCCCCCAGTCTTTTGTTAAAGACTCTACAACTAGGTGCAGAGGGCATACTTCTCCTCGGATGCCTTAAGGATCGTTGCCAATACCTTGAAGGCGGATACATAACCGAACGGAAACTAATTATGCTCAGGCAGATTCTGCAGGAACTCGGCGTTGACGCTAACCGTGTTGGAGTAGAATACGTGAGCGCCGAGTCCCCCGAAGCCTTCGTGAACGCTGTGAAAGGAATGTTGAACCCTAGCGGAATCAAAAACTGTCAGGTTGGGGCGTAGCGATGGAAGAAGAAAAGAACGCTAGGATCGGAGTCTTTGTTTGCCACTGTGGAAGAAATATTGCTGGGGTCGTGAACGTTGGAGAGGTTAGAGCCTACGCTGAGACTTTGCCACACGTAGTTGTCGCGGAAGAACATCTCTTCGTATGCTCAGAGGATGGACAGAGGGTCATTAAAGACGCGATAAAAAAGCATGAGTTGAATAGAGTGATCGTTGCTTCATGCACTCCTAGAACCCATGAGCCAGTATTCAAAACAGCCGTCGAGGAGGCTGGTTTGAACCCCTACCTCTTCGAAATGGTGAATATTCGCGAACAATGCTCCTTCGTCCATGAACATGCCCCTGAAAGAGCAACAGAGAAAGCAAAGGACTTAATTAGAATGGCCGTTGCCAAGGCGAGGTTCCTTGAACCTTTGGAAAGTATGAAAGAGAGAGTGGCAGATAAAGCCTTGGTGATAGGTGGAGGAGTGGCGGGGATAACAGCTGCCCTCAACCTCGCTAGATACGGTTTTCAAGTCCACCTCGTTGAGAAAAAACCTTACCTAGGCGGGAAAATCGCCGACTTGGGCAGGGTGTTTCCAACAGATGACTGCGCAACGTGCATCCCCTGCGTCGAGGCATACGAGCCTAGGCGTAGGTGCCTCTACAGCCTTGGATTTGCCCTACCCCCAAACCTGACGATACACACTTCCTCTGAAATAGAGGAGTTAACAGGGTACATCGGCAACTTCACAGTGGAAATCGTGAAACACCCAAGCTACATTGACGTGGAACGTTGTATCTCCTGCGGCTTGTGCGAGGATGTTTGCCCCATAGAGGTTTCGGACAACTTCAACTTAGGGAAAAAGAAGGCAGTCTACTTGCCTTTTCCGCAAGTATACCCTCACTCATACATAATTGACGTGGAGGCCTGTGACCGCTGCGGCAAATGTGTTGGCATCTGCCCAACAAAAGCCATAAAACTTGAGGACAGAGCGGAAGAAGTTGAGCTACAGGTCGGGACAATAATTGTGGCCACGGGCTACGAGGAGTATGACCCCTCAGATATCAAGGAATACGGATATGGCGAGTACAATAACGTTATAACTCAGCTTCAACTTGCAAAGTTACTGAATCACATGGGGCCTACAAAAGGCGAAGTCATCCGGCCCTCAGATGGGAAAAGACCAAAGAAGTTGGTTATGATTCAATGCGTAGGCTCCAGAGATCCTGAAAGAAACCCCTACTGCTCTAAGATTTGCTGCATGATCGCTCTTAAGCATGCTCTTGCCATTAAGGAGCGTCATCCCCAAGTTGACATCGAGATTATTCACAAGGATATTCGATTGGCTGGTAGAAATTATGAGGATTATTATCGCAAAGCAGAGGATGCTGGAATAGGCATCACGCGGGGAAACGTATTGAAAATAGACCAGGACGAGAAATCCCAAAGCCTAATTCTCAATGTTAGAACCTTTAAGGGAAAGGAAGAGACATTACGAGCTGATCTCATCGTCCTAACCGCTGGTCTAGTGCCCTCCAAGGGAACAGAAGAGCTGGCGCATATCCTCGGATTAAGTATTGGACCAGACGGTTTCTTTAAGGAGCTTCACCCCAAACTTGCGCCCGTTGACACCGCCATCGGAGGAATCTATCTCTCCGGTTGCTGCCAGGGACCGAAAGATATCCCAGAAACCGTTGCGCAAGCCTGTGCCGCTGCTTCGAGGGCAGCCATTCCCATGGCTAAGAAAGAAGTGACTATTGAAGCCATGTACAGCGTGGTTGACGAGGACAAATGCACAGGCTGCGGCCTCTGCGAGCTAACATGCCCCTTCAAGGCGATAAGGGTTGAAGAAACCGAGAAGGGAAGGAAAGCCAAGGTTATAGCCGCCTCCTGCAAGGGTTGCGGGGCATGCGGCGCCGGCTGTCCGCAGAAGGCGATCACCATGCGACATTTCACAGACGATCAGCTCGTCGCGCAAGTAATTGCCCTAGCTGAGGTGACAGCTTGACAATTCAAGAAAACTTTGAACCAGACGTCCTCGGATTCCTCTGCAACTGGTGCTCCTACGCCAGCGCAGACCAGGCTGGGCTCAGCCGTATGCAGTATCCTCCAAACGTCAGGATTATTAGGGTGATGTGTTCAGCAAGGGTTGACCCAACCATCGTTCTTGAAGCCTTCGTTCAAGGGCTGGACGGCGTTATGGTTTTGGGTTGCCACTTGGGAACTTGCCACTACATGACTGGAAACTATTACACGGAAAGAAGGATGAAGACGGCTAAAAAAGTCCTGAAGAACGTAGGGTTGAACCCTGAGCGACTGCTGGTCGATTGGGTGTCCGCGGCTGAGGGTGAACGTTTTGCAACCCTAGTGAGAGAATTCACAGAAAAAGTGAGGAAGCTGGGTCCGCTTGGCGAAGAAACAGACTTGGAGCTACAACAGTTAAGGACACGCCTGGTCGCAGCCAAGGAGGCCCTTGCCCAGCAGAGGATCAGATGGCTCGTGGGCAGGGAAAGGGAGCTTGCAGAGGATAAAAACGTCTTCGGGGAGAAGGTGTCACAGGAAGAATTCGACCAACTGATGCTCCAAACCATCGAAAAAGAGTTTGCAAGAAGAAGGATTCTCCTCTCCATGGGAGAAGACGTTCTCTCTGTTAAAGAGATAGCTCAAAGAGTAGAAGCTTCACCGAGGGAAGTGCTGAAAAACATGGTCTCTCTAGAGCGCGCTGGGCTAGTCTCCGTCGTGGGAATCGAGGGAAACAGCCCTAAGTATCGAAGGGTTGGAGGGTGACAAACATGAACTCGCGAAACCCCGTTTCTGAAGCAAGCAAGGTGGGTTCAGTGCTAGTTGTAGGTGGGGGAATTGGAGGGATACAGGCTGCGCTCGACCTAGCTGAGTCAGGTTTCAAAGTTTACGTTGTGGATAACTCCTCTGCTATAGGCGGGGTCATGGCGCAGCTGGACAAAACCTTTCCAACCAACGACTGCTCCATGTGCATTCTTTCCCCAAAGCTCGTGGAGTGCGGAAGACACTTGAACGTCGAGGTTTTGACATGCTCCGAAGTCACTGAGATTTCTGGGGAGGTAGGCAACTTCATCGTCTCGGTGAGGCAACGACCAAGATATGTTGACATTGAGAAGTGCACGGGGTGTGGGCTTTGCGCCAAGTTCTGTCCAGTCGACGCTATAGACGCCTTCAACAAAGGCTTAAGCGAGAGAGCGGCCATTCACATCAACTACCCGCAAGCCGTTCCCTTGGTGTACATGATTGATAGGGAAAAGTGTGTAGGTTGCGGGCTCTGCAAAAACGTTTGTCTGGCTAACGCCATAAACTACTCAGATCAAGAGAAAGAAGTTAAACTGAACGTTGGCGCTGTCATTCTATCCCCTGGCATTGAAGAGTTTAACGCCAAGTTGAAGAGCGAGTACGGTTACGGAAGATACCCCAACGTGGTCACAAGCATCGAGCTTGAGCGCATACTGAGCGCTTCTGGGCCTTTCATGGGTCGTGTGCAGAGGCCCTCAGACGGAGACATCCCCCGGAAAATTGCTTTCATACAGTGCGTCGGCTCTAGAGATGTCACGTGTGGAAACGGCTACTGCTCTTCGGTTTGTTGCATGTACGCCACGAAGGAGGCAGTTATAGCCAGAGAGCACATGAACCAGATTGAACCCACCATCTTCTACATAGATATGCGGGCCTATGGGAAGGACTTTGACAAGTACATTGAGAGGGCTAAGAACGAGTACGGGGTAAGGTTTGTCAGGTGTAGGGTGTCCAATGTAGAAGAGGTACCAAAGACTCAAAACCTAGTGATAAGGTACGAGACCGAAGACGGAAAGCTCCACGAGGAAGAGTTTGACCTAGTCGTCCTATCGATCGGCTTCACACCATCCGAGAACGTTAAGAAACTGGCTAAAAATCTCGGTATTGAGCTGAACGAGAATGGTTTCTGTAGAACCCAAACCTTTAACCCCTTAGAAACCTCTAGGCCTGGAGTTTTCGTCTGCGGCATGTTTTCCTCGCCTAAGGATATTCCCGAAACCGTTACTCAGGCCAGCGCCGCCGCTGCCAGCGTGGGTGAGTTGTTATCTTCTGTTCGAGGAACCCTGGTCGAGAAGAAGGAGTATCCGAAAGAGCTGGATGTTAGGGGTCAGCCGCCCAGAATAGGGGTTTTCATATGTCACTGTGGCATCAATATTGGAGGAGTTGTCTCTGTTCCAAGCGTTGTGGAGTATGCTCAAACTCTCCCAAACGTGGTCCACGCCTGCGAGAACCTCTACACTTGCTCCTCAGACACTCAAGAGATAATCAAGAAGAGAATTCAAGAATATGGACTAAACAGAGTCATAGTGGCCTCATGCTCACCCCGAACCCATGAACCACTGTTCCAAGAAACGATAAAGGAAGCCGGCCTAAACAGGTACCTCTTCGAGATGGCCAACATCCGCGACCAGTGTTCCTGGGTGCACATGCACGATCACGAAGCCGCCACCGAGAAGGCGAAGGACTTAGTGAGAATGGCGGTGGCGAAGGCTCGAATGCTAGAGCCCCTAGAAAGACTTTCTCTAGGCGTCACCCGCCGAGGCCTCGTCATCGGAGGCGGTTTGTCAGGAATGACCGCGGCTCTAGCCATAGCAGACCAAGGCCTTGAAGTTGACTTAGTAGAGAAGAACAAAGAGCTTGGAGGCTTCCTCCGCAAAATACACTACACGCTGGACAACGGCGACACCCAAGAGTACCTAAGAACCATGATTGAAAAGGTAAACTCAAACAAGCTGATCCAAGTCTTCCTCAACGCAAAGGTCGAAAACGTCTCCGGCTACGTGGGAAACTTCAAAACCACCGTAACCCTAAACTCGGGCGGCGAAGCGAAAAAGGAGCTGCATCACGGAGCAATCATCGTGGCTACTGGAGGCGAAGAATACCACCCCGACGAGTACCTTTATGGAGAAGACCCCCGCGTATTAACGCAACTGGGATTGGAGAACAGAATTGCAACTGCTGGCAACGAAAGGTTCGGCAGTGTGGTGATGATCCAATGCGTGGGGTCTAGGAATGACGAACACCCGTACTGCAGCAGAATGTGTTGTGGAGAGGCAGTTAAGAACGCCCTGAAAATAAAGGAAAAGGACCCGGACGCTAATGTGTACGTTCTTTACCGAGACATAAGAACCTACGGCCTAATGGAAGAACACTACAGAAGGGCTCGAGAGGCTGGAGTGGTTTTCATCCGCTACGAAGAGGAAAACAAGCCGAAGGTTGCCAAGGCCACGTCGGGAGGAAAAGAAGTCTTACAGGTATCAGTTTTTGAACCAACCATCCAAGAAGACATCATCATAGATGCAGACATTCTCGTCCTGAGCGCAGCCGTGGTTCCACCCAAAGAAAACGAGATTCTAGCCAAGATGCTGAAGGTTCCTATAAACGAAGACGGCTTCTTTCTAGAAGCGCACGCCAAGCTTCGACCCGTTGACTTCGCCACAGAAGGCATCTTCGTGTGCGGGATGGCCCACTCGCCGAAATCCATGGAAGAGAGCATCTCCCAGGCTAAGGCAGCCGTGTCCAGAGCGTGCACGGTGCTGACGAAAGACACTCTCGAGGCTGAGGGAATCATAGCCGCGGTCAACCCGAACAGATGCACAGCGTGCGAACTCTGCATACAGGTCTGCGCCTACAACGCCATAGAGATCGAAGAGACCAGAATGGGTAGGACAGCAAAGGTGAACAGCGCCCTTTGCAAGGGATGTGGAGCCTGCGCCGCTACCTGCAGGTGCTCCGCCATAGACGTCAAGGGCTTTACTGACCACCAGATAAGCTTGGTCATAGTCGCGCTGAGGTGACCAGAAGTGAAAAATGCTGAAAAAGGATGGGAACCGAAAATACTAGCCTTCTTGTGCAACTGGTGCAGCTACGCTGGAGCAGACCTAGCAGGAATAAGCAGGATGCAGTATCCCCCTAACATAAGGGTCGTCCGGGTCCCCTGCTCTGGGAGAGTTAACCCATACTTTATCATAAAAGCCTTGCAGCGCGGCTGGGACGGAGTCTTGGTTTCCGGCTGCCACCCAGGCGACTGCCACTACATCAGCGGAAACCTCGTGGCCAAGAGGAGATTTGCTATCTTGAAGGACCTGCTGGAATACGCCGGAATCGAGCCTGGAAGGGTAAACTTCTCATGGGTTTCCGCTGCTGAAGGTGAAAAGTTTGCTAAGGTTGTGATGGATGTGGTAAAAGAGGTGAAGGCCTTAGGGCCTGCCGAAAGACTGGTGAAGAGGTAAGTGCCGTTGGAAAACATTGAAAATTCGATAAGAGAAGTTGCGGAGAAACTTCTCAGCGAGAAGAAGGTCGACCTGATAATAGGATACGAGCAGGGAACTTTACCTCTTCGCACGACTCCTTGCTTTGTGGACAAAGTAGAGGACATAAAAAAACTGGTTTGGAACGCAAGCTGCGATGCCAACCTTTCAAAATACGTGTTGGGCAGGAAGGAAAAAATAGGTGTCATCGCAAAGGGCTGCGACGCACGATTAATAGCGGTTTGCGCCATAGAGAAGCAGTTCCCGAGGGAAAATGTGGTTATAATAGGGGTCCCTTGCCTAGGGGTCATTGATAGAAAAAAGATAGAGGCGAAACTCGGGGACAAAGAGGTTCTCGAAGCCACAGTTGAAGACGAACAAATCAAGGTTAAGGGAGAAGGCTTTGAACTTGTTTTACCGAAAAAAGATTTCCTCTGCGACTCATGTCTAACCTGCAAGCATAGGAATCCACCTATCTGCGACGTGTTTGTGGGAGAAAAAGTGCCAGAAAACACAGAGGCAGATGAGTTTGCTGAAGTTTCCGACCTTGAGGCGAAGTCAGCGGAAGAGAGGTGGCAGCATTTTAAGGAGGAACTAAGCAAGTGCATTAGGTGCTATGCTTGCAGGAACGTTTGTCCCCTCTGCTACTGCAAAATGTGCTTCGTCGACCAGACCATGCCCGCGTGGTTCGGCAAGACAAATGACCTCTCAGATACCATAATCTACCATGTCGTCCGTGCCTTCCATGTGGCTGGGAGGTGCGTTGACTGCGGAGCCTGCAGTCGAGCTTGCCCAATGGACCTAAACCTAAGGGAGCTTATAAAGAAAACTGAAAAGATTATGAAAGAACGGTACGGCTACGAGGCGGGAGTAAGTCTGGAAGAGGTTCCCCCGTTGGGAGAGTTCAAAATGGAGGATCCCGAGGAGTTCATAAAGTGAACGGGGGTTGGTTCCCAATGAAGTGGAAGGTTATAGAAAAGAGCAAATTACCCATCCTCATCGAAGAACTAACTAAAGAATACGAGGTCTTCGCGCCAGTCAAGGAAAAAAATGTCGCCTCCTTTGAAAGAGTCTCCCCAGAAAACCAACCCTCCCTAGACTTCCGGAACACAAAGAAGCCTCTCAAAGAGGTTTTCTCTCCACAAACCGAGACAGTGTTCACCTATAGAACTGACAAAAAAGACGTAGAAATAGTGGAACCTCCCGCCGTAAAGGGAAAGATGGTGCTGTTGGATGTCCGCCCTTGCGATGCTAGAAGCTTCGTTTTACTGGACAAGTTTTTCTCTTCTGGAGAACACAAAGATGTGTACTATCTAGAGAGGAGAAAGAACACAACCATAGTCGGGTTGGCTTGCAATAGTCCTCTAAGCACGTGCTTCTGCACATCCATGGGAGGGAGCCCGTTCGGAAAGGAGGGCGTGGACCTACTCCTCCAAGACATAAACAACAAGTATCTAATAGAAACAGTCACTGAAAGAGGCGAGGAACTCCTTAAGAAGTTTCCATGGTTGAAGGACGCGGAAAAGGCGGACACAGAGAGGGCGAAGAAGCTCTCTGAAGAAGCTGAAAACGCTGTGAAATCTAAGGTTTCTGTTAAGGACGTGGTCGAAAAACTCGACAGAATGTTCAACGACCCCTTGTGGGACCAGATATACCAGAAGTGCTTAGGCTGTGGAGTCTGCACCTTCCTCTGTCCCACGTGCTACTGCTTTGACATTCTGGACGAAGAAGGAAAAAGAGTTAGAATTTGGGATTCGTGTCAGTTCCCCTGCTTCACACTAGAGGGTTCCGGACATAATCCTCGTCCTTCGGGAAAGGAGAGGATGAGGCAGAGAGTCATGCACAAGTTCAACTATGTCGTCAAGAATTACGGCGAAATTTTCTGCGTTGGCTGTGGAAGATGCGTTCAAGAGTGCCCTGTAAACCTTGATATTAGAGAAATAATTAGGGCAATATCCGCCAGACAGGTGGAATAAAGGATGAGCAATCCATATATTCCAAACCTTGCAGTCATCAGAAAGATCACGAGAGAAAACGAAGCGAACGACATTAAGACATTTGAACTAGTTTCCAAAAACCCGGAGGCGATGAAGAACTTCAGGTATAGATGTGGTCAGTTCGCAGAAATCTCTGTCTTCGGCGCCGGAGAGTGCCCCATAGGCATAGCCTCATCCCCCATGGATGAAGACTACATCCAGTTCACTGTTAAAAAAGTCGGAGTCGTTACCACGGCTTTGCACAACAGCGAAGAGGGAACGGTCCTAGGCGTCAGAGGACCCTACGGCAACGGATTCCCAATGGAGAGAATGGAAGGCCGCAATGTTGTTATTGTCGGAGGGGGATTCGCCTTCACGACGCTGAGGTCTCTAACCAAATTCATCCTTCACGAGGCCAACAGAGACAGATTCAAAGACTTAACGGTTATCTACGGAGCCCGCGACCCAGGCGAACTCGTCTATAAATACGACCTTGAAGCCTGGGGGAAAAAAGATGACATTAACCTAAATGTAACCATAGACCGCGCCTTTCCTGGCTGGACTGGGTTAGTTGGTCTTGTCCCGGCCATTCTTAAGGAGGTGGCCCCAAGCTCAGACAACGCTATTGCTATTATCTGCGGCCCGCCCATAATGATAAGGTTCACCATGCCCGTTATTAATGAACTCGGCTTCCACCCCGAGAATGTCTTCTTATCTCTCGAGATGAAGATGAAGTGCGGCATCGGGAAGTGCGGAAGGTGCAACATAGGAAACAAGTTCGTGTGCAAAGACGGCCCAGTCTTCGCCTACAAAGAACTTGAGATGATGCCGAAAGAGTACTGAGCCTACGATCCCTGCATACCTTGCTGGAACATCTTCAACTGGTTCAAAAAGGGCTTTTCAGTCATTAATAAGAAAAACTAACGCTTACCCCTTCTTATATCCACCTTTAGAAAATGAGTTGAACATGATATACAAGGGTCGTAGGCTCGTATGAGCATCTCGCATTTCAAGGCGATTTCTTCGGGGGGCAAATGAAGAAACTTTGGAACGAGGTGCCACAAATCCTTCTCGATGTTATTGGCATTATGTGCCGTTGGGGTCACAATGTCTGCCGCTGTAACGATGCCATCCCTGTTAATCTTATAGTGATGATGTAAAATGCCCCTCGGCGCCTCAGTAATAGCAAATCCTTCGCCTTCCTTCACCATCACAGTTAGATCCTCATCTTTTAGTGGGAGGCGATCCATAATTTCAATACACTCATCTACATCATGAACAAGCTCTATCGCTCGGGCGAGGTGAGCAACAAACGGATTGAAGTTGGGAAACTTATAGTCATTGAGGCCCTTAGCGGCCTCCCGAGCGTCTTCAGAGAGACGATTAAAATTCAAATTCACTCGGGCGAGTGGCCCCACCATGAAGGAGTCACGTCCCACCACAAAAGAATGCTTTGCATGAGAATAAGGAACCTGCTTTTCTACGATGTATTGTCGGTACGCGCTTTCCTCAATGTCCAATCCTTCGGTGGAAACCATCCTGCCTTCGTTGATGGCGTATTCTTTGGGGTTTGAGAGGGCTATATGTTCGCATTTCCTAACGAACTCTGGTACTTGCAACTTGGCGAACATGTCCACTGTTTCAAGGGCGTCCTTCCTGGCTTCTTTGAAGCGTTTTTTGAAGGTATCCAAGTCCTTCTTTGAAGGAACCTTGGTGAATCCCTTAACAACAGCAGTTACGGGATGGACAGCTTTGCCACCAATCAAGTCAGTGAGGTCGTTGCCCAGTTTTTTTAGCTTAAGCCCCCGCCTAACAATAGAGGGATAATCCTTAATCATGGCAACGGCACTCTCATATCCGAGAAGGTCAGGGACAGCGAAAAAATACATGTTAAGCACGTTGCTGTTAATGTGTGCGCTCAATGCAAACAACTTTCGTAGGTCCCTGGTCTGTTCGCTAACCATTATTCCCATCGCGTTCTCTACAGCTCGCAGGGCGGTTATTTGATGGGCTACAGGGCAGACTCCACAGATTCGGGAAGTAAGTTCCATCACCTCATCAAACTTACGGCCAACGAGAAAGGACTCGAAAAACTTGGGAGGCTCGAAGATTCTAAGCTGGACTTCTTTAACTTCCCCATCTGCCGAAACCTCAATGTTGAGGGCGCCTTGACCTTCCACCCTCGATACATAATCTACTGTCACGCTTTTTTCGTTCACTCGCCCTCGGCCTCCTTGCGAAAATCTGGAGTGGTTCCCGCATACTTTCTAAATTTCCTCACGATGTCTTTCTCCGGCAAACCAATTTTTCTGAAAGTTTCCGCTAGAGCCGAGGCGTTAGGACTACTCATGGGGCCGTAGCAACCTTCGCAGTCTCTATTCACTGTCGGACACAAAGCGCCGCACCCTGAATTTATGACAGGCCCCATGCAAGGACGATTTTTGATTGTGATCAAGCAACTGTTCTCCCTAAGCTTGCATTCAACACAGACGCAGTGGGGCCGTATGAAAGGTCTTATTCCCAGCAAATATCCCTTTAACAGTTCGAGAATCGTGTTTCGATGGGGCGGGCAACCCTTTAGGTAGACGTCAACTGGCACGTATTCGTCTATACCGTATATCTTGGTGGAGAAAATGACCGACGTATCTGGATAAACCTTCTTTTCTAACTCTCTTTGAGGAAACCAATTCTTTATGGAGGGTATGCATCCGGTGACAGCACAGTCGCCCAGAGCCACCAACATCTTTGTTTTTGCCCGTATCTCCTTTATCTCTCGAATTTCCCGTGGTGTGGAAACCGAACCTTCAATGAGGCTGATGTCGTATGGTCCCTTGAGATTGTGGCTCTTAACCATCACCCAATAAGAGATGTCAAACGCGTCAAGAATCTGCAACATTTCATCCTCAAGATGAAGGATTTCCATCTGACAACCAGCGCATCCAGTAAACTTGAAAACGGCAATTTTAGGCTTAGGCTTGTTTCCCAATAAACTCACCTTTCATAGCATGTTGTCTGGAAGTCCCTTAACCTCAGAGAATCTGAACACAGGGCCTTCTTTGCAGACGAATTTTGTGCCGAGTTGACAGTGCCCACATACGCCAATGCCGCATTCCATTCGCCTCTCTAAGGAGACAAA
>Ga0315307_1000138_pt1 | contig 28526 bp, 24 predicted proteins | sample TDP2_MG_FD_203079 | JGI IMG/M metagenome (GOLD analysis project Ga0315307, IMG submission 203079) | Freshwater sediment microbial communities from Lake Towuti, South Sulawesi, Indonesia - TDP2 | ecosystem: Environmental > Aquatic > Freshwater > Lake > Sediment | place: Indonesia: South Sulawesi...
TCCAAGTCGACGGGGCGGGCGCGGAGAGAACGATACGCCTGAGGCATGCGGGTGCGATCGTGGACCTCCAGGTGCGCTCCCTGGCAGAGGAGGGCTCCTCACCCCTCAGGCTGCAGTTCGTTAACGATGTCACAGGCTGGTCGTTCACCGCGCATGGGGCGGAGTACCCAGCTAGGGCTACGGGCTTCGCCTACGTCCCTGGCCTGTTGCTAGGTGAGACACCCGCCGAGCCCGGCAACATCAGGGGCTTCGAGTCCTCCGGCTTCTTCGTACCCGAGGCCGTCATCAGCCTCAGCAGTTCCAACGCCTAGCCGGGAGCGCAGCTCCCCTGTCTGGCTGCACGTCCAGCACGCAAGCTGAGGCCGTGGTCTGATGCTGGGCGCCCTTGTGTCCGCGGTGATCCCAGGTTCAAAGGACGACCCTGATCAGAACGGGCGCCCTACTCCTCTTCGACCCGCCTGTGCGCTTGAGTATGGCTACCTCAAGCCGTCAGCTCACCCTTACGTGCGGTGAGTGGGGCCTTGAGATCACGGCTTCCCCGCGTAGTTGCCGAAGAGGGTGGCGGCGCCTGGTACGATGGTTGGCCGCGTGAATCCCTTGGCTCGTTCTGCGAGGGGCTTAGAGCGCGGTCAGGGGGAGGTTGTGGATGACTATTCCGTTCCGGGTGATCTCCATGGGGCAGTACTCTTCGTAGATCTTCGTAGCCCTCATCTTCACGATCCTTATGGAGCGTGAGACACTGCCATCCTCGCTCCTCTTCCTGAGCTCTACGATGCCGTCGGCCAGCTGCTGGCAGGCGTTCTCGATCTGCTCGCCGTGTACGCCGGTGTGAATCGTCGCTATCCCGATCGCCTTGGAGATCCTGCACGCATAGGCGCTGGACTGGAGGAACCTGAGCACGTTCTTCGCCTCAAGGGCCTGGAAGAGCGGCGTGACGGAGTCGAAGATCATCAGCAGGTCCTTTCCCCGGATGCCCGTGAAGAAGTACTCCTTGCCTTGGAGGATCATCTCGTGGAGGTTAAAGGGGATGTCCACCATCCTGTTAGGCGAGACGGCGAGCTCCTCCACCTTCCAGGACTTGGTCTTCTGGAGCACAAGCTCCATTCCCTGGGAGAAGACATCAACGAACTTGAGCACGCCCTTCTCCTCGTACGGCGTCACGTCCCAGCCGAACCTGTCCATGTTCGTTCTGACGTCCTCCGCGGGCTCGTCCACCGCGTAGTAGAGGACGTTGAAGCCCCTTCGGAGCAGGTTCCAGGCGACCTGGTTGCAGAAGATGGACTTGCCGCTGCCGACGTTCCCCATGAGACCTATCGAGGAGGGCCGGGGGAAACCGCCCTCGATCAGCGCGTCGAGGGCCTCGATCCCACTAGGAACCCTCCTGACGCTGTCTAGGATCAACCCCCCTCCCCTTTCTGGCCTGGATGGTATTCTAACTTTTAAACTCTTAAGCTTATCGCTTGGCGCACCGCATGGTTGAGGGTGGATAAAAAAGCTTAAATGTTCAACTGTCAATACAATCGGCCGAGGCTTAGGGGACACCGGATGGGCAGGAGCCGGGGAGCGCCGCTGAGGCTCGTCGTGGATGTACTCTCCCTGCTCCGGCCGAGGACATGGGTCTTCGCGACCTCCACCTTCCTCTTCGCTTACCTCATGGCCGGCGAGGTCGTCCCCTGGAAGGCTCTCCTAGGCGCGCTCATCTGCAGCCTGGCGACGGGAGTAACGAACCTCTTCAACACGTACACCGACCGCGAGGAGGACGCGATCAACCAGCCCGTTCGAGCCCGCCACCTGGAGGAGGTGGGGCTGAGGAACGTGGCCAGGTTCACCGTCGTGCTCTACGTCTCCGTCGTCCTGCTCTCCGCTACGCTGGGCTCTCTCTTCCTCGCCCTGACGCTCGTGGCAGTACTAGACTCACTGCTCTACTCCATACCTCCCTTCAGGGTAAAGAGGCACTGGTTCACGGGAATGCTCTCCTTCACAGGCGTCGTCTGCTTCTCCTTCCTCGCAGGCTGGAGCCTAGGCCAGCCGATCACCATGCTCCCCCCGGTTTTCCTCCTGGCCTCCTACTTCTTCTTCGTCTACTTCTCGTTCAAGAACATCCCCGACTACATAGGAGACTCGAAGTTCGGGGTGAAGACCCTGATGACAGCCCAAGGCGGGTACAGGAAAGGAGTCTGGGCAAGCTTCCTCGTCCTTAGCACCCCCTATGGGCTGCTGGCCGCCCTGGTCCTGCTCGGCTGGCTGAACGCGACCTACCTGGCCTGTTTCCTGTTCCTGCCCGTTCTCGCCTACATCGGTCACGCGACGATCACCGCGAAGGACACCGCAAGGATGGAAAGGCTGCACACCTACGGCTTCCTCTACGGCGTAAGCTTCCTGATGCTAGTCTACTTCTTGGCCGTGCCCCAGCCCGTCTCACTCGTCCTGATCGCGTCCGTCTACGGATTCCTTCTCCTCGTGATGAAGATCAGGGTCCTAGACTCCAGGCGCGAGGTAGCCGTCCAGGCCCCGGCCTCCCTGAGCCCTTAAGCCCCATCGAGGCTTCATCTCCTCACGGCCCAAGAGTTCAGGAGGGGAAGCCCTCGATCAGAGCCCGTCGGCGCTAGGCTTAGCCTGATTCGGGGCCCGCGGGGCGCTCCTTTGGTGGCATGAAACCACCCTAAAGCATGGCAAGAGAGCCTATGAAACCCGAGCTGAGCCACTAGGTGGAGAAACGACCTGCTCGCGAGGGCGTCAACAGAGCGCTTCGCGGGACCAGGCTAGAGTTCCACGCTCTCCGTTGGATGGACGACTATGCCGTTCTCCCCGATCTCCATGTGGTGTAGCTGCTCGCTGTGCCTCATGCCCCGCATCTTAAGCACCTGCACAGCCCTGACCATCCCTTCGCCTTTGCGAACGTAGTGGAGCAGGATGACCCCAGGGACGAGCACGATCTCCAGGTTGATCTTAGGTCGTTCCCTGAAGCCCTCCGAGACCATCAGGGCGGTGCAGCCCGTCCTGGTAAGGGCCTGGACCAGTCCTAGGATGCCCTGCCTCACGTAGAACCTGTCCTTGTACTGCATCGTCAGAACGGTCGCTGAGTCGATGACGATCCGTTGGGCTTTGATCTCGTCCAGCTTCTCGTTCACCAGCCGCGTGATCTGGCTGAAGGGGATGACCTCTTCCCTGAAGAGCTCCTCGGTGGGCGCTATGAACCCCTCCTCCGTCAGCGTCACCGGCCTGGCGTCGAGCATGACGAGCTTGCCCTCCTTCTCCAGCTTCTTCAGGTTCCAGCCGAAGGCATTCATGTTAGCCCTGATCTCAGCCGGGTTCTCAGAGAGGCTTACGAAGACCCCGTTCTCGCCATAGTCCACAGCCCCCCTGTACAGGAACTGTATCGACAGTATCGTCTTGCCGCTTCCCGGTCCCCCGTGAAGAGCTATGCACCTGCCCTTCGGAAGCCCTCCACCCGCGATCTCATCCAATCCGGGAATCCCGGACTTCGCCAACTGAAGCGAACTCATCAGCCTGTCACACCTTCACTAATCGAGAAGCCTCCCAGTTATGGACGCCGGAGCGGCAGACTCGTCGATCGCTGGACATTTAAGCCTTTGTGTACCTTCTCCATCCCCAAGGTCCCGGCACCAACATGGATGCGAAGTAAGATCACGGAGGAGCCCCAGCGTCTTCTGGCGCAATAGCGTAAGCGGCTTCAGACCGCCGACCTCATCGGGCTCGGTCACGCGTGGTCTCCGATGTTGTTCCCGGCTCGCGCGGTGACGCTAGCCACGCCCCTTAAATACGCGTTTGCCTCTCATGCGCGAGGGTAATGGCAGAGTGTTACTTGTTGTGACCCGTGTCCATACGCCCGAACAGTGCCTCGCAGGGAGGGAGTACTCAGCTAAGCGGAGGCGCTGGGTTCAGGAGACGCGGGAGTCTGCCGAGAAGCTCGGTGCCATCCGAGAGCAAGGGAGGTCGGGTATACGTACGCGTCAAGGGTGAGACCGTTAGGCGTTACCATCCTCGTCATCCTGGAAGCCATAATCGCCGCGCTCTTCGTCCTCGTAGGCGTGTTGGTGGTCTTCCTCACCCCGGTCTTTCGCATCACCCTCCCCGAGGTGATCCCGATACCCACCGTGATGATGGCGGAGTTCCTCGTCTTCTTCGGATCCGTGCCCCTGCTTATTGGGATCGTGGGCTTCGTCGTAGCCTGGGGCCTATGGACGGGCCAAGGATGGGCTTGGACTCTCGCCGTGGTAGTCGCGGTCATCGGCATCATCCTGGAACTCTTCGGCCTCCCCTATTCGCTTCCCGGCATCGTCATCAACGGCGTCATCGTCTACTATCTCTGGCAGCCCCACGTGAAGGCCTTCTTCGGCAAGGGAGCCGTTCCCTACCAGGCGACGCCCGCAAAGACACCTTCACAGCCTCAGCCACCTCAACCGGGCACGGTTATCTACTGCACCAAGTGCGGCACAGCCAACCCGCTGGAGAGCAGGTTCTGCCGGAACTGTGGGGCAGAGCTCAAGACCTAGAAGCGGCCTGCTACGGGAACAAACGCCAGCCGAACACACCAGCTAACCTTCAACCCTAGGAAAGGCCAAGGGTTGAAGTACAGAGTGCCTGCAACCTTCGGGTATAGAGCCTCGGGAGGGATTCGAACCCTCGACCTACAGCTCTCTCCTCGCTTGACGCGATTACGAGACTGTTGCTCTACCAGCTGAGCTACCGAGGCGTCTGGAACTGATGCTTTGCCCGGCGTGATAAAAGGCTTGCCTGACGAAGCCACTGCTTAAATAGACGGCTTGCTCGGTTGAGCAGAGGTCTGGGATCCAGCCTGCAGCCGGTCATCGAGACGGTTGGGCTTACGAAACAGTACCTGCTAGGGAGCGTGCCTGTTCTATCGCTTGATGACGTGAGCATGAAGGTCACGGCTGGCGAGCTTGTCGTCATACTAGGCCCCTCAGGAAGCGGGAAATCGACGCTCCTGAACATGCTCGGCGCGCTCGACAAGCCAACCCGTGGGAAGGTCCTTATCGACGGCGTGGACGTCTCCACGCTCAACGGCCCAGAGATGGCGAGGCTGAGGCTGAGGAAGGTCGGGTTCGTCTTCCAGTTCTTCAACCTCATTCCGAGGCTTACCGCGCTGGAGAACGTGGAGTTCCCCCTGATCGCGGCTGGCGTTAACCGGAGAGAACGTAGGGAGACAGCGCTTCAACTGCTGGCCTCAGTGGGGCTTAAGGGACGTGTGAACCACAGGCCTTCGGAGCTGAGCGGCGGCGAACAGCAGCGCGTCGCCATAGCCAGGTCCCTTGTGAACGACCCCAAGATCGTCTTGATGGACGAGCCCACGGGCAACCTTGACTCCAAGACGAGTGTGGAGATCAAGGCGATCGTCGAGAAGCTCAACAGGGAGAAAGGCCAGACCTTCATCGTGGTCACCCATAATCCCGTCTTCGCTGAGAGCGCAGACCACATCGTCCACCTCCTTGATGGCAGGATCAGCCGTGAAGAGTTCAGAGGCATGAGAGCATGAGGTTCACGGACGTGTTGAGGCTCGCGTACAGGGCTTTGCGTGACAGGAGGCTTCGGTCGATCCTCACGATGGCGATGGTCGCGATCGGGTCGGGTCTCATAACTGCTCTGAACAGCACGGGAGCCGGCTTCTCCGCCTACGTCACAGGCCAACTTGGCAGTCTGAGCCCGGACATCATAATGGTGCTGCCGTCCTCTTCCTCAACGCTCAGACTCACGGAGGGAGTTCAGAGAACCGTTCAGTTCCTCCCCGACGTATCCACCGTAGTTCCCTTCGTCCAGCGCGGTTTCCTAACCAAGTCAGGGACCTCCAGTAGGACGGTTACCTTCATGGGGATCGACCAGGCAATGCTGCCGTTGCTGTACCCAAACGTAGGCTTAGCTGAGGGCGAGTACGTCTCTCCCTCTGACCAGAGTGGGGTTCTCCTCGGGTACGGCGTGGCCTATCCGCAGGACCAAGTGACGCCCTTCGCGAGGTTAGGCCAGGTGATAACAGTGCAGTACACCGACTTCACGGCCCCTAGGCCCGCGACGGTCCAGAGGGCCCTCAGGGTGGTAGGCATCCTCCGGTACATGGGGGCTGGGGGATTCGTTAACGTGGACTCGATGGCCTTCATCTCGATCACCACGGCTAGGTCCGGTATGCAGCGGGCGGACGTCTACAGCGGCATCTTCGTAAAGGCCAGGGGCCTAGACCGAGCTGACGCTGCAGCGGAAGAGATAAGGAGCATCTACGGCAATAACCTGACCATATTCTCCCTCAAGGATATTGCCCAGATCATCCAGAACGTCATCAGTGCCCTAGTGCTGTTCATAGGGAGCATCGCCGCCGTGTCTCTGCTCGTTGCCACTGTGGGGATTCTCGCCACCATGTACACGTCGGTCAGTGAACGTATCAGGGAGATAGGGATCACCAAGTCGGTTGGCTTCACCGACCGAGATATCCTTGTCCTCTTCCTGTCTGAGGCGCTCATCATAGGCGCGGTCGGAGGCCTTCTCGGCCTGATAGGCGGGGCCGGCCTCTCGTACGCCATCCCGTTTGCGTTAAACAGCCTTGTATCAGGGGTCGCGCCAAGTAGATCGTCGATGGACGGGAGTCAGGGCGGAGGGCTCGGGCCCTTTGGCGGCGGCGGTTCGATGGGCTCATTCTCTCTCACTAGCATCACCCCCGTCTTCGAGTTGCCGTTCATGTCGGAAGTCTGGCTCTTCTGTCTCATCCTCGCTGCGATAGGGGGGCTCTACCCGGCTTGGAGAGCCTCTAGGCTTGACCCGATAGTGGCCCTAAGACACGAGTGAAGGACCCAGCGGGGGAAGCGCTGAAGCCGGGCGTCCATGGGAAGGCGTCCGCCCTGGGCGAAAAGGCTTAAAGGAGGCTTTCCCATCGTCATCATGGGTCGCTGGCCATAGGGCGTGGGACCGACCCGCACTCGTTCCGAACGCGGAAGTCAAACCACGCCACGTCCCCTGTCTCTGTAGTGCGAAAGCCTACGAGAGCCAGAAGATGCTAGCGGCCCACCCCTGCGGGAACCGCCGGAAAGCCTTATTACTCATCCTCGTGTCCACTCTAGCGGAAACCGCGGTGCCCTCAATGCACGATCTTCGCATCTCGGCCTCTAGCATACAACCGTTGCAGGGCCTGTTCCCTTCAGGAGAGAACAACATACTCAGCGTGATCTTCCAAGCCCTCTTCATAGGCCTCTTCATGTTCACGATGCTCTACGGCCAGAGAATGCAGGCCTGGATAATGCTGAGGCACATAGACGTCTCCGTGAGGCGGCTGAGAGCCATGAGAGATGAGGCCCGCAGGATCTCGCTTGAGACCCTGAAGGGCCTTGGCAAGGAGGGACCTGACCTTGAGACGAGCCTAGACAGGCTGCTGGAGTACTTCTGGATACCGCCGGTAGACCTCGATCCCGCAGGCATCGTCGGGAAGCTGGAACACCTGCTGGACGTGCGGGATGATAGGCTGCGGGGCGAGGTAACCCGGTTGGCGCCCGGGGCCGATGCATCGCAGCTGAGCAACACGGAGAACCTTGTCGAGGCAACTCTTGCCTTGAACACCCTCTATCGCATTGTCAGGCACCTCTATCTCTTCGGCAAGAAGACGATGAGCATATTCATCATCTACCAGCTGGAAGCCCAGCTCCCCCTCGTCGTGCAGGAGGCGGAGGCCATGATGGGTGGGGTTCACGCCTTCCAGCTCGGTCAGCCGATAGGCGACGGCGCTGGGTCGCTCGTCGCCGCCAGGCTCATGTTCGGAGCGGCGACGAGGTCTGTGGCTAAGGACACGGTGGCCTCAAACGTCATGCTCGAAGGCCGGAGGCTGGTCGTGCTGAAGGCAGAGGGCCCCGGCGGCAACGTGGGGAAGCCCGGCGACGGGCTGATCAAGGTCCTAGAGGAGAACGGGGGAAAGGCCACGGCGATCATCATGGTCGATGCGGCGCAGAAGTTCGAGGGAGAGGAGACGGGCGAGGTCTCTGAGGGAATAGGCGCAGCGATCGGCGGCGTGGGCGTGGACAAGTTCAAGATCGAGGAGACGGCGAAGAGATATGGTGTCCCCCTCTACGCCGTGGTGATCAAGGAGTCAAGCCAAGACGTGCTGGCGCCGATGAAGAAGGAGCTGTACAAGGGCGCAGATGAAGCCATACGACGCGTGAAACGAATCATCAGCGAGAGGTCAACCGTCGGAGACCTGGTCGTAGTGCTGGGGATAGGGAACACCATCGGCATAGGCCAGTAGCATCCACGCAGGAGCCCCGAGGAGCCGAAGGCAGGTCAGCGGAGGCAGAAGGCCTTGGGAGTGGAGGGTGGTCCGAGGGGCACGAGCATGATGGTCGGCCTCTTCTCCCTAGTGCTGATCCTCTTCATGGTCTCGCTGGTGCTGCTCTACCAGGCCATAGCGGCCTACTCGACCGGGAAACCGGAGCAGGGCTTCGCGTTCCTGGTGTTCAGCCTGCTTGGGCTAGGTTTATCTACCTACGTTGTGTCGCTGGCGAGGGATCGAACGATGATGGCGGCGCACCGCGGCACGGGTAGCGTCTTCACGCTGATCGAGTGCCTCCAATGCGGGTTCAAGAGCATCCGGGCCTTCGTAAAGGGAGACTATATCCTGAAGCAGGCGGAGGCCTGCCCCAAGTGCAGCAGGCAGATGGTCATCACCTCCGTCTACTTGGAGGAGAGGAAGCGCTAGGTTAGGACCCGGAGCCCGTGCTCCTGTACAAGCACGGTGTGCTCAGCCTGGGCAACGAGCCCCCCGCGGCTCTCCTTCAGAACCGGGTAGCCCCGGACCAGGCCCCGCGCCCTGAGCTTCTGCCAAGCCTCACGAAGCCTCGCGTCGGGCAGAATGCCCGTCAGCCATCTCTCCGCGAAGGGAAGTGTCCGACGCTCCTCCCATAAGGTACGCAGCAGCAGGTTCTCGTCCGTGTTCCGTTGCCGCCTGTACTGCGCGCATCTGAAGATCCTGGCCTCAGCCATCGCGGAGACCGACCCCCCGGCCTCAGGCATCGTCGCGAACGGCTCTACCGCGTAGACCCTCCCAGCCTCTATCCTTCTGCTCTCGCCCCCAGGGACATTGGGTATAGAGAACCCTGCGTGGACCACGTATCTGCCCACCTCGTGACCTGTGAGGTTCCAGATGGGCTTGAACCCGGCTTCTCGGAGAGACTCCTGGATCGCTTTCCCCACCTCGTTAGCCGGTACCCCTCCGCCCATGACCTTAAGGGCCTCGGCTAGGGCGTGCTCCACCGCCCGACGTAGCGGCTCGTATCTCTCGTCGAGCGCCACGGTGAGGGCCGTGTCGGCGATGAAGCCGTCCACATGCACGCCGATGTCCAGCTTGACGACTGAGCCTGGGGATATGACCCTCACGTCCTCAAGCGCGGCAGTATCATGGGCTGCCACCTCGTTGACGCAGATGTTGCAGGGAAAGGCTGGCTGCCCGCCCTTCCGACGGATCAAGGCCTCAACCCTCTCACAGAGGTCGAAGAAGCGCACACCCTCCCTAATGGCGTGGTCAGACTCCCTCCGGGTCTCCGCGGCGACAGCGCCGGCCTTCACGTAGCTTGCCAAGGCCTGCTCGTCCATCTGGATACCTTAGCCCGGTCCTAGCCGAGCAGGTAAGCGGCAGCGAAGAGATAAGTCTTCCATCCCGCCACCTCGAATAGCAGAGAACGATCCGGGTCGTATCTCCGCAGCTCGATGCATCTCGGCTCTGAGGCCTCCGCTACGGTGCGCTCATACTAGCCCTGCGCAGCTCGGGAAGCGTTAAATCCACGGCTCGGTCTGAATGCAGGCCGCAGACGAGGGCTTCCCTTGGCTCCTCGACCTAGGATTCTCGTAACGGAGAAGATCGACGAGGCCGGCATACGTATCCTGGAACAGGCCTGCGAGGTGGAGTGGGCCTCATCCACATCGCAGGAGGTTCTGGAGAAGGAGAGCAGGGACAAGGACGCGATCGTCATAAGGGCGCTGGGCGCCGTGACCGAGGCGCTGATCGCGAACGCTCCTAGGCTTAAGGCGGTGGGCCGGCACGGCGTGGGCGTTGACAACGTCGATGTCAGAGCCGCGACCAAGCACGGCGTGATCGTCGTCTACACTCCGGAGGCGAACGCGGAGGCAGTGGCAGACTACACGGTCGGGCTCATGATCGCGGTTGCCAGACGGCTCGTGGAGGCGGACCGCGAGCTGAGGACGAAGGGGGACTGGAAAGCCCGGTATGAACTCATCGGCTCGGACCTCCACGGAAAGACCTTGGGCATCATCGGCCTCGGCCGCATCGGCGTCAGGGTGGCCCGGAGGGCCCGAGGCTTCGACATGAGCCTTTTGGCATACGACCCCTACGTTACGCAGGCGGCCGCGGCGCAGGCAGGCGCGAGGCTGGTCGACCTTGACACGCTCATTGGCAACTCGGATATGGTCACGGTCCACGTTCCCCTGACCGAGGAGACACGGCACCTCCTGGGCAAGAGGCAGTTCAGCCTCATGAAGCGAGGCGCCATCTTGATCAATGCGTCCCGCGGCGGAGTGGTAGATGAGCAGGCGCTCGCGGAAGCCCTCTCATCCGGCCGTCTGGCAGGAGCGGGGCTCGACGTCTTCGAGAAGGAGCCGGTCTCCTCCATGAATCCTCTTCTGTCGATGAGGAACGTGGTCCTCAGCCCTCACATGGCTTCGCACAGCAGGGAGTCCTTGAGGGAGATGGCCGTCACCGTGGCCGAGGACGTGCTCAGGGTGCTCAGAGGTGAGAGGCCTAGGTATCCGTTCAACCCTGAGGTCCTTAAGACGCAGACCCGGGCTGCCATCCGCCCCGGTGATGTCCCGTAACCCGCATATGGTCGCTCCGTCAGACCGTAAGCGTATTAAGCACTGAACCGTTACGATGCCTCGGTGATCGAGTGGCCAAGCCCAAAGTCTACGTTACGAGGCCGCTTGTACCTCCTTATCTTGAGGTTCTCAACGAGGCCTGCGAGGTGGAGGTGCGCCAGGCCGAGGCGCCGCCTACGCGGGAAGAGCTCAGGAGGGCGCTCCGCGACAAGGATGGGCTACTCTGCCTACTGACAGAGAGGATCGACGGCGAAGTCATGGACGCCGAGCCTAGGCTGGTCGTCGTAAGCACCATGAGCGTCGGCTACGACCACATCGACGTGGCGGAGGCGACGAAGCGCGGCATCTACGTGACCTACACCCCAGGGGTGCTCACGGACGCAACCGCGGACTTCGCCTGGGCCCTCCTGATGGCCTCCGCTCGAAGGGTAGCTGAAGCAGACCGCTTCGTCCGCGGAGGACGATGGGCTATCGGATGGGCGCCGGGGTTCATGCTCGGCGTCGATGTCCATGGTAAGACCCTGGGCATCCTGGGCTTGGGCAGGATAGGCCAGGCGGTGGCCAGGAGGGCTAGGGGCTTCGGGATGAGGCTGCTCTACTACGATGTGATCAGGCCTCCCGCGGAGGTGGAGAAAAGCCTAGACCTGGAGTACATGTCCCTAGAGCGGCTGCTGAGGGAGTCTGAATTCCTCTCGATCCACGTGGCCCTGACGAAGGAGACATACCATCTCATAGGCGAGGAGCAGCTGAGGATGATGAAGCGTACGGCCCACCTAGTCAACACCTCCAGAGGCGCGGTGGTAGACGAGGAAGCCCTAGCGAGAGCCCTCAAAGAGGGCTGGATCGCGGGCGCCGGCCTAGACGTGTTTGAGAAAGAGCCTATGGACGCAGGTAACCCCTTGATCGGCTTGGAGAACGTGGTCCTGGCGCCGCATGTAGCGAGCGCGTCTAGGGAGGCTAGGTCGAAGATGGCTGAACTCGCGGCTAGGAACTTGGTCTCGGTGCTCAAGGGCGAGATGCCGCCACACTTGGTGAACGCCGAGGTCTTAGCGATCAGGCCCCTGAGCCAAGCGAAGAGAACGTAGATGGAGCCCGCGTCGGTGGTATGGGATGTTCACCGTGGATGTGGTGCATAAGGGGCTTCGGCTCTCCTCAAGGTTCCCGTGGCCGATCGGGATCGTTAGCTTCATGGCCTTCCCCCAGCTGATGAAGACGGAAGGAGACGTGGTAGGCTGCCTAAGGGCGATCGCGGAAGACCCCTTCTTCGACGGCATGGAGGTCGCCCAGCTTACGGATGAGCAATGGGCTGAGGCAAGAGAGTTCCTGGCGGGGAAGAAGGTAGCCCGGGGGCTTCAACCCGACCTCCTAAGCGCAAAGCTTGACCTGAACTCCGCAGACTCAGATGCTCGGCGGAAGGCAGTTGACTACGTGAAGAAGGAGATGGCCTTGGCAGCAGGGCGCGGGATCAAGACGGTGGCGATCTGCTCCGGGCCCGACCCAGGGCCCTCCCGCCGTCGTCTGGCGAAGAAGATCCTCGTGAGATCGCTGGAGGAGATCTGCGAGGTCGCTAAAGGAAGGGACATGGAGGTTCTCCTAGAGCCCTTCGACGTGGAGCATGACAAGAGACTTCTCATCGGCCCGCTGGACGAAGCCCTGGAGATCGTCGGGTTCGTCCGCGAGAGGTTTGGAAACCTGGGGATACTATGGGACCTAAGCCACGCGCCCATGCTTAAGGAAGAGCCCCAGATCCTAGGGAAAGCTAAGGAGACGCTGATGCACGTGCACGTAGGATGCGCCAAGGAGACGGAGAGCGGACTGAAGGACACCCACCCCGTCTTCTACAGCAAAGGCGCCGTGAACGCCGTGGAAGAACTGGCGGCGCTAATCACGACGCTTATCGAGATCGGATACAACAGGATGATCAGCTTCGAGGTCAGGCCCGAGGAGGGCCAGACGAGCGAGGCCGCCATCGCCTGCTCCAAGGCGGCGCTTATGGCCGCCTACTCCAAGGTCGTAGTCGACAGCCTCAGACCTGCCCCCTAGCTCAGTCAACCGGATCTGGCACGCGGACGCGTATCTACGGCAGCTCGTCACAGGCCTCAATAGGACTTACCCCCCTAAGCGCAGAGGCGTAGTCCGTCGTAGCGCGAGGAGATAATAAACCGGGCGCGACCCGGTTGCCAAGCCGCAGAGCCGAGCCCGGTTCCCGTGCTAGACCGGGACTGCGCCAAGATAGACGTAGCTGGCCCACGAGACCCCGTGGTAGAGGAAGAAGGTTCCCCAGCCGTGGGGGTAGAAGGTTATGGTCACCGTGAGAAGGATGGTGCTGTTCACGGGGATGATCCCGGTCTTCTCAGGGTAGTCTGCCTGCGTGGAGTCCAGGGGCATCACGTAGACTCCGTCCTTATGGAGTTGGTAGGTCTCGCTGCCAAGGAGATAGTACGTGTTGTTCCACTGGAATCCCAGCTCCAAGGTTATGTCCTTAACGCTACTAGGCGGGTTAGGCCTGATCCAGGCTAGGACGGATAGCTCCGGCGCTATGCTCATGTTCCAGGGGGTTAAAGGCGAGGACAGGAGCGCCACCTGCTTATCCTCACCTGTGCTGAAGCTGGGAGCCAGCTTCCCGTCATCTCCTGACCAGAGGTCTTTGGGCATCAGCCAATAGCCTTCGTCCACGTAGAGCTTATCCCAGGGACCACTGTGGCTTGAGCCCGGGGGCTCATTGCCGTTTCCAGGCGGATCCACGTAAAGCGCGGTGATGCTTCCATCGCCCTCTACCGAGGCGATCGTCGGGGTCACCTTAGTCCCATTCCTTACGACGACTCTGCCTCCCCACTCCCACCCGGCCGAAGCCTGATTCGGCTCCGCGGGGACGAAACCCAAGGTATAGTTGCCTACAGGAAGCTCGACAGTGTTCCCCACGGCGTAGTTCCTTCCGTTCAGGCTGATCCAGCCCCTGTCTACATCCGACCAGTTCAGCAGGTTCCTACTGTGCAGCGCCACCATCGCGTTCATGCCTGGAGTAACCCGGGTATAGATCGCAGTAGCGTTTCCTCCCGATGTGCCTACCGTTATGTGGGCGCCGTTCGGCTCTCTAGGTGGGTTCCCGCCCCCACGTGTGAAACCCACGTCGCCCTCCAGCCTCCAATATGAGAACACGTAGCCCAGCTGAGGCTCAAAGTACACTGCATAGTCGTCCCTTTCCGTTATCCCGTGCACTATTGTCTGCCCAGGTGGCTCCACATCCAGCCAGTCGCCTTGGATCTTCTGCTTCAGGCTGACTATTCCCCTGCCGTAGGAGGCGCCATTCACCTCAGCGCTCGTGACCAGTAGGTCGCCCCATTCGAAGGGAGGGCCTCCCGCGGTGCCGTAGAACGCGGTTATGGTCGTGCTGCCGGCTATATCGACGCTCGTCCATGCTGACAGGTTGTCGTCCACGACCGCGAGCGACTGATTCCCAACTGTCCAGTTCAGGAAGACGTATCCGGGCTCGGGCACGTAGCGCAGCTCGTACTTCCCCGTGTAGACATCCGTGCTATTGGGCAAGGGGTACAGCGTTAGGTCGCCCAGCATCACCGTTCCCTTGTGGTCTGCCCTAGAGGACCTGTTCTCATCGAGGCTGTCGATCACCACATGGGCCTTGTCTCCTCCCACGTAGGAAGCGGCGACGACGATCCGGTCTTCAGGCGTCGTGACCGTGAGGATAACGCTTCGACTGAACTCGTTCACGTCCGGCCAGAAGCCAAGCGTGTAGTTTCCGCCCCCACGGTACTCGAGGCTTCTAGCGACGCCCCGCACCCAGATGGGACCAGTTACATGAGCTAGGATCTCGATGTTCTCGGGGCTCAGGTCTGATATCGGCCGGCTCTGCCCACCATAGCGGTCACTGATGGAGAAGTCAAGCGTCGTCTCATGTTCCTCCGGGTCTGGGACTATCGTGTTGTTGTCGAGGACAAGCCCAACCGCCCTGTTCCTCTCGGCTCGCCATCCGGTGAAGCCGTATCCTGAGACGTCCAGCTCAACCGTGCAGCTGGCGCTGCTCCAACCGACTGGCCCGTTCCAATCGGATTCGAACCTCTCGCTGGAGTACTCAAGCCTCAAGCCCAGGTTTGAGTAGGCTGTAAGGACGCTTCGCTTCCAGGTGCTGAGGAATCCTCGGCCCGTCTCGCTCGCCTCCCGACTGGCATTGGCCACGTCTTCGGTCCATAGGGACCTGAAGACCTGGCTTGCGTTGCTGAGCGCGTACGTCAGCGCTCGGTCCACGTCGCTGGTTATCCCTAGGACCGTTTCCCTGACAGGTCTGGCGCGAAGCTCCTCGTTCTCGCCCGACATCCGGTAGATCGACAGAGTCACGGATAGCGCCAGGACCGCGACCAGCAGCGTTCCCGCGATGATGATCTGGCCACGCTTGGCCTGATACGCTCCCATAATCACCTCACCTAGGACGCTATCTGTTCAGCAGTTAAGCACTTAGAAAACCACGCCGTACTATCGACCAAACCAAGCTTATGCAGAGGATGGAGCCATGATATGGGATCTCCGGGGCTGAGAGGCCGTCTAGCCGTGCTTCGGGCATTTGGGTCGCGCATAGCTATGCCGGTCCACGGGGCCCGAAAGGCTGCGAGAGAGCGCCTGACCAATGGAAGAAGAACCCCAACAGCGAGCGGGCGAGTGAGTTCTCTTCAACCATGATCCTGAGCGGCAGAGTGCTGTTCTGGCCGCCCTCACCAAGCCCCAGGATATTCACCGTGTACTCGCCTGATGGGACACTCAAGCCGGCGACCAGCACGACCTTGAGCGTTGAGCCATCCACGGTCTGGACGGATGGGACCTTGCTTACCTTCGCGGAGACACCTGAAGGCAGGCCAGAGAGCGATACCGCAAACCCGCTGGTCCCGCGCTGAGCGCCCTTCACGGTCAATGAGACCGCTGCATAGCTCCCTCGAGCTACCACAACAGTGGCGTTACCTATAAGCGAGAGCTGAAGGAGGCTCTCGGGAACCCGGTCCGCACTGGCCACCGTTTCGTTGAGAAACGCTGCCTGTAGACTCCTTTCCTCAAGGGATCTCGCCGCGTCCAAGGCTCGGAGGCCATTCACCAGACCATACCCATAGGAGGAGTCCCGTCCCTGAGGCCCGAGGTCGATGGCGCTGGTGTCAAGGGCCTCGCGGAGCTCCATGTTCGTGAGGTTGCCGTTAGCGGCCCAGACGAGCGCGGCGGCGCCGGCGACGAAGGGGGTGGCCGCGCTCGTGCCAGAGCTATAGACATGTGAGCCGCCTAGCTCAGTGGTGTATATGCCAACGCCGGGAGCCACCAACTCCAGCTCCGGGCCTCTCCTGCTGAAGCCCGCCGGCTGGCCGGCTGAATCGACCGCGCCCACGGCGATGACTGAATCGTACCGGGCAGGGTAGAGCACGGCGTCCGAGCCCTCAGCGGCGTTGCCCGCAGCTGCAACGATGAGTAGGCCCTTCGAGTATGCTAGGTCTACGGCTCTTCTCAGCGCCTGGGAATCCGTGGTGCCTCCGAGGCTCATGGAGATGACCTGCATGTGGTTCTCCACGGCCCATTCGATCCCCCTTATCCACCAGCTGTAGTAACCCCATCCGTCAGAGTCCCTGAGAACCTTCACCGCGTACAGCTCAGCCTCGTAAGCGACGCCGACGCTGCCGAAGCCATTCCTTGAGGCTGCGATTATCCCAGCCATATGGGTCCCGTGGCCTTGAGCATCCCTGTAACCGTACTCGCTGCCGGTGAAGTCTACGCCGCCCTTCACCACGTCTTTGAGATCAGGATGGTCGTAGTCGATGCCCGTGTCGAGGACCGCTATCTTAACTGCGCGGCCAGTGGAGATGCTCCACGCCTCTGGGGCATGCACGGACGTGAGCCCCCATCCTATCGTCTCTTCATAGCTCGCCCCTACCTCGTCTCGCTCCACAAAGGCGACCTCAGGCCGCGACCTCAGCCCCTCCAGCGCCGAGTTCGGGACAAGAGCCGAGACTGCTGACATGGAGCTGAAGGTGTCGAGGACTCTTCCACCATAGCCTTGGACAAGCTCCGTCAGCGCGGGGCCGCTCCACACGGCCTTCCACTGCTCGGAAGGCGGAGGCCTGAGCCCCACGATCACCCTGGCCATGCCTGAGCCCGTCGGGGCACTGGCGAGAGATGGCAGCGCGTGGATGAGCATCGCCGCCAAGACCAAGATGAGCAATGACCTTCTCAAGACCAATCCTTCCTCACGAGCCCGCTCCTCCAGGCGGCCTCGGAGTAAGCCTCCTCCTAACCCGCATCGGACGCCGAGGCCTAGCAGCTACAAAACCATACCCGAGGCTGTTCCGACGCACGGTCAAGCAGGTTAAGGAACGAGGCAAGCAGTTGCCGCAGCCCTAGACCTGGCTGCGGCCCGTGGACGAGGAGCGGGATCTGATTGCCCGACCCCCTTCTCCTGCATGGAGATTGTACGGTCCCTGCTCAGCAAGGGTTTTGTAGGCGCTAATCGTGGCCGTCCCCCTGGGATGATCTGGTGAACCACGGGGGAAGGAACGGCCGTGAGCTTATCGCCGAGGCCACGCTCGGAAACCTTGAGCCCTCAGCCATAGAGGTTCTGAGAAGGCTTGTGGACCAGTTTGACGGCAGGGCTGAGCTCCTCTACAGCAGGGGCGAGTGGTCCTTCTCAGTCCGCTACGGTTCGACAGAAGAGGTGGCCTTTGGGGCACCGGAGCTGCCCGTACGGGGCTATGAGGCGCTCAGCCCGGTCTCCTCGGGGGGATTCTCCGAGAACGAGGTCGGGAAGACCGCGAGAAGGGCCCTTGGTCTCGCCGAGAAGCCCTAGGATACTGCCAACGCGCCGCCAGGGGATAGAACAGCAGTAGTGGCCGTGTTTCCACGATAGAGACTGGTCTTCTGCCTCCCTGAGCTGCTGGCTGGAATCGATGCCGCATGCGGCTGAGACGAGCAGGAGGCGAAGGGATAGGGCTCGGTCTGCAGGGAGCGCAGCACTGTCTGGTGGATCAACCGGCGTTCATGGGGCAAAGCGAGAAGTATCCAGCCCTTGAAGCGTATAGGCGTGGAGAGGCTACTAGCCTGGCGCTACGCCCTGATGGCCTTTAAGGTCCGTCGACGGGCCTGATCAAGTATTTATGTCTCCTTGATCATGCCCGCCTTCTATCTGAGCTCCCTGGCTTTGGCGAACGGGGTCTTGGTCATGGTTACTGAGTTATCGTTCATGGAAGTGAGAAGGCGCTGCGAGGTGAGCGTTCTTGGATGTGAGACGACTGAGGGCCTACCTCCCCTGGAAGGTATCCTCGGCCAAGAGAGAGCTGTCAGATCTCTGGGCTTCGGCATCGGCATCGCTGAGAGGGGCTTCAACATCTACGTCGCCGGCATGCCGGGCACGGGTCGGACGACGGCGGTCCGAAGCTTCTTGGAGGAGGCTGCCCGGTCTAGGCCCGTGCCCTCTGACTGGTGCTACGTGAACAACCTCAATGAACCGTATGAGCCGAGGGCTCTCCGGTTGCCCGCGGGCAGCGCGAGGCAGCTTCAGAAGGAGATGGATGGACTCGTGGAGGAAGCCCGCAGGGCGATACCTAGGGCCTTTGAAAGCGACGACTACACGGCGAGAAGGGAGTCGATCGCGAAGCAGTTCGAGAAGGAGAGGCAGGAGCTGTTCGCCGCGCTGAACGAGAAGGCCAGCAGGGCAGGCTTCCTTATCAGGACTACCCCGATCGGCCTCGTGATAATGCCCGTCGTAGGCGGCAAGCCGCTCAGCGACGAGGAGTTCCTGGCTCTCAACCCGCAGCTTAGGGAGAGGATACAGGCCCGCAGGGACGAGCTGGAAGGCGAACTGCACACCGCCATGAGGCAGCTGAGGGAGACCGAGAGGAGGCTGAACGAGGAGTTCCAGAAGCTCAACCGCGAGGTGGCGCTCTACGCGATAGGCCACCTGGTCAACGACCTGGCAGCGAGGTACAAGGAGCTTCCGGAGCTCGTGGCGCACATCCAGAGCGTAAGAGACGATATGGTGGAGAACCTGGGCCAGTTCAGGCCTGAGCCTCAGACTCAGCTCGCAGCCCAGTTCCCGTGGCTTCGGGAACTGCCCTTCCGCAAGTACAGGGTGAACGTGCTGGTGGACAACTCCGCCTTGAAGGGCGCCCCGGTCGTCATCGAGCAGAACCCCACGTACAACAGGCTGTTTGGAAGGATCGAGAAGGAGGCTCAACTGGGGGCGTTGACGACAGACTTCACCATGATCCGCGGAGGCTCCATCCACGAGGCGAACGGAGGCTACCTGGTGCTTCCCATCGAGGAGCTCCTAAGAAACCTCTTCGCCTGGGACAGCCTGAAGAGGGCCCTGAAGAACCGGGAGATCGCCATCGAGGAGCCGGGCGAGAGGCTAGGCGTCCTCGCCGCGAAGAGCCTTGTGCCGCAGCCCATACCCCTTGACGTTAAGGTGGTGCTCATAGGAGAGCCCTTCGTCTACAGCCTCCTCTACCTCCTTGACCTGGACTTCAGGGAGCTCTTCAAGGTCAAGGCCGAGTTCGACACGCAGATGGACAGGAACGAGGATAACGTCAGGAAATACGGAGCCTTCGTCTGCGGGCTCTGCAGGAAGGAGAACCTCAAGCACCTAGACGCCTCAGCGATCGCGAAGCTGGTCGAGTATAGCTCCAGGCTGGCAGAGGACCAAGGGAAGCTCTCCACGCGCTTCGCGGAGGTGGCTGACGCGGTCCGGGAGGCGAGTTACTACGCGACACAGGAGGGCGCGAGCTACATCTCCGCCAACCATATCCGGAGAGCGGTGGAGGAGAGATTCTACCGTTCAGGCTTGATCCAAGAACGGATCAAGGAGTTGATCGCCAAGGGCATCATCCTGATGGAGACCGCGGGGGCGAAGGTCGGCCAGCTGAACGGCTTGGCCGTCATGAGCACGGGAGACATCTCCTTCGGGAGGCCCTCTAGGGTGACCGCTACCATAGGCCTTGGCAGGGAAGGCCTGGTCGACATCGAGCGTGAGTCGAGGCTCGGCGGCCCCATCCACACCAAGGGCGTCATGATCCTAGGCGGATACCTGAGCGAGAAGTTCGCCTGGAACAAGCCCTTGACCCTCTCCGCCCGCCTAGTCTTCGAGCAGAGCTACGAGGAGATCGAGGGCGACAGCGCCTCCAGCGCCGAGCTGTACGCGATCCTCTCCGCCCTCTCAGGCGTGCCCCTCAAGCAGAGCCTCGCCGTCACGGGCTCCGTGAACCAGAAGGGCGAGGTCCAGGCGATAGGCGGAGCCAACGAGAAGATCGAGGGGTTCTACGAGGTCTGTAAGGCTTTGGGCCTCGACGGGAAGCAGGGCGTCGTGATCCCCGCCAGCAACGTGCAGAACCTGATGCTGAAGGAGGAGGTGACGGAGGCCGTGCAGGCCGGGAAGTTCCACATCCACCCCGTAAGGACGATAGACGAGGGCATAGAGATTCTGACGGGCATGAAGGCGGGCGCCAGGCAGCCTGATGGCCAGTTCGAGGAGGGCACGGTCAACGCGCTGGTCGACAAGAGGCTTAAGGAGATGGCTGAGACCCTGAAGCAGTTCCTCGCCGTGCCCGGTGAGGAGAGGAAACAGGGCCCTTAGCGACCAGCTGCCGCTCTACGCTCCTGTCCTTCCGAACGCCGAGTGAACTCTCATGCAGGAGGCGCTCTACGGACGAAGTAACGAGGGCCTCTGAACCTAAGGCGGCTTCTCTCACGGTATAGAGGGTTGAGCGGCCCTGGGAGGCTACGTCCCAGGCCTCCAGGAGCCTAGGTACTCCCTCTGCTTCCGTGTGAGCTCCTCGGTCTCGATCCCCATCGCTCTGAGCTTCAGCCTGGCTACGGCTTCATCGATCTCCATGGGAACGTCAAGCACGGCGACGGGGAGCCTCCCCGCGTTCTTGGCTATGTGCTCGACGCTCAGCGCCTGAATGGAGAAGGAGAGGTCCATCACCTCTGAGGGATGGCCTTCCGCGCAGGCCAGGTTCACCAGCCGGCCTTCGCCGAGCAGGAGGAGTCTCCGACCATCCTTCAGACGATACTCGTCCACGCAGGGCTTGATCCGCCTCTTTCCCTGAGAGAGGCGGTCAAGGTCGGGCTTGCTTATCTCAACGTCGAAGTGGCCTGCGTTTGCGAGGACGGCGTAGTCCTTCATCCGCTCGAGGTGCTCCGCCCTGATCACGTCGATGTTCCCCGTCGCGGTGATGAAGATATCCCCGTACTCGGCTGCTTCGCGCATCGAGGCAACATGGAAGCCCTCCATCGTAGCCTTTAAAGCCCTGAAGGGATCCGCCTCGACCACGGTGACGGCTGCGCCCATGCCCCTGGCCCTCTCGGCGATCCCAGAGCCTACCTGGCCGAAGCCCGCGACGACGACGCGCTTGCCCGCGAGCAGGATGTTCGTCGCCCTCATCACGCCGTCGAGGGCTGACTGCCCCGTGCCCACGGGGTTGTCGAAGAGATTCTTGCTCCTTGCGTCGTTTACGGCTATTAACGGATACCTGAGGGCGCCCTCCTTCGCCATAGCCCTGAGCCTCATCACGCCCGTGGTGGTCTCCTCCGTTCCCCCCAGCAGGTCGGGGATCAGCTCCGTCTTCTCGGTGTGGAAGACCGTGTGCAAGTCTGCGCCATCGTCTAAGACGACCTGAGGCCTCAGCTCCAAGGCATGTCTCATGCAGTCGTAGTACTCTTCCACGGATTGCCCTCGCCACGCGTATACGCGCACCCCAGACTTGGCCAGCGCGGCTGCCACATCGTCTTGCGTCGAGAGCGGGTTAGACCCGCAGAGCGCTAGCTTGGCTCCGGCCGCGAGAAGGGCCCGCGCCAGCACCGCGGTCTCCTTGGTGACATGCAAGCAGCCTGTGACGCGGACTCCCCTTAGCGGCTCTTCCCTGAGGAACCGCTCTCGAATGCTTCTGAGAACGGGCATATGCTCCAACGCCCACTCGACCGACAGCTCCCCCTGCTCGGCGAGTGAAAGGTCCTTCACCTTGTAGTCCGCCAATGCCAGCTCCTCCTACGCTCGGCAAGAGCGTGCCCTGACTCTATTAAGATTGCCAGCGCCCAGGAGGAGCTGGATTCAGCTCCTATCCTGGCTTTGCTGCGGTTAGCTCTGGCCGCTCTGCGGTGCCGCCCTTGTGTCTCCGCGTAGCCTGGCGATCAGCCTCTCCTTTGATTCCACCGCCCGCTTCACGACCTCTTCCACGTTCACCGTCGTGACCTCGTGGTTCTCCACGACCACGCGGCCGTCCACGAGCACGGTTTCCACGTCTGAGTACTTCGCGGCGTAGGCCAGGTGGCTGAACTCGTTGTAGAGCGGGGTGAGATGGGGCTTCTTAAGGTCCGCGATGATCATGTCCGCCTTCTTCCCCGGCTCCAAGGAGCCTATGCCCTTATCCCAGCATAGGGCCTTGGCGCCCTCGATAGTGGCTATCCTCACCACCTGCTCGGCGCTCATCACCGTGGGGTCCAGCGAGACTCCCTTATGGAGAAGCGCCGTCATCTTCACGGCCTCGAACATGTCCGAGCTGTTGTTCGAGCATGAGCTGTCAGTGCCAATCCCTACCTTGACTCCTGCCTCGAGCAGCGCTGGAACCGGCGCAACCCCTGAGGCCAGCTTCAGATTCGAGATTGGGCAATGAGAGACGCTTACCCCCCTCGCCGCCAGGATCGGCATGTCTTCCGGGGCGATGTGGACGCAGTGAGCCGCAATCACGTGGGAGTCCAAGACCCCGAGCCTGTCCAGATGCCGGATCACGCTTCGCTCAGGGCCTAGTCCATAGGCCCGTTGAACCTTCTGAGCCTCATCAGCCGTCTCGGCCAGATGCATATGCGTGACCACGGGCTCTTTGCCGGCGCGAAGCCGTTCGTTCAGGTCCAGCCGCATTTGGTGAAGCTCCTGCATGTAGGCGGGGTCAACCGTGTATGGGGCGTGGGGATCTACCGTGACCCGGATGAGGCCGCCGGCGGCGCCATGCCAGTTCTCTGCGAGGTCCTTCAGCATTCTTCTATCCTCGTCTTTCCGCCAGGAGAAGCAGACGTGCCCGATGGCGGCTCGTGCGCCTGCGTCGGCGAAGGCCTTCGCCTCGTTGAGCCCCGGCCGGTAATGGTACATGGTGTTGACCGTCGTGCAGCCGCCTAGGAGTGATTCCACGGCTGTAAGCAGCGCGCCCCAGTAGATGTCCTCCGGCTTCATGTGCACCTCCAAGGGCCAGATCCACTTCTCCAGCCATTCCTGAAGCGGCAGGTCATCTGCGTAGCCTCGAAGGAGACTCATGGCGGCATGGTGATGCGTGTTCACGAGGCCCGGAAGCACAAGCTTACCCCTGGCGTCCAGCCTCTCGTAGCCTGGGTACTTGGCCTTCAACTCCGCCGCAGGGTCAACTTCGAGAATCTCACTGCCTTCGACCAGAACCGCGCCTTCTCTAACGACGCCGCTCGGACCCATCGTCAGGACAGTGCCGCCCTCGATGAGAAGCCCCAACCTCACCGTCTCCACTGAGGCATGCTCGCGTCGAGAGGGCTTGCCATGCTCGCTTAAATCGTTTAGAGCCGAGCCGTAGTGTGGCTATCCGCCGTGGACGACCGGTACGAAGACCACCTTGTCGCCGGGCTTCACGCGAGTCCCAGGCCCCTGGAGAGCTGAGACCTCCCGGCCGTTGACGAGAACGAGGCACGAGAGCCCTCGGGCGCCCTCATGCGCCGCCCGCGAGAGCCGAATCCCGTATCTCTGCTCCAGATCCGCTAGGAGATCCGAGAGCGCGATCTCTGCCTCCAGGGGGACGGTGGCCTTCCTCTTGGCCACCGTCTTCTGTAGACTGCCTACGAACTCTAGCTCGACCACGTTCTCCTCTGAGCGAGAGGACCTGTCCGTGGGGCTGCTCCGTGGGGGCGGCCTCGAAGCCTCTGCGTCAGTGGAGGTACGTCTCTTCATCTGAGGTTTCATCAGAGCAGGTCAGTCTCTTCATTGGGGGAGACCTGTGTCCGAGGCCTCCCTCGTGGTTGTAGGAGCGAGGAGCAGAAGTTAAGCTTTCACGCCCTTCTCTACGGGGCGGCTATATTCTCGTGACGAGAAGGGTCTCGGTCTCGCCTACGCCCGTGGTTGCGCGGATCGCGTCCTCAACCTTCTCAAGGTCGCCGCCTCTGTCCGCGGGTAGGACTATCTGCAGGATGAGGGCGTTCAACCCGAAGGCGATGGGCTCTATCCTCGACCTGGCGACCTTCACGTCTTCCGGTAGCGCCGATTGGATGCTGTCCTTCAGCTTATCGAGGTCTACGTCGATGTCAGCGGGCATGACCTTTACCGAAAGGAGCACCTTGGCCGTGGTTCTCCGCGCCTCCTATGGGCCCATGAAGCCGCAGGAGGGGCACTTGTAGGGCCGCCCTAGGTTACGGCATCTCTCGCATCTCCAGATGACGATCTTCCCGCAGCTGGGGCAGGGGAACTTGGCCGCTTTCTCCCCTGGGGCTATCATCCGCCCGCACCAGAAGCAGTTAGGCATCTTCACCACGTTCGCATCACTAGGGTCCTGCTGCCCTCATAGGCTGCTGCCGACTAGAACCATGACCCCTTTTAAACTTTGAGAGGCGGTCCCTTCCCGTCTTCACCTTCCGATCCCGACCATCTGAGGCGGACCTAGAGGATGTCTCACGGCGTGGCTCTCGTCGGTGGCCACAAGCGGGCCTATCGGTCCCTTCGCACGGCGCCTGAGGCGACGTAAGGCATATCACCGCGTGGCGGAGTGACTGACTCAGATCATGGGGAGGGTATGTTGATGAGGCTCGGAGAGGGTGGGGTCCCGGAAGGCGAGGTCTTCGTGGAGCGGCCTCTTTCCGGCAGGCCTCATGCGGGCAAGGTGCTGGCCGCGGTCCAGGCGCATGCGGATGACATCCCGTTCTTCTGCGCGGGCACGGTTGCGAAGCTCATCCAAGAGGGCTATGCCGCGTACCTCATCCAGACTACGAACGATGAGAAGTGCGGGCCGACACCCAGCCTCGGCGAGACGATACTGAGCAACGAGCGCGAGGTGAACGAGCTGGCGAAGGTGTTGGGCTTCAGGCGCGTCTTCCATCTGGGCTACCGCAACCATCGGATGGACGGCGACGCGCCCGTGGAGATCCGTGCGCGGCTCATCTTCCTCTTCCGCCTGCTCAAGGTGGACACCGTGCTTACCTTCAATCCCTGGGGCCATGGCGAAGAGAACCCTGACCATTGGGTGACAGGCCACGCCGTAGAGGCTGCCTGCTGGATGGCCGGCATGGACAAGGACTTCCCAGAGCACCTCGCCGCAGGCTTAGAACCCCACAGCGTCCGCGAGAGATACTACTGGGTGGCACGGCAAGGGCAGGCGTACAACCGCGTGGTGGACATAAGCCCCTTCATCGAGCAGAAGATCGCCAGCATCAGCGTGAACAAGTCACAGGGCCCAGGCGGCTCCCAGGGGTCGTGGCTCAAAGCCCGACTGGCAGCCCAGAACCTGCGCCTTCCCGCCCTGGACGGGGACGATGAGGCGGCTGACCGCGCGTACGCCAGGTTGTTCATTCTAGAGCCCTTCGCCAACCTGGGAAAGCCCTACGGCCTGCAGTACGCGGAGGCATTCTACTACACCGGCCCCGGCGAGGCGAGCGCCGAGGTCAACGATTACGTTGCCCGGAACGCCGTACCTCTCAGGTAGAAGAATGATGAGAAGCCAACTGCCTACCTGCGATATGGTCTACACGCTAATGGCAGCCAGGATCACAGAGCGAAGAAAGCGGGAGTCCTGTTCTGAGTCACGCTTTTCCCGCCAACTGGAAGAGCTCATGAGGACGTAGCGCCGTACGGAGCTCGCTGGCCGGTATCCCCAAGCACTGGCGGGTTGGAAGTGCCTTACGCGGTTAGTTGTTGCCGTTAACGCCAGGTTTCTCGATCTAGGTTCATCCGACCCGGCGATGTTGGATAAGGCGGCAAGTCGATGCGGCGACCCACTTACTCCCTCGTCGACCTGACTCAGGCCCTGTAAGCTCTAGGGCCCGTCGTCTCTGGCGCTCCGATCATGGGAGCTGAAGCTGTCCGACGATGGGACTGGGGCTTTGCGACTTGGGGCTTCATCTCCGCTGTTGCATTGCGGCGAGGTTGCGTTCTATCACTTCCATGGTCTTCTTGTACTCCTCTACGGGACTGAACTCTAGGTCCTCGGTGCCCGCCTCGATGATCCCTGTGTGACCCGGCGCCACGTAGTACGCGTCTCCCGCGTTGTAGACTTCCTCACGGTCCTTATACCTTACCCGGATACGGCCCTTCAGGACATAGCCCCAATGCGGACACTGGTCTCGGTCATCAGGCAGGCCTTTGAGGAACGGCGTAACATCCGTCGTTTTCTTCCAGGTCTCAAAGGATACGTGCATACCGCCCCAGTCGGCCTCCCAAACGGCCACGAAATCCGTCTCCATCGTCTTCGGCAGATCCGTCTTTGATCCTCTCACCTTTCCACCCCTTAGTTACTGAGACCCCTGCCTCAGTCGCATACTTATCCCTTTCTCTTTCGCATCGAGGAAGCTGGCTCCCCTGGGGTCTCGGAACTGGATCTGCCCGAGGGATGTCAACTAGGCTCTCCCGCCGACAGGTCGGCACCGTCTTGGGGAGCACGGGGACCCTTGGCCATTCGCTAGGGATATATAACGGCGTTACATGAGGTGCGCACCGGAGGTGAGTCTAAATGGGAGAGTATGAAAGCACGGTAGTGGATATCCGGAAGACTATGGGCGTCGTGCTGGACCAGTTCAGGGCTGTTCCCCATAATGTTCTGCCTCATGAATGGGCAGAGATGAAGCAGTACTCCTTCGGAGAGACGAAGATCCCGGCGAAGTACAGGGAACTCATCGGCCTCGCGGTCGCCGCGGCCATCAAGTGCCCCTACTGTATCTACTTTCACACCAGGGCGGCGAAGATGAACGGCGCCACGGACGAGGAGATCGCGGAACTAGCCTTCCTGACGCGGTTCACGACCGGCTGGAGCGCGATACTCCACGCCAGCAACATTGACCTAGAGAGCTTCAAGAAACAGTTCGAACAAGCGGCGCAGCACATGGCCGCCAGAGCCAAGCGTTAAGGCAAGGTCTTCCGTGGCGCGCCGTGGCCCCTCCCCACTCTTTCTGGCTGCTTTCTTGCCCGGATGCAAACGGAGGAGGAACTCTAGACCCATCAGATCGGCGGGAACGGTGTTTGGCCTCCGCCCGGTGGGCGGCATGTTTGAGTATGCGTCGAGCCTCCGCGTACCAAGGGTATTCGCGTATTGCTTTTCGTGGTGACCCTTACCCATACGCCCGAGCAGTGCTTTGCGGGAAAGGAGTACTCAGCTGAGGGGAAGCACTGGGTCGAGGAGATGAGGAGATCGGCAGATAGGCTAGGCGTGAGGATACATGGAGCATACATCTGCACCAACGAGCATACCTACTACTTCATCCTTGAATCAGACAGCCTCAAAGCTGTGGCGGAGTTCCTAGGCCCACCGATGCTGACGCACCACAGCGGACGAGTCTCTCCTGTGATCACGGTGGAAGAAGCCTTCGAGCTCTCCTTCGTGAAGCCCGCCACGAGATAGAGCCAGAGACCCTCCTGCCTAAAGACGGGGACGGAAGGGAGGCTCGACGCTCGCGGTCGCATTAAGGCGCCCGCTCAGTCCACACGAGACCACCGCCAATCATGGAACAAGCCTCTGTCTCTCATGATAGAGGGTGCTTACGGCAGGCTCCTCCCGGAATCCTCAAAGAAGTCGTCTCAAGGCACGGAGTCTTCCCAAACGAGTCTCTGCTAGATGCGAGTGCTCCGGGCTGGCTTCACACTAGCGTTCACACTCGCGAGTCTCGTTTTCACAATGAGGTGGTAGGAACGGGGAACCCGCCACCTCGTCTCTTCAGCTTTGTGTCTACTTTCCATACCACAAGACAAACATCCATGCGAAGGCCCTTGTGTGAGCGACAGTTCGTCCTAGCCGATGGACCTATAAGGCAAAGCCTGTGATGTAGGATCGACGGTTTGTGGGCTCATGTCGATAGAGAAGCGTATCGTGAGGAACCTGGACGGCAGGGTACTTGAGGAGTCGGTTATTCAACAGTTCAAGGGGAGTCTACGAGGTAGACTGCTGCAGCCCGGAGATGATGGCTACGAGTCCTCCCGCAGAATCTACAATGGTATGATTGACAAACATCCCGGCCTGATGGCCAAGTGTGCCGGCGTGTCCGATGTCATCAACTCCGTCAATTTCGCTCGTGAGAACAGGTTGTTGTTGGCTGTGAGGAGCGGAGGTCACGGTGTCGCGGGCAACGCGCTTTGTGACGGAGGGCTAGTGATCGATCTCTCAGGTATGAAGGGCATGCGGGTGGACCCGGTTAGAAGAACCGCCCGGGCCGAGCCGGGAGTCACTTGGGGAGAGTTCGACCATGAAACCCACGTGCACGGCCTCGCGACTACGGGCGGCTTAGTCTCAACCACCGGCATCGCCGGGTTGACCTTAGGCGGCGGAGTAGGATGGCTGATGAACAAGTACGGTCTAGCCTGTGACAACCTCCTCTCAGCCGACGTAGTTACGGCGGACGGCCGATTCCTCACCGCCAGCGCTGACGAAAACCAAGACTTGTTCTGGGGGCTCAGAGGCGGCGGCGGGAACTTCGGCGTTGTCACGTCCTTCGAGTACCGGCTACAT
>Ga0315307_1000140_pt1 | contig 28513 bp, 29 predicted proteins | sample TDP2_MG_FD_203079 | JGI IMG/M metagenome (GOLD analysis project Ga0315307, IMG submission 203079) | Freshwater sediment microbial communities from Lake Towuti, South Sulawesi, Indonesia - TDP2 | ecosystem: Environmental > Aquatic > Freshwater > Lake > Sediment | place: Indonesia: South Sulawesi...
GGGCCCGACCACTGCAATCCGCATCCTGAGGCGTTTCTGTAGAACCGAAGAAGAATTCTACACGGAGATACTCAAAGCCGAACGTGAGTATGCCAGAACGCGCATGTTCTGGGACTAAGGTTTCTTCCGCCCAAATCCACTAAAAGCCAAGTTCCGACAGCGAACTTGGACACAGTTTGGTTGGACGAAACAGACTTCGAACTTCCACTCGTAGATGCTCTGCAGCAAGCATTGAGGAAGGCTCATAATGAAGAGACCCTCAATGTAGACTCCAAACGAGATCAAGAAAACGACAGTCACGGGTGTCTAGGGAAGTGGAAGTGGTAGCTGCGATCAGGCGAACCATTTTCATCGTGTCCATTCTATCGGTAGCAATGTGCGCGGTTTGTCAAGCCCACGCGGTCGAATCAGTGAACCTCCTGAAGAACCCAAGTTTCGAACAGGTAGGCGCTTGGAGAACCCATACGGCCGATGCCAACGATGTTGCAGATCCGAGAAGCCCGACCCAAGCCCATAGTGGAAACTACTCTGCCTACACCAAGGCAACCACCCTTGGCGGAGATGGATACGCTATGGTATCTCAAGACGTTTCTATACCCATAAGCTCGAATCTGGAATTGTCCTTCTGGCTTTACGCCAGACGTCACGAGCTCCCCTTCCACGGGTATGTCAAAGGGTTCGTAGCCAGTTCCGGAGGCAGATATCTTGATGCCGGAATTTGGTCGGATGATTCACCCAAGCCAAAGGTGAACGAGTACCGATTCCAAACGCGGATCGAAACATATGACGCCTGGTTCAGAATCAAGGTGAACCTAGGAAAACTTTGGATCAACGAGGCAAAGTTCCCGAAAGAGGACACGATAACAGAAATTTCCTTCGGAGTCTATAACGGGCTTGTGTACGCTCTGCCCAAGAACCTGCTTCAACTGGAAGCATTCTTCGATGATGTGTTCCTGGGACCATCTGTAGGTGAGGAGGAACCTAGTTTTCCTTGGCTTACGGCCCTAGCAACCAGCTTGATCGGCGCCACTATTGTAGCTGTCGTTGCTGTTAGAAGGCGGCTGCGATCCATGAAACGTCTCTTTACCTCTTATGAGGTTGCTATTCACGAAACATTGGGGTCAGAGACAGTGAGGAGAACCCTGCTTGCCTGAGGATGTCATTAGCGCAATTCTGATGCATCGCAAGGATCTCTCAAGAGAGATGGTGTTGGATCTTATTGAGAAGAAGAAGGCTGAGTCAGGGGGCTTCCTATCCAATCAAGGTGCAGCAATGCTCGTTGCCCAAGATCTCGATGTGGAGGTCGAGAGGGGTAGACCGGCAGGGATCAGGATCAGAGATGTGGTAAGCGGCCTAAGCGACGTGACAGTGATCGGCAGAGTCACTTCAATCTCGTCTCTTCAAGAATTCGATCGCAAGGATGGCAGTCTTGGCAAGGCTCTGAGATTGGTCCTAGCAGACTCGACAGGTGAATTGAAATGTGTGGCTTGGGATCAACAAGCTGAAAGATTAGCGAATCAGCAGCTTCAAGACAGAACCATATCTGTATCGCATGGGTATACGCGTGAAGGCCTCGGGGGCAGCATAGAGCTATTCGTCGGCGACAGAGGCGAAGTTCAAATCGTACAAGATGTCTCCGAAGTCAGCGGGCATACCACAGATGAATTCACCAGCATTGCAGACGCCCTGAAATGTGAGGAAGAAGTAGACCTTGTGGGCATCGTGAAGACCCCGCCCAGAATCTTCGAGTTTAACAGAGCCGGCGGGTTCGGAAGAGTTCTTCGAACAAAACTCATGGACAAGACTGGGAGAATAACGCTTGTCGCTTGGAATGAAAGGGCAGACGATTTGCGTCGCTTATCTGTGGGAAAGGCAGTTCGGATATCCGGGGGAAGAATCAAGACTTCGATAAATGGAAGCGCAGAAATTCATGCAGACTCGATGAGTCGCGTAGAGCTTCTTGAATCTGCGCCGGACCAATTGGCCAATGTTGAGTTACAGCCTCTCAAGATCTCTCAGATCAGGGCAAATATGCGAGACATAGATGTCTTGGCAAGGATACTGAAGGTTCAGCCTCCAGCGGAAGTGAAGCGAACGACTGGAGAGACAACAAGAGTTATGCGTCTTCTCCTCGGGGACGACACTGGCATTATTCAAGCATCCCTTTGGGATGACAAGGCCGCGCTCGACCTAAAGGCAGGAGAAACGGTCCTCATAGAGGATGCATCAAGCAGAGAACGTCTCGGCGAAGTCTCGATAAGCGTAGGAAAGGCAGGAGCTATCACAATGCGCCAAGAGCCGAAACTCAAGTCCGCTCAACCAACTCCTAAGAGAATTGCTGAATTGCCTCATGGGGGAGGCCCAGTAGTTGTCGAAGGAACGATCATCAACCAGCCCTCCTTGAGACAAGTCCGAACTTCAAAGGGCGAGGCAGTCGGTCTCTCTGAGATTGAGTTAAGGGATGACTCGGGTGAATGTAGAGTAGTGTTTTGGAGAGACTTGGCAAGACAGGCCGCCATTATGCGGAAGGGCGCCAAAGTAAGGCTGTTTGGGGTCTATCCTCGTCTCGGATTCAAAGGCGGGGTTGAACTGTCGTCCGGTCCAATGACGTATCTCGAAACTGTTGGCAAGCCGACTCCTCAGAAAGTTGACAGGATCATCGAGTTAAAGGAAGGCGTCGAAAGGGTCGTTCAAGGAATTATCTTAGAGCTTTCAAGTACGTCTCATGCGTCTCTCGCATGCGGGAGATGCGGGTCGAAGATAGAGTTACAGGATGATACGACCGTTTGCGAGCGATGTCAGTCAACCCAAGGCATGGATCTGTCTGCCACTCTCTTTCTTAGAGTTGATGATGGATCAGGCCACGTTGACATTGAAGTCGAAAGCCCCGAATCAAATGCTTTGCTGGCGCAAGACGCAAAATGGATTATTAAAAGCCTAATCGAAAGGAAAGCGTCGAAAATCCAGTTGACTGTGGAAACTCTGAGTCGGCTGATAGGGATGAGGATTCGTGTGAGGGGTGTTCTGGCCAAGGATTTGAACACCGGGAGAAGCGTTTTCCGAGTAAAGGAGCTCCAAGAGATCCCGTCTGGCCGTGAACCTCTCACCCTATCAAAAGGTATGCTCTGAAACGATATCGCAGGAGCATTACAGAAAGAGCGTTAAGGAATGGTTCGCGAAGAGAATCGGCAAGCCCAGAGAGAAAACGGGTCAAAGAGAGGTCGTTGAGGTCGATATGGATGAACAGGTTTTTCTGGATCTGCATGCCTATCGAGAGAAAGGTGCTCGCCGAAACATGGTGGTTGAGAAGGCTATCTCGGTGAAACTTCCTTTACTGTGCCTTCAATCACGTCAAGCGCTGAGTCAATAAGCTCTCTTGTGATTGTGAGTGGCGGGACAAGCCGTAGGGTTGACGGGCCGCATGTAATCATGGCTACTCCTCTTCTCCAACTCTTCATCATGATTTCTTTTGCTTCGTCTATGCCAGGCATCCTAGTTTCTTTATCCTTGACAATTTCTACGCCAACCATCAGACCTTTGCCTCTTACGTCGCCAATAATGGCGTGTTTGTCCTGCATCTCTTTGAGCCGCTTTATCATGTGAGCACCCTGTCTCATCGCATTTTCCATCAACCTATCTCTCTCGATTATTTCCAAAACGGCTTGTGCAGCGGCGCATGCCACGGGGTTGCCGCCGAAAGTGTTGGCGTGGGATCCCCCCTCCCAATCCATTATCTCACTATTCGCGATCGTCACCCCGAGAGGAAGCCCGGCCGCCATGGATTTGGCCATGCAGATTACGTCTGGCGCAACATTCCAATGTTCGATTGCACACCATTTACCGGTCCTTCCGACTCCTGACTGAATCTCATCATCCACAAGGAGAACGCCATATTTGTCCGCGAGTTTCTTGAGTTTCTGGAAGTATTCCGGAGGTGGAACAGCATATCCTCCCTCTCCCTGAATTGGTTCGAAGAAGAAGGCCGCCGTATCCTCTGGTGGAACATACTTCTTGAAAACCCACTCATCTATGAAGTTGACACACCAATAGTCGCAGTCAGGATATGTCAGTTTGTGGGGGCACCGATAGCAGTAGGGATATGGGACATGAGTCACTCCAGGCATTAGCGGAAAGAAATGTTTCTTCTGGATCGGCTTGCTGGCTGTCAGGCTTAAAGAACCCACCAGTCTCCCATGGAACCCACCAATGAAAGCAAGGAATAGCTGCTTTCTAGTATGCCATCTAGACGCCTTTATTGCTGCTTCAATCGCTTCAGCCCCACTATTTGAATAGAAGATCTTCTTCGGGAAGGCTCCGGGGGTTATCTTCTCGAGCTTCTCTCCCAAGTCGACCGGGCTCTCATAGTAGAAGTCCGTGTAAGAGTAATGGAGAAACTTCTCGGATTGCCTCTTTACAGCCTCAATGACTCGGGGATGGCAATGTCCAACGTTTAGGCACAGGAGCCCTGAGTTGAAGTCTATGTACTCATTCCCATCCACATCCTTCACGATACAATCTCTTCCAGATTCGATGACTAGAGGGTAGAATCGAACCATAGATCCCGATATGATCTTCTCGTCTCTTTCGAGAAGTTTTCGTGCCTTTGGCCCGGGAGGGGTGACGATGATCTTTGGGTATTTTGCTTCTGACATTGAATGGCACAACCCTTGGAGAGACGGGGCTTTGCCTGCTCTGCTCTAAAAGGCTTATGGAGGAACGAATCGCTGTGATGTGAGGATATTATTCTTTCTTGAGTGCAATTTCAATTGTGGATATGCTGGCTCTCGTTCCGTCAGGCCGCGTGACATCTTCCGATCCAATGTTGATGTTTCTGACTAAGAGGTTCTTCTGGAATTTCTTCAACCGTTCCACGATATCTACGGCGTTGTTGATCGATTGGCCTCTTGCTCTGAGCACGATCTCATCCGCGCCAGAATTGAATAGCGTGACACAGGCAACCACGTAGTTCATAACCGGCTTCTTGCCAACCCGGACTAGGTTCTCTTGCATTACCGTCTTGCTCCTGCTTTCGTTGAAAGTGTAGAGACTAGGGGCAGATCTTCGTCTGATTAATCTTCCTGTAATGTTCCCAGGCTTCATCAACATTAAGCTGGATCTGGGATATATCCTGCTCGGTGAGATGCCTAAATCGCCCCTGCTCCTCAAGATAGAGTCGAACAGGTTTTCTCCTAGACTTCTCTAGTAGAGGTTTACTTGGAGCAGAAAGAGAGAAGATCCCCTTCTCTATTTCAAAAAGCGCCCATATCCCAGTCTGGACGGCCAATCTTCCCAATTCGACTGACATTGCCGGATCGGTTCTCCAACCCGGAGGGCAAGGAGCCAGAACATGAAGATACTTTGTTCCTCTGATCGCCTTGGCTTTCTGAAACTTCTCGACGAAGTCCGTTGGATATGAAGGAGACAGTGTGGCGACATAAGGGATTTTGTGAGCTGCCATTATGAGGGGCATATTCTTTTTCTCCTCCCTTTTTCCTGTTGGAGTCGTCGTCGTCCACGCGCCCAAGGGAGTTGAGCCACTTCTTTGCATGCCGGTGTTTCCGTATGCCTCATTGTCGTAGCACGCGTAGATGAAATCGGCTCGGCGCTCGGCTGCGCCACTTAACGCCTGAATGCCAATGTCCACGGTTCCCCCGTCACCTGCCCAAGCAACAACTGTGATGTCTTCGATTCCCTGAGCCCTGAGTCCAGAAGTGACTCCTGATGCTGCGGCACCCGCGCTGGCAAATGCTACGTTAAGGACCGGTATATTCATTGAGGTTAGTGGAAACAGGCTCTGAATCACGCTGGTACAGCAAGCTGGAACTACGAAGATGGTCCTCTTTCCAAGTGCTTTGACTGCTAATCGTATGGACAGAGCGGCCGAGCATCCTGCGCATGAGGCGTTTCCCGGTAGGATGTACTCCTCTGTTGGGAGTTCCTTGAGCGTGATCATCATATCACTCCTTCAGTCCGTACCACGTCAACCTCTGGTCAACTTTGCCTTTCTCGGCGCATTTCGAGGCGCGCATCGTCATCGTTTCAATATCCTTCGCCGTGATGTCTCTTCCCCCTATCCCGGCTATGAAATTCATTGTAAGTGGTCTCACCTCAAGATCACATAGAGCGCTTTGTACTTCTGTGAAAAGTGGTCCTCCTACGCCAGGGCTTATCGCCCTATCAATAACTGCAAATGCTTTAGCTTTTCTACCGATTCTTTTTACTTCTTCAATGGGGAAAGGTCTGAACGTGCGAATCCGTGCCAAGCCCACTCTGTACCCGTCATCTCTTAACCTCCGCACAGCCACCTTGGCCTCGCTCCCAGTGGCCCCCATAGTAACCACCACTATCTCAGCGTCATCGCAGGAAACTTCCTCCAAGAGTCCTCCGTGATACGGCAGACCGAATCTTTCAGCGTACTCCTTACCAACAATCGGGATCAGCTCTCTTGCACTGTCCATTGCCTCTTGGAGCAGATACCTTAGCTCCATGTAGTGGTCTGAGGATGCGAGTGTCCCATGACTAATGGGATTGTCGACATCTAGCTTCCAACCCGGCTTGTAGTGAGGAAGAAAGGAATCCATGTCTTGTTGGTCGGGGATTGTGAAGGGCATGCTTGTGTGAGAGAGAACGAAACCTTCAAAGCATATCATCGTTGGCAGAAGAACTCTTGAGTCCTCACAGATCTTATACGCCTGAATTATCGTGTCAAAGATCTCTTGGTGTGATGCGCAATAGAATTGAAGCCATCCAGTGTCTCTCTGAGAAAGAGAGTCGCTTAGATCTGCGAATACGTTCCACGGTGGGCCGATCGCGCGGTTGACAACAACCATGACGATCGGTAGTCTTGCAGCGCTCGCCCAGTGAAGCATCTCATGCATATAGGCAAGACCATGAGACGATGTCGCTGTAAAAGTCCTCGCTCCTGAGGCGGATGCTCCTATTGAGGCGGCCATTGCACTATGCTCTGACTCGACGCAGATGTACTCGCCTTTCATTCTGCCGGAGTTCACGAGTTCTGCGATTATCTCAACGATCGCAGTTTGTGGAGTTATTGGGTATGCCGCGACAACTTCGGCCCTAGCGGCCTTAGCTGCTAGGCCAGCAACATGGTCCCCGCTGTCAACAAGGGTAAGCGCCATTCTAGCCTTCCTCCCGACGCATGGTCAGCGCCCTTGTCCGGCATTCGTGAGCGCATATTCCACAGCCCTTGCAGTAGTCGTAGTCTATGACTGGGTAATCCCCCTTATCACGGATAACCGCAGCCTCGGGGCAGTAGACCCAGCAGAGTAAGCATTTGGTGCACTTTCCTTTGTCAAATACAGGTCGGAACGTTCTCCAAAAGCCCGTCTTTCCACTTGCTCCCTTTGTCGGTAGAGAGAGACAAGTCAGCGGTAATTCTCGAAGCGTTTTTGGGGCCTTCTGACCTGCCAATCTACGTGACCTCCCTTACAAATGCGCTTAGTTGAAGCTGACAAGAATAACCTTTCTGAAGCAGGTCGGACTTGGACAAGAGACAAGGGTTGGCCCACTTTCAATCAGACGGTTTGGCTTTCGTGAAACTTACATACGGAGTCACAGATTGGTCTTCTTAAGGAGTCCTATCAACCTGCAATGGTACGTTCGTAGGCAAGCCTGACAGCTTTCGAGTTGAGTTCTCCGACTTCCCCTGACCATTCTTCTTGAACCACTTTCTCAGCAGACTCAAGTCGTATTTCACCTGTAGTCTTTGCAAAAGCTCCCAGCATCGCCGTGTTTACTACCGGCTGTCCCACTACAACTAGGTTGAGTTCCAGAGCTATCCCAGTTGCGTCCACATAGAAGACCTGGTTTCTTCCTCTGAGAAATGACTCCGGAAGTTTGTTTCTCTTTGCAGAGTTGACCAGCAGGCTTCCTCCGTCCTTCAGTCCCTCAGTCACGTCGAGAGCTTCGAAGAGAGATGGGTCTAACACAACAACGTAGTCCGGCTCGTACACCTTACTACGGAGAAGTATTTCTTGGTCACTGATCCTCGCAAACGCTTCCACGGGAGCCCCCCTTCTTTCCGCACCGAACAGAACCATTGCCTGAGGCCATTTTCCTTCAAGGAAGGCGGCTTTGGCTGTCAACTGTGCGAGAATCACGGCTCCTTGCCCCCCTCTGCCGTGAAATCTAATTTCCTTTAGGATCTCTTTCACCCACCTAGGCCAACTCCGAGATCGGCATCTGGCCATATAAGCCTAAGAAACCTAAAGAATCTGTTAAACAAGAGCCGGCTTTCCATGGCTTCCAAAACATTCAGGTTGCCTGATCAGCCCTGCCCAACCTGCGGAAAGAATTCTCTACAGCTTACGGAATCAGTGGAGAACGTTGACTACTTCGGCTCAGTGTTGCTGACAACTATCTTCTGTAGCTTGTGCGGATATAGGGACGCTGACGTAGCTTTGACTTCCGTGAAGGAGCCAAGCACAATGCGCGCTCAAATCACTTCGCATAGGGATCTGGCGATAAAGATAGTCAGATCCAGCTCCGCTACGATCAGAGTGCCGGAACTCGGAGTTTCAATTACCCCAAAAGCTTCTGCGCAGGGCTTCATCACTAATGTTGAAGGGCTTCTCGATAGGATACAGCAAATCCTTGAAGGAATGATTCCTTCCCTTTCGCAGAAGCGAAGGAAGCGAGCCAGATCAGTTCTGGCAAGGTTGAAGAGAGCACGGGAAGGGAAATTTAGTTTTGCAGTGGAACTCAAGGATCCTTCTGGCAACAGTGCAATCGCTGGAAGCGACATGACCAAGATCAAGAAGCGACCCCTGTCTAGGAAGGAGCTTGAAACGCTTAGGGAACGATTGATGACTGCTAAACCACCTCCGCTGTCCAAATAGGTTTGGTTCAAAAGGTGACCAAGGAAGCGTCTCTTTGAAGGGTGTTAAGATCGGCTGGCAGAGTGGCGTTGCGGTCCTCACAAAGGAAGCTAAGATCATTCTTGACCCCACAATCAGCAAACGGATGGGAAGAAACACCCACATCTTCATAACCCATGCCCATGCCGACCACACAGATGGATTCAGAAGCGGTGCCAAGAAGTATGCTACGCCAGAAACAATGGCAATTTATGAGAAGCTGAATCACAAGCGACTCGATGATGTCGTTCCGGTCAAGTTGAATCAGGTCGCCAAAGTTGGGAACGTCACTGTAACCCCTATCAATGCCGGTCACATGCTAGGTTCAGTGCAATTTCTTGTCGAGACTCCAGAAAAAAGGGTGCTTTACACCGGCGACATTAACTGCATCGACACTCTAACCACAGACGCTGCACATGTAGCCGAATGTGACGAATTGATAATGGAGGCAACCTACGGAGATCCGTTCTATGTTTTTCCGAATCGTCACAGGATATATGCAAGGATCGTGGAGTGGGCCGCAGCTCAGGCCAGAAAAGGCAAATCACCTGTCTTTCAAGTGTATGCTGCCGGTAAGGCCCAAGAAATCGTGAAGCTCTTCAACATTTACACAACATTACCCGTGATGACAAATCCATCCGTATCAGAAGTCAATGATGCTCACGCAGAGTTCGGAGTACGGCTTGACTATGAAAATGTCTCAAGAGAAGGCCAAGGCTCTCGGGGGGCTCATGTCTTTGTCACGACATATAGAGACAGCTTGGCCTCCACAGAGAAATCGGCACGAGCGTTAGCTACAGGTTGGGCCCTGAAGATGGCGTCAAGGGGCTTGGCTTCGTTCCCGCTTAGTAGCCACGCGGATTTTAGACAGCTGGTTCAATACGTGAGAGCCGCAAGAGCCAAGAGAGTCTACATTTACACCGGCTACATTGATGTCTTCGCGAATTACCTCGGAAGAAAGCTTGGGGTGGACGCGCGTTCGTTGCCCGCTCTCACTCAGACCGAACTCAGCGACTTCTAGATGTCACACTTTGACGAGCAATACACGCATGTTGCGGCTTGGCAAATCATAGCTAGGCCCTAGAGGTTCTGGGAGCAAGAACACCTGCAAGAAACATGGTTCTGCAGTTATGTTAGGTTTTGAACATGTAGAGAATGAATATGCTTGCAGCGATCAGCCCAACAACCATAACCATGACGACTTCTGGGCGTAGTTTTATTCCCGGTGTTTCCTCCTCGAAGAATCGAAGTAACCCGGCGCTGGCAGCAGGCATCGGTGCCTCACCACTTCTTCTCTTTTCTCGGCTCAATCGCACTCACTGGACGTTTAGATTTGATCGGTCACCTAAAAGCCTTGTTTGCCTGGCCGTAGCTTGTGCGAGATCTCATGCCCGGCAGAAAACCTTGCCCCTAGACCGAAGACATACATGTCAGGGGGTCCCTACAAATTGTGGGGCTTTCGAAAATTCTTGCTCCTTCTTGAACTATTGGCCGCCTATCGGATCTTGATGTATTCATGGGCTTCGCGTGCGTCGTCGAAGGCAAAATGGACCTTCTGGAAGCCTCTACGGAACTCAATGACATCTTGTTTAACCTTCTCTGGGGGTTCCCCTTTGACTGCCACTCGTGCCATCAGCTCAGCGATTTCTCTCATTTCGCCTTCTCTCATTCCAAGCCGCGTACATTCCAATGTGCCGCATCTGATTCCGCCCGGCGCTTCAAAATGCCGACCGAACTTCAGGTCGTAAGGTAGCAGGTTTCTGTTCAGAATTATGTTCGCCTGCTCAAGCTTCTTCTCGATCGTTCTACCGTCACCGTAGCTTGTGATATCCATTATGAGGACATGTGATTGACTAAATCCTTTCTTCTCACCTAGAACCTTGAACCCTTTCTCGAAGAGTGCTTGACCAAGAGCCTTCGTATTCCTAATGATTTGCTCAGCATACTGCTTTCCGAAGGCTAGCATCTCAGTGAACGCGAGGGCCTTGGCTGCGACGCTATGAAGGTGATGATTGCTTACGCAGCCAGGGAAGGTCGCTCTCTTGATCTTGTCTGCGAATCTTTCCCACGAGATGACCATGCCTCCTTGAGGTCCAGGCAGGGTCTTATGTGTGCTTGCTGTCACAGCATCCGCACCTTCTCTGAGTGGATCTTGGAATTGTCCTCCTGCGATCAGGCCGCTTACATGCGCAGAATCATAGCAGACTGTTGCGCCAACATTGTGGAAGGTCTCTACGAGTTCCTTGACAGGGTGAGGGAACGGGAACACTGATGCGCCGAACATTGCAATCTTCAGTGGGGTTCCTTCCTGCTTGACCAATTTCTCAACCTTCGCTCTCGTCTTGTCAACATCGATGTTCATCTCGTCGACATTGAACGGGAAATACTCGACTTTCAGACCTCGAACTGCTCCAGCAGTTCCCCCCAGCTCCACCTTCCCTGTGCTTATGTGCCCTCCATTCGGTATCGCAAGTGACATCATCGTATCGCCCGGGTTCGCAAAAGCGCTGTAGACTGCGAGGTTAGCACAGACTCCAGAAACTGGGCGCACATCAACGAACTCGGCTCGAAAGAGCTTCTTGGCTAGATCTATGCATAGAAGCTCGACTTGGTCAATGTAGACACAACCTGCATAAACGCGCTCGCCCGGCCAACCCTCAGCATAACGGTTTCCGAAATCGCTCATAAGCGCCTCTCGGACTGCGGCGCTGGAAACGTTCTCGCTCGCAATGAGTGGTATGCTCTCAGAAAACCATTTGTGATGTTGCTCCAAGAGTTGAAAAACTTTGTCATAACCGTCTTTCGGACTGGACATGTTAGGCCACTGAAAGGAACTCAACGCACACCACTCCTTAATATCTTTTGAACTTCGAGTGATCTCTCAAATCGATGATGAATATGAAAGGTCAGCGGCGTCCGTAGAGCAATTGTTTTGTGTCAAAGAGATCCATAATGATTCATCGAAGGGAGGATCATGAATTCGCTGGTCGCTAGGGATCAAGATCCTCCAGCCAAGATGCGGTGTCATAGTTGCAGGACTGGAAGTCTATATTGAAAGCTGATCCAACCAGCTGGCTCTTGGAGGAGAACAATTCCTCCGTCAGATATTTTACTCTCAGAGATATCCTTGAATATCAACAGAACCATCCTGATGTTGTCAAATCGAAGGAAGCCATTGCGTCCTCAAGAATCGTAACGAGGATCTTTCAGAAACAAAGTAGACTTGGAAGCTGGGAGTCCCCAGCAAACCTCTACACTCCCAAATACAAGTCAACATACTGGCAAGTCATGATTCTTGGAGCCCTCGGCTTAAGCAAAGACGATCCAAGAGTGCGGAAAGCTTGTGACTTCATTCTTCGTTACCAGTTGGGGGAGGGCGGGTTTTCCTCACATACAGCCGGCAGAGCCGCAGAAGAATACCACAATCTCAGGAGGAAAGGCAAGACATTGGGAAATCTTGAACGTTGGACTGCCGAGAAGGTCAGAGAGCATGAATACTCGTGCCTCACGGGCAACACTGCTAGTGCTCTTCTGAGGCTGGGCTATGCACACGACGTACGGGTCGAGCGGGCTCTGAACTGGTTAGTTTCAGTCCAGAACAGCGATGGAGGATGGTTATGTCCCTATTGGAAGGCGCACATCAAGGATATGCACAGCTGTTTCTATGGAACTATCTGTGCGCTTGAAGCCTTCTCGGAAGCCGAGACTACGTCTGACGCGGCTAGAAAGGCTGCTGAGCGAGGAGCCGAATTCCTATTGATGCACCGACTATTCAAAGCCGACCATCACAGCTTCAAAATCATCAATCGCAATTGGCTCAGACTGTCATTTCCTAGTTTCTACGGCTATGACATATTGAGGGGTCTCCGTGTCTTGGGCAAGCTGGGTTATGGGGCTGACGAAAGGTGCGACGAAGCCCTATCCATTCTATTGTCCAAGCAGAATGCTCATGGTCGTTGGATTCTTGAGAGCACTCCAACCGGCAGGATGCATGTAGACTTGGAGACAAAGGGGAAAGAGAGCAAGTGGACGACTCTGGATGCCCTCAGAGCCTTAAAATGGATTTACTCCACTCGTCAAGAGGGCTGAATCGTTCTTGCTCCATACAAGGGTTCGTCTACCGCTTGAAGTTCCATTCGTAAGTCGCGTATTTCCTCAAACGAAGCTCTGAGGCCTGCTCCAACTCGTAAGGAGAAAGAATTTGCTCGGAAAGTTTCGTATTGAATGCTTTCTCAAACCCGAGTCTCAGACTGTTTTCCAACTCCTTAAACAGTACAGGCTTCCCGAGAAGATGCCTTATAGTCGTGACCTTTAACGCAAGTTTCTCTACAGGCATACATGCCGTCGGCAACCCCATCTTCAATGTCTTCGTCATTTTTTCTAGGTCTGGATCGAGGAGTAGTGTTCCATGTTGAAGGAACGCGTTCTTTCGACGTGTCTGGGCTCCACCAGAGATTTTCTTTCCATTAACAGTTACATTTGGACACTGCTGCCCCTTGTTATCGAAGCTCATCTCTGCGTTTAGGCCGAGATGTCTACAAGCCAGAACAATTCCTTGACATATGTAACGGTGAGAGGAGATAACATCAGAAGGAACGATGTCAGAACGGGCGATGATGCTGTATGTTAGTTCCCCATTAGAATCGTGATATACCGTGCCGCCACCGGTGGGTCTCCGAACAACATCGACACCTAAAGTCTTGCAGGCCTCGACTTCGACCTCTTTCTCGACTTGCTGCGAGAACCCAATGGAGACTGCTGGAGGTTTCCATCGATATAACCTAACAGTGTTCAGAGCAGACCGCTCAGCTACGGAGTTAAGGATGGCTTCATCAATAGCCATATTTGTGGAGGCGTCATTAAACCCTGTTCTGATAAGCCTCCATCGTTCACCCATGGCAGACACAATCCAAAGTTCGCTCAATCTCCTCAATCTCTGAGGATGTCAGAGGCCTCGGGAAGTTGTATATCGGGCCGCTCGGCTTTTCATTATAGAATGGCCGGTTACAGTTTGGGCAACCCGATGTTAAGTATGGAAGGCCCGATCTGATGACTCGGATCAGCTCTTCTCTTGAGATCCCGAAACCTGCAAGGGCCCCTGTTGGATCAAATCTCATTTCCTCAATCTCAACAAGTCGGTTGACAATCAGAAAGTGTGCAGTCTGAATAACCCTATACCGTGAGAGCAATGGTGGGAGATTCATCTCTAACACGGTTCCCGGAATAGGAGTGAAGGCAAACAGGGCTGGATAGACACCCAAGTCAAACATCTCCTGAATGAATCTCAACATGTCATGATCTGTTTCGCCAAGTCCGGCGATCACATGTGTTGTCACTCGGTCAGCCCCAAACACTGAGACTGCCTGACGAAGCACTTGCATATGGGTCTCCCAAATGTAAGGCCCCCCAGCTCTGGATCCCTTGACTGTGCTGAATAGCTCAGGGGTAGCCGCATCCAACGGAATGCCTATTCGATCAATTCCGGCCTTGTGAAGCCTACGGAGGTCATCGGTGTCAATCGGTTGGCAGGAAACAGACACGTCGATGCTTACCCTCGAAAGGATTTGAGGAACGATCGCCAGAATGTCGTCGATTACACCAAGGTAGTTTGTCGCCTGTATGCAAACCCTCCTCACTCGATCTTTAACCCTCACGAGGCCGTCAAGAACCTCTTCTAGGCGGAACGATGGCCAGCTAACCCTTGAGAGAAGATCTGACTTGCTTCGGCTGCCTCTAGCCTGAGGACAGAACAGACAATTAGCCGAACACTTTCTTGTGTGGTGAGTGAGCAAGTACACAGTTGTCGGCATTACCTCCAAGAGACCTTTCCCAAGTCCCAAGGTCACGGCTGACCCTGTAGAGACGCGAATGAGTTTGTCACAGTTTTCATCTAGAAGTTGGGCCTTGCTCGTGACCGTTCTCCTCAGAGCGAACAGGTTGTGGCCGCAGAAAAATAAGGGTTGCTTGGTCGGAGTGAGCAGATCTGAGGCTTGCTGATAGACAATCAGCTTATAGACATGAAATTACAAGGCCACGGATCGATGGGTTTTGCAGCAAATGGAGAGAGAACTAAGTTTGACTGAGGTTTTCAAGTTCACATTCGAAATTCTCAGAAGGAATTTCAGAGTCGTAGTCGTTCCGTATTTGATTGGTGCAGTCACTCTTAGCATCGTGATCCTCCCCTTTTGGCCGAGTATTGTCGGACTACGAGATGAGATTCTGGCTCTTGTAACGCAAAGATTTTCGTTGGCAGATCTTCCACAATTGATCCGCCTCATCGTCAGAATGGCTTCTTTCGCTGTTGTATACTTGTTGTTGGAGTGGGTGATCAAGACGTTCTTCGACGGAGTTGGAGTGAAAGTAGTTGATGACGCAATTGCGGGCAAGAAGACTCGCCTGCGAATCGTCTTCAGCGCTGTAACTCGAAGGCTATTCTCACTGCTTGCAGCAAGTTTCCTTGTAGGCCTTCTTGTGATCTCGACACTGGGGGTGTTTTCGTTAGGCCTGATCCTAGGTTTTGCATCTGGCTCCACTTTGGGTATGACTGTTTCGGTATTCACCGGTGCGGCTGTTTCCATCGTCCTCCTTGTTGTATTCGCGCTCTTGTTCTCAATGGTTCTGCCAGCAGTAGTAATTGAGGGGGCAGGTGGGCTGTGGTCCCTTATCAGAAGCAAGCGACTCACTTCCAGACGCAAAGGAAAGGTGTTTGCTATCTTTGCAGTCTACGCTATCATCTTAATGGTCTTCTCCTCGCTTGTAGAGGGGGTCCTTAGTCCGTTGGTACTCCCGATTACGGTAAACAACTTCGTCAAGAATCTTGCTAATGTTCTTCCAAACTCATTGTATGCGATTATCCTCACAACCACGTATCACTCTCTCAGAGCCAGAGAGATGAGCGGCCGAGCTGGTCTCCCTATCCCAACGACAACTTCTCAAACAGAAGTTGCCGTCCTGACACAATGTCCGAATTGCGGCGCACCAGTTCTTGATGAGTATCACTTCTGCACCAACTGTGGACACAGGATAAGACTTTGGACGTGAAAGTATCTTGAGAGAAAGAGAACTCGCCAGACCGTGCCGAACTATGTCAGGTCAGTTGGAAAGACTTTCGAGAGACCTTGGAGCAGACCTACTCGGCGTGGCCGATCTATCACATTTCCAGCCGTATAGTGACATGGATAATTCTCTGCTCAACTTTCCCTTCGGAATCTCAATTGGAATGAGGCTCTCAGATTCGATAATCGATCGCATTACTGTGGCCGATCCAACACCTAAATATGCTCACCATTACAAGGCTGCGAACGCTCTCCTAGATAATATCGCTTTGAGAATCGCAAACCGCATACAGGGTGAAGGATATGCTGCCCTACCGATACCCGCTTCTCAGACGACAAGGATTGAACAGTATCAGGGGGCAATATCCCATAAGGCGGTCGCCGCTCTCGCAGGGCTCGGCTGGATCGGGAAGAGCCAGCTACTTATCAATTCCGAATTTGGCCCAAGACTTCGTCTAGCGTCAATTTTGACAACAATCCCGTTGAAACTTGGAACCCCTCTTGGGAACAAGTGTGGAGAATGTAATGTCTGTATCAGGGCCTGCCCCGCGCATGCCATCAAGTCAGCTAAGGATATCAAAGGCAGATGGGTTCGGGAAGAGGTCTTTTCCCCGGATGCGTGCTATCAACGCCTGCTCAGGTTCAGAGACGATCCGCGGTACGGGGTAAGCATATGCGGCGTATGCGTTAAGGTCTGTCCTGTCGGTAGCAAAAGATCGAAGAAGAAATAGCTCTTTAGTTCCTACCTGACCTTGGTTGCCATCTCTACCAAGGCGGCGCACTTCTCAACTAGCCTTTTCAAGTCGCCATCTGACTTAGCTTCACAATAGACACGAATCTTTGGCTCTGTCCCTGACGGTCTAAGAAGAGCGTAGCTGCCATCCTCATAGTTGACCCGTATTCCATCGTAAGTCCATACGTCTTTCACCTTCTTCTCCGTCGTGAGCTTGGCCTTGATGGCTTCCATGATCCTGCCCTTGACATGATCAGGACACGGAAAAGCGAACTTTCTTTGAGGATAGTCAGGTATGTCTTCGAGTAGATTTGTGAGCGTGCGCTTTTCATCTGAGAGTTCGCTCACAAGTCTACACGCAGCGTAGATGCCGTCTCCCCAATATCCCCAGTGAACATCCGTAATTTTCCATGGTTCGCAGCAGAGCAGCGGCCTATCTCGGTCAGAGGCAAGAGCTTCATGTGTCTTACCTAGCTCGGTCCTTTCAACGCGTCCACCGTATCTTTCGGCAACTTCATCTATGCGTGGAGAGGTATCGACAGATGTTACGATCCTACCTGGCCCGTATTTCTGGAGCAGGATCTTCGCAAAGAAGGCGAGAAGCCTATCGTCTGTTACGTATCCTCCCTCCTCGTCGAGCACTGACAATCGATCAGCGTCAGAATCATGTGCCACTCCCAGATCAGCTCTCAGCTCCGAGACCAGTCTGGAAGTGTCCTTCAACGTTTCAGGTGTCGGCTCTGGGGGTCTGCTTGGAAACGTTCCATCGACGTTAGCGTTGATCGTTGTTACCTTACATCCAAGTCTAGACAGTAGCGTAGGCGTAACATTCGATCCAACGCCATTTCCACAATCAACGACTACGTGGAGCGGTTGTTTTACGGGTCTAACGTGAGATAGAACTGCTTTTACATAGTCGTCTATGACATCTTGGCGAACCGTGGAGAACCCCACCTTGTTCCATGTTACCGTTCGATAGGAATTCTTGAGGATTAGTTCCTCAAGAATTGCCTCCTCATCACCTGTGTATTCTCGGCCGTCATTGCTGTAACATTTCAGTCCGTTGTCGGTTGGAGGGTTGTGTGAGCCTGTTATCATTACGCCTGCGTTCAGCTTATTCTCTCTTGTTCCAAAGGCAAGCACTGGAGTTGGAACCATTCCGAATTGAACCGTCCTGCAGCCGCCCGCCATCAAACCAGAAGAGACTGCATGCCTCAAGTATGGGGAAGAGGTCCTGGCGTCGTGGGCTACTGCAACGCTTCCATAGTTCCTGAGTGATGTGGCAAGGGCGAGTCCCAGTTTCATTGCTAACTCGGGTGATACTCGGTCTATGTCACCGCGTATACCTGATGTCCCGAAGAGTTTGGGCAAGGGTTCTCCCCTAGAAGCTGAGGCTAGGGTACCAGTATGGTTTTTCTTTTTCCTCTCGATCCCTATCCCATCTGCTCAGGATTCGAACTGCTTCCACGGCTGTTCTGCAGGCCTCCTCCTCGCCTGCGACACGGAAATCGTCTGTGATCCGGTTGGCATAGACAGCGCAGACACAGCCAGCCCTGAGACCATAGATTCCTGAGAGTGTGAAGATAGTTGACGCCTCCATTTCAAAGGTCAGAACTCGGACAGAGGCAAGAGAGTTCACAGTCTTCTCACTCTCAGCAGGCAAGTAACGGTCAAAGCCGGGTCTGCCTTGGCCAACGTAGAAGCTATCTGCAGAGGCTGTGTACCCCAAATGGTATCTGAAGCCAAGCTTCTCAGCAGCCTCGATAAGTGCCAAAGTCGCATCATAGCTCGGCACAGCCGGATACTCAAGTCCGACATATTGCCTACTAGTTCCATCTAGCCGAACGGCGCCGGTTGCGATGGCTAAATCTCCGGGCTTGACTTCCCGACGAAGCGCACCACATGATCCAACTCTGATGAACGTGTCCCCTCCGATCGCGGCGAGTTCCTCCACCGCTATAGCGGTCGCAGGGCCACCTATACCGGTTGAGCAGGCCGAAACTTTCACTTCGTCAATGCTTCCTGACCAGACGCGGTACTCGCGATGTGCCGAGACTTCCTTGGCCGAGTCCCATAGCTGGCCGATCTTAGGCACGCGGTCAGGATCGCCAGGCAGTAACACGTATCTGCCGACATCGCCCTGCTTACAGCGGATATGGTACTGCATACCTCCGCCAATAATTGGGTGTTTGGCTGAAGCCTTTTCACGGCTCAATGAAAATCCTCCCGAATCATCAACATCCATTTCCTTCCGTAACTAATTAAGATGGACGGAGAAAGACCTTCAGGTAATATCAGAAGAATCGACTCGTAAGGCTGGGTTTCTAACTAGCTTTCTCAGCCAAGACCAATGCTAGTCTTCTCGTTACGTGGACTTCTGAAGCTTCTATCCATTTTTCAAGGAGTCTTCTCCACTGATCTTTCGACAGTTGCTTCTCTTTGTACTGAGCGCCTACTGACGAGAGATACAGTTGATCGACGAACGCGTCAAGTGGAATTCTGAGTGGATAATAGAGTTCTCTAGAAGCCTTCACCTTGAACCCCGCCTTCCCGACTTCGCGACTCAAGTCATCCAGTTGCAAACGGAACATGCCGCGATCTTTCCCTAGGATCGTCATCTGCAGATCGTCAAGAAGATTGTTGAAGTCATCATTCGAGGAATAGTCTGCAAGAACAAGTTTTCCTCTGGGTCGAAGGACATGCTGCAGTTCGCTGAGAAGTAGGTGCCTATCCGAGTAGTCGGAGAGTACGAAGTAACAGGTAACGGCTGACATGACTCCGTTGGCAAACGGAAGGAGATCGATACTGGCTCTCAAGAAATCCACCGAAGGAAGACTAGATCTTGCTCGCTGAAGCATCGTCAGGGCAAAGTCCACTCCTATGACACGATAGTGCTGAACGAGAGTGCTGGTTGGTACTCCGTCTCCACACCCGACATCGAGGACCGGACCTTCAAGATCGCCAAGAAAGCGAAGGGATTCGTTCATGACGCCTTGTACGGTCTCGCCACGCCTAACGAGATCACTTCTTTCTCCGAACGTTTCTCCCCTTCTCTGCCATAGATCCATTAGCTTTCTCAGATTCATGGTGAGTTCTTCCTGCCAAGATGCTGACCACCAGATTAGATTCTGATGGTTGCTGATTGGCAGAGAGCTTGAAGAGTCTAGGTTCCGAACTTGGGGAGCACCCTCTGCAATGTTCGTGTCAGGACGATTGAAAGTACGATAGAGATCCCGGCCTGCAGAAAGACATCTCTTCCATAGGATAAGACAGCTAGTGCCCAGCCCTTGATGAATATGTTCACGTAGAAGTAAACTGAAGCCATCACTATGCCCGCGATTGTACATGAGACGATTTGAATCGGAACGCTTCTACGCTTCCCCAACCCAGCAATCAAACCCTCGAGCCCATGCGCAGGGATCGAAACAAACCATCTCGGATACCCAACCCATAGGTCAGCCGCTACTGATCCTGCGATGCCTGTTATGGCGCCCACCTTCGACCCAAACAGGAGCGCGGCGATGAATACGATTGTGTCACCAATATGTGTGAACCCTCCAGTTGGTGAGGGCACGAAGGCAATTCCCGTAAGGATCGCGGTTAGGGCGGAAAGGGCAGCTGAGTTAGCTATCTGCAGCGTAGAGAGAAAGGGTTGCTTTGATGGTGGAGACGGGGTCTTGAGCGCAAGAACCCCGCCGAGCAGACTCAAGACGATTCCGGCTGAGATGACAATGATGCCCACAGGTTCAAGTCTCACTGAGAAGGCGGGGCCGCTCAGTACAGTCCCAGTCGCCGAGATCGCGGAGCAGATTCCCAGCCACCCCGTTTCCCTCATCCTCCCTCTCATGATCATGAAGAAAGCTAGTCCAGCGAGTCCTACGCTCATCGAGGCACCGGTTAGGTAAAGACTGATGAACATCTTCATCGCGTCGGTGATCTTGACGCTTGTGAAGATGCTTTCGACGCCTAATGATGTCAGAATTACAGCTGCTCCGTAAGTGGCTCCAACACCTATCAAACCAACAGCCAGACCTAGGATAGACAAACAGGACTTTGCGTCCCTCGGCCGACTTGGCATTTCGGATCCCTATGACGAGAAAAACATGAGTGGTATATCAAGGAATCCCCATATATGGGTCAAAACTTTGCTAGGGACGGAAAAGGGTCTTCATGCACGCAACTCTCTTTCCCGAACAGCTCTGGCCAATCTCTTGAGAGTCGTGGTTCGCGTATAGAGTACTGGTTCGAACGAAAATCCTTCCCAGAACTCGTTTGCTACCCTATTCATGACGGCGTTCCGGAGCGTAACATGTCTGATCCCCTGGCCTGAGAAAAACCGTGCTGCTGCTTCGACCAGAGACGTGCCAACACCATGTCTCCTATGCTCCCTCTCAACGAAAGTTTCCGCAATTATCCCTATTCGTCTGAACTCTCTATCGGGGCATCTCCTATTCTGAACAGTCACCGTCAAGTATCCCACTATCCCACAGGGCAAACGCTCAGCAACGAACAATCTTGCTGTCCGCCGACGAAGCATCTGTCTGTAGCGGGCGAAGATCCTTCTTCTTCCGCCTTCCGGCGGCCAGAGGCCCGGAAGCTCATGATGCCTGTCAAGTTTGTGCTTTAGCTCCACGATGCTGCGTAGATCGCGTTCTCTGGCAACATGGACACTGACTTTACTGGCACCAGCGGAGGCTTTCTTCATGGGTTCTTCCCACCTCACCAAGAGTATTAGCTTTTGGCTTCGCCGAAGCACTGCTCTGTTCTTCTTATCTAAGGAAGCGTGTCAAACCTTCGAGAATCGAACGCGGATGTCGAAACATCTTTCTGCCTGTTTGTGAGCAGGTCTAACGGCTACGTTGCGTCTGTCTACATTCCTCAAGACGTTCAACCGCGCGCCTCAAGTGTGGTATCGTTATTGAACCTCCGACGACCAGAGCCACATTGAAAGCTTCAAAGAATTCTGGGTCGGTTACTCCTTCCTCTACGCAACGCGCTACGTGGTACGTTATGCAGTCGTCGCATCTAAGCACCATTGATGCCACCAAGCCTAGCAATTCCTTTGTCTTGGTTGGGAGGGCGCCCTGCTCATAGGCCCTAGTGTCCAAGTTGAAGAAGCGTTGAATCTGAACATTGCCTGAGGCCAGAATCTTCTCGTTCATTTTCTCGCGATATTTCCTAAACTCTTCCAACATATTGTCCATGGCTATCTTGCCAGCTGCACTAGACGGACATATTCTAGAAATGTCTTTCGAGGGGAGATGAAGGCGGATAGTTGGATGCTGAAAGATCTGTTAGAGAGCTCTCGTCCTTATGAGCTCCTTCATTCTTTCAGTGCATTTGTCGACCAGTTCAGACTTTCTTTCGTCGACAACTTGGCTCATCTTTCCGCTCAAGTGCTCAGAAGCCAATTGCACCTCTTGCTCAACTACTTCAAGCGACTTGTCCTTATTCATTAGATACCGCATGGCCGTGTTTAATCGTCGTATAGCGGATCCGACAGCCTCCTTGTTTTCTTTCCACGTTCCTTGATAATAGGCTTGCATTAGGTCTAGCAAGATCTCCTGTACCTTCAATATAGTTTCGAACCTATCCTCGGGAATCGTTAGCTTCGACGGGTGCTTCCACATTTCTTCGAAGTATTGAGCAGTGGCTCTCTGAAGAATATCGGTTTTCCGTCGAAGGATAGGATCGGATTTCAGTTGCTCAATCGTTTGTGACTGAGAGACCTCCAAGGCTTGGCTCAAGAAGATTTTTGCATCAATCCAGAAGCCGTCAGCTAAGCTTTCTGCGGCATTGGCGACGTAGTTCATCCAGTCGTTTACTGCGCGTTGAGCCTCGCCAACCTGATTGATCATGAAGTAGAGCACAGATTCCATCTCTCTCATTGTGGCCACAAGAGCTTTCAGATCCGACTCGAATGGGCTACGCTCCAGTAGCGTTTCAAGCCAGATAGCAACCTCTCTGTCGTAATGACTGCGAGACGCCGCTAGCTTGTCATATAGCCTCTGAGCCTTCTCCAGATCTGGGTCAGAATAGAGAGTAAGTAGTGTTTCAATTTCACATCCATGTGGAATGGCGCTCTGCAACGCTAGTCCGACACCAATCTTCGCTAGTCTCTCGTCCAAGAGCGGTGATCCTCCGGAGTCTAGGTGCTGATGAGGCATAAAAGCAGAGGTGACTCAGCTCGCTATCCTGCCTTACGTTTGTCGAGCCGTCTTGAAACATCTTGCTGATGGAATCTGAGAGTCAAAGTGCTGATCACGACCAGAAACACTATTGATGAGTGAAGAACACGATCCTATACAAAAGTCTCCCAGTCGGCTCTATATTCGTATTTGTCTCTCGATCCACTTATGACTTCAATAACCATATTGATTGGATCCGGGGCCTTTCCTGTAGGCATGTCGCGCCAGAGGTTCACAAGAGCCTACTTGCTCTTTTCTAGGATTTCGACAACCTCGTCGACATACTTGAAGTGTACTGGGTCTCTCAGGTACCTCAGACGGGGTCGAGGGATATTCACTTTAACGTCTCCAACAATCTGTCCCGGCCTCGGCGACATGACTATCACACGATCGGCCATGAATACGGCCTCTTCGACATTGTGGCTTACCATGATGAAAGTGTTTGTCGCAAGCGAAGACTTCCCGCGAATATCCAGCACTAGTGAACGCAGGGTCTTGGCTGTTAGCTCATCTAGTGAGGAGAAGGGCTCATCCATCAATAGAACTTCCGGCTGAAGGGCCAGCGCTCTTGCTATTCCGACTCTCTGCTTCATCCCTCCTGAAAGGTCATGAGGATATGCGTTCTCAAAACCTTCTAGGCCAACCATTCTAAGATGGGATCTTGCAATTTCCACTCTTGCTTCTTTCTTTATGTCCAAGATCTCTAAGGCAACCTCGACATTCTCCAGTGCAGTCTTCCATGGAAGTAGACCGAAGAGTTGGAAGATCATAGTGATCTTCGGGGTCGGAGATGTCTGAGGTTGGCCATGAAAGAGGACCTCACCTGAATCAGCGTGCTCTAGACCTGCGATTATCCTTAGGAGGGTGGACTTGCCGCACCCGGATGGTCCTACTAGACAGACGAACTCATCTTCATTGGCTGAGAAATTGACATCCTTCAAGACTGGGATCTTGGATTTCTCTAACTCGAAGGTCTTCGTTACGTGTTTTGACTCAATCACAGTCAAGAGTTAGACCTCAACTCGATATTTCTCGAACCTTCTCAGCAATTTCCTCCATACCAGTCCTTCCATTGCAAGTACGATGACGGCTATCTCGCCTAACAAGAAGAGAAGCCTTACAGTGTTCCCCTTTGGAGGCGGGAGATAGCCGGTCTTGTCAAGATATGACCCTAATCCCGGAAGAGAGAGAGGTTGTCCACCGAACAGTTCCATTTCATAGGGCATGTACTCAGCGAAGATTATGGTGTTCCATCCAGTTCCCCACGACAGAATGCTGCCCGTGACAATGGCAGGCAAGATCGCCGGAATCACAATGTGAGTAATGCGTTTTAGACCCTTGAACCCGAGAAGACGGCCGACTTCCTTGATCTCACTGGGTATGCTCTTAACGGCGCCAACAACATTGAGGAACATGTACCATATCATATCCAAAACTAGAACGACAATTGCCGTAATCTCCAGGCCGAACCTTCCCCCGAAGATTCGACTGAGATAGACAAAGAATATGGGGAACAGCGCGAGGATCGGAACCGCTTGTCCAATATCGTATATGGGATAGAAGACCGCTGCAAACTTCTTATGCTCAGCAGCCAAAACCCCCATCCCTAAGGCAATGCCCAAGGAAATGACATAGGCGACTGTAAGCCTCCCCAAGGTCAAGACCGTATAGACGGGAAGATTCAGAAACTCTGGGTCTGCGAAAGCTTCGTGGAAACCCACCTCACTGGGGATTTGTCCAGCTATGTAGTAGATGATCAAGAACGCTGCGGTCAAGGATATGGCGAGGGCGACAGCCTTCTCCAGACGAGTGTACCGCTTTACCCATTTTGATGCCAAGATCAGAGACTTCGGCCTGTGGATCCGATCACCCAAATGCAACCATCTTGGTCGAATCACTCCGAGTTTTCCGAGGCCTGAAAGGCCTATCCTTGCGACGGGTTTGTACGTGCCCGTGGCAGCTCTTTCCATGAGCCTGTGCCAAGTCAAGGAGTTGAGGTAAAAGACTATTGCAGCAATCAAGACCAGAATTACCACGGAGAGATTCAGATCGTTGTAGACGTATGCTGCCTTGGCCAAGTATGATCCTAACCCAGGAACCGAGTATGTCGTGCCCAAGTAGACCACGTACTCAGCAGCTATCATGAAGAACCATCCGTCACACCAAGCAAGTGTGGATCCGGAAATCAGGGCGGGAACGATTGCAGGGAGGATCACGTGACGAACGTACTTGAAACCTGTTACACCGAAGCTTTGGGCCGCTTCGATTATGTTGACGGGGATTCCTTTGACCGCACCTACAACACCGAAGAATATGGCCCACGCCATAGATGTAAAAAGGAGCAATATTGCCGAGAGTTCAATTCCAAATTCGCCTCCATGAAAGAGCGATATGAAGAACAATACTATGACCGGGAAATAGCCCAGTATCGGAATGGACTGTAGCAAGTCAATAGAGGGGACAAGTATGACTGAAGCCGTCTTATTCGTCGAAGCTAGTATTCCGAAGGGCACACCCCAAGCAACTGAGATCCCCAATGTTATCGTGATTCTCAAGAGAGTTCTGAAGGTGTAATAGGGCAGGGAGGAGATCTCAGGATTCTCAACAAAGTTCATCACCAACCAGTACGCGGCAACTATCGCAAGCAATCCGGCAGTGAAAGCTAATGCTTGTCTTCCCACCCTCACCACATGCGCCAGCTTACCCTGCTCTCTTCGCGGTTTCTTCTGAAGCCGTCGCTCCAAGGGCGATTTAAGAATATCGCGCAGGATCCGTGCTGGATAGCGTAGAGGACTGGCGCCCGGGATTAGATGGCAATTCACGTTTAGAACCAACGAAATTCCGGATGAAGGATTTCTACGCAATGGATTCGCAAAACATCCTCAGAGAGGCTAAAGGACATGGTGCGGGGGGTGGGAACCCCGCGCCAGTCTACCAGTAAAAAGCACATCCGATTGGCAGACCCGCGGGAGCTCGAGCCTAGTAGGATTCGGATTCCCTCAGAAAATGACGCTTTTTGCGATGATATGGTGAACCGGGCGTACACTGAACCATAAGTACAGATCACTAGTTTCATGTCAATTGTGGGGGCATCTCTTACGGCCGGCCGTCAACCGAAATCTACTTGTACGTCTGTCAGCCGTACCTATGACTCCGGGGGTATGTAGGCTAATTGGCTGGGCTCGTCCTCCACCGGGAAAACGAAACTGATTGCCTTCGATATGGACGCTACTCTAATAGATTCTATGGGGGCATTTCGCAGGTGGCTCTTTTTCATGTTCTCGGCTCTGGGGCTTGACACCCCATCGCCAGAGGATCTTAGAAAGATTAGAGGAATGTGATGGGACTTGAGAAACTCACAGGCCAAAATAAGGACAGGCGGTGTCAGATTAATACAAGTAGATGGCAAGTACAACGTCTGGATCAAGAAATTCGGTAATAGTGCCACTAAGATGCTTACGTTGCATGGAGGACCAGGCATGACGCATGAATATCTAGAATGTTTCGAGGACTTTTTGCCGAACGAGGGAATTGAGTTCTACTACTATGACCAACTTGGATCTGCTTACTCTGATCAACCGAAAGATGAGAGTTTATGGACCGTTAATAGGTTTCGCGATGAAGTGGAACAGGTGAGAGTGGCGCTTGGGTTAGACGATTTCTATTTGTTCGGGCATTCCTGGGGCGGGATTCTAGGCATTGAGTACGCTTTGAAATATCAGCGTCATCTCAAGGCTCTCATCATATCAAACATGACGGCCAGCAACGGCTCGTATGAGAGATACATAGACAAGCTCCGGCAGAAGTTTCCTTCAGGAATAAGGAAAATCTTGGAAAAGTATGAAGCAAAACGGGAGTATGATGAACCAGAATATCAAGAGGTGATGCACAAGTATTTCTACGTGAAGCACATGTGTCGCCTCGAGCCTTGGCCAGAACCATTTGCGCGCGCAATCCAGCATATGAACATCGAAGTGTTTAATACAATTCATGGACCGGACGAGTTCGTCGCCACTGGTACGGCCAAGGATTGGGATAGATGGGATTACCTTCGATGCATCAGGGTTCCCACGCTTCTTATGGTGGGTCGCTATGATACGATGAGTGTGCAGGACGTTCAGAAGATGGGTAGGCTCATACCAAACTCACTTGTTGTCGTCTGCAGGAACGGAAGCCATCTATGCATGTATGATGACCGAGAGGCATACTTCCATGAACTGCTGGGGTTCATAAAGGCTGTTGAAAAAAACGAATTCGGCAGGCTGAAAAAGGCACGCTGACGTGCGATCCGCTTCGGCTAGCCTCAGCCCAATAAACCATTTCTGGTTAGGTCTCTGGGACGTTAGAGTTGAAGCAGTCGCGGGCAACCTTCCAAGAACCGTCGGCCTGTCTTTCAAGGATGGTCAGGTATTTACCATCATACTCTTCTCTATCGCCCCCCGCCTTAGGAACCAAAGACTCTGTGTAAGTACCACGTGCAAACCCCAGATCGCCAGATACCCTAAGTTCTTTGTTAGTGATTACCATCTTCAAGATGAACTGATCGAAGGCGGGCTTCATTCCTGCCCGTATCTGCTCCTTCCCGGCCCTAGCAGGGGTATCCGGCGGCATCTGTATTCCGTCGTCGGTCCACAAGGAAATCCAGCTGTCGAGGTCTCCAGCGTTAATAGCGACAGCGAATTGTTTCATCGTCTCTTTTATCGCAGCGAGGTCGGCTTTGTTCCCTTTTTCCAGTGAAATCACCTCCTTCTGCGTGATTACTTCTACTACTCTATTTCAAGGCGTATTAATAGCCACAGCCCTAGTTTGGCCAGCCTTTGAGTTATCGCCTCTTCATTTGCAGTGATTACTCCTGTTTTAAATAAGAAACTACAACCATTGGTTATATCTATCGCGCGTTCTTAAATACTTGCTTCACCGATTCTAGTTTTCTAGATGCTAGAAATGCTGGATGTACAATCTATTTCAGCAATTGCAGCAGCCGTAGGCGTCTTGGTAGGAGTAGCGCGCGCGCTTCAGGAGCTCAGACATCTTCGCAAACAAAGAGAGACGGACCTTTTTGTCAGATTAGCCCCATGGCTCAACATGTCCAGCACTGAACTATTGCAAGCTTATGTAAAAGTCTTAAATTTGGAGTTCAAGGACTACGATGACTTTGTCAAGAGGTATGGTCAGCCACTTGCTGAAAAACCAGAGCAAATGGCAATCATGACTGTTGGCAACTATTTTGAAGCAATAGGCGCTCTCCTAAGAAGGAAACTCTTGGATGTGGATCTTGTATGGGATTATTGGGGCGAAACTTTCGTCACGTTATGGCAGAGAAAATTCCGACTTTATCTAGAAGGCGTAAGGAAGGAATTCAATCAACCTGAATTCGCGGAGCATGGTGAGTATCTCTTTGATGAAATGCGGAAGAGACAACAACTAGTGAGAACCCAGTAAACACCCTCCGTTTTTCTTGTAAAATCGGATGACAGTCCGCTCATCCTGTCGGAGCACACCTTCGCCGAAGTTGTTGATCGTGTGCTGGAACAATTCCGCGCGCGCTTATCTAGATCCAGTGATGGTATTCCAAGCACCTATCTATATTTACCAGTAAAATGGCGCCCGGGATGGGATTTGAACCCATGCGGCCCGTAGGGCCAATGGCTAGCCAGTCTA
>Ga0315307_1000141_pt1 | contig 28027 bp, 27 predicted proteins | sample TDP2_MG_FD_203079 | JGI IMG/M metagenome (GOLD analysis project Ga0315307, IMG submission 203079) | Freshwater sediment microbial communities from Lake Towuti, South Sulawesi, Indonesia - TDP2 | ecosystem: Environmental > Aquatic > Freshwater > Lake > Sediment | place: Indonesia: South Sulawesi...
CTTGCCGATTGTGTCCACGTCTTTTTCCTTGACTTTCATCAAAAGGTCCCAGTCGCCAGTGATTATGTGTACTTCTTGAACCTCTGGAAACTCTGCGATTCCCTGCGCGATTCTCCTTTGAGACATCTGACTTCCCTGCTTCAGCCTGTAGGAAACAGAAGCCAGAATAAAGGCTGTTGCCGCCTTGTCAAGTTTCCCGGCATTCAAGATTGCCTTATAATCCTTTATGATTCCCAACTCTTCCATTCTCTTTATCTTAGCAAACACTGTTGTAACTGGAGAATCTATGATCTGAGCTATCTCCCTGGAGGTTGCTCTACAGTTCTTCTGGAGCAAAATCAGGATTTTTAGATCCTTTTCATCGAGCTTAGTCTGCATGATTGCAATAATTACAAGATTCTGAATATAAAGCTTAACATTTTCGAAAATTCAACGAGCATTTCTGTAAAAAATTTATTACGAAGTTTCTTGTCATAGTTTTTGTTGATGTTTCATTCGCTGCCACATCTTGCTTTAAGGTGGGCACATGGTTAGGCAACATGTAATCTCTCAAGAAAGTCCTTTAGTTGCAGTAGATACACGTGTTGAAGTGCCGAAGTCTTTGGAGCAGCTGTCCAAAAGTGAAACTGAAAGGAAACTTTGCACAAGCAGAGTGATGACACTGGTGTTGAGGCACCTTACTCTTGAATTTGTGAACAGAGGATTTGAATGGTTGTTGCCAGTAATCTTCTCCAAGTCAACCGATCCATTGTGGCCAGATATGGGAGCATCGATAGAGAAACGAATTGAGGTGGAAATCTACGGAGAGACTGTCAAGCCAACCTTGAGCATGATAGTTCACAAGATGGTTGCTTGCTCCCTGGCTCACCCAAAAATATTCATACTTTCGCCAAATGTAAGGATTGAAAGAACAGACAGGGCGAGTAGTGGAATACACGCCTACGAATTCACCCAACTGGATTTCGAGGTAAGAGATGGTACTTCCAAGGACATCAGAAGACTTGTTGAAGAAATTCTTTGTAGGCTCATAGGCATCGTTGAGAAGCGCATGCGAGAGGAGTTGACTCAAATGGGGAGATCGTGCAGTTTGTCAATACCAGATGCGCCATTCCAAGTCTACGACAGAAAAGAGCTGCAAAACAGGCATGGAAAAGACTGGGAAAGTAAAATAGTATCTAGAATTAATGCCCCCATTTGGATTACTAATATTCCTAGAGAATTCTATGACTTTGAAGATTTTGAAAATGGCACGTGGGATAACTATGATTTGATGCTGCCCAACTACGGAGAAGTTCTATCTGGTGCTAGAAGAGAGTCGGAGTATGACAAAATAGTTAAGAAAATGGAGAGAGACGGCGTGAGGAAGGAGAACTATAGAACATTGCTAAAGCTTGCAAGAGAGGGAAGACTGAAGCCTTCTGCAGGTGCTGGAATTGGCGTAGAGAGGCTGGTTACTTGGATAGCCGGAGCCAAACACATAGGAGAGACGCAACTGTTTCCTAAGATACCCGGTCTAGTTTATGACTTGTAATGACGCGTAAAAAAGATTACTTTCTGATTCTGAAAAAGTCTAGTTCTAAAATCCTTGTCATAGCAACCACAATTATAAACATCTAACTGTAGTTTCTTTAGAAAAAAGTAGTTTGCACAGGATGCATCGTTATCGTGGAAGTGTTTTGCTCTTTCAACTACGCTTGAAAAGCTCGCGCATCCTCATCATCAAACCTACGTCGCCCTCGACCCGAAATTTCCCTTGCATGAAAGCTTGAGCGCCATCCATTTCGCCCAGGTTGATCGAAACCCACACCTCAGATGGAGTGTGAATGGTGACCGTTGGCGACTTAGCGATTCCTACATGAAAAGTGCACTCACCGTTCTCGATGTGAAGATAATAGTCGCCTGGCTCCTTGCCTGAAGCACGGAACTGAATTGTGGCGGAAACATTGCCCGCCGCCTTCGGATCGAATAAGTCAGTCATGTTTGCAATCAAGTCGCGGAAGCTAATTCGGTTCATACAGAATGATCCATTCCTTTTCAGTCTGAATTACGAGTGCCCCACATTGCGATTTGTGATTTACGGTTCACTCAGCCTAAGCTTTGCGTGTTCCCTTTCCTACACCCCGATAGGTAAAGCCCGCTTTGACCGCGGCGTCGCTGCTGAAAGCGTTTCTGCCGTCAATCAAGACTGGTGTAGCCAACTTGTTCTTCAACGCTCTGAGATCCAGTTTCAGATACTCCTTGTGTTTAGTTGAGAGAACCACTGCGTCTGCGTTCAGGAGCGCTTCATCCAGATCTTTGGTAAAGGGCAAATCGAAGTTGCGAACAAGTGGGTCGTGAAGCATGGGTTTCGCTTCTCGCTTTCTTAACTCGGAGTAAATCGCAGCCGAGTGTGTATTCCGGGCATCGTCACAGTTTTCAAGAAAAGCTACGCCTAGAATAGCTACCTTTGCCCCTTTCAGCTTCTTGCCACGTTCAGCCAAAGCGTCTTCTACCAGATCAGCCACGTGTGCTGGCATTGAGTCGTTGACTTCTCTGGTGCTGACTATGATCTTTGGGAAGAACTTGAACCTTCCAAAAGCGTCCAAGCCATACTTGAGCAACCAGCCATCTTTTGGGAGGCAGTGTCCTCCGACTCCTCCGCCTGGGTAGTGCATGTTTCTGATTGGGTTGGATGCTGGATTCGTCGGATCATTGGGCAGCGTGTTAACTAGTTCGCGCACTTTGAAGACATCGACTCCGAGGCTCTCACAGATCAGCGCCACCTCGTTTGCGAATGCGATGTTGACATCTCTGTAAGTGTTCTCCACAACCTTCGTCACCTCTGCTGTAAGAGTATCAGTGGGATACAACTTTGCCTTGACAACATGAGAGTACAGCTCCATGGTGCGTTTTGTGCTCTCTTCATCAACGCCCCCAACTATTCTCGGAAGCTCAACCATGTTTTTGATCAGACGTCCAACCATGACCCGTTCGTAGCAGAAGGCAAGATAGAAGTCTTTGCCAGCTTTCATGCCCGATGAGTTCTCCAATATGGGTCTAACAATGTTGTCTGTTGTGCCTGGCGCAACCGTAGATTCGACGACAACCAGTGTTCCCGGTTTCATGAATCTGCCGACGGCTTCGCAGACTTCCTTAAGCGAGTCGTAGTTAGGAGTTTTGTTAGTATCAGTGGGCGTCTGCACATCAATCAACACTGCTTCGGCGTCCTTGCATGTGGAAATGTCATCTTCAACCTTGAACGTTCCCTTTTTCACCACGCGCGCAATTAGTTCAGACAGTCCCGGCTCGTCTCCACCTATAGGGTTCTTGCCTTGGTTTAGCCAGTCTATCTTCCAACCCGAGCGTTTGGATCTGCGTTGCACTCCTACAACTGTGAATCCAAGTGTATCTGCAAAAAGCGCGGCAACAGGTATGCCCGCGTATCCCATGCCTACAACGACTATTTTTCTTAGCATGTGAGCATGCAAACACCAGTCGAATATATCATGCTTTCGCTTCCGTGGTTTTCAATGGTTGAAGCAGTGATTAGCAAAGGTTAATAGCGGGCAGTTCACTGATAACTTGCTTCTGAACGCTAACACGTTCATAACACCGTAACCGGGATCATTCCCATATAACAACATATCACTAGGAGGTGCATGCTAATGGGATCATCACAGACGGTTACCGTAAAGTATGTAATCCGCGCAAAATTTGAAATCGAGGGCGTGGTTGAAAAGCCAGACGTAATAGGCGCAGTTTTCGGACAAACAGAAGGCTTGTTCGGCAGCGAACTCGACCTTCGAGAACTGCAAAAATCAGGACGAATCGGAAGAATAGAAATAGAACTGCAGTCAAAACAGGACAGAACAACAGGCACGATTGTCATTCCAACAAGCCTTGATAGAGTATCCACGGCGATAATTGCTGCGAGTATAGAGAGCATAAACCGTGTTGGACCGTGCGAAGCAAAAGTCACAATAGAAAAGCTGGAAGACATACGCGATGCAAGACGCAGAGTTATCATTGATCGAGCCAAGAACATCTTGCAGCAATGGCAAATTGAATCCATGCCGAGCACTGAGGAAGTATTTCGAGAAGTGTCAGAAACCCTCAGAGTGCCCAAAGTGGAAAAATACGGACCAGACGAATTGTCAGCTGGACCAGATGTGGACAGCTCCAACGAAGTTGTGATCGTAGAAGGCAGAGCCGACGTCATAAACCTGCTCAGATGCGGGATTGAAAATGTTGTAGCGCTTGAAGGTGCGAAAGTTCCTGAAACCATTATCAAGCTGACTAAGGAAAAGACTACGACCGCGCTTCTGGATGGTGATAGAGGCGGCGACCTTATCCTCAAAGAGCTCCTGCAAGTGACGGATGTCAGATACATTGCAAGAGCGCCGCCAGGTAAGGAAATTGAAGAGTGCACGTCGAAGGAAATTTTCAGCGCTCTGAAAAACAAGGTGCCCACCGAAGAGTTTAAGGCTCGAAAGCCGCGTGAGCGACCCAAAGTCTTGGTGCCCAAGCAGATTAAAGAAGCGCGAAAAGAGTTGGAAGGCACCCTAGAAGCCGTGCTGTTCAACGAAAAAATGGAGCAGATGGATCGCCTACCTGTTAGCGCACTGGCTGAAAAGCTTCAGCAAACCGAAGGTGTTGACACGCTGGTGTTCGACGGTGTCATAACGCAGCGGCTAGTGGACATAGCTAGCGAAAAGGGCATCAAGTTTGTGGTGGCAGCCCGAGTCTCAGACCAAGTTAAACAGCCACTGAAAGTGCATTTGTTGACATTCTCAGAAATGGAAAGCTGAAAACCAACGTTATTCTGTGAACTCTGCCAGGGTCTTCGGTCTAGGTTGAGCAGTTGCCAGCAGTTCTTCTCCGGTTATATTGAACATCGTTAATATGCGTGAAGCGACTGGTACAATCTGGTTTGTGACATAGTATTCTGTGTCGACTTCATCGTATGAGGCTAACACATACGGCTTAGCCTTCTCGTAGAGTTTGCCCGCTCCTACCGTAATGACGTAGCCTATCTTGTCGCCCATTGACAGTTCATACCCTTCTTTCATAAGCCGCTTTGCAGCTTCTACATGAGGCGCTTTGACCTCATACTCCTCCACCGGCTTAGTCAGGGTTTTCCAAATTATCAGGTCTCGGTATGGTACTTTCTTCTGCCTCAAGTCCACGATGTAGTTGCGGACGAATTCAGCTGCTTTCTTGGGCACTTGTTCCTTTAGAATCATCTCCAACGCTTTTTCCTGCACGTTTTTGGCGCAGTTAGCCCAGTCTCCGCGCACCACTTCTAACCCTACTATGTCGAGTCGCCCATCTGGCAATAATCCGCAGTATTTCTTCTTGGCTTCTGTGAACAAAATTCGTGTGTAGACTTTGTCAGGTTTTATTTCCAAGCCGACTTCTTTGCCGACTTTCTCGGAAAGCTCAGCAATTTTGCTTGAGATGTTGTTGACGAAGACGCTGTCAGTGTCGCTGTAGACGACTTCTAACCCGATTTTCTTAGCCGTGTCCACCGTATTCTGTATTACATGTCTGCCCCAAGCGGTTGCGGCTTCTGCGACGGGTTTGATGTACCAGCGAGCGCCTATCCAGCCAGTATAGCCGTAGGCAGCGTTTGTTATGACTTTCACCGCCTTTTGTCGTGCATCTAATGTGCGATATTCAGGGCTTTCAGGGTCAAGCTTACTCAATTTCGGGCGGATTTCGTCTCGCGAGGCAATAAGGCTAGAGAGAACCTCCTTGTAGAAGCCGGGCGGCTCCTTTCGGAAACGATGCCCAACCTCAGGAGCCACGCTTACGCCACTGGAAGGTTCAGGCTCTGACGGTGCCACGTAAGTGTCAGGGGAAACATTCCTAGTGATCATGATGTTGGGATACATAGCTTTGAAGTCCAAAACTGCAATGTTTTCGTGTACCCCTAGCTTAGGCTCCGAAACGATTGCGCCAGCATATGGAATGTAGGGTCGCTCCACTCTCTTCGGCATTAACTCACCGATTCTGTAGGCTTCGCGCATCAGGAACCATTCGATTCGGAATCCTACTGCTGCGGTGCCGACATGGTCGAGTGGCAACCCAACAAGATTGGAGAGCTGGAGGGCGAAGTCAAACATGGCTTCAGCTATCCCCATTATTGACTGAGTGTTTTCTTTCGAAAATTGTAGCAAACTTGGGCGTTTTTTGGAGTCTTCCCAATATGCAGCGTGGTCGACGTCTTCAATCAACGTACGTTCCTTCAGTTTCATGACGCCGAGGAAATCAGCTACATTTTCCAGCGTTTTCACTTTGACTTCAGGCAATTCATCAGAGAAATCGAAGAGGTCCATGTTGACTCTGCCTGTAATGGAAACATGTCCGTACACGCTCATGTGTGGCTCAGTGTCGGCCCTGTCAACAAGCAGCTTCAAGCCGAGTTTCTTGGCTCGAATGGTCAGGTAGTTCCAGTCTTGACGGTTTACTCCGTAGCCAGCAATAATGTCAGGGTCGAAGTCTCTAACGAATTCTATGAAGCTTGACAACACTGACTTGTCATTCGCGTTCTTTGCGATGAGCTGTTGTTCTTTGCCGTTGTTGGTTGCAGCCGAGATGATTACCACAGGGTTTTTGTCGGGTTTCGGAGCGCCTTTCGAGCTGTATGCTATCATGGAGAAGCCTAAAGCCCTGAGTTTTGGGACTGTTTCTTTTTCAACGCTTTTCGGGGGCGATTTAGCAATGTACACTTTGTCAACTTGCACCCTATGAGTGTTCTTTGTTTCTTCCACTTCTATCTCATGCCAACTGCATGGCGACGCACCTGTGTCAATCAAGTAGCGCATGGCATAGCGGATGTCATCTTCAAGACTCTCCTTCACGCCGTCAATTTTAGCCATAACCTTTGCGTACTTTGAGACGACATCTGGATCTTGACAATAAACCTTCACGGCGTCAACCGGTTTTCCGAAACATCTTCTTCTCAAAGATTCCAGCTTCAGAACCAGTGGGAATTCGTCTTGGCGCGCGGTTATGGTTTGGGTCACGCTCAGTGTGTTGTTTCCATTCTTAACGACAAGGTAGAAGTAAGCCGGGAAGTTTCGTTCAATGATGAGTATGCGTTGATCTTTTTCGTCTATGCCCCAAATCCAGATTTCGGGCTTTTGTTCTCTGACCTCGGAGTTCACGTCTAGAAGCCAGAATGTTTTCTTCATGGCAGTAAACCTTCCAACCGTTGTTCCTTCTATTCGCTTTTCAGCTATATCTGAGTAAGGATTCTTCCCATCATACTGAAACGTAAAGAATTTTAGTGAATTATGAGAACAAAGGTGTTGCAGTTAATCGCTTTAGACGAGGACAAATGACTCTTGAAAATCTTGGAAATGCACCTTAAGAAAGGCTTCGTTAAAGTAGTGCCCCAAAGCTTGGATGACCTGTGGCATCTGTACAACATAGTCTACCCTGGCGATCAGGCTTACGCCAGAACAACGAGAGAAGTTAAGGTTCAGGAAGAGTACAGCCGTCCACAGGAGGGCAGGCGCGTCATGGTTTCTTTGGGCATTAGGGTTGAGAATGTTCTTTGGGACAGAACACTTAATCGTCTGCGCGTCCGCGGAATCATAACCGACATTCCGGAAGACATCGGCGGCAGAGGCTCATATCACACATTGAATGTGGTTGTCGATCAGCCTTTGACCATAGTCAAGTCGAAGTGGCTTGAGCATCAGGTTGACCGTTTGGAGAAAGCCAGCCACATTGAAGCTCCACTTATCCTACTTGCATCGATTGATGATGAAGAATACGCGGTTGCGATTCTGCGCCAGTATGGACTTGAGGTCAAAGCAGAAAAAAGAATTCAGCTTCCGGGCAAGATGGAGCCTGAAAGGCGAGAGGAAGCTGTCAAAGGCTATTTCAAAGTTGCTTTGAACCTTACGCGTGAAGCTTGGGAAAAACTCAGATGTCCCATAGTGGTTCTGGGACTAGGGTTTGTGAAGAACAGTTTCGTCAAATATGTTCAAGATAAGGATAAAGAAGTGGCTGCAGCCATAGTTGATGTCAAAGGCGTTCACAGTTCTGGTGTTACTGGTATCAACGAGGCAATTCGTTCTGGCGTGTTGACGAAGACGTTGAAGAATGCGAGAATGGTTGAGGAGACTAGGCACGTTGAAGAAGTGCTGGCTAGATTAGGCGTCGGAAGAAACGAGGCGACGTACGGACTCGACGATGTAATGAAGGCAACTCAATATGGCGCAGTTGAAAGATTATTGGTATCGGACAAATTGCTCCGCGAGTCGCCGGATGAAAAACGTTTAGGATTGGAGAAAATAATGCGAGAAGTAGAGGAAAAATCAGGGCAAATAACGGTTGTCAGCACAGAGCACGAAGCAGGTCACAAACTGGACGGGCTCGGCGGAATAGCAGCGCTACTTAGATTTCAAGTATGCTAAGCTTTCATTCTGAGAGTTTGCGTCTTCTGCGCACTGCAGGATTTTCATTGGCTAATCCTTCAAGAACCATTTCAAATGTCTCAGTTGGCGCAAGCTCACGCTTAATGAAGACTCCTGTTCTGCCCACCTTGTCACGGCGCAGCAAAGCATGCACTCTGTCAAGCACTGTGTCAGCTGAAACACCAAGCAGTCTAGCCACAGCGTCTTCTCTGCCCACAATACTGCTTTCGACATGTCCTTGAGCTGTAGGCTCGATTAACATAAGCCGCTTGTCCACGCCGATAACCCGCCGATTCTTTCTAAGCGTCTGCAGCATGGCTTCGCCCCCAAATCGGTAAAAATCACGCTCCACCGGGCGCAATTTCATTAAAGGAAACGACACAACTCGTCTTGGATCAAGCTCAATGTAGCCTTTTGCCGCATAAGACGGCGTAGCCTGCACAAGAACCCGCTTGTTGATGGTCAGCTTGGCTCGTTCAAGCGCCGACTCGACTAAAAACGAGCTAACTGGGCTGGGCACGAATACGTCTATGTCGCTGTTAATTGACACGTCGCCTCTAACGATGCTTCCGTGCGTTAAGCAGCTTAGATTGGCTTTCTCAAGAGCTTCCATTATTTCAACAGCTCGTTCCCTCAATTCTTGAAGCAGTCTCCAACGCTTTTCGCTGTAAACCACTTCGAATTGGTCGGCACGTTTCAATGGTTTCTTAGCCATACCTTCTCACGGTTCATCATGCCCTGCAAGAGTAGCGTCCAACCATTCCAGATACGGCTGAAAGCCTTCCACAACCGGCACAGCCAGAATCTCAGGTACATCGTAACTGTGTGATTCTTTTATTGTCTTTGACAGTCTGGCGAGAAGCTTCTGATCTGACTTTAACAACACTAGGAATTCGTTGGCTTTGTCAATCTTGCCTTGCCACCAAGACTGGGACTCAACTGGACCATAGATGTTGGCGCATGCTATGAGGCGTTTCTCAAGCAGTTCTTGCACCATTCTTTGCGCTTCGCGTTTCGATGCTGCTGTCACGAAAACGATGATAGGAGCCATAAAGGCTTCACGCTCTCACTTACTTTCAACACTATGCTTAAGTATTATATTCTTGTTGATTTCTAGAAACAACAACACAAGAAAAAGGACTACGAAATCAATGGCTTTTACGTTGACTCCTGAACTCACATTCCTAATCGGCTTGGTCGCTTTCTGGGCGATTCTATACTTGATAGCCAAAGCCCTCCACTTAGAAAAGCGTGGCATAGAGGTCAAGCCAGCCTACTTCATGTACCGGTCAAAAGCCTTGAACTCGTCAATAGACAGACTTGCCAAAAAACAAACAGCATTATGGACTACCTTGTCAAACATCGCCTTGGCTCTATCCATTGGCGCGATGGTCTTCAGCCTCTACCTTTTCATTAACAACTTGCTTATGTTCAGCCGTGTAGGCGAGATCGGCTATGTTGCTCCAGCTATTCCAGGCTTAACTCTGAGCTTGTATTGGCTGCCTTTCTTCATTTTCGCTGCAGTCGTAGTTGTCGTGCCACACGAGCTTGGGCACGGCATAATGGCACGAGTGGAAAACATTCCAGTCTTATCAACAGGCATTGCCGCAATGCTGGTTTTTTTCGGTGCATTCATGGAGCCTGATGAGAAGGAATTCGAAAAAGCATCGTTGACCGCTCGCCTTCGCGTGGTTTCATCTGGATCAGGAGCAAACATAGTGACCGCACTGCTTGCACTAATCCTGTTGACAGGCTTGTTCTCACAGCCTGCTGGACTCCTAATCCAAGACACTGTCCCAGGCGGACCATTGGATTCAGCTGGATTGGAACGCTGGGATGTAATTCAAGCTATGAAGGACACAAAAATTGCCACATACGCCGATTTTACTGACTTTATGAGAGGTGTCGAACCCAACGAGAGCCTGACTCTTACGGTTCTTCACAATAATGACGTCATTCTAAAGACCATTACAACTGTGGCTGACCCTGACAACAGCAGCAGAGCAATTGTTGGTCTGAACAGAGGAATGGGCGCCAGCTACATGCTAAACAGACTGGGACTTGAGCAATACACAGCAGTCAACCTTTACTGGACTCTGTTTTGGATCTACTTGTTTGCGTTGAGCATGGGAGTCATCAACATGCTGCCAATGGTCCCATTCGACGGCGAACGCGTGCTGTACTATCCGCTTGAACGATTCGTGAAGAAGCGAAAACGCGAACTGCGCATCACCATAAGCGCCTTTACACTTGGGCTTTTCGCATTGAACATCATTATCAGCATCTGGCGCTATGGATTTTTGGCAATATAGCGAAGCATGGCGATATGACGATGGCAGCATGCACTTTGTGCAAGCGAAGAGACCAAGTTTACAGCCGTGCTTATTCGGGTGAAAGACTCTGCGCCAAATGCTTCATGAAATCAATAGAAGACAAGGTCAAAGCTACGATTGCCAAATACAAAATGTTCAAGCCAGACGACAGAATTGCTGTGGCAGTTTCAGGCGGAAAGGACAGCGTCACACTGCTGCACATTCTAGCCAAATTCGAAAAACTGTTTCCAAAAGCAAGCTTAAGCGCAGTCACGGTTGACGAAGGAATAAAAGGTTACAGAGACGAAGCAATTACGTTTGCGGTTCGAAATTGCCGAAAGCTCGGCGTAGAGCATTTCATGACATCGTTTAAGGATATGTTTGGCGTTCAACTTGATGAACTGGTCAGTTTGCTCAAGGGGAAGACTGGGAACCGTAGCGAGGCTCTTTCCCCGTGTGCCTATTGTGGCGTGTTGAGGCGTCGAGCCTTAAACTTGACCGCTCGACAAGCGAAGGCTGACAAACTTGCTTTGGCGCACAACTTGGACGATGAAGTTCAGACCATATTATTGAATATTATGCACGGCGACGCTCCACGTATAGCACGCGTCAAGCCACTACTGGAAGAGTCGCACCCAATGTTTGTGCCACGCGTGAAGCCTCTATGCGAAGTGCCTGAAAAAGAGATCGCCTTCTACGCCTACCTGAAGAAAATCGAGTTTCAAAACGTGCCTTGCTCGTATGCGCCTGCCGCCATGAGAAACGACATACGATTAATGGTTAATCGAATTGAAGAAAAACATCCTGGGACGAAGTTTACGGTTTTCAGGTCTATTGAAAGGATTAGACCTGCTTTGGATGCTGCTGAAAAAGGCGTCACACTGCGCGTCTGCAAGGCATGTGGGGAGCCTACTGTGGGCGAAATCTGCAAGCCATGTGAAATGCTGCAAGAACTTGGCGTCAGCTAGGTAGTTTTTCCATAAATCAATGTTCTAGAAAAATCTTCCTCAAGAGTAATATAGGATCGATGTCGTGTTATGTATTTTGGAGATGAGGCAGGGCAGTGGTGGCCATCGAGCTATATAATAAACGCAGAGACCGGCACGACATTGTTACGGAAATCCTGAAAACCGCACGTGAAGGCAAGATCAAAACGCATATCATGTACAAGGCGAAGCTAAGCTACTCACAGATCAACACTTATCTGCAATTACTAGTTGATAAAGGATTCCTGGAAAACAACACTGTGGTTAGAAAGAAGCAGACCATAACGATCTACAGGACAACCCCGAAAGGCGTATACTTCATAGAAAATATTGAAACTGTTAATCAATTGCTAGGCTGAGAGAAGACACTGCACACTGTTGTTGCAAAAAAAGAAAATCGGAGACTATTAGCTTTCTTCGCCGCGAGTGAAGACGATTATTCTCTTCTTTATCAGGATCACTACGATGACCACGACAACGACTGGAATTATGATGAGCAGCAGAGTTGTCAAAGACAAACCGAATAGTCCGCCCACCCCTAGGCCTGGTGCAGCGTTCACAGTTATCGATGATTGACCTTCACCGTCTACGTATCCACTCTTGCTTGCAGAGGCATTGACTGAGCCACTAATCGTGTCTCCAGTTTCAGGCGCGGTGAACGTCACGCGGAAGTCGCCGTTCGCATCAGTCAGACCGGAAGCGTTTGAGAAGACGCCGTTCAAATCTGACGACATCGTGACTGTAGTATTTCCTATGGGTTCTCCATTAGATGCGACATGGACTATTATGGCACATGAGCCTTGAGAATCAATTGTCAAGGGGCTAGCATCCACCGAGACAGTCAATGTTCTGGGAGCTATGGAGAGCGTGATCTGATCTGAACCGTCCCAATAACCAGCTTTTGCTGCAGTTGCTGTGATTGTAGTATTCAATGGTGTCAAGGTTTGCGGACCCTTGTACATGAATTGGAACCAGCCATCCACGTCCGTGCTTCCAGTCTGCGGGGTGAAGCTTCCGCCCTTATCTGAGGCTAATGTGATGGTGACACCTTCAACTGGAAGTGCGTTGTATGTAACGTGCACTGTTCCATTTACGCTTGCCTCAGACTTCAGCAGAGTCGATGTTGAGGCAATTTCCACGGTAAGTGGCGGCACGACTTCCAAGTATTCATATGCTGAGCCATCTGCATTACCGCCTTTAGAGGCTCTTGCCATAATCCTTATGTATGTCTGCTCATTTACGCTGGGTGCTGCATATGTAGCTGTGAAATAGCCTGACGAATCGGTTAAGCCTGATTGAGGTGTGAGTGTTCCGCCCAGAATTGGCCACAGCATTATACTAGCGCTTGAGACTGGTGAAGAGTCGATCGTAGCTCGAACAGTGACAGAGACTTGACCTGCAGATACCATTTGAGAGCGACTTAGACTTATCGAGACGTCGATTGGCGTGAGCGCTTGAACACTTATAGTTACGCTCGCCGCGTCGGCGCTGATTGCGCCAAAGTCGTCCATAGCCCTGACGCTAGCTTGATAAGTTCCAACTGATGGATATTTGTGGTTAAAAACCGACAAGGTTGTCCAGCTTGTGTTCGAGCCGTCGCCAAAATCGAAAAAGTACTTGTCAATGCGTCGGTCGTCGCTTGAGTTTGTGGCAATGAAGGTGACGGGCTGGTTCAACTGAACTAGTATTTTATCGCTTAAGAGCCACGCTGTTGGTTGAGCGTTCACGTAGCCGTTGGGAGCGCTCAGGAACTCTATGAAGTCCAAGTCGTATCCGTCGCTTTGAACCGGATTACCTTTGCCATAGGGGTTTAGAGACGCATGGAATGGACCGGTTGCATCACCCCAGTAATTGTACGTCGCGTTTATTGGGTCGCTTGATGTCACTTTCACGCCGTCTATGTTGCCATATATGTCGTTGAAATGCGGAGAGACCGTGCTAGTTGAGTTTACGAACCAGATTCCAACGTCGTTATACGAAATCGAGTTGTGCGTTATGGTTGCGCTGATGCTACCGGTGACGTTGATGCCCCTCGAATTTGAGGATAAAGTGTTGCCAGAGACAACAATGTCGCTTATATACTTGCCCCAAGCGCTTTGAAAGTTTATTCCGCTATCTATGTTTGCCGAAATGCGATTGTTTAGTATGGTGATTCCAGAGGTGTCGCCTTCTAGGCATATGCCGTCTCGGTTGAGTTGAATTGAGTTATCTTCTATAATGCCAATGTTGCTGCCCCTGATGTAAACACCGCTTAGCTTGTTGTTGTTTATCTCGCAGTTTCTGATTTGGACATTGCCGTTTTTTATGGTTGTTCCGTTTATTGCGTATTGTATGATGCAGGATGCAAGTGTAGAGGCTTGAAGTTTGTTAATGAACCATATTGATCTCCAATCGCCAAGTTGTGGCTGGTCTTTGTTTGAAGTGAATTTAATCATGTCTTCTTGAGTGCCTATTGCGTTGAGGGTTCCGTTGACGACTAGTGAGAAGTCGCCTCCAAACCTGACTTCAACACCAGGTTCTATTGTTAGCGTATATCCCGGTTTTACAACAACGTCTCTGATTACGATGAAAGGACTGTCAGTTAACGTCCAAACAGTATCCTGTCGAATCTCTCCCTCCACGTAAGTTGCATCTGCTTGCCGAAGAAGCATCGTGCTCGTTGCGGCGAACATTCCAACTATCAAAACTGTCAAAATGGCGTAAAGTCTAAACTGTTTTTTCATCTGAGACCGCGTCCTACTTTGAAATCAGATTATCATCACCCGATACGCTCTTTAACCATTATGAATCTGAAATCTATCTTCAGAATCAACTTGCTCTTTCAGTTATTCTATATCCCAAAATCATAACAGCCGTAATTACCATGCTTTCATAAACGATAACTATTCTTGATGTGGTCAAAATATAGTTTGATAGATGTTGGCGAAGCTGAAACTTAACGGGCATTTGACCCGATTGCGCCTAGTTTTCCACAGCTTAGGTTTGAGTTGTCTAGGCGGCGCTGTGTTTCTCCAAGTTTTGGTTTTCAAGGATATTGTACAACAGGGTTATTTTGTGGGCATAGAACAGAATCCTGTTATTCTTAAGTTTGAAGTTGGGCTTACCTTTTTCGCCGCTATATACTTGGTTCATCTGTACATTTCGAAGATTCGCGCTCTTCCATAGGATACTTGTTTTCTCAGGTTAGACCTGAACCAGTTTTGAGGCAATGCTGGAAGCGTGCAGCATCATCCCACATGGCTAGGTTGTTGAAAAGAACATAAACCTCTACGCTCTCGCTTTCAAACCGTGCGATGAGCCTGCGCAGTCTGGCAAGTTCATCATCAGAATACTTGTAATGGTATAGTCGTTTCCCCATTCCGTGAAGTCGAAAATAAGCTACGTCGCCGGTGTGGACTGGCAAGTTCTTTAAGGGGTCAACCACGTGGGGTACATCAACCTTCTTTAAGGCTTTACTAAGCGCTGCACGAGTCTCAGGTTTGTCCCAGTCAGGACCGCGTGTTTCCCACACTAGAGTTAAATCATCTCGTTCGACTGTTTGAAAGAAGTCGATGGCATCACTGAGTTTGTCAGACCGAAAAGAGGCCGGCGTCTGAATCAAGAGTATCCGCGCCCTTGCCACGTTGCAGATTTGCTTCATTTGTTCGAAGGCTTGGATGCTTGCTTCGGTTTTGAATCTGTACGTGTGGCTGATGTCTTGGTGAGCCTTAACTGTGAACTCGAAATTTGATGGCGCTTCAGCTCTCCATTTAGTTACAGTTGATGTTCGTGGGTAAGCGTAAAACGTACGTTGTACTTCTACGAGGCTGAAACTTTCATAGTATTTCCGCATAGATGTAGGAAAACCGCAGCAACCAACCTTGATCATGAAAAACGCCGTGAGCTTCGTCAAGCTGTAACTTTTGGAGGTACTTTGACGGGTTTGCCCAGCTTCATGCGCAATGCAACGCGGTAAAGCCGCCGCAAAGACTTGATCAAGTATTCTACGCTTGGCGACAAGGAATAAATCAAGGGTATGCGATCGTATTCTGACAGTTTAATGGCTAATTCGTCTGGTTCAGCGCCGTGGAAAACCACCAGCCGAGGCTTGAGTGGGCTAATCCTCACTGCCAACATCGGCGACCGTTCTTGACGCACGTTTGTGAACACCAAGGCGCGTTCGGTGGTGCTCCCGAATATGGAGAAAAACTCCCAGCCTGAAAAGGCTTCAATCGCTTTCAAGCTGTCCACGACAGTGTAACCTAAAACCTCACGTTGAGCCTCTTCGTTGCATGTGATGATTTCGCCGAGCACCGCCTTGCAAAACAGTTCGGTGCGCACGGGAATTGGAAACTCGCGCAAATCAAGAATAGGAGTCGTAGGTGAACTGGTTAAACGTGCTAGCTCACGAATGTATCTACCGCCTCGTTCTTCATCAATTGCCAACAGTGCCCACACAAAACGCCTTACAAAACGTGTGCCGGGACTCTTGCGGCGTCCACTCTCATAGTCGCTGATAACTGATGGCGAGGAAACAACCATCTTCTCAGACAAGCGCATCTGCGAGACTGCGAACAATTCACGCCACTTACGCATGGTAGCGCCAGGATTGCTAGAAAGAATGATTTCGCCAGCAATTCGCCTAGCTAGAACACCCCGCACACTGGGAGACACCGACACTTTTGTGTTTACCCCCAAAAGATGCCCAAACATAATCAGAGGAGCGGCATATAAAACTACCTTTTAACGGGTTGAACTCAGGTCTAGAAGTGTTTTTAAAGCCTTAGAAACCACTTCTGAGAAGGTGCAAGATTGTTTCGCCAAGGAATGGAGAAATCCTCAAAGAAGACGAAGTCAAACATAATCTTAGCTTTGGACCTCCCAGTTGATGAGCCACGCCGTATATTGTCCAAGAGCCTTCAAATCCTAGACTCAGCACATCCCTACCTGTGTGCACTGAAACTGAATAGGCAGGCAATCTTACCGCTTGGCTTGTTCAACGGCGTGCAGAAAATCCTCAGCAAAGCGCATGATTATGGTCTGCCCACTATTATGGACGCAAAAATAAACGATATTGGAAACACTAATCGAGCTATCGCCCAATACTACTACGATGCCGGATTCGACGCTGTAATCTGCAGCCCGTTTGTCGGCTGGGACGAAGGCATGCAACCTGTGTTCGAAGTCGCCAAAAGGATGAAACGCGGAGTCATTCTCCTTGTCTACATGAGCCATAAAGGCGCGGTTGAAGGCTACGGTCAAATCGTGCAGAATTCGACCATCAAACAGCTTGTGCCACAGTATAGAATCTTCGCAGAAAAGGCGTTGAAATGGAATGCAGATGGCGCGGTTGTAGGCGCTACCTATCCCGACAAGATACGTGAGATCCATGCCATATTGAAGGATAAAGTGCCCATTTACTCGCCCGGCGTAGGCGCGCAAGGAGGTGACGCTGAAGCAGCTGTGAACGCTGGAGCCAGATACCTCATTGTTGGAAGAACTATCGTTGAGGCGAAAAATCCAATGAAAACTGCTGAACAGATCAGAGATGCCGCTTGGCAAAGTCTGAGAAGCAAAACTGGCAAGATCTAGTTAAAAACCTGTCTGCTTTCATTATTCTTTAAAGTGTGGCAGCACTTCCTCGGTGTACAGTTTGAGCGACAGTGAGTAGCTTTTTTCGTCTGGTGCACGGACTGCTAGAACGAAATATCTCGCGCCATTGCGAACGAACTCATTCAATTTCTTAACACACTCTTCCGGTGTTCCCACAACGAAGCATTTTTCAACCGCTTCTCGAGGCACGTCGTCTTCCTTTTCCCATCTTCCCTTGTAGCCTAGTGTCTGGAGCAAGGGGCTTGGTGGTTGAGACGCCCATACAAGGAACCACTTTACGTGCGGTTCTAGCCATTTAACCGCGATATCGTGGTCCTGTGAAATGCTTGTGAACGGAAGATGCCCAGGCACAATCTCGTCTGGATTTCTGCCAACTTCTTTTGCATTGTTACGCAGTCTATTAAGCCATTCTTGATAGTGCTTTGGGATAAGTTGAGGCCCGAAGCATCCATTTCCATATTTTGCGCTTATCTTTAACATTCGCTGACCGCTTGCACCAATCCAGACTGGAGGATGGGGCTTCTGAAGTGGCTTCAATTCCAAGGAAAAGTCCTTTATCTTCCAGAAATCGCCTTGGTAGGTGACTCTGGGTTGTTTCCAAAGCTTCTTCAATATTTTGATCGTTTCCAACATTCGAGCAACGGGTCTATCCATCGAAGTGCCAAATATTGTGCCGCCTTCGCCGGCTCCAAGCCCAAGAATAAACCTACCTTTAGATAGGTTATCTAGCGCTGATATTTCTCTGGCCAAGAGCACCGGGTGCCTGTGATCAGGAATGAGGACACATGTACCCAACTTTATCTTTCTCGTATTTGCGGCAATGAATGATAATGCTGCAAGAGGGTCAACCTCATGATCTGGCATCCAAACAGAGTCAAACCCGAGTCTTTCTATTTCGTTCGCCGCTTTGGTGATTGATGAAAAATCCTTCCTGATTCTGAAGAGCGGGCCTATGTCAACGCCAAAATTAACATCTAGAGACGACAAGCTGTTCTTCCTCGGAGAGGATACAGAAATCAGTGAGTAAACGTAAACTTTGCGTAGAGACAGACATGCACCAGTAGCTAGTTAATAGAAGAAAGGAGAGCCTTGAGGTTACTCTTCTCGTCCTCTTTGCCAAAGCTCCTTCTTCAGCATGTCTCTAACGGCTGAGCGAATTGCGGAGCTTCGGCTTGGATACATGTTTGATCGAACGAGTTCATCTAAGCCTTCCAGATAGGCTTCGGGCAGCAAAACTGTTACCAATTTCATTTTTCACTTTCTCCTGTTTGCGTTGAGCAAGCATGTTTGCAGCATATTATGGCACCTACTCGTTATAGAATTTATGCTGTTTCTACACCACATGCCCTTTGATCTTTCCTAGTTCCTTGACAACTTTCGGGAAAGTCTCGTAAACGTCGTCGACATGCAATTCTGAGTTTCGCATTTTTAGCTGAATCAAACCAGCTGCGATCATGGCTGAGCCGATGACGTCGCTTATGGTCGGATCTGGAAAAGCTATCAGCGCCAAGCCAGCTTTTATTAGGAATGATTTGTTTCCTTGTTTCCACAGTTTCTGAGTTGACCGTAGTTCGTCTGTGAAAACATGGATTGCATTGTTCATTGTGTCTGCGGTCTGCTTTCGACTACTGTTGTATTGCTTCAGCAGTTCCAAGAGATTCTGGGCTTCTTCTTTGTTCACTGGGTCACGCAGCCACTCGCGTGTTATACTCCTAGAGCATAATCAGTACAAAAGCATTAAACGCACGAAGGATGAAGCGCCGGCGACACGTGACCAGATTTGATATCGAAAATTATCCAAGAAAGCAACAAAAGCTCATAATTGAACTATCGAGTTTGCAGTGGAGATGAAAAAAGTTGATCATAGATCTACAGCTTCACGGTTTCTTTTTGTGAACCTAACTATTTCGATGTAGCCAGCCTTTCTTACCAAGTCCATAGCTTTGTCGAAGCCAGCTCCAACGTCTTCTGATAAATGAGCGTCTGAACCAAATGTGATAGGCAAACTATTGTCAAAGCACATTTTCAGTAATTTCTCACTTGGATAGATTTCGTGGCAGGGTTTTCGCAATCCGCCAGTGTTGACCTCGATGCACATGCCGCTCTTGCTTATCGTCTTTACAGTTTCGAGCAGAAGATCCTTGAGATCGCCCTTTGGTCGAAAGCCGAATTTCTTCACCAAATCCAAATGCCCAACAAAGTCAAACAACTGCGTCTTTGCCATCGTTTGAACCGTATCAAAATATTGCTCATAAACTTGGTTTACATCCCTTCTTTTCCATTCCTCAATCTGTTTCTCACTGTCAAACTGCCAATTGTCGATGAAATGTACAGAACCCATGAGATAATCAAAGTCAAATCGGTTAATCATCTGCATCAAGCCTTCCATCTGGTGAGGCGCGAATTCTACTTCCAAGCCTGTCTTTATGAGAATTTGAGAGACCTTTTTGACCCCCGCTATCTTGTTCACGTATTTAGGCAGGTCTGCAGGAACCATTGACCAGTCTTCCTTCTTCAGGTAAATGTGGTCTGAGAAGCCGATTTCGTCGAATTTCTTTTTCACAGCTTCGTGGACGTATTCCTGCAGGTCGTTTCTGCCGTCTGAAAACGTTGTGTGTACGTGGTAGTCTAGGCGCATTAGGATTCGCGTCCTTCCTCTGGTATTGCGGGGTTCATACATTTGGTTAATTGCTTTTAAGGGTGAAGGTTGCAGATTAAGGCTCAACTCGTTGCCTTGGTGTCCAAGATGTCTGAGGAACACTATGCCTACGTTCTTGTTGAGGATGAGAAGTGGTGGAGCCGCCGATGCACAAGAAACAAGACAAGTGGTTTAGTTCACTCGTTTGTGCGGCGCGGAAAGGTTGGACCGAAAAATGCGAACAGACTTCTTTTCTACGTTAAACTGCCAGTGAAACAGATTAAGGGCGTCGCCGAATTCGTAGAGAGAATTACCGGATCCATAGACAAGCTGTGGAACCTTTACGGCGCTGAGACTGTCTTCGCAAACAAAGATGAATATGACAGGTTTGTTGGCGAAAGAGACAGTGTCACACTGATCCGTTTCAGAAACATGGAGGAACTTGACAAACCCATAGACTTTGAAGTCTTTCATGCTGCTACGGGAATGAGGAAGATGCCTAACGGAGGCATGTACATCAGCAGAGAAACGTTGAACCAAATGGTTTGAGGAGAAGTGACAGATTATGGCAGAACCTCAAGCGACATTCAATCCCAGAGAGTTTGTTGAAAAACAAATTGAAGAAATCCGAAACGTGCTAGGCGAGGAAAAAGCGCTCATTACGGTTTCTGGAGGAGTAGACAGTTGTACCTGCGCCGCGCTTGTGCATCACGCCATAGGCAACAACCTGCTTTGCGTCGTGTTAGACGACGCCTTCATGCGCATAAGCGAGCCCGAAAGAGCCGCCGCGCTCTTGTCTCAGCCTCCGCTCAGCCTGCCCATCAAAATCTTGAACGTTCAAGAACGGTTTTTGGAAGAAATGCGAGAGCTGAGAGACGCGGAAGAGAAGCGCAAGGTGTTTCGCGAAACCTTTTATCGCGTTCTGAGCGAGACGGCCAAGCGAGAGGGCATTCGCTACTTAGTGCAAGGCACTATTCTAGCGGACATCGTTGAGACGGCTGGCGGAGTCAAGACCCAGCACAACGTGCTGTCCCAGATCGGCATAAATCCACGCGAACGCTACGGCTTTTTGATCGTTGAGCCGTTGGCGACTCTATTTAAGGATAGGGTTCGTGAGGTAGCCCGCTACCTTAAACTTCCCCGGGAAATAGCTGAGCGGCAGCCTTTTCCTGGACCTGGCTTGTCGGTGCGTGTTGTTGGTGAGATTAGAAGGGACAAACTGGATGCGGTTAAGAAAGCGACTGTCATTGCCGAAGAGAAATTAGCGTCATATGCGCCGAGCCAGTATTTTGCGGTGATAGTTGATGATGTTGAAGACATGTCCCATGATTCTCAGCTACAGCAAATACAATTGCAAGTGGCAGAGTTCTTCAAAATTCCTAAAGGGCAAGTCAAGGCAAAAGTCTTTGAAGACAAGGCAACAGGCGTGAGAGAAGGCAACAGAGTCTATGGTGAAATAGTTGCTATCAAAGCATTTGACGCGAGGGGAAACACTCTGCAACAGTCAATTCCGAATTTGGTTGAACTGCAGAACAAAATCATTTCCGACTATTCATCCTTTACACGAGTTTTCTACGTAATTAGTGAGAAGCCGTTGAAACAGCCTTACATGGTTGCAGTGAGGGCTATTACCACGACTGATTATCTTACAGCTAAAGTCGCGGATGTACCGTGGAAGACTCTGAGCGAAACTGCCCAGAGCATACTCAGCTTATGCCCAACTGTCTCAACCGTCTGTTATGATGTGACGCCGAAGCCGCCAGCAACAATTGAGATGGAATAGAAAGAGGGAAAGCATAAAGCCTGTTGCGGTGTTCAGTTACGTTTCGGAGGTAAGAACTGTCTTGGTGCGTGTAAGAGTTCAACGCATCGAATCCATACGAGACCCAGAAGGCAATCTGGGCAAACGAATCGAGCTTCTTGAAGATCGGGTTATGCCTCGCATGGTGATTAGACCGCAAACTGAAGAAGCTCGAATGGCACATGAAGTCATGCAGGCGCTTCAGCAACAATTACCAATGTTTCCTCAACAAACACAGCTCACGTTTCCGAAGCTGATTCTGTTCTTAACTGAGCAGGAGTACGAAGACTTGGGTGTGGATTTTGATGTGAACCAAGTCTATGAGCTAGAACTGTCCGAGCAAGCCATCAAGTTTAGAAAAGCGCCCTAATATCGTTGAGCACAGTACCATAAGCGAGGCGACAATATTGCGCCTAAGCACCCGAGATTTGTCGCAAGTATGGCGCCTACGACGAAGAGCTTTTTCTCCTATACGAAACAAAATCTAAGTTTAGTTGTACTGGAAGGAATAATGTGAGGGTTGCTTGCATAGTTTTTAGTGCGAGACAGAGAGGAAACTGTTGGGACTGCGCTGACTTCTTGTTAGGTGAACTTAGGAGAAGGGGCTTTGATGGAGAGATTATTAACATATGTGAGTATGACGTTAAACCGTGTTCTCGTTGTGAATATGAATGCTTTTCCAAGACTAAAAAATGTCCTGTGAGAGATGATGCCAAGCGAATCTATGAAAAGCTCGAAAAGTCACACGGGATTACTTTCGTAGCCCCGACTTACGGTGGAACTCCACCAGCTCTGTTTTTCGCCTTTAAAGAGAGAGCCCAAATGCTTGATCGAAAGACGTGGAAACGAATCTGGGATAAAAAAGTGTTGTCGTTTGTGGTGCTTGGAAACGAACGCGGAGCGTCCGTCTTAGATGTGATCATAACGCCATGGGAGTATTGGAAAAACGCGTTTTCGGGCATGTCCTTCAAGATTGCGGGTTACGAACTTATTCAACCTAGACGTGCAGAAAAGGGCGATACGATTAGTGGAGGGATAATACAAGATGAGCTTGTTCAACAAAGGCTTAAAAGTATGGCAAAAAGCGTCGTAAAGTGTCTTCAATCACTATGATCGATATTGAATCGAGCTGCTCCTCGTGTGGGAACGAGGTTGAAAATCTACGCGCTACCGAATAGCCATTTTCCAGATCACTCTCAAGTTGGAACATAATAGTATTCATTGATTTTTTTCTGGTAGCGGTCCATTTTTGAGCCTTCTTTGTTGACTCTTGGTCGTTTAGTTTCTGGGTCACGGCGGAAGGTTATGCTCATGTCTTTGAGGAACATGTTCATTCCCTTTCGGAGGGTGGTTGGAGCGTTGCCCGTCCCTTTAACTCCGGGTTCGCCTGTGAATATCATGAGTCGATCGGCGATGAAGTCTTGAGCTACTACGTCGTGCTCTACAACGAAAGCCATGGCGTTGCGTGTTTCTATTACGCGGCGTATTGTCCTTGCCATGGCTAGGCGCTCCTCAACGTCTAAGTAGGCGCTGGGTTCGTCGAGGAGGTACACGTGTGCTTTCTTGGACAGGCAAGCGCTTATGGCAATGCGCTGCAGTTCACCTCCGCTGAGTTGAGCGACGTCTCTCTCCAGTAATAGCTCCAAGTCAAGGGGCTGCATGATCTCAGTCTTGTACCAGCCTGATCCGAATTCGTCTCTGGCTATGCTGCGCAATAGTTGTTCAACAGTGCCTTGGTATTCGGCTGAAATATACTGCGGCTTGTAGCTTACGGATGAGTCGCCTTGCATTGGCGATGTGCCCGTATCGGGCTTTTCGATTCCTGCTAAAAGTTTGACGAACGTGGTTTTTCCGATGCCGTTTGGTCCGAGTATGCCGATGACTTCGCCTATGCCTGCTTCTCCAGCTTCGACGGACAGTGAGAAGCCGCTGTAGGCTTTCTGCATCTCTTCCCATTTCAGTATGATTTCGTCCGAAGCCCAGCCTGCTGCAGGCGGTTTGACGTGGAAGATTATGGGTTCTTTACGGAAGCGTATGTTTTCGTCTGGGACGAAGCCTTCTAAGTATATGTTTATGCCAGTTCGCACGGCGTGTACGTGGCTGACTATGCCATAGACTGCTGGGCAACCGTAGAAGACACATATGTAGTCTGAGAGGTAGTCGAGTATGGCTAGGTCATGTTCAGCCACAATGACGATTTTACCTGTGTCTTTGAGGCTGCGTATGACTCTAGCTGCTTGTAATCGTTGTTGCACATCTAGGTAACTTGAGGGTTCGTCGAAGAGGTAGATGTCTGCGTTGCGGCTGATTGTTGCTGCTATGGCTACGCGTTGCAGTTCACCTCCGCTGAGCACGTCTAGGTTGCGGTCTAAAATGTTATTTAGCTGCAATCGCTCGGTCAGAGTCTCGAACATGTCTCTCTCGTCGGTTTTCTTAAGTAACTCGCCAACTTTCCCTGAAACTGCTTGTGGCAGTTTATCTACGTACTGTGGCTTCATGACTACTCGTAGGCGCTTTTCGCTTAGTTTCTGTAGGTAGTCTTGCAGAGTTGAGCCTCTGAAATGCTGGATGATGGCGGACCATTCTGGAGGTTGGTCATATTTGCCCAAGTTTAGTTTGATTTCGCCTGAGAGTATTTTAAGTGCTGTACTTTTACCGATTCCATTTTGCCCGAGAAGCCCGAGCACTGAACCTGTTGCGGGTATAGGCAAGCGGAAAAGTTTGAATGTGTTGGCGCCAAACCGGTGGCTGCATTCACCTTCTAGTTCGTCCGGCAGGTTGATTATGGCTAGAGCTTTGAATGGACATTTTCTGATGCAAATGCCACAGCCTACGCAGAGAGACTCCACTATAACTGGTTGGTCATTCTCGAATCTTATGGCTTCTATTTTGCTTCTTACGGGTGGGCAGAAGCGATAGCACACTCTGCCGCAACGTTTGGGTTCGCATTTGTCTTCGTCTAGAACAGCTACTCGAACCATATGGGCTTTCGATGCTCCCAGAGGATGATGAAACAAACAACAATGGAGAAGGCTGGTTATAAGTTTACTTTAGCCGCTTCATTAAGGTAGAAAGTCAGAACCGTAACAGCATGCGTATAAGATAAAAGAAAGAGAGATTTGCGTTTGGCGTTGTGCTTACCATTCTTCCTCTTCCCATTCTTCGTCTTCGGTTCCCTCTTCGCCCTCTTCTTCCCATTCTTCTTCCAAGGTTTTCACCTCGCTGTTGGGTTTGAGCATCCTTAGAAGACTCATCACTGGTTTTTTAAGGATTTCCATACGACTATTGACGAAGACTAGTGCTGCGAAAAGCTGGTTTCTAGCGGAGGTTTTGGTTATGTTTGCCTATGTTTGCTTATAGGTTGGCGCTTTCCAGGCTGGTTTCAGCAAGGTATTTGGCTTCCATGCTTGCTTTCGGTTTGGCGGTTTTCGGCGTAATGTGTGCCCAACAGAGGTTGCGTGTGTTGTGTGCGGCGCCGATTCTGCCTTGTGTGTCAACTGCGATTAAGCCCATGCTGTTTTTGATTTTGAGTCTCATGTTTACAAGTGTGATGGCATTTTCAACTGCTTCTTGCGCTGCTTGTCCTGCCTGTATTTGGTCGCAGACGTGTTTGGCGAGGACTAGACGTATGGCTACTTCACCTATGCCCGTGGCTGAGCAGGCTCCAGCTTGGTTGTCGGCGTAGTTGCCGCACCCGATTAATGGTGAGTCGCCGATTCTGCCTGGAAACTTAAGTGTAAATCCACCTGTGGATGTGGCTGCCGCCGTGTTGCCTTGCTTGTCGAGAGCTACAGCGCCTACCGTGTCTGTTTCGAACAGGTTTGGATGTGATTGTAGCAGTTGCCTCAGTTTCGGCAGGTTTTGCTCCTCTCCGCTAAGTAGTTTCTGTTTTAGTTCTTTCCAGTACCGGAGTCTCAGTTCAGTTTGGGGTTGTCTTCGTTCTAAGTTGTGGAGTTGTGCGAGCTTTTCGGCGCCTTCGCCGACTATGAAGATGTAGTCGGTGTTTTCCATTGTTAACCGGGCGAGGCTGACAGGGTTTTTAATGTCTTTGAGTAGGCCTGTGGCGCCAGCTTTGAGATTTTTGCCGTCCATGATAGAAGCCTCCATTTCAATGCGTTTGTCTATGGTTAACGTAGAGCCAAGACCAGCGTTGAAGACCGGGTTGTCTTCCATGCTTTTGACGGCGGCTTCAACTGCGTCTAGTGCGGTTCCGTTACGTGACTTTAGAACATCGTATCCGGCGTTAGCTGCGGCTTTTACACCAGCTAGTCCAGCTTTCCTGCGTTCGGGTTGCCAAGCGCCTGCGCCACCATGTACAACAATCACTGGTTTCTGCATGGTTGAGGTCGCGTCCTGTTCGTAATGTGAGACGGTTTAGAATGTTTATGGAGGTTATTTAAGTTCTCCGAAAATGTGCGTGGTGCAATGTGAAGTGTGGCGGATTTGAGAAAGCTGTAGTTTGGCGTTTAGTTTCAGCAACCCTCTTATGCGTGAAGGATTGGAAGCTTGTTGGCTGCCATCGGCAAGTATTTGTCGTCTTGACTTGTCGTTCATATTTCTTTTATTTCAGAGGCTGAATAGGGAAATCTCGATGAAAGGATGGGCGGGCGTGCTTTGGCTTCGCTTCGTTGTGCTGTTGTCTTATCCATGATGGTTTTTCTACTGGAGCTTTCTGTTTTCCCTTTGGCTTTTGGGGCTGACTACGCGTTCAGTTATTGGCTTCTTGATCATCCTGATGGCTCTCAACGTTACGAGTTGAATGTAACGGTGTCTTCCTCGTTGTATGAGTATTTTGTTGGCAAGGATCATAATTTGCGTTCTAGGTTTGATTTGGGGAAGTTTGTTACTCCTTACGCGTTGGAGCCTGTGGCTGATAGTTTATGGACTGTGTATGAGGAGGATGAGGATTTTGCCAACGGTGTCCTAATGATTGTGCATCAGATTCCGTACAAGGCAAGTATGCCTCAGAAGTATCCTGTTGAAACCATTGTTGAGAATGAGGGTGACTGTGACCTGTTTTCTTTTGTGGCAGCGTCGATTATGATGGCTGGCGGAATAGATGTCGTCTTGCTGTTCTATGAAAGCGAAGACCACATGAACATTGGCGTGAGTCTTTCACATGCGCCGCAGGATGCAAGATCATCCGTTTCCTATTTCGTCTACAACACCAAGCGCTATTACATGGCAGAAACCACTGGAGGCAATTGGGAAAGCGGGTGGCGAGTTGGCGAGTGCCCAGACTCGCTTGACGGAGTATCTGCTAGGATTATGACTTTGGAGGATGCTGAGTTAGTGTCGCCTGGGCAAGTCTCAGCCAGTTTCAGCGCTTTGACCAGTTCTTCGATTACGCTGTCGGTTTCATCGAGTCTGCTGATTGAAGGCAGTTCGGTGATGTTAAGTGGATTGGTCTCTCCTGCTTCGGTTGACGGCGTGGTCACGATTTATGCCAAGCGAGATAATTCTTCTTGGACTGTTTTGGGAAAAGTGTCATGTGGTTCAAGCGGACGATACTCCTATGAATGGAAGCCTGCGTCCGCTGGAGTCTATTCTATTCGTGCAAGTTGGTCGGGAGACACGGGTCATGCTGGAGCAGACAGTAATGTCAATTCTGTGCGCGTTATCTCTTCGAGCTGGGTTTTCTTAGGGTTAACCATGGTTCTGCTTGCTGTTGTAGCAGTTGTTGTGTATGTTGCGTCAAGGCGTGTTGGAAAAGTCAGTGAATACCCGGTTGCGCAGTGAGTGAGCGTGCAAAACTGATAATAGGGACAGTTTGCCCTCAGATTATGTTGGGATGATGTGAGGCGACGGCTGGGAGCCTCATGGCTGTGACACGGCCAAAAAGCCGCACTGACCTTCCCTTGGTGCACTGTGTAAATGTATTTGTAGATAGGAATGTTGATATATTGTAGTGAGTCTAAAGATATCAGAAAGACTGTCTCGTAACACGGAAAGAGTTATTCGAAGGAGCTGTGCATGGCTTGGAACTGGAATCAGTTAAGTTGGGCAAGAATGTTGAGTTGAAGTATATTCCCTTCTCTGAACTTGCCATTCCCTGGAACGTGTGCGTCGACTCGAGTCAGCCGAGACATGATAATGTTGATACCAAGCAGTTGCGTGTTTCTACTTATGGGGCAAAGGCTAGGCGTTCCAGAGCGTCGAAAACGTTGAAGCGTGAGGACCTTGACGCGCTTAAGCATTCGATTGCGCAGTTCGGTTTGTTGAAGGCTTTTGAGGTGGCTGAGCTGCCTGAACGGGTTGATTTTTTCTATGGTGGCAAGGGGAAGTATGTG
>Ga0315307_1000144_pt1 | contig 27894 bp, 20 predicted proteins | sample TDP2_MG_FD_203079 | JGI IMG/M metagenome (GOLD analysis project Ga0315307, IMG submission 203079) | Freshwater sediment microbial communities from Lake Towuti, South Sulawesi, Indonesia - TDP2 | ecosystem: Environmental > Aquatic > Freshwater > Lake > Sediment | place: Indonesia: South Sulawesi...
CGCGCGACTGCACTCATGACGTGTGCAAGGACTGAGCAAGTGAGCCGCGATGAACTGGAGATAACAGCCCCGGACAAGCGCCGGCACGGCGAAGCGCTTTACGATCTGTTGGGCAAGGTGTTTTCTGAGCCGGGCTACTACCGGGCGCGCGACATGTGCCGGACTGGCTACATCAACAACAGCCACTACGACTGGAACGCCTCCCGGGTCGGGCTCATGGGCGAGCGGATGGTGACCCACTACGGCGTCTGGGGCTATCAGATGCGCATTGGGAAAGCCCGGGTGAAGGCCGGAGGGGTGGGCGGCGTGGCCACCGACGGTGACTTCCGCAAGCGCGGGCTGATGGACCGGACGGCGCGCGCCTCCCTGAGGGCGATGCGTGAGCTGGGCTACGATGTGACGCTCCTGTTCGGCATTGACAGCTACTACCACCGATTCGGCTATGTGCGGGCCTGGTCTGCCACCAGCTACTCGGTGCGCCTCCAGGACCTGCCGGCCGAACGGCCGGCCGTCCCGATACGCAAGTTCGAGGCCCGGCCGCGGCCGGACCTGGCTGAGCTCTACAACCGCTGCTATGCAACCATCACGGGAACCGCAGTGCGGCCCACCTACGTGAGAGTCGGCGACCCCTGGCATGACGTGCCGACCGGGTACCTCTGGAACGGGCCTGACGGAAAGCCCGCGGGCTACGTGATGCTGAGTCGGAGCCGCAGCGGCATCTCCTGCAAGGAGTACTGCGGCGACGCGGAGCAGGCGCTTCGGGTGCTGGCGCTGCTGGGGAGGCGCCGGAGGTGTGAGGAGGTGCACTTCGACACCATCCCCTATGATACTGAGCTCGCCAAGCGCCTGCGCCGGGGCAGTTGCCGCGCGGAGACGAACTTCCGCCGTTGCGGCGGGGCGATGATTCATCTGCTCAACCTGCCGGCGGCAATGGCCAAGCTGGCGGGAGAGCTCTCGCGTCGGCTGAAGGCCTCCTCCATCTCGGACTGGCGCGGGCATCTGCTGATCGCGAACGAGCGACAGCAGGTGATGCTCGAGATCGGAGATGAGAAGGTCAAGCTCGCGCCCTCGGGCCGGAGGCGCCATGCCATCAAGGGGGGCGAGGGCGTGGTCCAGTTGCTAATCGGCACGGATGCTCCAGGCGAGGTGATCGAGGCCAACCAGATGCGCGTGTCGGGCGACGCGCGGCTGCTGGCCGAGGTGCTGTTCCCCGCACAGCATCCGCAGTTGAGTGCATTCGACGGGTACTGAGGAGGGCGGTGATGGACAACGTGCTGTCGCGCGTGGGGCAGATGCAGTTCATGCGGCCCGGCGAGTTAGAGGTCGCGGCGCGCCGCTTCCCGGTGGTCTACGTGCCCTTCGGGCTGATCGAGTGGCATGGCCGCCATCTGCCGCTGGGCAATGACGCGCTGAAGGCCCACGGGATCCTGGTGAAGTGCGCGGAGCAGTTCGGCGGCGTGGTCTATCCGCCGGTCTGGTTCCACGCGGGCTTCAACCAGGCCTATCTCAGGCCGGTGCTGACGGAGCTGTTCGAGCGGCTGAAGAAGACCGGGTTCCGGGTGATCATCGGCGTCTCCGGGCACAACGTCCAGGAGCAGATCGAGATGATCAATGCCGCGCTTGAGCCGGTCGTCGCTGATGGAACGGTGAAAGGCTTGGCCATCTGGGAGGTCACCCTGAGCAGGAGCGAGGAATCTGACACCGACCATGCCGCCAAGTGGGAGACCTCCAACATGCAGTTCCTCTACCCGGATCGGGTGGACCTGTGCGAGCTGGGGCAGGGCGAGATCAAGTTCGACATGAGTCCACCCTGGGGCATCGGCGGAGAGGACCCCAGAGTCCACGCCTCCGCAACAGTCGGCGCGCGCAACGTCGCGCTGGCCGCCCAGGCCATCGGGCGCAAGGCGAGAGAGCTGCTGGAATCCCTGCCCCCACAGCAGCGCGGCTTCAACCTCAAAGCCATCAGCCCGGAGCACTGGTGGCTGATCTGAAGCGCGTGCACGGCGAGGCGCGCCGCGAGGCGCCTCGCTTCCGCGCTCTTGAGCGCCTCACCGCAGCCGGGCGAGCCACCGCTGCTCGATCTTCTCGAGTTTGGCGGACTGATCCGGGTCCATCTGGGGCTGGCGCGGCTGTGAGAGGACCCGCTCGACCTTCCTGGCGGCCCGCTCCACGAGATCGAGGCCGCCTGCGGCCAGCCAAGCGCTGCGCCGCTGAGGCGCGGTCAGTTCGCCAGCGATCTGCTCCTCGCGGTAGTGCCGCAGGGTGTGCTCGTGACCGATGAAGTCGCCGGAAGCAACGCCCTCTTTGATCACCCCTGCCGCGACAGTGTCGTCCGTCACTTCGATCCCGCGCTGCGCCCGGAGAAGCTGTGCTGCCATGTCATCGTCTATCACCGCCTGTTCCAGCGACAGCGTGAGTTCAGTCTCGAGCTGCCCGATGCCCCAGATGATGTTCACGCCGGCGCGGGCGTGGAGCATCCCGGTGAGCGCCTTCTCGAGGGCCGACTGCGCATCGCAGATCGGGTTGTCGCTACTAATCCACGAGGCCGACGGTAGGCCGTGGTAGCGCGCGATCTCGGCCCCCGCGGCCGCGATCAGGCCATCCTGGACCGCTCCGCTGGTGGCGAGCGCGGAGCGCATGTCCAGCATGTGCGCGAAGCCCAAGTTGAAGACACAGGGGCGCCCCGGCTCCAGCACCTGAAGGATCACGATGCCGGAGAGGGCCTCCGCGTTGGCCTGCGCCAGCAGCCCTGCGAGTGTGACCGGCGCGGTGCCGCCGGCCAAGGGCTCGGAGTTGACCATCATAGGGATGCCGTACCCGGAGGTACGCAGGAAGAGGTCCAGGGCGGTGCGGCTCCAATGGAGCGGGCTGACGATGGAGTAGCCGAAGCTGACGATCGGGTGCTCGGAGAGTGAGTGGCCGCTAGCCAGGACCTCAGCCATCTCGAGGATGGCGAGCGGGCCGTCGGGCGAGAAGATGACAGGTCGGATGTGCTTCGTGGAATGCTCGGCCATCACTCGGAAGCCGATGAAGTCGCGCACGATGGGAGGATAGTCGGCGATGCTGGCGCCAACCACAGCGTGCACGCGGGGGAGGGCGTCGTTGAGCCGGGTGATGTCGGCCAGGTCGCGGGAGGTGATCTCCACTCGCTCCCGGCCGCGGGCCAGGTACATCGCGTTGCCGCCCCAGAAGACCGTGCCGCCGTCCGCGCCAACGTGCACCAGGTTGCCACGGCGGTCGGCCAAGCGGATATTGCGAGGAGCGCTCTCGAGGCACTGAGCGACGAGGGCGCGGGGGATGCGGACAGTCACTCCATCCGGGTTGACGTCGGCGCCAGCCTGGGCGAGCTTGCCGACGACTGTCGGCTGATCCATCTTGACGCCAACCGTCTCGAGGAGATCAAGGCTGGCGTCGTGGAGGCGAGCGATGTCATCAGGGCTGAGCAAGCCCACGGCGGCCTTTCTCCTGCAACCGGGCTGACCTGGCTACTTCGCAGGCCCTCTCGGGAAGACCTGCCTCCTGCCATCGCGCGGGCCCGGACCTCTCTGCGGGCAGCCACGACCGGCTGAGCCGCCTCTGGCAGGTCAGCAGGTGAGCGCGGCGAAGTGAGTGCGTGGGCAGCAAGGGAGGTGAGGGCACACGCGATCGCTGATCGCTCCAGCTTGCTTCGGCGTGCTGTCCGGCATTCTCGCGTTCCTCCTGGCTGAACAGGGGTGGCTGGCCGGCATTGACGCGGGGGGCTACGACTTGGCGGTGAGCAGCCGGCCGCCGCTCTCTCGGCCCGCGCGCGTCGCGGTGGTCCTGATTGACGACGCCTCACTCCAGCACTTCGGCAGGTGGCCCTGGCCCTGGTCGCAGCACGCTCGCCTGGTCGAGACCCTGAACGAGCGTTACCATCCCGCGGCCATTGCCTTCGACATCCTCTTCGCTGAGCCTGACCCCCGCGACTCGAACCACGAGTTCGCACGCGCCGTGCGCAGGGCCGGCAACGTGTACCTGGCCGCCTACCTGACACAGGCCGCCGAGGCCGGCGGCGAGGCCGGGGAAGTGCCGTGGCTGAGGGCCGAGTATCTGAACCCGGCTCGTTACGAGGGCAAGCATTTCCTCGCCCTCCGCCCGCCGGTTCCAGAGTTGGCGGCCGCCGCGGCCGGCGTCGGGCCGGTGAACGTGGTGCCCGAGCTTGATGGATGCATTCGCCGCGTGCCGATGATCGTGGAGCACCAGGGCAGGCCCTACCCATCGCTGGCCGCGGTGACGGCCAACGCGGTGGTGAACAGAGCGCATAGGCCGGTGCGAGTCGAGCCCGGGGGCGCGCTCGACCTGGGCGGCTACCGGGTGCCGATAGACACCGCGGGCGAGATCCTTGTCAGCTACCACGCGGCCTCCGACGAGGGTGCGCCCTATGGGATCCTTCATACTCGCTACGAGGACATACTCTCGGGGAGCCTTCCGCCGGAGGAGCTGAGGGACAAGGTGGTGCTGGTCGGGTTCGGCGCGGCTGGACTGGGCGATGTGCATCCGACCCCTCTGGCGCCCGGGACCTTTGGCGCTGACATCAACGCCCAGGCGATCAACGGCATCCTTCAGGGGTCGTTCATCCGCGTCGCAGGGTGGCCTGCGCGCCTGGGGATGGCGCTGGTTCTGGGGATGCTGGCCGGGCTGATCGCAGGCCTCTGGTCACCCGGGAAGGCGATCGTGATGACTGCGCTGATGGCGGCAGGGGAGGCCGGCGGCGTCATCCTGCTGCTGTGGACGCGAGGCCTGTGGGTGGGTGTAGCTGCGCCCGCCCTGGCCGCGCTCTGCGGCTACAGCTTGACCCTAGTGCAGCGTTACCGGGAATCGGAATGCGAGTCCATCCGGGTTCAGGCCGGGGTGGAGACGCTGGCGAGAGCGACCCGGATCATCGGCTCCGTTCGCCAGCGGTCTGAGCTGCTGGGCGAGATCCGCGAGCAGATTACGGAGGTGATGGGCGCGCGGCAGACCAACCTCTACTTGATGGACCCAGACAGGCAGCGACTGGTGCTGGCCCGCGAGTCGGGCAATCCTGAGCAGGCCGAGGCCGCCTCCTACGCGGTTGGTGAAGGGACCGTGGGGTGGGTGGCCCAGCACCGTTTCCATCACGCGGTCCAGCGGCTTGAGCAGGGCTCGCATGTGGCAGAGGAGTTGGCGCGGTCGGTTCGGTTCCCTGTCGGCTCGGCGGTATACGCGCCGCTCCAGGTGAGGGGCGAGGTGATTGGAGCCGTGGAAGTTGTCCGCGGGGTAGGGGAGCCGCCGTTCCAGGATGGACACCTCGCTGTGCTCACCGCGTTGGCCAGTGAAGTGGCGGTGGCGCTGGACAACATGAAACTGTGCGAGCAGCTGTCCGGGAGGGTGGAGATCGCGAACCGCCAGCTCGTGGCCGCTTACTCGGAGTTGCGACAGGAACGGGACCGCGTGGCGGCAATCGTGTCGAACATGGCAGATGGCGTGCTGCTCACGGATGCAGGAGGGCGCATTCTCTTCATCAACCCGGCTGCCGCCCAGATGTTCGGCCTGGACCCGCGGGGGGCCGAGGGTAGGCCGGCGCGAGAAGTGCTGCCCTATCCCGCGCTGATGGCGCAGTTGGGCGACGCGCCCACAGAAAGCCAGACCGCTCTCCCCACCATCCGGGTTGAGGAGCCGCGGCACCTGGTCCTGTCACCGCGGACGGTGCGCTTGCTCGACGAGCGAGGACAGCGCACCGGCGCCATCACCGTAGTGAGCGATGTGACGCTCTTGCAGGAACTGTCGGAGATGAAGACGGAGTTCGTGTCCGTGGTCTCCCACGAGCTGCGGACGCCCTTGACTTCGATCATGGGCTTCGCCGAGACGCTGATGGTCTCCGGCGACCGCCCTGCGGCCGAGCGTGACGAGTTCCTGGGGATCATCCAGCAGGAGTCCAATCGCCTGCTGGTGATGATCAACGACCTGCTCGACGTCTCGCGCATGGAGGCCGGCCGGCCGCTCGCCCTGACCTACAGCCTGGTGGATCTGCGAGAAGTCATCGCACATGTGGTACGCTTTCAGCAGGTGGTGACGAGCAGGCACCAGTTTCACCTGGCCTTGCCCGACTCGGGGCTCCAGGTCGAGGCGGACCGGGACAAGGTGGTGCAGATCCTCACCAACCTGATCTCCAACGCCATTAAGTACTCGCCCAAGGGGGGAGAGATCCGGATAGGCGGGGCCGACCGGGGCGACGAGGTGGTCGTGGACATCTCAGACCAGGGAGTGGGAATGAGCTCAGAGGAGCTGGGCCGGCTCTTCCAGCGCTACCAACGGGTAGACCGCGATGCTATCAAGGGCATCCGGGGCACCGGCCTGGGGCTCTACCTGGTGCGAGGGCTGGTGGAGGCCCATGGGGGGAGAATCTGGGCGGAGAGCAGTCCGGGAGAGGGCTCGGTGTTCCACTTCACGTTGGCCAAGCGACGCGCGGCATAGCGTCGGGGCCATCCGGGCTGGGAAGACCAAGGCCTTGGCCAGGCGGATGGCCGCTGGCAGAAGCGTGTGGGCAGCGGGAGGCCAGTCATGCGCATGACAGCGACAGCGCTCATCTTCCTCTTCGGGCTGCTGGCGATCATCGCGGGCTATCTCTCACACTCGCTGGTGATCCTCCAGCGTGTCGTGTACGTGGACAGAGTGGTGGGCAGGGCCGAGGTGTTCGTGCACGGGCGCGGCGCCCCGGTCCCGCTCCAGGCCGGGAAGCTGGTGCGAGAGGGCGATGTCGTCCGGACTGGCCCGGACTCCTCCGTCGAGCTGCGCTGGCTGAAGTGGGCTGGGGGCATGAGGACCAAGATCGGCCCGCAGACCCGGTTCAGGGTGAAGCGGGCGGTCGTCAACCGCTCGACCAAGGACGAGGAGTCCAGGCTCCGGGTGGACATCGGCAAGGTCTGGGTCCGCCTCCGGAAGGCGCTACGGGGCCGCTCCAAGTTCGAGGTAGAGACGCCGACAGTTGTCGCCGCGGTGCGAGGGACGGTCTTCAGTGTCTCTGTGGGCCCAGGTGGGGTGAGCGAGGTCGAGGTTTATGAAGGCAGAGTGGCCGTGGAGGGGCCGAGGGGCGCTGCGGCCACACTCGGCCGGGGCTCGCAGACCACTGCCGGCAAGGGGCAGCGCACCTTGCAGATACACCCCATGACTCCAGATGACCTCGCCCAGTGGACGGCGGAGAGCTGCATCATTGGCCCTTTCCTCGAGGTCAGCGCGCCGGCTGAAGGGGAGGCCGTGGAGGGCGACTCGGTCTCGGTTGTGGGCCGGGCCGAGCCGGAGGTGAGGGTCCTGGTGAACGACCAGCAGGCAAAGGTGTCTACCACTGGCGAGTTCTCTGCTGAAGCGAGGCTCGAGCCGGAGGCGAACACGGTCACTGTAACCGCGCGAGACGACGCGGGCCGGGAGACCACCATCATCCGGGGCGTGTCGCGAGTCCCTGCCGCAGGCGGAAGCTGAGGAAGGCCGCTGCCGGCCCAAGTGGCGCGGGGGAACTGGAGCGGGAAAAGGGGTGCAGGGGGAGGGGCCAGCATCTTGACAGTTGCTTGCTTGGCGCTATACTCACGGACAGGTAAGCCGTTAGTGGGTTGTCGCAAGACCGCCTGCGGATCACGCGGCGGGAGGCGCTGGCCGCTGTGAGCGAGTGCCGCGGGAGACCCTGGCACCTACCGCGGTCCGCGGGGCGAGGAGGCAAGCAGATGACGCTGTCCACGGCTCGCCTTAGTGCCATCAGGTATCTGGCCACGCAAGCCGCACCATTCCTGATCAGCCGGGCCACTGACAGCCGTCTGATCCTGCTCACCCGTATGCTGGAGCGGGTAGCTCGGAGCAAGCACCACAAGACGCAGGTGCGCTACCTGCGCAAGCTGATTGAGGAGGAGCATCCGGCCCTGCAGTTGGCTCACAGGGTAATGGCGCTGCATCCGAACGCGCGGCGGGCCATCATCAACTCCCTTGGCATCAACGCCACCTGGCTGGGTGACGCGGAACGGAAGGCCTTTGCGGCCGAGCACGGGGTGAGCCCGCCTTTCCTGATCGTGATCAGCCCCACGATGCGGTGCAACCTGCGCTGCCTGGGGTGCTACGCGGGCAACTACCCGCGAGGGGATGACCCGCTCCCGTTTGACACGCTGGACCGCATCGTTACCGAGGGCAAGGAGATGGGCGTCTACATGTACACCATCTCCGGCGGAGAGCCGTTCATGCGGCCCGACTTGCTCGATTTGTACGACAAGCATCGGGATTGCGTGTTCCTGATCTACACGAACGGGACCTGCATAGACGACAAGACCGTAGAGCGTCTGCAGGCCTGCGGCAATGCCGCGCCGGGCATCAGCGTGGAGGGGTGGGAGGCGCAGACTGACTTCCGCCGCGGCAAGGGCGTCCACCAGAGGATCATGAACACCATGGACGCACTCCGTGAGGCCGGGATCTTCTTCGGCTTCTCGGCGACCGCGACCCGCCTCAATGCAGAGGCCTACTACGACGAGGCGTTCTACGACTTCATGGTCGAGAAGGGCTGCCTCTTCGGGTGGTTCTTCATCTTCGTGCCTGTAGGGCAGGACAGCTCGGTGGAGCTGATGGTCACGCCCCAGCAGCGAGACAAGCTCCGGCAGGTGGTGTACCGGATGCGGGCCACCAAGCCGATCTTCGTGGCGGACTTCTGGAACGACGGCTGCCTGACCGGCGGGTGCATGTCTGGGGGCACGCTCTATCTGCACGTGAACTACCGGGGCGATCTGGAGCCGTGCGTCTTCATGCACTTCGCCGAAGAGAACATCCTGGACATGCACGCCAGGGGGGAGCACCTCTGGGAGGTGCTCAACACCCCTCTGTTCAAGCGCATCCGCGAGGTGAACCGGCGTGACCCCAACCCCCTGCGACCATGTCCGATCATAGACCACAACGAGTGGCTGGCGGAGGCGCTGGAGGGAACCCAGGCCCGGCCGACTCACCCCGGCGCCGAGGCCATCGTCACCAGCCTGGCCCCCCAGGTGAGGCAGTGGGCCGAGGAGTACGGGAAGCTGGCCGACTATGCCTGGTACGAGAGCGGGCAGTACGACTGGGCGAAGCGCCGCGATGACCCGCTGTGGACCTCGGACGAAGACCTGCAGCCCAGAGTTGAGGCCAAGCAGGCCAGGTGAGGGCCTAACGGGCGTGCGCCAGGCCCGCAGGGGCCGGGCGCGCCAGGTGGTTGCCGCGGGCATCTTGCTTCTATGTGCAAACGGCATTACGGCAACTCTTGCATCGCCGTGACGACGGTGATGCAGGGGACGGCGGACCGAGCCTGTGCAGAGCAGCTCTGTGCGAGGCTGCCCATTACGCTAATGCAAGAGATTCCTTAGCGTGCGGATTCTGCTCATATCACCAGACCGTAAGCTGGTGGTGGAGGCGAGGAAACGGGGGGAGCGGCGGATGAAGGCGACCTTCCCGCCGCTCTCGCTGCTCCAGGTCGCGGCCCTGACTTCGCCTGAGCATGAGGTGGTCCTCCAGGACGAGGCGGTGCAGGACCTGGACCTGGAGGCGCCGTGCGACCTGGTGGGGATCACGGCGTTCACCTCATCGGCTCCGCGGGCCTATGATGTGGCCGACAGCTTCCGCCTCCGGGGCATCCCCGTGGTGATCGGCGGGATGCACGTGTCGGCCTGTCCCGAGGAGGCGCTGGAGCACTGCGATGCGGTCGTGATTGGCGAGGCCGAGGGCAAGTGGCCAAGGCTGCTGGAGGATCTCGCGCAGGGCCGGCTCCAGCGGGTCTACCGGGACGGCGGGTTCCCGGATATGCGCACGACTCCGCCGGCCCGGCGCAGCCTGCTGCGGCGGGAGGCCTACATGGTCGCTGACACCGTGCAGGCCAGCCGGGGATGTGCCCACAACTGCTCCTTCTGCTCGGTGAGCACGTTCTTCGGCCGGCAGGTGCGATGGAGGCCGGTGGAGGCGGTGGTGGAGGAAGTGGCCGGCCTGCCGGGGGGGATCGTGGTGTTCGTGGACGACAATATCATGGCCCAGCCCCGGCACGCGGCGGGGCTGTTCGAGGCCCTCTGCGGGCTCGGCAAGAAGTGGATGGGGCAGGCTTCCACCGCGGTGCTCCAGAACGCCGAGCTAGTGCGGCTGGCGGGGCGCAGCGGGTGCCGCGCCATCTTCGTGGGGCTCGAGACGCTCTCCGCCGCCGCCCTGGGGCGGGTTAACAAGGGGTTCAACGTGGTGGGTAGGTTCCGGGATGTCATCAAGCGGCTGCACGATGCCGGGATCGGCGTAGTGGGGGCGTTCATGTTCGGGTTCGACGGTGAAGACGAGTCCGTGTTCGAGCGGACCGCCGAGTTCGCCGAGCAGGCGCACATAGACCTGCCTCAGTACGCGATCCTCACTCCGCTTCCGGGCACCCCGCTGTACACGCAGATGGAGGCCGAGGGGCGCATTATTGACCGCGATTGGTCGCACTACGACGCCGCCCATGCGGTGTTCCAGCCCCGCGGCACCACCCCGGAGAAGCTGGAGGAAGGCCTCAAGGCGGCGCTGAAGCACAGCTACTCGCGCCTGGGGATGGTGCGGCGGCTGTTCGGGTGGTCGGCCCGGGCCCCCCTGATGTGGGCCCTCAACGTCGCCTTCCGGCGCCGCGCTATCGCGTTCGCTGCGGGGCCCGTGCGCTGACCGTCTGCGTGGGGCAGAGCACAGAGGGCTCCAACTGAGCCCAAGAGAAGTCCTCCTCGTGAGGCTGACTGCTCGCGCACTGCTAGTTGGCCTGATCGGCATCATCGCCGTCTCCTTCATTGTCTCGTGGGCCGAACTGGTCACGGGGCAGATCATGATTGGCTTCCTCCAGCTGCCCCCGGTTGTGGTCGCGGCCCTGTTCGTGCTGGTCCTGCTGACCAAGGGCGCGCGGCTGGTCGCCCCCCGTTTGGCTCTTCACTCCGGGGAGATAGCAGTCGTCTACCTGATGATCCTGCTCGCCGCGATGATCTCCTCACGCGGGCTGATGGAGGACCTCGTCCCAACCCTGGTGGGCGTGAATTACTACGCCGACCCCGGGAACAGATGGGAGGAACTGTTCTTCCACTATATCCCCGCCTGGGCCGTACCCTGGGATCCGGGAGGGGGCATCCACCAGTTCGCGGCCACCGCCTTCTTCGAGGGACTGAGGGAGGGGGAGCGGCTCCCTTGGGCGCTCTGGCTGCGGCCGCTGAGCATCTGGCTGATCCTGGTCGGCGGCATCTACGCGGCCTTCCTCTGCCTGGCGGCCATCGTGCGCCGACAATGGAGCGAGAATGAGCGGCTCTCCTATCCGCTGGTGCAGCTCCCCGTGGAGATGATCCGGGAGCAGCCGGGCCGGTCTTTCCTCAGCAATCCGCTGACCTGGTTCGGGTTCGCCCTCCCCACCATCCTGTTCGGCATCAATGGCCTTCACAACTGGAACCCCGCGCTTCCCTCCGTGCAAGTGGAGATCTCGCTGAACAGCTACTTTCGCGCTCGCCCCTGGTCGGACATCACCTTCTTTGTCGCCTACCTCTCACCAGGCGCGGTGGGCTTCTTCTACCTGCTGCCAGTCGAGCTGCTGCTGAGCTTCTGGCTCTTCCATGTCCTGGCGAAGGTCCAGGACCTGCTCTTCTCTGCGCTCGCCTTCCCTCCCATCTTGACCCCCCACGCCAGCGGGAACGGGTACATGGACTACCAGACCGCCGGCGCCTATTTCATGCTTGTCGCCTGCCTCGGGATGGTGGCCCTGCCGCACCTCAGGGCGGTGCTGCGGCGCGCGGTAGGGCGGCGCGGGGCAGCCGGCCAAGAGGAGATGATCCCCCACCGCGCTGCGGTGTGGGGCCTGCTGCTGGGCCTTGCCGTGGCCATCGCCTGGCTGCATGAGGCCGGGATGGCCGTGGGGTTCGCGGCCTTCTCGGTGCTTGTGTATGTATTCGTGGAAGCGGTCGTGATGGCCCGGGGGTGCGCCGAGGGCGGCCTCCCCATGACTGAGGGCTGCTTCACGCCGATGGACATCAGCGGCCTGGCGATGCCGCCGCACTCGCTGGGGCCGAAGAATCTGACTGCAGTGGCCTTCTTCGACGCCATGTTCACGCGCGATCTGCGGGGCCTGGTCTTCACTGGATTCCTCGACGGGCAGAAGCTGGGAGATGAGATCGGCGTGCGGCGCAGAAACCTGCTCTACGTGTTCGTCCTCGGCCTAGTGCTGGCTATCCCGATCGCCGCGGTCTTCCACCTGCTGCTGCCATACTCCCGCGGCGCGGCCTCCATGTACTCGTTCACCTACCGGGGCAACAACATCCAGTTCTTCCGTGAGAACGCGGCCATCCTGCAGGGCGAGACCCGCCATGTGACCGGGGCCCTGGCGTCCTTCATTGCCGGGGGGTTGATCACGCTGTGGCTGGCGGTGATGCGGGTGCGGTATGTGGGCTGGCCGCTGCATCCCCTCGGGTACGCGCTCTCGACTTCGTGGACCGTGATGGTGTTCTGGTTCCCGATGCTGGTGGCCTGGGTGGCGAAATCGGTGATCGTCCACTACGGCGGGATGCGCTTATATGGTCGCCTGCGCCCGCTGTTCCTGGGGATGATCTTCGGCGAGTTCGCAGCGGCCGTGATGTGGACATTGATCGCGGCCATTTGGCACGTCCCGGCTCCCTTCTTCCCGTGGCCCTGACCGGGGCGCGGCAGGGCAAGGGCAGGGCGTCGGTTAGCCTCCCGGCCCTAAGCCCCGGAGGGGAGCGGCAGGCTGGAAGGCGATCGCCATGGCGGCCCATGGCTCAGCCATCAGGCGGGCATAGGTACGCTCGCCCTGCGGCACGTCTCTGTGATTCACCGCGGAGGTGCTTGGGCACCATGATGAGCTGCGCAGATAGAAGTGAGGTGCAGAACGCGTCGCGGAGCGCCGAGACTCTCAGCAGGAAGGCGTATCGCCCGTCTGGCAGGATTCTCTTGCATTACGGGCATAACCGTAATGCAAGAGACTCTGTAGTTTGCCTGACTTCCACCGTTGCTTTTCTGGGCTACTGAGTCTCGCCTGATGCAGTCAGGGCGAGACTCAGACAGAACACGTCAGGAAGCTCCACGAAACCCCTGCCGCCGTGACTGCAATATGCGAAGCTCCATAGACTCAGCAGTTCCCGCAGATATGAGCAGACGACGCTCGACTGCTAGGAAAGGAGCAGCAGGCAAGACGGAGCCGGGAGGCCGAGGCCACTCCGCCGCGCTGTACGTGCTGGCACCGGCCTTGGTTCTCGCGCTCATCGTCTACTATCTGCTGGCCTCCCGGACTGCGGTTGGTGAGTTCGGATTGCCGCTGGACGATAGCTGGATCCATGTTCGATTCGCGCAGCACCTCGCCCAGGGGCAGGGCTTCTCGTTCAACCCCGGAGAGCCAACCAGCACGACCACCGGCGCCCTGTGGACGGTGTTCCTCTCGCTGGCCTATCGCGTCACGCACGAGTTCCTCTTCACCTCGATCGCGCTCAACGGGATCCTGTGCGTGCTCCTCTGTCTGGTGGTCTACCATTTGTCGCTCAGCATTGTCCCTTCCCCCTGGCTGGCGCTGGCCGCCGGGCTGACGGTCGCGGTGACCGTGCCGTTGCCGTGGTGGGCGCTGTCGGGGATGGAGCCGCCGCTCTACGCCACACTCGCCGTGCTGGGGATTCTCCTGCACGTCCGCCTGGGCCGAGCAGGCCGGTGGCGGGCCCTGCTGCCGACAGTGGTCTTCGCTGTCGCCGGGCTGGCCCGGCCTGAGTGCTTGCTCTTGTTCCCGCTGGCCTTGCTTGATCGGCTCATCATCGCTCGCTGGGTAGACAAGCAGCCCGGCTGGGCTAAGCAGTGGGCGAAGAAAGCTGCCCTGCAGCTCCCCGTGTTCGCGCTCGTGGCCTGTCCGCCCTTCATCCACAACTACCTGATGACCGGCCTCCCCCTGCCGAGTTCCTTCTACTCCAAGCAGCAGTGGACGAGCCTGTCCGGCGCGCTGGCATCCGGGCAGCCGAACGTGCTGGCGTACGTGATGGTGGTCGCTCCGGCCCGCCAGCTCTGGTCTCTCATCGCGACATGGGCGTCGGACAACGCAGTCCTCATCGCGCCCTTCTTCGTGGGCCTCATCTGGATAGTGCGCGAGGTCTTGGCAGGCGGATCGAGGCACCGCTCCCTGCTCATCCCGATGGCGCTGGTGGCCCAGCCAGTCGTGTGGGCTCTGGTGGGGGGATACCGGCCTGCGGACTACCAGAGCCAGCGCTATGTCGCTGGCCTCAATCCCCTCTTTCTGCTGGTTGGCTTGGCGGGCGGGCGGTGGGTGATGGAGCAGGCGGCGATGCTGCGGGCGAGGTGGGTTCGCGGGGTTGCGGTAGCCGCGGTGCTGGCGGCCTCGCTGGCGCGGCAGCCGGCGGGTGCGGCCATCTACGCACAGAACGTGAAGAACATCACCGAGATGCAGGTGGCGATTGGCCGCTGGGTGCGCGACCACGTGCCGCGCGGCTCACTGCTGGCCGTGAACGACGTCGGCGCGATCGGAGTGATCGCCGATGACCCGGTCTTTGACCTTCAGGGTCTGGTGACGCCAGAGGTACTGCCGCTCCGCAGCCTCAGGGAGCAGGCAGCCGGCCGAGCGCCGGCCCTGCTCTCTCAGTACCTCTTCGATCACCGGCCTGACTATCTCATCATGTTCCCGGAGTGGTATCCGGAGCTGGACGCGCGGCGGGATCTCTTCACCCCCTTGTTCGCAGTACAACTGGAGGACAACATCACTTCTGGGCGGTCGCTTATGGTGGTCTACCAGTCACTATGGGCGAAGCAGCACGGCAGGGAGGCGAGACGATGAGGCCTGGCAAGCTCCCTCTTGACATGCTGGCATGCCTGCTCTCGCAACTGCCGCGGGAGGATCCACGCGTCCTTGTCGGCCCCCGCGTCGGCGAGGATGCGGCGGTCATCGAGTTCGGCCGGGGGCTGCTGGTCGCGAAGACAGACCCGATCACCTTCGCCACCGACCTGATCGGATGGTACGCGGTGAACGTCAACGCCAATGATATCGCCACGATGGGGGCCGAGCCCCGGTGGTTCATGGCCACTCTGCTCGTGCCGGAGCGCTCCTCTAAGGATGAGATCGCCGGGATCTTCGCGCAGATCGCGCAGGCCTGCCGGCAGCTTGGTGTGACGGCCGTGGGAGGGCACACAGAGGTCACGATCGGGCTCGACCGCCCGATCGTGGTCGGCTGCATGCTCGGAGAGGTGGCGCGGCAGGCTCTAGTGATGAGCGCGGGCGCGAGGCCGGGAGATGCAGTCATCCTTGCGGGCTCGATCGCGGTTGAAGGGACCGCGCTGCTGGCCCGGGAGGTCGGGGGTGAGCTGCGCGCCCGAGGTTTGCACGAGGCAGCTCTGGCCCGGGCGCGCGAGCTGCTCCGCGATCCCGGCATCAGCGTGGTACCCGCGGCCAGGGCGGCGACAGCAGCCGGCGGAGTCACCGCGATGCACGACCCGACCGAGGGCGGGCTCGCTACCGGGTTGCTCGAACTGTCGCTGGCGTCGCAGGTAGGCCTCGAGGTCGAGCAGGACCGGATCGCGGTGTTGTCGCTCACGCGCCAGGTATGCGAGGCGTTGGAGCTGGATCCACTGGGCCTGATCGCGTCAGGCTCACTACTGATCGCCGCCAAGCTGGCGGCAGCAGGGCGAATCGTCGAGGCGCTGCGAGCGGCGCACGTGGAAGCCAATGTGATAGGGCGGGTGCTCCCTGGCGAAGCAGGCTTGTGCTTGCTTACTGAGGGGAAGCGGGCCCCGCTGCCTCAGTTCGAGCGGGACGAGCTCGCCCGCTTCTTCGGGCGTCGAGCCGTGAGGTAGGGCAGGTCGGCGGCCTGCCCCACAGATGGGTGTCTCTCACTTCTCCGCGTAGCGCTCGGCCCAGAGGTTCTCGTCATAGGGCGCGCAGCGGCCCGGACATACCGCCCTCGGACAGAGCCGGCAGCTCTCGAAGCTGATCTCGGTCGGAAAGAGGATGCCTGAGACGGACTTGAGCGGGAGCATCAGGAAGCTGTCGGTCAGCCGCACACCGATCCTCGCCTCGACATCTCCGAACAGAGAGAAGAGCTGGGTCTGCTGCGTGATGGGCCAGTCCTGGAGCGATCCCGGGGCCATCTGCGACATGCGGCCGGGCTTGTATTTGTCCTCGATGTGCTGGCGAAGGTGCGCGCTGGCCGCGGACAGGGCCATCGCCTTGATCTCCTCCAGCCAATACCGGTGTACCGGATCGTCTGGCAGGCTGGGCACATCCTCAAGTTCGGTCCCGCAAGTGGCGATGTAAGGGAACACCCGGTGGGTCCCGTCGAGGTTCACCCGCAGCACCCGGCTCCTGAAGACCACGCCTCCGATCTCGACAGTCGTCGCGGTCTTCCCCCCGACATAGCACAGATCGTAGATCGCCTTGGGTCGGATCAGCGGGCTCACGCGGTCGAGCAGTGCTCGCACCGCGTCGGCGTCACTACTCTCGGGGGACACGCGAAGGCGGAGAAGCACCTGCCCCGGGCTCAGGTCAACTGTGATATCGTCCAGTATCTCCATGCCCTGCTCACTGTCTGCTGAGACTCAGCCTCCTTCTTCGGCATCCGCCTGGGGGGTCCTGGCATGATGTCCTGGCTGCGTGTTTCCCGCCTGGCGCGAGCGTGGCCTGGTGAACAGGAACGGGGCAAGGGCATAGCAGCCGCAAGAGAGAACGCGGGAAGGCCGCCCTTGGCGCCCTTCCCGCGCCACCGTTGGAGAACAGCCAAACCCTACTTGCCCGTTCCTGCGCCCGACCCGTCGGCCGGGGCCTTGAGGCTGCGCGGGACCTCCAGCATCTTGCCTTTCGTTGCCTCGGTGAGGGCCGCGGCCTCGCCTTCAGTTCGCACCACGCGCGGGGTGAGGAAGACGACGAGCTCCGACTTCTCGCGCCTGGACACGGTGGACCGGAAGAGCGAGCCGACGATTGGCAGATCGCCGAGGAGGGGCACCCGGGTGGCCGTGCGCTTGAGGGTGTCTCGCATCAGCCCGCCGAGGATCACCGTGTAGCCATCCTTGACCTTGATGTTCGCCTCGGTCTCGCGCGCCAGCGAGCTTGGGAACTCCTGGCCCGCGACGGTGACCGAGGGCCCCGGCTCGTTGGCGCTGACCGCGATGTCCATCTCAACGGTGTTGTTCTGAGTGATCCGCGGGGTGACGCTGAGCGTGATGCCGACAAACTCGTACTCCATGCCTGTTGCCACCGCGGCGCCAGTGCCTGTGGTAGTCGTGATGGTTCCTGTCGGCAGAGGCCGCTTTGTGGCGACAGTGATCGCGCCGCGCTGGTTGTTGGAGGTGAAGATGCTGGGAGTCGAGAGGATCCGGGCGTGACTGTCTGAGGTGAGCGCGCTCAGCACCGCGTTGAATTCCGGGCCGCTGATCTGCCCAAAGAACCCCATAGGTCGGGTAGTGGTGTCGCCGGAGTCCTCTCCGGCCCCGAGTCCGAAGTTCGTCCCGACGTCGCCAACGAATGGCTGTCCCTGGAAGGTCCCGAGCACCCGCCCAAGGCTCTCCCACTGGAACCCCAGGCTGGTGTCGCGGGTGAGCGAGATCTCGGCGATGATGGCCTGGATCTGCACCTGGGGTGGCAGCACGTCCAGCCAGTCGAGAAGCTGGCGGGAGAGCTCGATCTGCTCGGCCGTGCCTGAGATCAGCAGCGTGTTGGTGTTATCGTCCGCGGTGATCGTCGCCTGCTTCGTCCCGGCGGTAGGCACAGGGAGCGCCTCCACGGGCAGGCCGGCCGGCAGCGGGCCTTCGGCCGGCGGCACCACTTGCTGAGGGGCAACGGGGATGGCCACCTCTGGAGCCTGGGCCATCTCGAGCTGGTTGCCCGCGTCACGCGGCGCAGAGGCGCCTGCGAGTGGCTCCACCTCGACCCCGCCGCTTCGGGCCAGGCGGTCACGGGTCTCCTGGGGCGCTTCGCCAGTGCGGAACCCGCCACCGATCACCCCGGTGTATCCGGGAAGGCCGCCGATGCCACCGCGGAACTGGGTGCCTGGGAAGCCGAACTGCCCCACACCAGGGCGGATGCCCCCTGCGCGGGCCGCGGCACCGGCGGCTACTCCGCGCTCCGCGCCGGCCGCAGGCGCGGCAGTCACAGTCGCACCGATCAACGGGCCGATGCGCTGCGCTAGCTCGCTGGCGCTCAGGTTCTGCACCGGGTAGAAGAAGTAGGAGTTAAGCAGACTCACTGGCCGATCGAGCTGCTCTACTAGTTGCTGGATGCGCTGGAGGTGAGCTGGCGTGGCCAGGACGATGAGCGAGTTGGTGCGGGTCTCAGCATAGCAGAACTCGGGACCCGCGGCGGCCATGACCGCAGTGACCGGACGAGGCTGCGCCGGGGCCGGCGTGGGACGAGCCGGAACCACCCGCCGCTCATAGGGCGGCCGGCGCACCGCGCCTGGCGCCACCCCGGCGGCCCCACCTCCCAGCACTAGGGCGTTCACCAGGTCGGCCATCTCCTCAGCAGGGTAGTGCTGAAGCGGGATCCGCTGAAAGCCCCCCGAGAGCTGGGACTCCCACTCCGCAATCAGGGTCAGCGCCCGCTGGATGTTGGCGGCCGTGTCGGTGATGACCAGTGAGTTGACTGAGGTGGGCACGATGCTGGCACTGGCGAAGATGGCCTGCACTTGGCTGGCCATGTCACCGGCGTCAAGGCTTGTCAGGGGTATCACCTGGGTGATGTACTGGTCGGTGGTGGGCACGTCCTCCGGCCGGTTCCCGAACTCCACCGGCAGCTCCGACTGGAGTGCCTTCGCGATCGGGATGACCTTGTAGACCCTGGTGGCGGAGCGCACCATGGTGAAGCCGCGCACCTGCAAGATAGAGTCCAGGATCTGGAAGGCGACCTCCAGAGGGAAGGGCCCGGGCGCGATGACAGTAATCGGCCCGGTCACCTCCGGGTCCTTGACAATGGTGATCTCCGCGGCGGTGGAGAGGAACTTCAGCAGATGGTCAATCTCGAGGTTGAAGAACTCCATCTGCTGGACCATCTTGCCGGGCGCGCCTGGCACCAGTGCCAACGGCTTGGAGGTGGGGGATGCGGTGGCCGTGGAAGCGCTCGACGCTCCGCCGGGAGCTGGAGATGTCGGCGCCCCGGCGGCCCCGGTCGGCTGTCGGCCGGCCGCCTCAGGCGGAGCCACAGCCCGCCCGCGCTGCCCGGGCAGGCGCACCCCTGGCGCGTTGATCGGCGGTGGGTTCTGCTGGGCCACCGCCAGCGAGGTGGAGACGCAGGCCAGCAGGACGGCGGCCGCCATCCCCCAGCCTACTCCGCGAAACCCTGACCTCATCTTCCTCGTCCTTCTCGGCCCGCGCCGCGAGCCGCTAGAGGTTCGCCCTATGACCAGCATACCAGCTCAGGATCTCCCGTTCCCTTTGACACTCGCGGGACGCGGGGGCCTCACCTACGCCCATCATGTGGGCGGCCCGCCGCGGCCGCCTCGCGTTGGCCCTCCCCGTCCCGGGGCCGTGCCTGAAGGCCCCCGATCCAGCGGAACGAGACTGAAGGTTTCCGGCCGCAGGAGCGAGGCGATCCTGGTCCCAGACCTGAGCTTGATCTCGGTCGGTGTGATCGCCTCCACCGTCGCCCCCCGGAAGTTCCTCCCCACCTCCAGGTGCTCGGCCGACCCGTCGCTCTCGTTCTGCACGATGCCGAGGGTCTTGCCGTCGAGCCGGATGTAGCCCACATACGACCAACCCGGGAACGCGAGCGGCGGCTCGACCACAGGCTGGGGCGGGGGCGGAGGGGGAGGCGGCGGAGGCGGGCCCCAGGTCTCCGGCAGCAGCGGCGGCAGCCCCATGGTGGCCCCGCCAGCAGTTGCGGGCGCGGCTCCGCCGAAGATGCTGCGCTTCACGATCACCTGGTAGCGGCCGTAGTCCACCTCAGCAGGAGCCGCGGGGGACAGGGGCGCGGAGCGCGCTCTGGCGGAGGCGGTAGCCCGCGGCCTGCGCGCCCGGCCCTGCCGCTGAGGAGGGCTGCTGCCGCTCAGCGCGAGCAGCAAGAGCGCGACCGCTCCGCAGAGCAGCAAAGCGAGCACGCCGTACCGGGTGTTAGCTCTTCGCATCGCTTCCCTCACTCGCCGGCCTGACTGTGTAGGTGGCGACATGGACAAGCGCGGAGGGCTCGGCCTGTCCCCTGGGGCCGGGGCCGATCTCGATTCCCTCCACCCACAGGCGGTGAGGCGGCTGCTCAATCTCATACAGGAGCCGCACGATGTGGGCGAAGTCCGCCTCAACCCGGAAGGTGAGAGGATATCTGACAGAGTTCTGGATGGACTCCGGTTCATCGGGCCGGATGCTGGTCAGCCGAAGGCCCAGATCGGAGCTGAGCTGGGAGATGTCTCGCATCACCGACGGGACGATCTCCTTGCCGGGCATGAACAGCTCGCGCCCTTCGGCGCGAAGCCGGGTGATCTCCCCTTCGATGGCGGCCTGCTCGCGGTACATCTTCTCCGCCTGTTTGATCCGCTCAGTCAGTTCCCGCGCCTCGCCCTCCAGGCCGCGGCGCTCGTCACCCATGGGCAGGAACACGAAGAAGGCCAGCGCAAACACGGTCGCCGCGATCAGGGCGAGGGCCAACAGGACTTGCTCGCGTGCCGAGGGCCGTCTCACTGGGAGATTCCCGTCGGCGCCAGGCCGCCAGCCCGGGAAGCCACCTGGCGCTCAGTCCACAGGTGGACGGTGATGCTGAAGGCGACTACCTCGGGCCCGCCTGCTCCCAGCCCTCGCGCGCTCGCCAGAGTCGTCTGGTCGGAGCGGTCCAGAGCCACCTGGGTGACGAGCCGAGAGCGCGCCAGCCCGGCCTGGAGGTCGGCAATGGCTTCGAGAGTGGGCGCGGTGCCCTGTATCACCAGGGACTGCGCCGGCCGCCAGGTAAAGTGAGTGAGCAGCACTCCCGGGGGCGCAGACTCGCTGATGAGCTTCAGCAGCTCGAGCGAGGCATAGCGGCGCAGGCGCGGCAGCTTCAGCACCTCCAGGTCCTTGCGCAGGCGGTCGCGCTCGGACACCAGCTTCTTCATCGCTGCCTGCATCTTCTCGGCCTGCTGCTCCCGGCGCTGGAGAAGCTGCACTGCTGCGCGCTGGTCCACCAAGGCGCGCCCCTGTGTCACGTAGCTCCCGACCAGCGCGGCCGCCACCGCAGCCGCAGCCGCAATCCCCGCGCGCCGCAGGCGGCGGGCGCGGCGGAGCTGCGCGACCTCGGGAGGCACCAGGGAAGTCGTCCACTGGCTCTGCCCGAGGCCGCGGAGGGCCTGGGCGATGGCCAGCAGGCAGCCATCGGCCGCCGGAGGGTCCCCGCCCACCAGGCGCGCGCCACGGAAGAGCACAGCCACAGAGAGGCGCGCCGGCTCGACGCCGAAGTCGGAGTGGATGGCTTCGGCAAGGCCCGGGACCCTGGCGGCCGCGCCCACCAGGAACAGGCGAGAGATGGCGGCCGGCCCGAAGGAGAGCGCGGAGCGCCGCATCTCGCCCCGCAGGTTCTCCAGCCAGGCAGCGGTGCGGTGTGGCCGCGGTTCTCGCGCGAGCAACGCGAGGCCCTGGCCGATCTTCAACTCCTGGGCCTGCTCCGGGCTGACGCCGAAGTCGTCTCGCACTGCCAGAGTGAGCTGCTGTCCGCCCAGGCCCACGGAGCGGGTGAGTCGAAGGCGGCGGCCTTCGGCTATGTTGATGGTGGTGGCGCGGGCGCCGATCTCAACGATGAGAGTGATTCCGGGCGGCCCTTCTGGCATCAGGCGCAGCAGATCGTGGAGCGCGAGCGCGTCCACGGTGAGCGCCGCGACCCGGACTCGCAGGTCTCTCGCCAGCTCGAGGTACTGCCGGACCAGGTCCCGCTGGGCCGCCACTACCAGCACGTCAGTGAGTCCCGGCTGCTCCCGCGAGGGCCCCAGGGACTGGAAGTCGAGCACCACCTGCTCCACCGGGAAGGGGATGTGCTCGCTGAGGTCGTACTCGACGACCCGCCGCAAGGCCGCGCGATCCGCCGGCGGATAGGCGCTGATGCGCGCCGTCACCTGGCGTCGAGGAAGGGCGAGCACGGCACTCCGCCGCCTGATCCCGGCCTTCGCCATCGCCATCCTGATGGTCTCGACGAGTGGGCGGCGGTCGCTGCCGGGCTCCCAGCGGAACCCTGGCGGCAGGGGCTGCTCCGCGAAGCGAATGGCGCGCACTCCGCCGCGGCCCCCGCTGAGCTGTGCCACCTTCACGGAGTGCGACCCGATGTCAATGCTGACCGCGGCGTTCCCCAATGGCAAGCCTCTACCTCCTCGCGCTCACCTGCTGACCCTGGGCCAGGACCGGCGGCAGGGGCCAGTCCTCTTCCGCCTGCTGCACTACCTCGACCTGGTCTCTCCGGCGCCGCGCCAGCGCGCGCAGCGTACGGAAGCCTCTCCCCTCACCCGGGTAGCCCATGGACTCGATGATGAAGGTGGAGGACTTCACATTGACGTAGTCAATGATCTCGATGAAAGCCTCAGTCCCTCTGGGCAAGTTGATCAGGAAGCCCGCGAACTCTCCCAGTGAAGCGAAGGGGACGGCTTCCCGCCGGGCGACGACGGCCTGAGCCAGCTCAACCGAGCTTCCGGGCAAGGCGGCCAGCACTGCCAGCGGCGCGGTATTGATGTTCACCAAACCTCGCACGAACAGGCCGGGCTCGGCCGTCACGTAGTCAATCAACCGCACGATCTTATCATAGCTGACCCCGGCGACGGTGGCAAGCTGAGAGATCGCGGTGTACTGCTGGCCGAGCTTGTTGAGGTCAGTCAGGCCGGCGAAGATCTGCGTGCCAATGTCGGTGGCCTCATAGGCAGTGAAGATCGTCGAGAACTTGGCGATCACGGCCTTGCGGAAGGCCTCCTCGCCCCAGTTGCGGAACTCGTTCAGGCCAAACCGGAGGTCGCCATTGGCATCTGTGTTCGGGGAGATGGCCTCCACCACCAGCAGGTCCTTCAGCCCGGGCCTGCCGTTCCCGCCGAAGTACATGTCGGTGGTGACGCTGCGGACCAGCAGGAGCTCGCCCAGTGTCTGGAAAGGCCCGCCGCGGGGACGGTAGGGGTAGGGCAGGGACTCGTAATAGGACTTCTCCTCGCCTTGTATGGGGCTGCGCCAGGCGAGGATGGCCTGGGCCGCGTCGGCGTCTCCCGTCACCCGGAGGAGAGTCTCCATATCGGCCTTGTTGACATCAATGCGGCCGCAGGCGTCCTCGACTCGCACCCGGTAGAAGCCGTCGCCGAACTGGTGCGGCAGGTCCAGGGGCTGGGTGTAGTAAGGCCCCCAGGGATCGTCCAGCGCGTCGAGCTTGGGATCGTCGTAGAGCAAGATCGCCCGCGCCCGGCGGATGCCCGCCTCGGCGAGGAAGAGGCCCTGAATTCGGTCCAGGCTTGAACGCGAGGCGCGCAGCTCGACCCGAACCGCGGCCGTGATGCCCACCGTGAGAATGCTCAGTAGGACCACGGCGAAGATCGCTAGGATCAGCACTACGCCGCGCTGGCGCCGGCGATCAGCGCACCGCAATCGGCACGATGGTGCGGAACTCATGCTCGCGTTCGCGCGCATCGAGGATGGTCAACTCCACTGACACAGCGGCAGGGAGCTGGTTGACTTGGAAGGGAGCGTTCCACTCCGGCACCCACTCATTCCCGTCGTAGCAGAGAAAGCGAAGCTTCGTCACCGCGTCCGACACCAGCTCGGCGTTCACGTACTCGGCGAAGGGAGTCTGCGTGCCCAGCATCACCCGCGCAGGCACCACGGTCGTGACGCGGTAGAGCCCGGCGGGCCCTTCGAGGTCGGCCTCGCGCCAGGCGTAGCCCACGCCCATGTAGTCGGTCACGGGCGGCCGAGACTCCTGATCCAGGGAGCGCAGCTCGTCAGGCAGGAGCCCGACGCGCGAGGCGCTGCTACTGCTGGTGGAGACCTCCAGGAGATCGAAGGGGGCCTCGCCCTCGAGGGCCGGAGAGAGCCGGAAGTAGCCTGAGGCGCGATCCAACCCCAGGGTGGCGCCCCGGATGTCCCGGGAGATCAGCTCCATCATCGCGCGCGCTTCCTGGTTCAGGTCCGCAGTCTCGACCGCTCGGTTCCACACATTGAGGCAGGTGGAGATGCTGATCGCGATGCCTGTGGCGAGCAAGGCGACGAAGCTCATCGCGATGGTGATCTCCAGCAGCGTGAACCCGCGCTGACCCCGAGGGCCGGGCTCACATCTCCACGCACCGCGGCTCACAGGTCTCGCCTCCCCCGGCTACTGGGTGGCACCGAAAGAAGCAGCGGCGAAGCCCAGACACACCCGGTCTCGAAGCCGCACGATGCCTTCGGTATGTTGCTTGCCTCTGCGAAGCTCATCAGAACACTGCTGTCGTGAACCGGAAGTCACGCCGTTTACTCCCGGTCAAAGAGTAGATCAGCAGGTCAACGCGGACGACGCGAAGCTCATCAGGCTGATAGACAGTCATCTCCCAGTAGCAGTTCCGGCCGGGCAGGTCGAAGGCACCGCTGGTGGTTCCCGGCGTCAGGTTCGCCGCGCCCAAGGCCTGGATCTCCGCCAACTTCTGCTGGGCAAGCAGGGAGACAGCGGTGTCAGTGGTGGCAGTCCCCGTGACCCGGATGGCGATCGAGAAGGCGGTGAGCGCGGCGAGCAACCCGATGGCGAGGACGGCCGTGGCGACCAGCACCTCCACCAGCGTGAAGCCCGATTGGCCACGGGCTCTAGGCACTGATGGTGACCCTTCCGGTCGTCGGGGAGAGCTCGACCAGGAGCCCGCGACCACTCGCGCCGATCAGGGAGAGCGAGGCACCGTCAGTGTGTCCGTCGGGGTAGAAGTAGATCGCGCCGAAAGGCTGCCCGGCGGCCCCCTGCCCGCCGATGGTCAGGTCGGTGATGGTCAGCACCTCTGGCAGGCGGACCTGGCTTCGGCCCAGCACGGACTGCAGCTCGAACTGCGACCTGTCCACCGCGGGGTCCACCTGTCTCTCGGCCCAGAGCACCCCCTCGCGCAGGTCGCAGAGCACCCGCACCAGGCGACCGCGGGCAACGGCCTCAGTGCGAGCGAAGCTGAGGATCCCGACGATGCCGCGCAGGCCCGACCGCTCGCGCGCGCCGCGGAACAGACCTGTGAGCGCGGGCCGAACCGCCGCGAACACAATGGCGACGATGGCCACCACGACGATCAGCTCGATCATCGTGAAGCCGCGGCTCGGGCCCGTCACGAAGCCCCGAGGCGCGAGTAGCTCACTCCTCGCTGAAGTTGGTGATGTCGGCGTCGTCGTCATCTCCGCCCGGCTTCCTATCTGCGCCATAGCAGGTCAGGTCATAGCTCTCGGCGTCCGGATTCTCCTCGGGAGGAAACCGGTAGACGTACTCGATGCCCCAGGGGTCTCGCGGGACCGCGCTCCGCTTCTTCAGGTAGGGACCGTTCCAGTTACCGGGCACGGGCGCGGAGGTGGGCTTGGTTACGAGCGCGGCCAGCCCCTGCTGGGTAGTCGGCGGGCTACCGTTGTCGGCCGCATAGCTATCAAGCGCCACCTCCAGGGTGCGCATATCCTGGAGCGCGCGGGTGCGCCTGGCGACGCGAATCCGCCTTCCCGCTTCCAGCGTCAACGCTCCCGCCAGGATGGCGATGATGGTGACCACGATCACCAGCTCGATCAGGGTGAAGCCCGACCTCTGGCGCCTCCGGGAAGGGCAGATCCGCATCACAGGTTCACCCTCCTTCTGCTCAACGGCCGATAGTCGCGTTGATCTGGAAGATGGGCAGCAGCACCGCCAGCACGATGAAGCCGACGATGATGCCCATGATGATGATGATGAACGGCTCCAGCAAGGTGGTCAGGCGGCCCAATGTGCTATCCACCTCGAAGTCGAGGCTGTCCGCAACCCGGATCATCATCTCCGGGAGCTGGCCGGTCTCCTCTCCTACGGCTGTCATGTGCACCAGCAAGGGAGGGAAGACCGCGGCGTGCTCCAGGGCGCCGGTCAGCCGCGCCCCCTGCCGCACCTCCTCCCGCACCATCTCCGCGGCCCGCACCAACGGGCGGTTGGCGATGGCATTGCCGCTGACCTCCAGGGCGGTGAGCATGGGCACGCCGCCGCTCAGCATCGTGCCCAGGGTGCGCGCCAGGCGGGAGACCGCCATCTTGTGCCAGACGGGGCCCAGTAGCGGCATGCGCAGCACCATGAGATCAAGGGCTTCTCTGCCCGCCTGGGTTCGGGCGTACCAGCGCGCCGCCAGAGCCAGCACGATGATCAGGAGGGCGATCACCCACCAGGTCCTGTTCAGGACCCCGGCTACTGTCAGGAGCGCCTGCGTGATCAAGGGCAGGCTCTGTTCCAGTTCCTCGAAGAGCGAGGAGAGCTTGGGGATGAGATAGCTGATGATGAAGGTTACCGCAGCCACTGCCACAGTGATCAGCACCACCGGGTACATGAGGGCCGACACCACCTGGGAGCGTCGCTGCTGCGACTTCTCCAGGAACTCGGCCAGCCGCAGCAGCACCGCGTCGAGGTGGCCGCTGGTCTCGCCCGCCCGGACCATGTTCACGTAGAGGTCCGGGAAGTGGCGCGGATGGCGCTGCAGGGCCTCCGAGAGAGGATGGCCCTCCTGCACGTTGGTGCGGATCGCCTCCACTAGCTCTCGCAGGGCCGGGCGATCGGCCTGCTCCACCAGCACGGAGAGCGTGCGGAACATGGGCAGGTGGGCCGCGGTCATGTCCGCGAGCTGGCGGGTGAAGATCACGATGTCGCTGGAGGAGACCCGCCGGCCCCGCTGGAAGCGCGGGGTGGGACGAGCGAGGATGAGCTGCGCGGCCTCGCCGATGTCGGCCGGGAAGTAGCCGAGGTCGCGGAGGCGACGCCTCACCTCCTCCGGGTCCTCCCCGGCGATCTCCCCGGTCACGGTCTTGCCGGTCTGGTCGAGGGCGACGTAGCGGAAACGCGCCATCTGAGGCTCACTGTCGCCGCAAACTGCGGGAGTTCAGCCGGGAAGGCCGCGGGGCCATCACACCTCGTCTCGCTGGCAGACCCGCACCAACTCCTCGATGGTGGTCCGGCCCTCGAGCACCTTCTGCCGGCCATCGGCAAGAAGAGTGCGCATGCCTTTCTCCACGGCGCGCTGCTTGACTTCGCTGGAGGGGGCCTTCTCTATCACCTGCCGGCGGACTTCTTCATCCACGAGAAGCAGCTCGAACACCCCGGTCCGGCCCAGGTAGCCCCGACGACACAGGTCGCACTCGCCGGCCTTGTAGAGGCTGAGGGAGCCGACCTCGTCGGCCCCCAAGTCCATCTCCCGGAGGTCCTCGACCTCGGGGACGAAGGCGGTCTTGCACCTCGGGCAGAGGGTGCGCACCAGGCGCTGAGCCAGCACCCCCATGAGCGAGGAGGCGACTAGGTAGGGCTCGATGCCCATGTCGAGCAGCCGGGTGATCGCCCCGGGCGCGTCGTTGGTGTGCACCGTGCTGAAGACCAGGTGGCCGGTGAGGGCGGCGTGGATGGCGATGTCTGCAGTCTCGCGATCGCGGATCTCGCCCACCATGATAATGTCCGGATCCTGGCGCACGATGTGGCGCAGCCCCGAAGCGAAGGTCAGGCCTATCTCCGGCCGCACGTTGATCTGGTTCGCGCCGGCCAGCTCGTACTCCACCGGCTCCTCAATGGTGATCACCTTCTTCTCAGGCGAGTAGACTTCATGGAGCGCGGCGTGCAGCGTCGTGCTCTTCCCCGAACCGGTCGGCCCGGTGGCGAGGATGATGCCGTGGGGCCGGGAGATGAGCTTGCGGAACTGGGCAAAGCTATCCTCCCGCATGCCCAGGTCGGTCAGCAGCATGAGCCCGGCGGAGCGGTCGAGGAGACGGATCACTACGCTCTCACCGTGCAGCGTCGGGATGGTGGAGACCCGCAGGTCAATGTTGCGG
>Ga0315307_1000145_pt1 | contig 27783 bp, 20 predicted proteins | sample TDP2_MG_FD_203079 | JGI IMG/M metagenome (GOLD analysis project Ga0315307, IMG submission 203079) | Freshwater sediment microbial communities from Lake Towuti, South Sulawesi, Indonesia - TDP2 | ecosystem: Environmental > Aquatic > Freshwater > Lake > Sediment | place: Indonesia: South Sulawesi...
TGGGCCACATACGCCTCGGCCCCCGCAGATCACCGCAGAGTATTTCGCAAGAACGGCTAGGGTGCCGTCGCTGTGGTACACGACATCTGTGTGAGTGTCTGTTGTGATGTATTGGTTGTTGCTGCTCATGCCTATCACCATTCCTAGCGCTGTCCAGTCGCTCAGTGAAGCGTAGGATGTTCCAGCAGGCTTCGAGCCCTGATAATCCGGATAGATATAGTAGACCGTGTTCTCTGGCGCGTCGATCAGACCCATAGCGCCTCCCACCTCCATGAAGTTCTCGGCGTAACCTATGCGTCGACCTGGAATGCCGCCGCCCGTGCTGCCTGTGTACCACATCTTGAAGTCTAACCGGTCTTGGATCACGCAAGGGTGGCGTATGTCAAAGGAATCCCATGCTGCCCCAGTTCCCGTTAGAACAGGGTTTCCGCCATATTTGTTCCAAACGTTACATGTCGTTGCGTATGCTAGACCTATCGCCTGTCCTCCGGTGCCAGCATAGCCTGTGTACCACATGAAGTAGACATCACCTGACTTCAACACTCCCTGGTGATAGACTCGTGTATAATCCCAAGAGCCAGCCGTTCCAGTGCTCAGCACAGGATCATATACTCCGCCCAGGTTCATGTCGTATTTCTCCCAGAACCAGCCGTCGCCGGAGTAGGCGCTGAAGATCTTGAATATGTTCCCGTCAGAGCTGCCACTATACCACATTATGTAGCTGGAGCCATCCTTTATGACAGTAGGGCGGAGAATCATGTTGGAATCACCGGCTGCTCCTGGGGAGAGGGCGATCCCCTTCCTCGTCCATGAGATCCCGTCGGCGGATGTCGCAAACCCTATCTTGTATGCGGTTCCATGCTGGCCGACATACCACATCTTGTAAGTGCTGCCTTCCTTGATCACCCACGGTTCAAAAACTCCTCCATCGTCCCAGGCGCCAGCGGTTCCGACATTGAAAACCGGGTTAGCACCGAACTTCGTCCATGATATGCCATCGCTCGAGGTCGCATACCCTATTCTAAATATGGCTCCATCGTAGCCAGAATACCACATCTTGTAGGTGTCGCCGTCCTTGATCACACAAGGAGCCATTACTGCTGAGTTATCCCACGTTGCCGCTGCCCCTAGACCTAGAACGAATGAGGCACTCTTCTTCCAGCCGGTTCCAGTCAAACCTTGAACTTGACGGCTCTGCGTTGATGAACCTACCAGCACCAAGAGAAGAACGCAGTAGAAGAGTCCCCTAACTAACCTTGTTTCCATATATTTTCCCCAAGGCAGCAAGGGCGCAAGAACCATATGAAACTTTGCATGGAAACTATGCCGCCAGCGTTGAGCGCCACCTTCGGTTACAACCATAGATGGCTCAAATAGAGGTGAAGCAAGAAACGCTCCCTACGCTTGGCTCGAAGACGGCATCAGTCCATGTGCATTCGGAAGAGCTAGTAACACATTGGTTAAGCGCGGCTATTGAGGTTTATATGTCTCGGCCTCCGGCATGTTCTCGGTCAGCCCTCACGAGAGGAGATTGTCAGACAGGCGGTGAGTCCGTCCGAATTGCATGTGAAATCTATCCAGTCTGTCTTGATCCTCTACCTGACCCTGACAGCTGCCATAGCGAATGAGGAAAGACTGAGTCTCCAGGTCTCAACCAACAAGTACGAGTACCAGCTGAACGAGCAGATAGTCGTGAACTACTGGGTCAACAAGGCCTGCAATTTAAGGATCTACTTGAAGTGGGCGGAGGGATACTTAGAGTACGACGTAATCAAAGCCGCGCCGAGCTTCTCAAGCCACGTAGCCCAGGGCCTAGAGTTCGAGGGTGTAGTGGAAGTAGGCGCTCAAGGTTGGATAGGCGGAGAGAAAGCGCTCGCGAGAACGTTCATTACTATAACCGAGACAACTCGTCCCCAGCTATTGGCACTGCCTTCAGGGGGCAGGGCCAACAACAACACGGAGTATTCTCAGACCCTCATATTGAGGAACTTGGATCTGAACCTGACGTCTCCTGAAGAAGACCAATCTATAACCACTGACCCTGAAGAAGAGGTGAGGGGCAGGCTTAGATGCCAGGTTTGGTCGCCTCAACTCAACTCCACAGAGAGATGGCAACTCTTCCTCCTACCTTCATGGACACCGGATTGGCCGCCTTCAACGAGTTTCGTCCTCTACGACGGGGTCCCTGGGGAGCAACTCTACCTACCCAGTGAGCGAAGGTTCATCTATGTTCCAAGCCAACAGATCATAGTTGATTTCAGCTTTAAAGCACCGAAACTGCCAGGCATATACTTCCTATGGTTCTGCTTCGGCAACGAGTTGAACGCAGCCCAAGCAGCTTCCAAGTTTACCAATCCCCTCACCCTTCCAGCCCACGGCAGGATCATTGTGAGACAGAGGATAATGACCCGCATACAACTAGCTGCAAATCCGTCCGATGTTCAGATCGGAGAAGAGGTCTCCTTCACCGGCTTCTTGAAGCCTGCGCTCGCAGGCGCCTCAATCACCCTAAACATATGGAGGTCGAGTGAAAAGCCTGAAAGCAGAGTGCCCGAGGCCTCCATCATAGTAACCACGCGAGAGGACGGATCCTTCTCCAACAGATGGACATCAACCATTATCGGTGAATATTACGTTACGGCCACCTATGGTGGAAGTCGAAGCCACCTACCTGTCGAGGGAGACGCTGTGAGAGTCACTGTTAGACCCGTGTTGAACCTTGCTCCTCTCTATCTGGCCATGACCGTCGCCCTAGTCGCGGTCCTCACCATTTACGTTAGAAGAAAGCCTAGGCTCCCTACCATTAGCGAGATTCTGGAGCATTTAGAGGAAGCCAAGAGCTACGTAAGTGAGGGCGGCGTGGAACTGGGTGTCAAGACACGTATACGCCTTTTCCTGCGCGAGCTGTTGAGAAGGCTGAGGCAACTGTTCACTTAAGATCCTCTCCGTACTAACGCTCCGGACAGATATTGGAATAGAAACCCTCCCCTCTTCACGTGTTGATGAATTGTTTTGCCTAGGCTCACACAGTCTGGTCCGCATAAAAGTTCCAGTATTCGGCCCTGCTCAAGCCATTTGACCGAAGACACTATGGTCTGAAGGCACAGCGTCTATCTTATGACCAGAATTAACGTGCTTCGTTTCCATCTGAGCGAGGTTGTCCTCGAGCACGAAGCTCAGAATGCTCATACTGTTGAGCGACAGCTGTGAGCTTCTCAACGAAGGGATGGTTTGGATTGTGCAAGGCTTGGATCGTCCGCCCTCCATCAAGCATGAGTTCACAGTAGCATGGAATCACAGCAGATACAGGGTAGTCGAAGCCCAAGGACTTTGTCAAATCAAGCTCCTCGCTCCGATCTATTTTCCTATCTATTCCGCATTCTGCGATCTTCTCCGAAACCACCTTGTTTATGATCATAGATGTCTTCTTTCCCAGTGCCTGATAAATGGCCTTCACCATGAACCTGGCCCCAGCAAGGTCGATACTATCATTTCTCACGACCAGTATTACAGCATCGGAAACCGCAATTGCGTCTACAGCCGAAGAATGGATACCTGGACTTGTGTCGAAGATGAGGACATCGAAGTTGAGACCGTTGAATAGAGTGTCCCTTGCCTCCATGATACGCCTCAAAGCCGTGGACTGCCAAGCCTTGTCCTTAGTCATCATTTCTAGGATTGCCTGAGGGTCCGGGTTTGAGAAGGCCACCACCAGCTTCCCTTTCGTCCCATACCGGTCTGTGAGATCTACGAGGCACTCCTCGAAACCGCATCCACCGTCGAGGTAATCGTTTATCCAATGCTCAGGCTCAGATCTGAACAAGACATGCTGGCTGGGAGCCCTGAAATCATAATCCACTAGGCACGTATCGTAGGTCTTCTTGGCAAAAAGGGCGGCCAGGTTCGCCACTATCGAAGTCTTGCCCGTTCCACCTTTGTGAGAATGAACTGTTAAAGCGAATCCCAAACATCCCAAGTCCTTTTGAGAGCAGTTCAACGATTCTTACTTCTCATCAAATCATCTCGACACTGAGAAGTACACTGCCTTGCCAACTCTCTCCTTGCCGACTAACCGCATCTTCGTCAGCTGGTTCAAGTACAGGCTCTCAAGAGCCCTGCTTCGACGCGTTCTGGAAGCTACCTCACCTGCCGTCGCTCTACCAAACCTCAACAGGCCGAGTATCGTCTTCTGAAGATGGCCGTCCAAACTGAGTACATCTATCCCGGCGACGTGTTTGAGCTCAACCCGTGCCTCATCGCGCGTTATCGATGCGTCTCTTAGAGTCTCGATGTGTTGATCTATTCTTTCCAGTAGGGATATGATCTTGTCCATTTTCTTCACCAAGGTCTTGGGCAACTCGCACACCCAAACTGTTAAACAGGTAAACACATAAAAATGTGTATGGAAAAGGACCTCATCAGACTTGAATGAAAAAGAGAAGTTATATTAAACAGAGTCGGCGAACTGGATCTGTCGTGGTTGCTGATGATGAGAAGGTCTATCAAAGCATCCACGGTCGGTATTCTTCTACTCTTCACCCTGATAATCCTTGCCCCCAAGTCCTTAAGTCAACAGCCAAACGTGGACATAGGGACACAGACTCAACAGAAACTGATCTCTGTGAAAAGCATCATCAGTAATGTCATCTTCGCCCCGAAGGGGCAGGTCTACTTCATCGTTGCAGATCCATACCGGATGAGGGACTTGAACAACCCCATGGCGGCGTACGACACCGCGTCTGCTGGGATTATCTATGGCAAGACGAACGCAACGCAGAATTTTGGTTTCGACGCAGACAGCAGATGGGTGCAGACCGAACCTAACGATCCGTATAGGGGGAAGCCGAAGCTGTCCAACAAGACACTGGTCTTGCTAGGAGGCTACGGCGTAAATATCTGTGTAAGGTACTATGAGAAAGTTTCAGGAGAGACCCCCCTTCTTTGTCTTGTTACACAAGACGTGAACGGGACGATTATCTACGGTTTCTACACAAACAAATGGTACACCAAAGAACCGAATGCCGTTCTGGTCGCTTATACAACACCAGCCAAATACGACCCCGACCACAGAGAGCTATTCGTAATAGAGAGCTTCACCGATAACGACCTAAACAAGGTCTACATTCTGTATGGGCTAGGTTGGAAGGGGACTTGGGCTGCAGGGATTTACTTCAAGGAAAGGTACGGCGAGATAGCCAACCTAGACAAGTGTTGCTACGTCTTCGAATGGGTAGATAAAGAACGAGACGGCTACAGGGATGGGTACCCACAACCCGACGAGGTCACGATGATCTACGCCTATCATTACGCATAACTAGACGTACGAGAAAAATCTTCGTGTATGAAGCGCTAAAGCATTCACGTTTTTCATCTGAGAATATCTCCATACGGAGTCACATAAAACGTTCAGTGACCGTTGTATCCTCTGGCAGGAATCATAGCTGGGGTTCATGGTTCCTACCCTAACGCAACAGCCCTGTGGCTGTCACTGGAACCTAAACTCACTCTAGATCAAGCGTGAGTTTCTGAAGTCGCCAAGCAGAAGAAACATAGCTCAGCAACCATAGCCATTGCAGCCCTCTGACCAATCGACATTTAAGGATCTCGCGCTGCTGGTTTGCATATGAAGGATCAAAGCTCACTCTTGTACACTAAAATTCTGAAGGGACTGTCGAGGCAGGGCCCCCGCGTCGTTGATAGACCGAACGGTAAAAGAATCCTTGTCCTCGCACCTCATCCAGATGACGATATTCTGGCGTGTGGAGGAACTCTCATAAAGCATCGAAATGGCGGCGACGAAATCACATCTGTCTACTTGACAGATGGAGGCAAGGGAGGGAAAACCTATGACTCTGACAAGCAGCTTGTCGAAGAAAGAGAAAGGGAATCAAGATCCGCTGGCGAGTTGATAGGTCTCAAGAGACAGATCTTTCTTCGACATAGGGACCAAGAGCTGAAAGCAACGAGTGAAACTGTAGATGAAATGACGGCTCTCCTTGCGGAAATCAAACCTGACACAGTGTATCTACCGTTCATCCTAGATGGCTTCTACCACAGAGACCACATGGAAACAAATAGGATCTTGGCAAAAGCGATGGCTGTCTCCGAGCATGTTTTCATTTGCAGTGGATATGAGCTCTACTCTCCTCTCGTGCCAAACACACTCGTAGACGTAACTAAGGAGATGCATCTGAAGATCGCGGCGATCAGGACCTTCAAGACGCAATTGGCCGTGAGAGACTACCTAGCAGCAACTGTCAGCCTGAACCGTTTCCGGGGCCTAACCTTCGGCAGTCCAGGTACAAAGTTCATGGAAGCCTACTATTGCGCAGATAGAGATGCCTATTGTGAGCTATTGAGGTTCGTTCTATCGGGCTCAGAGTGGTACGATGAATAAGATTCGAACATGTGCTCGTAGAGGTAGGGGTCGAACAACTTGCCATGCAGGATTGTACAAGATCGGGCTGGCCGACCGTGGATGAGTTGATATTCCTGCGATATATAGTGGCGACATGACCTACATGAGGACATGAATCTGACGCAGTGAGGTTGCGTACATAGGCAGGTTGGGGCTGGGAGGCACACAATGGGCTGGCATATCCGAACCTATCAGCCAGGTGATGAGATCCAGATTCTGAAACTGTTCAAGCGGGTCTACGGGCACGAACGTTCCCTCTCGCACTGGCGCTGGAAGTTCCTAGAGAACCCGGCAGGGCAGCAGATCAGCCTTGCAGTAGACGAGGACGGGTCCATCATAGGGCAGTTCGCTGGTCTGCCCGTAGTGGCGGCCACTGCGAACAAGACCATATTGCTTACACAAGGAATCGATCACATGGTCGATGCCGCTAGGCGGCGGGAGGGGGTTTACACGGCAATGGCCCGCCATTTCTTCGAGACCTTCGTAACCTCAACCGGCGCAGCCGCTTGGTACGCGTTTCCCGTACGAGAAAACTTTGACATTGAGATGAAAGCGTTCGGCTGCTCAGCCTTACACCAAGTATCAGTCCTGACGTCAGATCTCTCTAAGGCCGAGCCTTGGCGACCATCACTGCGACATGCTCAGCGTTATCGGGTAGATCATCTAGACAGGGCCGGTCCTGCGGTCGACGAGCTTTGGAATAGCTGTCGTTCTGAGGTTCCCGTGGCGACCGTGCGGGACTCACGCTACCTCAACTGGCGATACGTTGACTGCCCGGATATCGAGTATAGGCTGACGGCGGCGACAGATCGTGTGAGCAAACGGATCAGAGGCTTGACCGTTACCCGTTTCGGGTGGTTTGATCAGCCCATTGCACTCATAGTCGACTGGCTGATGCCAGCCAGCGATTTGGAAGCAGGCCGGATCCTGCTCGAACACTGCCACAGCCTCGCAAGGGAGAAAGGTCTGAATGCCGTGCAGGCGTGGTTTCCCAGTTATACGCCCCAGCACCATTTCCTAATTTCCCTGGGATACCGAGTCCAGCTATCTCCATTCATCCTGAGCGTACGAGGCCCTGAAGGTTCGAAGGGGCTTGAGTCTCTGAGAGGCCGTTGGTACTACACTATGGGCGACTCGGACATCTACTGACCGTCTGAGAAGATCAAGAGTAACTGAACGGAGCTAGGTGTCTCAGAGTCGCAGCGGTAGAGTTGGAACGAAATATCTGCAAAGCCAGTTGTCCCTTCCAACAATAATCCTATAATAGCCCTCGCTCTAGTCATGACGCAACATTAGCGGCAGCAAGGAGTCGATCTGAATATGCATGGCCCTCCTTATTCATGGACTGTCAACAAAGAGTCAAGAGAAGTTGTACTAGTGTATCCTGACGGTGACCTCCTGAGGCCCGTTCCGCCATATTCGGTATGGCTGCTGGCTACAACTCTTGCAAAATCAGGATATGACCCCAAGATTGTGGACGAAAGGCTATGTAATGGAAGAGAAGGATTCATCCGAACGATATCTGAAGCGGCATCTAGACACCCCCTCTTCATCGGCTTCTCATGTACGATGTCTCCGCAATTATCTCTGGCTGAATCGCTTCGACCCTTCATAGATTCGCATGGGTACTCCGGGCCTTGGGTGGTGGGAGGGGCTTACGTCTCACTTCTTCCATCCGAGATAATCCAAAACCGTCTCTTGTCAAAGTCAAGTTTCCAGATCCTATCTCATGGACATGCGTTCGAGACAGTTGTGGATCTCTGTCAAGCCTTAGAAGGAAAGAGAGACATCTCAAGCGTTCGAGGAGTATCATACTTGGCAGCAAACGGCAAGGTCGTTAGGACTGAGGATAGGGGCTTCCCAACCTATCTGCCAGTTCCGAACTATGATCTTATCGAGGTCGAGAAGTACATCCATGAAGAGGACATCTATACGGGCAGCTTGGCGAAGACTTTCAGCCTCTACACGTCGAGCGGATGTCTGTATGGATGCAAGTTCTGCTTAAACGCTGCTCTGAGGAAGTGGGTCGGCCAATCATCTGAAGAGATCCTCAGCCAAATAATGTATCTTCACAGTCGGTTCGACGTTGAGTACATTCGCCTAATAGACGACAACCCGCTTCAAAAACCAGAGAGGATCTTGAAGCTGTGTCGAGCGTTGGATAGAGAGCGGCTGGACATCAAATTGTACATGGACCTTCCGATCCAAATCGTCCTTTCCGACTGTTTCGAGGAGATATCGCGTAGGCTAGTCAAAGTGTACGTGGGCGTGGAAAGCGGGTCAGACAAGCTGTTGAGGTTGATTGCTAAGCCACAGAACGTCAGCCAAATCAAGAAAGCGGTCAAGATCTTGAACGAGAAGGGAATATCTGCGAGATACTCAATCATAAGGAACCTGCCCAAGGAAGATGAGGACGATATACATGCTACCGAGTCGCTGATTGAATGGATCAAGGCCAACCACTCCAACTGCGCATTTCACATCAGCCAGTATTGGACCCCCATATATGGGACACCGCTCTACACAGAATTCCAGAACGACTTGGATGAGAACGAGAGGAGATTGTTGGAGTCCGGCCAGATAGCACAATCCGAGCTCTGGGCATCTGAGAAGTACCGCGAAGTCAAGTGAGTTCGATCAGTTTCCTGCGGAGCTGATCTAGAAAAGCGAAATTGGCACCTACAGAAGAGAATGATCTCTCCTCTGCTCCTTTTGAAAATTCAATGCTCGATCAAAATAGCTGTGAGGCGAGAGATAGTTAGAGCTTTGCTGAAGCCCGATCTAATCGGCCTCTTCTCTTCCTGCCGAGATGGTTAGACCTCACCTGGAAGCAGATTCCTTCTGGATGTCGAGCAATACCTTTACTTCTAAGCTTTTGGAGCCAGTCATCACTATTTGAATGGTCTTGGTGGCGTATCCGGTTGCAGAGAACGTTAGATTATACGTGCCCTCATCGACGTGGATGACGTATCTTCCACTCATGCTGTAGCCACCTTCCTTTCCAGCGACTACAGCCACCCAAGACAATGGTACCGCAGTCTCTTCAACAGCTCCCTCTACTGTCCCATGGATCTTCCCCATGCGCCTGACTGAGAGAAGAACATCGTCTCCCAGATATCGCAAGGTCAGGGTGGCCTCGCTCGGTTGGCGGTACCTCCAATCCTCTCCGAAGTCAAGCACCTTCAACTTACAGGTTCCAGACGGGATGCCCGCATCCTTGACTCTCAATCCGTCACGTGTGACGTAGAAGAAGTGTCCTACGCCGCGAAGTCCCATCATCGTGAAGTTGAAGCTGTTTGCCCCAGCGTCAGCAGTCACCTCCGTTGCAGATATTAGTTCCCTACGAGTGTTGTATACCTCTACTGGAATCTTCACGCGCTCGGTGAGACTGCCAAGGAAATCGCCGACTCTGATGTAAACTGTTCCGTTAAGGCTGAGTCCTCGATACATTCGGACAGCGCTCTGAGCCATAGTTACTGCGGAAATGATGACCTCATTGTCGAATCTTTGCACGTAGCCATAAGTGAATACCCTGACGCTGTATGTACCCTCCTTCACGCTGTTTGGCGTCGATCCGTAGAACGTGATCTCCCTTATTGACGGGTTCATCCCCGTGAAGTTCAGGGGAGCAGTCCTACTGGTGGCGATATTCGATGGGATCTTCGTCTCAACATATCCAACCTCGACGCCTGAGAGATAGAAGTATGCTCGGAGATAGGGGGGACATGACGCCTTTGCGAAGGCCCATGGAATCTCCGGTTTCGAAGTCTCAGTGATGATCGGATATGAATTCGCAACAATGCTCGCCGCGCTCTGTCTGAGCATCCTGATCGTCAATGTTTCGTTAGAGCCTTCCTGAACATTGACTGCTGCAGAATCTAACTGCTCATATCCCCTAACGAGCACTTTCAGCGTGTAGACGCCGCTTGGCAAGCCGTAATCCTTCTTTCGCCAGACGCCTGAAAAGGTTCGGTTCAGGGGCTCGCTGAACCCCGTCAAGTAGAACCTGACTGCGGAACTGTCTGCGTACGCCGTTGTTCCGTTTGGCATAGTTCCCGTGATAATTGAGAGCGCCGCTAGCTGACCGTTTCCGTTGTAGGCAGAGATGAGAATATTGCCGCCATAGAGAGTTCCAGTCGCTGTCCCAAAGTTCAATGTCTCAGCGGCTCGAGGTGTCTCAGACTTCTTGTTTGTCGGATCGAAGAAGCTCAGTCTTCCGCTGATCACACCACCGGTCACCAAAGTCACTTCAATATTCCCGACAGAGGTGGGGGTGACAGTTATCTTGCCTGGCTCCCTCTGTACGTATCCGAAAACCCACGCTCTTACTTGGTAAGTTCCAGCTGGAAGCCCCGAGTAGGCTGTTCCTGTTGGTGGATAACCTGCGTACCTCAACTCGTCTCTCTGAGAAAGAACAAACGGGTCTTTATCGGATCCCATGCTCCGACCTGTGAATGAGGCTGCAACCACACCTTTCTCGTCGACGGCTTCGACTGTGTAGTTCAGCGAGGTCAGTCGATCTCGGCCATTGCTCCAAGGATGCAGGAGCTCCCTGAAACCTTTATGGTCGAGGGAGGAGATTGGGCTTCCGTCAGGATTCGTGTACTTGATTTGACCTTTTATGACACAGGCCCTCCTCAAAGGCAGATCAAGGGTCACATTGCCTCTCGCCCGGACGCCAATGACATCAACGTACCGCGTCAACTCGTAAGCGTACCCTGTCCAGTTGCAGAAGCCTGCCGACCCTTCAAGCATGTATGCTCCATCAGCTAGTCCTGTCAGCGAATACCTCCCTGTCGTCTCGTTCACAAAGCTCCTCGCAACAACTTTTCCAGCACTTGTCAGAGCGTACACGATACCCCTAGCCCTGATCACAACCCCCGGAGATATCAATGGATCAAAAATGTAACCGCTGATCCTACCTGGATTCGGCTTCAGACTTACGTAGACTGGAATGACAGCGCTGGGTGTAGCGGGATAGATAGGTTGCCCAGTTGTGGCGTTAACCGTCTCAGCCACGTAGACTGTCAAGTCATATCTTCCCGCGACTGAGGGAGCAGTAAGGTTTCTCATCCACACAAACTTCGGCGGCGCAAACCCTACAAACGTAGTGCCGTTATGGCTCCAGATCTCAACCAGGTACGGCGCGTTAGGATCATACGATGAGGCGTTGGGCTTGCTTCCCAGCGCCTCAGGGCGATATGAGTAGTGAAGCGATTCGTCAAGTACCGAGTAGAAGTAATAGTCCCTACAAAGGTCGGATGAGACAAAGGAGGTGTCGTTCTCCCTCCTCCCTACTAGGAACTCCCGTGGAACCTCAATCCTGATAGCCACTCCCCCTGTGTCTATCCTGATCTCCAGGTCGCCCCTCGTTCCGGTAAGGATCTCCCAACTCTTCGAGGAAGCAGCGACCGAGGGCTCCAAACATCGCGTCGAAGTCACGCAGTAAAAGAAACCCAAGGTCACCAGTAGCAAGATGGCGAGGCAGGCCTTTGCTGGAGTAGGAGCCCTTGGGTCAGCCATGCCCCGAATCACATCCAAATAGTGGCGCTCCTCAATTTATTAGAGTTTTCGAAGAGAATCACACCCTCATCTCGCTACCCTATAACAACCGTATCATGCAAGCAAGGCCATCTTAAACAGATGTCTATTACAGGTAGCAGACAAACTTTAGAGTAGATCTGGGTGGAGCAAGTGATCCCATAAGAACGACTCCACTAAGCCAAGAGGCTAGTTGCCAGTCATAGAACTTCACTCGAAAGATCCTTCAAGAAACCAGAAAATCAACATGCCTTCACCAGGAGGAGTGTCAGCAACGAGAATCCTCGGCATCGGCTTCTCCCTCGCTCTTGAAAAAGGCCACGATAAAAGACAACTCAAGGAACCATCTTGTCCGCATTCAGATGCCCCTCTAGGACGCTAAACTGTAACCATGTGAAGCGTCGCGACAGGAAGCTTAAAAGAAACGCGAAGCCTTTGCTACAAAAAGCCAGTGAGGTAGCCGGATAGGTCTCATGAAAATCGCGATCGTTACGCATGGCTTTCCACCCAAGGAAACCGCTGGCACTGAGTGGCATAGCTACCTTCTAGCTAGAGAACTCTCTAAGAAGCACTCGGTTTATGTCTTTAGCCGCGGTGCGGGAGAGAGCTATGAAGAGTATGCAGAGGAATTCGACGGAATTCCTGTGAAGAGGATAAATACTCCTATGGGTCAGCGGGCATTCCTCGACACCTATATTGATGACCGAGTAGCGTTGAGCTTCTCGGAGTTCTTGGAGGATTCGGAGCCCGACGTGGTTCATGTGCAACATTGCATTGGTCTCGGCCTGTCTATTCTGGAAGTCGCGGTCGAAAAGCGCATGCCTACAATCTTGTTTCTTCACGACTTCTATCTGATGTGCCATAGAGTTCATCTACTGAAACCAGATTGGCAGCTGTGTACAGGTCCGAAAAGTCAAAGACATTGCCAAGATTGCATCCTATCATTCGACCCCTCCCAAACAGAGGTTATGGCTCACGAGTTAGGTCTAAGAAGGTATCGCTATGTTCAAAGGCTTCTTTCTAGAGTTGACCGGATCATAGTTCCTTCAGAATTTGTCAAAAAAAGCTTCGAAGCGAATTATTCCACGATCAACAACATATCAGTATCGCCCTTAGGACTGGACCTTGAATTCACGAAGGATTTTCAAAAGAAGGAATCAAAAAAGCTGAGGTTCGGGTATACCGGGCCAATCTATCCACACAAGGGTGTTCACATACTAGTTGAGGCCTTCAAAAGTCTGGAAGCCGACAATGTGGAGCTTAGACTGTATGGCGGCGGAGACGCAGGCTATCTGGAGACGCTGAAGGAAAACGCTTCGAAGAGCGATGTTCACTTCCTTGGCGCCTATTCGCATAGCGAACTCGCCAAGGTTCTATCAGAAATCGATGTCCTCATCATGCCATCCATTTGCCACGAGAGTTTCTCCTTTACGATCAGAGAGGCGCACGCTGTTGGCATCCCAGTAATAGTCTCAGATGTTCGAGCCCAGTCAGATGCAATCGTTGAAGGGATTAATGGGTTGCACTTCAAATGCGGCGACGTCAACGATCTCAAAAAAAAGCTTTTGCTCTTGGCAAGAACGCCACACATGATAAGAAGGTTGAGCAATAACGCGAGGAAGAGTACCGTTCGAAGTATCGACACCCAAGCCAAAGAGCTGGAAAGCCTGTATAAGAAGTCGATCAGGCAGGCTGGGACTAGAGGACCTGTCACGGAGGAGCCAGGATTCCCGTCGGGGCGTGTGCTGAGCAATCTCTTGCGGTATGTCAGGAGTCTGGAAAAAGAGCACTCGGATCTTTTGATCACAAGAAGAGACACTGAAGACGCTACGAAGGCGACCCTGCTGGCCCTGTATCGTGCCCGCCCTGACTTGCGGCAGGCCTTTCCAGAAGTGGCTTCAGGTAATTATCGGAAGATCCTTGCTTGGGCAACCGGCGTTCTCTCGAGGAAATTCGAAGACTCATCCTATCCAACTTTGGCTCCCTGTGCCCCTTGGCTATTGTCAAGAAAGGTTGAGGAGTATGAACGGGAGGTCGAAAGCGCGCACGAGCTTCTCAAGGAGAGAGAACGGGAGGTCGATACGCTAAGGAACGAACTGAGCTCGTCGTCTCAACTAATTTCAATGAAAGAGATCGAATGTAGCGAGTTGAAAGCGGAACTTGACAGAAAAGTCCTGGATTTGAAGATCCTAGAGGGTAAATCGCAGAGTTTTCAAGATGTCATACGGCGAATATACTTAAGCCCCGCGTGGAGCTTCGTAGAGCTTTACAGATCTCTTCTGAGTAGATTTGCGCCTCCTTGGACTTTCAGGCGGCGATTGGTCGAACTCGCAACGAGGCAACTGGCTAGATTCAGTCAGCTAATTCGTCATCAAGAACCCGAAACAGTGGTCTCGGAGAGTTCTCTCCTTGCGGAGCGACTGCACTATCAAATGTGGAAGGAAGCCGCCGTCAGGGGACTTAGTCGGAGAGCGGAACCGCCGTCAGTGAGAGACATGCCTGTAGACGTAATCATACCGGTCCACAATGGGTACTCAGTCTTTAGGCGATGCATAGAGAGTGTCTTAAGCCACACTGCGCCACCGTACCGAGTACTAGTCATGGACGATGCCAGCTCAGATCCTGACCTTCTAAGCTACCTAGAGACGCTTAAGGCTATGAAGCAAGTCGTTGTCATGCGTAACCCGAGGAACACGGGTTACGTACGTACTGTCAATCAAGCCCTACAAAACAGCAAGGATGACGTCATTCTGCTCAACAGCGATACTGTAGTGACAAGGAACTGGCTGGACAAGATATACAGATGCGCCTACTCTGATGAGAGGATAGGAAGTGTAAGCCCTCTAAGCAACAATGCTACTATATGCTCTATTCCGAATTTCTGCGAGAGTAACCGCCTTCCTGATGGCTTTGACGTAGACAGTTTTGCGGACTTGGTTGACCAGTCATCGCTGAGGCTCTACCCAGCGATCATAACAAATCCAGGATCTTGCATCTACATTAAGCGGAAGGTCATAAATGAAATAGGTGTTTTCGACGAGGCCTTTTCCCCTGCATATGAGGAGGAGAATGATTTCTGCATCCGTGCGTTCAAGGCGGGTTATTTTGCCGTTCTTGACGATGCCACGTTCATTTACCACGAAGGGCAGTCTTCATACTCTGAAGAAGCCTCTAGCCTAAAAAGGAAACACTATGAATTGATGGAGCGAAAGAACCCTGGATATCATGAGCTGGCTCAAAGCTTCATCCGAGAGAATCCCCTTAGGAATATCCAGGAAAGGATTAGAAGTAGAATCATGCATGAATACGCTAAATCACGACTAAGGCTGCTCTACGTCATCCACAAATCCATTTATAGCGGATCACCAGGGGGTACAGAGTTCCACTGCCTTCAACTAGTTCAAAATCTCAAAGAGTATCTCGTTTGCGTGCTCTACCCCGAAGGTCAGAACCTGATACTGCAGGAGCACAGCCCCCTAGGAGTGAAAGAATACACATATCCCAAACCGTATTCAGCGCAACATTGCATTACAGATTCGGCCACCGAGAGTCTCTTTCGTCGGATATTGAAAGAGTTCTCAATCAAACTCGTGCATATCCAACATCTATTGGGGTTACCTCTTTCATTGATTGAAGTTGCCAAAAAGCAAGGGGTGCCAGTTGTTCTCTCTCTCAACGATTTCTACTATGTTTGTCCGCAATATATGCTTCTTAGAGATGGAAAGTCGTATTGCGGTATTCCCGAGGATATGAATATCTGCGACTCATGTGTCCACACACAATTCGGCTACCATAAAGGGTTCCAAGAATCCTATCGGCGCTACTGCCGAGAGCTAATAACAGCAGTGGATTGGATCATATGCGCCTCCCAAGCCGCGGTAGATATTTACAGAAAGGTGCATGACATGCCGAGTGACAAGATTCAAGTAATCCCGCACGGCTACACACCCCCAAGCGATTTCAAGAAGACTGGTTCCGTAGACAGCGCCAAGATCGGCTTTGTTGGATCGATAACCGCTCCCTTCAAAGGGAGAAACCTAGTGATGGAATTGCTAAGTCTCAATAGTAGACCTCACATAGAGTGGCACTTCTTTGGTTCCCATAGTGACGTGAGGCCGTTTCTAACCGAGCAAGGAGTAACTCCCGTGGGAAGACTTATCATCCATGGCAGGTACGAGCGAGAACTTCTTCCTAGCCTGCTCAGGCAAGAGGAGATAGGTCTAGTAGTTCTGCCATATGTTCAGCCTGAAACATTTTCTCTTGCCCTATCCGAGGTTTGGTCTGCTGGTGTGCCGGTAGTCGCTCCCGATATGTGTGCTCTCGGTGAAAGAGTTAGGCAGAACGGAGGAGGCTGGCTCTATCCATATGGCTCCGACGCTAGGTCGGTCCTAGAACTTCTGTATCGCATAGTTGACGATAAAGATGAGTATTATGAAAAGGTGAGGGAATGCGAGAAGATCCAGGTACCAACGCTGCTAGAGTATCTAGGAGAGTACAGGGCACTCTATAAGAAGATCATTCGGGATTCCGAACTGGAAAACCAGAAAAGCAAGCAAGGACGTTCTCATCCAAGGTGAAGAATGTTGATATTCACTCAGACATATAGATGTCTAACAGATGAAAGACCTTGCGTACACTCAAAGTTTCTAGAAAGCGTTGGCTCTTTCATTCTGCGAGAGGTTCCGTCTCTTCCGGGTGCTGTGGTTGTGTTGCAACCAAGCTGATTGCGTTGAGCTGAAGCCAGAGAAAGTCATAACTTGCTGATGACCAAATATTCCCTCACAGGTGATTCGCGAATGAAGCCGCGCGCACGTGAAGAGGCCCACCAGACTTCGGCTGAACATAAGCAGCTGCAGCTTGGAGCGAATGACATCTTAAGCAGTCTCTATTCGCCTGTAGCCTACACGCGAGAAGCATCTGGCAAGCTTGTCTGGAACAGGCCAGGAGCTGCAGAAACTCGCGATGCCGAGGGCCTGCCAATCCCGCCCGTGGAACTGAGAATGGGGCACTCTGAGAATGACTTGGATTTTCTGGCTTCTGGGCAGAGATCGGCGGCTTGGATTCGACGGGTCATGGCAAGAGAAGGTGTTGACCTTACAAAGGGGATAGGCGTTCTAGATTGGGGGTGCGCGAGTGGCAGAGTACTTCGGCATTTTGCCAAAGAGGCCAAACAGGGCGAATTCTGGGGATGCGATGAGTATGGACCATGCGTGGTTTGGGCCAAGGCGCACTTGTCCCCTCCCTTCAAGTTCATGACGTGCACTGCCTACCCGCATCTGCCCTTCGAAGACGGCAAGTTTACGCTTATCTATGGCCTTTCCGTGTTCACACACATCCTCCACCTGCAAGATATGTGGCTCATGGAGTTCAAGCGAATACTGGCGCCAGGGGGATATGCGCTCTTCTCAATTCACGATGAGTACACAAAGGAATGTCTGGCGAACGATGAGAATCTCCGCCGCTTATGGTTGGGACACGGTTGGTGGGTCGACGAGGATTTCTCTCAGGGGCTCCAGAACGATGTGGAAGTGACTGGTCTAGGCAAGTCTTGGGCGCAGGTTACGGCCTTCTTCAGGCAGGATTGGGTTCGGCGGGAATGGGGTCAGTACTTCGATGTCGTGTCGTTTGAACCTCGCGAGGAGACATACCAGACTGTTGTTGTACTGAGGAAGCCATGAATCAGCTGACCGACGGAGGATATATCTGCACTCTTTCTCGAGAAGTAGTGCCCGGTGTTGCCTACTTCAGGATGAATACGTTGTTCGAAGATCATTCGAACAACTTCTTTCCTAGCAGAAATGAGGCCGCTAGGGAGTCTCTGTACCGATCAGGCGGAGTTGATGGGACAGGACTCTGTTAACTGGGATCTCACCGCAGTACAGCGATGCTAATGTGATCTATGAGCATCTCTAGTCCGTAATATCGACGATTCACGGTCGTAACTCACTCGAGACGCGTAACTCTAAGCCTAGGAAGAAATGGCGAAAGAAATAGTGCTGCAATAATGCAACTATAGACTCCGATTATCGTGTTGCCCTAGTTCGGATAGCCACTTATGTCAATTCTGACAATGGAACTGTCGCTGAGAACACTGGAACAAACGAGGGATCCCGCTAGGGCAATGATACGTAGATTGTGTCACCCGCAATTGGAACGTATAACGCAAGCTATCATGCGGATTCTTCGACTAGAAACATTTGCTGAAGAGCAGCTGAGCGTCGTCGGGTACATTCCAGAAGCTTTTGTGTTCCCGGCAGTACGTGCATTCTTCCGGATACTTTCGCTCCCTCAGCGTGGAGCGAGTTATCTGCGCCTTTTCTCCGTTCCAGATCTCCTCCATACTCTGCCTTGTCAAGTTTCCCCAATTGCTGATATTCTTGTTCCAGAAGCAGCAGGGGACGGTTGCTCCATCCCATGCGACGAAAACAGACTTCCAAGGACGGTAGCAGAGCCAGTTTGATTCCTGAGCATTGATCACTGGCTTTTCGACTGAGGGACTATAGAACAGCGGGTGATAAAACACACCTATTCCGTACTCTCTCGCCAATGCATTTACATCATCGATGAGGGCTTTGTCTTCAGGTTGATACTGCTTATACCATTTTTCCATTTCTTCCGAGTACACCCCCAATCCTAGAAAATTAACAAACGTTCCACCATACGCATGCAGGATGTCCAGCATCTTCGGCATCTCACGGTAGTTCTGCTGCATTACCACGAAATTGACCATCCATTCAGGTCTATCATGCGGATCGGCGCGCCCGACCTCCTTCTTGGTCTGATCCAAAAGCCTTATTTTGCCTATGACATTCTCGAAAGTCGTACCTTTTCGGATTGCGTCATAAGTCTTCTTCGTTGCACCATCGATCGAGAAGACTATCGTGTCAACTCTTAAGTCAACAATCTTCCGAATCTTTTCTGGAGTCAGGAGGGTTCCATTGGTCGTGAAAATCACGAAAGCTGAATTTTTCTTGATCTCCTCCAAGTTTGACATAAAGTCCTTATGCAGCATTGGCTCTCCATTTCCTTGAGGCTCGATTAGGACTGCATACCTGTAGTAGGGGTACAGTTTCTGAAGAATAGAACTGTCTATGTAATGGTGCTCGCCATGCGCATCCTCAGACCAGACCGAACTGCACATAATGCAGCGCAAATTGCAGGTGTTGGTCATCTCGATCTGAATGTGCACCGGCATATTTCGGACTATCGACCTTCGTTGTTGAAATTCTTCAACGTATAGCCTAAGGTTTTCTCTTTTGCTGTCTCTCAGATCAACAATCGACATCCTCCTTACAGCCACCCCTTCCTGCAAATGCTACTCTGGAAGGCATTTTCGAAGAATGAGCGGCTATAAAGATAGTGGGTGCCGCAGGGGTCAGAGCACGGTTTTAAGGAGAGTAGTTCAACACTGCAAACGATCCTCTTTCCAAATCTTAATAGAGTCAGGCATTATGTTCGAGTTCTCAATCTCTCTTGATGGATCCTCTGTACGCGGTTCGACGATTTCCTCCCCTATTTACCTAAATGAGAGAGCTGGCTTCTCTCAAATAGTATGTCAAGAATTCGTCTCAGAGCTGGATGCTCGGCAGGCTGCTGTCTTTCGAGGCGGGGATACATCCAACTCAAGATTTCTCTCTCTCCCGTTCTCCTTTGATTCTGGATTTTGACCCGTAACCCATAACTGTCTCTCAGGTTGAGTAGATTCCAACATATCGCTTTCATAACCGCTACTGCCTTCATTGGCTCGAGCAAGCTGAACCCCGCCACCAAGGCTACACTGAATAGGAAGTAGTTTGTAAGGGCCCAGCCAAGAGAGGAACCGCAGTTCTTAACTATTGCACGCAGAAGGTTTCTGTGACAGAAGTGTAGCTTCCCTGGATCTACTGCCTTGCTTCCAGTTGAACCTGAGAAGTAATGTGCGACCCTAGCGCAGGGAGCAAAGCCAACACGATAACCCTGAAGTCTGAGTCTCCAAGACAGATCTACATCTTCAACATACATGAAGAACCGCCTATCGAACCCCTCCATCTTCATGAAGAGATCACGCCTAATCAAGGCTGCTCCTCCACAAAACGAAAAAGGCTCAAATCTATCCCTATCGTATTGGCCTCTATCGGTTTCCCCTCTTCCGATGTCCGTGAAACCTCTCCAGAATGGTATGCCCATTCCTCCCACTGAGTCAAGAATCACATGATCACCCATAGAAACCATCTTACATGCAACAGCAGCAACATTACTATCCAGATTCGCCACAGTGAGCAGATGCCTAACCCAACCCGGATCTAAGATCTCAGTGTCTGAGTTCACAAACAATAAGTATTCAGCGTCAACCTTCTCCGTAGCCCTGTTGTATCCCTCTGCGAACCCCAAGTTTCTTTCATGCCTTATGATTCGAACTGAGGGGAAGTTCCTTGCAACGTAGTCCACGGACCCATCGACACTTCCATTATCGACCAGATAGATCTCGATGTTTGAATGATCAGTTAGTGCAAGGCTACGCAAGCAGTTCGGCAGCCATCTCATGCTGTTGCAGCTGAGAATCATAATCGCAACCTTAACTTCGACCAATGCCAGGTTCTCCAAGCATCTAGAACTTGCAGCATGCAGATACTCATAATCGTCATGAAGCGAACAAATCTGTCTCGAAGGCTCTAGTTTAGCTCAAGGCCTCTTCCAATTCCGGAAATCGGAGTTTCAGCAGGTTGTGTTCAGCCCCATCGGCCCTGCCCTCTGCCCGAGGCTTCTGTAATTCAACTGGTTTTTTCGTAGCTGCCAAATCCGCTTTCGTCAACTCCAACCTATCACTCGTGTGGAACTCGAAGATTGCCTGAGATGGGCCCATTCGCGGATGTTCTTCTGGCTATATGCTTATGGAGGTGTTCTCACCGATGATAAGCCTGTAGCCCTTGGGCAGGTTGGCATCGGCCGAAACGATCTTCGAGTTTCTGCCAATCAAACTATCCACTATTCTTCTTTTGCATCGGAGAACCGCGTCTCCTATAACTATCGTGTTTTCGATCTCTCCACCATTGATGATAGAATTGTCACCAATGGACGTGTAAGGCCCAACATATGTCTCAGGGCCTATCTCACAGTTCTTCCCAATAATCGCTGGCCCTCTAACGCTAGATCCTTTTCGAACAGTTGTTCCTTCATCAATGCCGACCTTCCCCGATATGAGGGCTCCCTCTTCCACTATTCCATTATTGAATGGCTCTAGGTCAGATAGAACAAGCTGATTAGCCTCAAGGATGTCTTCGGGCTTTCCAGTGTCCTTCCACCAACCAGAAACAATGTGCGAGGTAACTTGACAACCCATTTCCATCAGCCCTTGTATCGCCTCAGTAATCTCCATTTCACCCCTTGCCGAAGGCTTGAGACTATCAATCACATGGAAAATGCGAGAGCGGAACATGTAGACGCCAACCAGGGCCAGATCGCTCATGGGAGTCCTCGGCTTCTCAACCAATCTTACGAGCTTACCCTGACTATCTAGCACTGCAACTCCGAAAGCTTCTGGATTCTTCACATGGCTTAGAGCGATCTGAGCTTCAGCTTGGGAACTCTTGAAGCCTTCAACAAGATCCTCTATTCCGTCCCTAAGCAGATTGTCTCCGAGATATGCAACGAACGGGTCGTCACCGACAAAATCTCTTGCCAGCCCGACGGCCTGGGCGATTCCTCTGGGTTCGTCTTGACGGATATACGTAAGCTGGACACCTAACCTTGACCCATCTCCATAATACTCGATAACCTTGTCGGGAGCAATGTCACCTAGGATGACAGCTATGTCGCTTATCCCTGCCTCCTCAAGATCCTCAAGCGCGTATTGGGACATGGGCTTGTTGGCAATTGGGATCAACTGCTTGGGGCCTGTGTGAGTTAAGGGCCTGAGCCTAGTTCCCTTTCCACCGTGAAGAACGAGACCCTTCAGAGAGCAATCCTCCACGCGAATTCCTACTTCTTAGAACAGAGATTAAAAGCGTAACCTATGCTGAGCTAGCCTCCTTCATTTTTCTTAGCGCTTCAGTCAAATCCAAGGGTTGGACGCCCATCTCATGCCTAAGCTTATCTACGCAAAGTGATGAGTCCCTTGGTCTCTTTGCGATCCAAACCTGAAGATCCTTCATCTTCACAGGGGCTAGAAGAGACCTGTCCAATTCAAATACCTCAGCAATCTTGAGAGCGAATTCGTATCGGCTTACCCTTTCACTCCCGGCAGCGTGATAGACCTTCCCCCTACAGTTTGTCATTCTTCGAATGATTTCTGCCAGATTGTCGGCCAGAGTCGGTGAATTAAAGTGATCCTCGGCTACAGATATTTTTCTTCCGTTCGTAAGAGAATCAATAACCCATGTAGCAAAGTTCAGCTTCCCGAGGCCTTGACCGTACAACACGCTCGTCCTTGCCACAACGAAGTCCTCGCATAACTCTTTGACAAATTCCTCGCCTTTCAGCTTACTTAAGCCATAGTAGTTAATTGGATTAGTCTCATCCTGCTCAGTGTAACGCCCCCTACATCCATCGAAGACGTAGTCCGTGGAAATATAGATGAGCTTGGCACCGACCTCTGCAGATGCCTTTGCGATATTCCTAGTACCAATGGCGTTGACCTTCCAGGCCCATTCTTTGTTGGTCTCGCATCTGTCAACATTGGTTTCGGCAGCGGTATGTACTACTACATTCGGGCTGGTCTTGTCGAAGACATTGAGAACACGGTCTCTATCTGCAATATCCATCCTTATGGAGTTGGGATGAAGACTCTGCATGTTATGGGTCGGAATCACCTCATATTCTTTTGACAGCACGTCAACGACCCTGCTCCCTAGCAGGCCGCTAGCGCCAGTTACAAGCGTCTTCTCCAAGGAACCTGGCCCTCTCAAGACTGATATATAATCAAATGATATTAAGGCGTAAGTTGATGTTCGCGTCATGGAAATGGATTGAGGAAGAAATCCGAAATGCAACGGCTAATCGAAGGCGTAGAGTTGAAACAGTTGAAGAAGAGTGTTGATGAGAGAGGATACCTGTGCGAGCTCCTGAGAAGGGACTGGGGTATCTTCAAAGAATTTGCCATGACGTATTTCTCAGTAACGTTCCCTGGAGTTGCGAGGGCATGGCACCGCCATCCCAGAACCAAACAATATGACCACATGTGCTTCCTTCAGGGCACAGCTAAGGTGGCAATCTATGACGATAGAGAACATTCACCTACAAAAGGCCTAATCAACGAGTTCATAACTGGCGAGGACGATCTAACCTTGATAAGAATTCCAGGGGAGTGCTGGCATGGATTCAAAGCGTTAGGCACTAAGCCTGCAATGCTGATAAACTTCCCAGACAAGCTCTATAACTATCAATCTCCTGACGAGGAGCGACTCCCCCCAGATACCGACAAGATCCCTTACGACTGGCAGCTCGCGCCTTGGCTCAAGCACGGTTGAGCACGTATGAGTGTTCTTGTGACAGGCGGATTAGGGTTCATAGGCAGTAACCTAATCCGATACCTTCTGTCGGAATATCCTGATATCAAGGTTACAAACATAGACAACCTCTCCATAGGTTCGAATCCAGCCAATCTCAAAGACCTGAAATCGCACAGCCGATATCGTTTTGTCAAAGGAGACATCGCGGACGCAAGACTTGTCACACAGGTAGTCAGAAGGTGTGATTCAATCATAAACTGCGCCGCGGAGACGCATGTGGACCGAAGCATCGCAAACCCTCATCCATTCCTCAACAGCAATGTGCTAGGCACCTTTACGATTCTTGAAGCTGTCAGAAGAATCAACCCAAAGGCCAAAATGGTCCACGTATCCACGGATGAAACATATGGAGAGATTCTGGAGGGCTCCTTTGACGAAGATGACAGACTCAGGCCTTCAAATCCATATGCTGCAACCAAGTGTGCAGCTGATATGCTAGCATTGGCCTACCAGAGAACATACAACATCCACGTAGTGATCACAAGATGCACAAACAACTTTGGCCCATACCAACATCTCGAGAAGCTGATACCCAAGACGATAGCTAGAGCTCTCCTTAACCTACCTGTGCCTATCTATGGGTCTGGAACTCAGATGAGGGACTGGATATATGTACTTGATCACTGTGAAGCTCTAGGAAGAGTCATGGAGGCCGGCCGATCAGGAGAGATCTACAATATCTCTACTGAAATCGAAATCCCTAATCTCAAGATCGTAGAATCAATCCTGCGGATCATGAATAAGTCCGCGGCACTCATACAGTTTGTGGAAGATCGGCCGGGTCACGACATTAGGTACAGCCTTAAGTCGCAGAAGCTCCGATCTGAGACCGATTGGAGACCTAAGCACACCTTCTCGGAGGCTCTCAGGAAAACCGTCACATGGTACCTCAGCAATGAATGGTGGTGGAAGAAGCAGGCATCGAAGAAAATTCTACACACAACACCTTGGAAGTGTAGATGGTGAGCCGTTCCTGACAAGCATTGATCAGTCGACACACCATGGTTAGGAGTACGTATGCTGCATGGTTGCGCATCGAGAAGTGATCTGGATTCTCATCAAAAAGGACTTCAAGATCAGATACAGAAACTCGGCTCTGGGATTCGTATGGTCCTTACTGAATCCCCTTTCGACTATGACGATATTAACATTGGTCTTCTCTCTTCTCCTAAAGTCCGGAATTCACAACTTTCCAATCTTCCTTCTAGCGGGGCTTCTTCCTTGGCGGTTCTTCCAAATAGGAACGATGCAGGCCATAGGGAGCATAGCTGGCAATCCCTCACTTGTCAAGAAGATATACATCCCAAGACACATACTTGTCCTAGCAAACAATGTGGCAAGTTTCATCTCATATCTCATGGAGTTCACCGCGCTCTTACCAATAATGGTCGCTCTTGGAATGCCTCTGACTCCTTACATAATTTTCCTGCCGATCATATTGGTTACTGAATTCCTCATAGTCCTAGGGATATCGCTCGCACTCGCCGCACTGAACACATTCTATCGAGACTTCTACCAAATATGGGAGATAGCGCTTCAACTGGGATTCTTTCTTTCTCCGATCTTCTACGACCCAAACATAATCCCGGACCCATATCGGTTCTACTACTCGCTCAACCCCATGACCAGGATAATCGAGTCCACAAGAGACGTCCTCTATGCCACCTCCCCAACGATGTTCGACATTGCGATCCCACTACTCTTCTGTGTAGCGTCCTTGACAATTGGGTATGCCATATTTCACAGATTGGAACCCAAGTTCGCCGAGGTAATCTAGACTTGCCCATTATAGAAGTGGAAAACGTCTGGAAAAGATTTCAAATCCCCCACGAAAGAAAGACCACAGTACTGGAAAACATTGCGAGCACGCTATCGCTCTTCGGTAGGAAGAGATCAACGTTCGAGGAGTTCTGGGCACTAAAAAACGTGAACTTCAATGTGTCTGAAGGAAGATCGATAGGCATCGTGGGAGAAAACGGTAGCGGAAAAACAACCCTTCTCCGCCTAATCGCCAGAGTCATGACGCCAGATCGAGGAAAAATAAGCGTCAACGGAAGAATCGCACCAATGTTGGAGCTAGGCCTAGGATTTCACCCCGAACTTACAGTCAAAGAGAACATAGTCGTCTTCGGGGCCATAATGGGGCTAACCAAAGAGAAACTGAAGAAGCAACAAGGATCGATCATCGACTTTTCAGAATTGAAAAGGTTTGAAGATGCCCAACTGAAAACGCTTTCGTCTGGCATGCAAATGAGGCTTGCATTCTCAGTAGCTGTAGAGACTGATGCAGACATAATACTCGTAGACGAAGCTCTGGCAGTAGGTGACATGGAGTTCCGAAGAAAGTGCCTGAGCAGATTCATGGAATTCAAGGAAGAAGGCAGAACAATTGTCTTAGTCTCTCATGACATGAATCTAGTCACGGAGTTCTGTGAGAACGCACTCTTCCTATCCAAGGGGGAAATCGTGGCTAGCGGGGACGCAGACGATGTTGTTAAGGAATACATGAAACGAGTCGAATCAGGGTCAGTTTCCCTGTAAACACCATATAGCTCCTCATCTTCCTACGAGCTAAATAGCATTCTGTGCTGATGCGGATGCTTGCTCAACTGGCGTTCACTCGGGCCTATTTCACTTTGCCAAAACGGCTTCGTATATCTTCTCCGTCTCTCTAGCCACAATAGACCAGTCACGTTCTTCAGCGAACCTTCTCGCGTTCAGCCCCATCCGAAGCCTTTCCTCAACGTTCTCTACCAAGTAACGCATGGCCTCACATAGCTTCAACGGGTCACATGGTGGAACAAGAAGTCCATTATGTCCATGAGAGATAACGGCCGGTATGCCGCCGACCTTCGACCCTATCGCAGGCTTTCCACACGCATTCTCCTCAAGGATTGTCAAACCGAAGCCTTCCGACCGATCTTTGCTGGGAAGGACCAAGAAATCTGAGGCGGCACAAAACGCCGGAAGATGGCGATCCTCAACGTCTCCCAAAAAGAAAACGTCATCCCGTATACCTAGGTCAACCGCCATCTTCTCATATCTCGTTCTCAACTCACCATCACCGACAACCAACAGCGCTACATCTGAAAAGGCCTTCACCAGAAGCGAGAACGCTTTGAGCAAGATGTCAAGACCCTTGTATGAATGCCACCGCGTCAGCGCTCCTATGAAGAGGATGATTGACCGATCGTCAAGGGCCAACTTTGTCCTCACAGGTTTTCCGTCAACTTCCGGGTTAAACCTCCTAGAATCCACACCGTTTGGCACAATCCGCACCCTCGAACTCCACCTTGCAAGGATTGGCGACTCCCTTGCATATGTCCCAGTCGTCGAGATTATGCTGCGGTATCGACCTATGTATGTTGGTAGAACAAATGAGTCGTGGAGTCGCACAAGGAGGCTAGCCGTCAAACTAACCGCCGGTAAATCATTGTGCCAAGTCAACACCGAAGGAATCCCTCTCAGCTTGGAGACGAGCGAAACATGGAAGGCATTGTAGGGACTCGGGAATCCCACATGCAGTAGATCAGCATCAACTTTCATAAGCGCTAACGGGAGATCAAGCGTTATCGGCGTCCCGTAAATCCACGCAGCCACTGGAAGTCTATTCACGCTGACGCCGTCGACAGAGTATTCACCAGGTCTTCTAGGAGGAGCAGCGCAGAACACCTTGACGCCATGCCCTCTCGCAACCAAGTGCCTCGCCAAATTATAGGTGTAGGTTTCAGCGCCGCCTCTCCAAGGGGGAAAGAATGAGTTGACGAGACAGATATGCATGAGAGGCACCGGATTGAACGCAGCCATAATTCACGGCCCATCTACGTAAAAGATTGCTGGAATTCCTCTCCCATCAACCCAGTGGTTATATGTATCGATCCTCTATCTGCTAACCATGCCTCTGAATGTCGGCCTCAGCCAACGACTAACAGTTCTCCTCAACCTAGAGAAAGGATACTTGGCAGTTGAAGGAGAGGAGACCACGATCAGGGGCATAAGCCGAACCCTCTCAGAAATGAAGAACGTTCTATATGACGAGCACCTCGAAACCCGCGATTCTGACATTGCCTACTACGTCTATCGAGGAGTCGCAGCGATTCAGGACCTTCCACTATTCAGCAGATTAGGCCTCAGATACGACCTAACAGTCTTACCTCCAGGCAACTGGGGAGGTGAATATCCCAAGACCTTCGGACACCTACATGAACATACGCCCACAAGTGTTTCTGAAGTGTTTGAGGTTGTAAGAGGCGAAGCTCACTTCCTTATCCAGAACGCCGTGAAAAAAGGCGAAGTGGAAATCATTGAAGCCGGTGAGGGAGGAAAACTGGCGATTCC
>Ga0315307_1000147_pt1 | contig 27674 bp, 26 predicted proteins | sample TDP2_MG_FD_203079 | JGI IMG/M metagenome (GOLD analysis project Ga0315307, IMG submission 203079) | Freshwater sediment microbial communities from Lake Towuti, South Sulawesi, Indonesia - TDP2 | ecosystem: Environmental > Aquatic > Freshwater > Lake > Sediment | place: Indonesia: South Sulawesi...
AAGATCGTCGCCTTGGACACCCCCGAGAGCCTGAAGCTGAAGTACGGGAAAAGATCAGTCAAGGTGAGGCCCAAGGGTCGCCGGGAAGGTGAGGAGGTGGAACTGCCTCTTGATGACCCGGGTACCCCGGAGGAGATCAAGAGAATCCTGGAGAAAGGTGAATTCGACACGATACATACATCCGAGGCAACCCTCGAGGAGATCTTCTTCAAGGTGACGGGAAGGGGGTTGTAGCGATAGGCCCACGTACGATGGCCGCGCTCATTGCGAAGGACTTCTCCGAACTCTTCAAGAATCGACTGTCGCTAGTGGTGACCGTGCTCGTTGTGGTCATGATACCCACCTATTATGCCCTCATGCCATCGGAGGTTGAGGAGACCCTGGTCTTGGGGGTCAGGGCGCCGGGGTTGGAGGAGGCCTTTGCCCAGTTGGGGGCTTCAAGCACGGCTCTTCAGATCCGAAGCTACAATGGCACCAGTGCGCTTAGGGAAGCCGTCCAGGATGGAGGCGTTGCCGCTGGCATAGAACTGGCGCCCGACTTCGTGCAGAGGCTTCTGGCTGGCGCCAAGCCGGAGGTGAACATGATCTTCTCCTCCGTGGTGCCAAGGGAGGCCCGCGATTCCATCAGCACCCTAATGGAGGAGCTTTCCTTCATCCTGGCTGGCCAGAAGCTTCCTGTGGACTTCGAGACTGAAATCATCGGGGAAGACCTCGCTGGCAAGCAAGTCGCCTTCAGGGATCAGGCGAAGCCGATGTGGCTCACCCTCGTCCTCATGGTTGAGCTCATCTCCCTCTCGTACCTGATCATAGAGGAGAAACAGACGGGGGCAATCCATGCCATACTTGTCACCCCCGCGACCTCTACGCAGGTCTTTGCTGCCAAGACGATCGTTGGCGCCACCCTGGCCTCCGTGGAAGGGACGCTTGTGCTGGTCTTGATGGGGCAGCTTGGGACGAATGCACCCGCCTTGCTTTTGACGGTTCTGACCGGTGCGGTGCTGGCCACGGGCTTTGCCTTCCTTGTGTCCGCGCCCGCGAAGGATATCATGTCGTCGTTCTCCTGGCTGATCCTGGTGTACATCGCAATGCTCATTCCCCCGGTCACCGTGATATATCCGGCGGTTTCGTCGCCGGTGATCAAGATCCTGCCCTCCTACTACCTTGCAGACAACTTCAACAAGGTCCTAAACCAGGGACTCGGCCTTCGGGAAATCGGCGGGAACTTGTTGATCCTAGTTGTCTTGGACGTGGTGGTGCTGTTGGCCGGGGTGATTGTGCTTCGGAGGAAGTACCGATGAGGCTTCAAGCTGTCGCGGCGATAATGGCGAAGGATGTCAAGTTGGGGAGCCGGAACACCATCTTCGTCTTTGCCGTCCTCTCGCCGTTTGTCTACACTTTCTTGATGAGTCTGATATTTGGGGGATTGGCCAAGGATCAACCCAAGGTCGGCTTCCTGGATATGGACGTATCCCGGCTGGTCCCGCTAGCGAAGGAGTTTGAAGGCTGGGTCGTCAGGATGTACTCCGACGAGAAGGCTCTGCTGAACGCCGTTGAATCGGGCACGATGGATGGCGGGGTCAAGCTCGTTTACGGATTTGACGAGTCGCTGGCAAAGGGGCAATCGCCCGAACTCGAACTCAAGTTCTCGGGCAGGAGCTACGCGTCCCACCGCCTTGCCATCAAGAACACCCTCTCGAAGCTGGTGCGGGAGATGGCCGGGCAGGAGGTACCCATCGAGTTCAACAACACGGTCCTCGGGGACGAGATGGCACTGAGCATGAAGGACAGGATCACGCCTTTCATCTTCCTCGCGGTCATCATGGTCAGCGGCTACTTCCTGACTTCGCTGGGCATAGTCGAGGAACGTGAGACTAGGACGGTGACCGCTCTCTCGGTCAGCCCCACCACGGTCACGGAATTCATAACGGCGAAGGCCCTTCTGGGGTATCTGATGGCGGTCATCGCGACCTTGGTCACGTTCGTGCTCAATGGGGTCACCTCGCCGGCCTACCTTGCCCTCATAATGCCCTTCATGCTGCTGGGCGGGGCGTTCGCGGTGTTCCTGGGCGTGATCCTGGGCGTTTCCTTCAGCAGCTCCACGGAGCTGTACGGCACAGCCAAGGGCACCAATATCCTCCTCTTCGCCCCCGCCCTTGTGATCCTTTTCCCCGGCATCCCCCAGTGGATCGGCAAGCTCTTCCCGACCTACTACATCATCAACCCGATCCTGAAGGTCAGCCTTCTTGGGGGCAAATGGTCGGACGTTCAGGGCGATCTCGTGATACTGGTGATGATAACCGCTGCGCTGGGGGTCACCGCACTGGTTATAGCCAACCGCAACAAGACCAAGCTGTGAAGGCTTGCATCCCGCCGCTGCCGCCACGACATGTGTCCCAAGCGTCCCAAAGCCGGGGCAGGGCCTGCGCTTTCCATTCCAAGGCTTGAGCGCAGAATTTAAGAGTCCCCAGCGACTGGCTTTGTTCAGTGATCTGGCTGCTAGGGCATGGGAGAGCTGCCGCACCAGCGCTGACGGTCCTTCTACTTGTCATCACGGGCGCCCATTGTCGCGTTGACCCCGCCACAAACCGGATACGGTGTCTCATGATCGGGGAGATCAAGGCCGAACATCAGACGGCCACCGCCTACATGCTCTCTGATCCCAAGGCAGATCTGACCCTCATCCCGGCCGGGGACATCGCTGACGTGGCGACCAGCAAGAAGTTCGTGAGGATCTACATACCCAGGACGGAGCAGAAGCTGATCGAGGGCTTCGACGTGATTGAGCTCTTCGACTTTGTGCCCTACATCCTTGAGACCCAGCACTTCCAGTGGATTCGGGATGCCGTCCATGACCACGGGCTGGGGCTAGCCTTGACGGAGATGGGCTGGTACAGTGTGACCGACTGGACCGGCAACGATGCTGGAGCGTGGATGGCGACGGTCGTTTACGATGCTTACCCCGTTGATCTCGTCCTGAACAAGCAGAACATGGACACGGCATACATGGACATCAAACAGAGAAACCCCCTCGTTGACCTGCCGGACTTTGAGAAGACGCCGTTGACGGGCGTCCTGCACCACGGCATAGAGATCGCAAGGCCCGGCTCCACCGTCATCACGGTCTGGCGGGCCCGGAAGGAGGACGCCATAGTCGCCGGGACCTATGGGCAGGCAACGACGCTCATGATCCCCATGGGCTGGGACAACGTGCCATTGGACACCCGGAAGTGGTTCTACTTCGTCGATTTCGTCCTTAATCACATCTACTTCGTCGCTCAGGTGAAGATCCCCGAGGATATCGCGGCGATCCACCAGCTGAGGACCGACTTCGTGTCGTACTACGACCGGAAGGCGATGGCAAGCTCGCTCCTTGAGTTCGTCGACAAGTTCGGGGCAAACACGGGGCGCCTGGAGGCAATGCTGGGGGACCTTGAACTCGGGAAGGAAGAGGCGGAATATCTATATCTGAAGGACGACTACGCGGGGGCGTCGGATGCCATGGTTGAGGTGCTTGCGGGCTTCGAGAAGCTCTCGGATGAGGCGGTCAAGGTCCGGGAGAGGGCCCTTCTCTGGGTCTACGCCATCGAATACCTCGTGGTAACCGGCACCTCGGCCATCGTGGGTTCGGTGTTGTGGACCCTCATGGTCAGGAGGCGTCTGTACAAGGAGGTTGCGGTTACAAGGGCAAGGGGCGCGTGATTTCCATGGTTAGGATCGACCGAGGATTTGTTGGAGTCTTGCTGATCGCAGTGGTGATCTCGACGGTGATCATGAGCTTTGTGACAGTCGAGAAGGCGAAAACCGGGATCGAGGTCCTCAAGAACAAGTACCCGCTGGCCATGAAGACCTCGGTGCAGGAGAGGCACACCTTCGTGGTCAACATCATCGCGAGGAAGGCCTACGAGGAGGTCAAGCTTCGATTCTCCTGCGTCAGCAAGGCGAGCCCGGTGTTCGCCGACCGCAATATCACAAAGAAACCCGGCGTGACGCTGAAGGAGATCGCTGCCGAGATCACGCCGATAAAGACATGCCTGGCCGCCGGGAGAAGCTCCCCGGTGGGATACGAGGAGCAGACCGTTGAGGTCGAGATCAACGGCACCGCCTACGAAGCTCTGATGCTGGATTTCGGCGAGGTGATCGCTGCCGGGCAGCCCGTGAGCGATCTGTCGTTTGCCCCCACCAGCTACGTCCTCTGGAGGGATGAACAGGGCAACCTCACCTACTACCAAGGGGCCTCGGACTTCTTCCTGAACCGGAACCAGTCGATCGAGAGCCTGGTCATCAGCTACAACGACAACGAGACGACGTACAGGTCGGCCAAGGAGGCGGCCGGGTCCCTGAACGTCCCGACCATGGCCCAGGCCCCGCGGCTCGGGGCGGTGAAGTTCGAGCATGTGAAGAAGGACGACAGAATGTACGTCATGTTCGCGGTGAACAGCCTCTCCGTGCCGGCGCACAGGGGCATGATGGAGATAATCAGGATCTACGGCGATGGGGAGCTAGTTACCTACCGGCTGAATATGATGACCCCATAGGTGCCGGTCGGGCTAGGACGTGCAAGGACCGTCTGCCCGGGAAAGATTTACCTGCAGGTGCCCGGGGGTTTTCCGTGATAGCGTTGCCCAAGACCATCGCAGAGAAGATCCTTTCGAAGAAGGGCCATCGCGACGCGACGGCGGGGGACATCGTGATCGCGGATGTCGACCTGCTCATGGCTCAGGATGGGACGGCGCCCCTGTCCATCCAGGCGTTCAGGGACATGGGCGGGCGCAAGGTGTGGGACCCGGCCAAGGTAGCCTTCGTCCTGGACCACAATGCGCCCAGCCCAAGCGAAGGCGTCTCCAGGCTCCACGCCTCCATAAGGGAGTTTGCCGCTGAGCAGGGGGTCCACCTGTACGACGTTGGTTGCGGCATATGTCATCAGCTGATGCCGGAGCAGGGCCACGTGCGCCCCGGTGACCTTGCGGTTGGCGCCGACTCCCACACCTGCACTTATGGGGCCCTGAATGCATTCGCAACCGGGGTCGGCAGCACCGATGCTGCGGCGGTCATGCGTACCGGGCGGCTGTGGTTCAGGGTCCCCAGATCGGGCAAGGTCCAGGCCACCGGAGCCCTCCCCGAGGGGGTATACGCAAAGGACCTCGCCCTGGAGGTTGTCGGGAGGGTCGGCGCATCGGGGGCCAACTACATGTCGGTTGAGTTCGACGGCGATGCCATCGAGGGCATGAGCGTGGATGCCAGGATGACGATCTGCAACATGGGGGTCGAGATGGGCGCCAAGACGGCAGTGGTGGGATTTGATGCAAAGACGGCCCGCTACCTGGGGGGCGGCAAGTTTGATACGGTCGTTCCGGACCCGGGTGCCCGCTATGAATGGACCGAGAAGGTTGATGTAGGCTCCCTTGAGCCGATGGTGTCCAAACCACACAGGGTTGATGATGTGGTGTCGGTCAAGGAGGTCGCAGGGACTCCCATCAACCAGGCCTTCGTCGGAACCTGCACCAACGGAAGGCTGGAGGATCTCAAGGTCGCCGCGAGAATCCTTCGCGGGGGCAAGGTCCACAAGGGCGTCCGTCTGATAGTTGCACCCGCCTCCCGCGAGATCCTGAAGAAGGCCATCGGGCAGGGGATCTTGCAGTCCCTGCTTGATGCCGGGGGGGTGCCGGTGACCCCGGGCTGCGGCCCCTGCGTGGGGACACACGACGGTATCCCCGGCGACGGCGACGTGGTCATCTCGACGGCCAACCGCAACTTCAAGGGAAGGATGGGGAACAGCCTGGCCTCCATATACCTGGCGTCGCCGGCGACAGTGGCCGCATCTGCCCTCGAAGGCAGAATCACCGATCCGAGGGAGCACCTATGAGGGGAAGGGCACACAGGCTTGGGGACGATGTCAACACCGACTACATCATATCGGGAAAGTACAAGTTCAAGACCCTGGACATGAAGGAGCTTGCGAAGCACCTCTTCGAAGATCTGGTTCCCGGCTTCGCTGAGAGGGTTCGCCCGGGCGACATCGTGGTGGCAGGGCAGAACTTCGGGCATGGATCGTCCCGGGAGCAGGCCCCACTCGTCATGAAGGAGGCCGGCATCTCGTGCGTGGTCGCAGGGTCATTTGCGAGGATCTTCTACCGGAATGCGATCAACGTCGGGCTTCCGGCCGTGGTGTGCAAGACGGGCTCCATCGACGACGGGGATCTGATCGAGCTGGACCTGCAGCGGGGAAGGCTCAAGGATCTGACCACGCGAAAGACCCTCAAGTTCAAGCCCCTGCCCGGCATCATGGCCAAGATACTGGAGGAAGGCGGCCTGGCAAACTACATTCGAAAACACGGCGAGCTCCCCGTGGAGGGCGGAAGATGACCAGGGTGACTCTGATCCCGGGCGACGGGATCGGCCCCGAGGTCGTGGACGCCTGCCTGTTGGTCCTCGACAAGACCGGCGTATCCCTGCAGTACGACAGGGTCGAGGCTGGCACGGAGACGATGGAGCGCGTGGGCACGCCGCTACCTGATTCCGTGGTGGACTCCATAAGGAGGAACAAGGTGGCGCTGAAGGGGCCGATAACAACGCCGGTGGCCTCGGGATTCCGGTCCGTCAACGTCGAACTTCGGCAGAGGCTGGACCTCTACGCCAATGTCCGCCCGGCCAGGTCCTTCGCCGGGACGGGCGCGAGGTACGAGGACATAGACCTCGTCGTGGTCAGGGAGAACACCGAGGACCTGTACTCTGGCGTCGAAAGGATGGTTGGGGAGGATCGTGCGGAGAGCGTAAGGGTGATCACTCGTCGTGGCTCGGAAAGGATAGCCAGATTCGCGTTTAGGTACGCGGTCTCGAACGCCCGGAGGAAGGTTACGGCAGTCCACAAAGCCAACATCATGAAGCTCTCCGACGGGCTCTTCCTGGAATGCGCCAGGAAGGTTGCCCAGGAGTTCCCCGCCGTCGAGTACGAGGAAAGGATCGTCGACAACATGGCGATGCAGCTTGTGGTGAAACCTAATCTGTACGATGTGATCGTCACCACCAACCTCTTCGGCGACATACTGTCGGACCTCTGCGCCGGATTGGTCGGGGGGCTGGGCCTGGCGCCCTCGGGCAACATTGGGGACGAGTGCGCGGTCTTCGAGCCCGTCCACGGCTCGGCGCCGAAGTATGCCGGGCAGAACAAGGCCAACCCCACGGCGATCATCCTGTCTGCTGCAATGATGCTGGACCACATCGGGCAGAAGGACGCGGCGAGGAGGGTGGTCTTGGCGGTTGCAGAGGTGATCAAGGAGGGAAGGGTGGTCACCTATGACCTGGGCGGGTCCTCGGGCACGGCGGGCATGGCGAGGGCCATAGCGGGCTTGGTGTAGCATCCGGCTGGGCAGGGCGGGGAAATAAGGCCCCCGGCGAGCGCCGGGGGCCAGCCCCTCTCTCAGGACGTTGCCTCTACGTCCTGCAGACCTTCCTTTGTTATGGTGAACCTGGCCTCACCCAGCGGGAGGCAGGGGGAGTCAACGACCCTTCCAACGCGGGTGTCCCCCTTAGACTTCCTCAGGTATATCCGCGTGGTCGTCGAATGGCCGAGGATGTGTCCGCCTACAGGGGCGATGGGATCGCCGAACAGGACGTCCGGTCGCGACATGACCTGGTTGGTCACGACGCTGACCAGCTGGTATATGTCGGTCAGCCTGTGAAGCTTGGAGAGGTGTTGGGCAAGCTTCTGCTGCCTTTCGGCCAGCTTCCCGCGTCCTATGTACTCGGACCGGAAGTGGACCATCAGGCTGTCGATGATGAGCAGTTTGATGTTCTCCTCCCTTATCATCTTCTCCGCATTCTCCAGCAGGAGCATCTGGTGGGCAGCATTGTATGCCCGCGCGGTCAGGATGTTGTCCAGGGCCTTCTCGGGATCGATGCCCAGATGCGTGGCCATCTCGTGAACCCTCTCCGGACGGAAGGTCGCCTCCGTGTCTATCCAGAGAATCTTGCCCCCCAAGCCCCCGCGTTCCGCGGGCAGTTGCACGTTCACCGCAAGCTGGTGGCAGACCTGGGACTTGCCCGAGCCGTACTCGCCGTAGAACTCGGTTATCGACCCGGCTTCCAGCCCGCCACCGAGCATGTCATCGAATTCCTTGCAGCCGACGGTCAATCTGGCGAGCCCCTGTCGGCGCTCCATTATCTCGAGCCCCCTGTACCACCTCACCAGATGGTTGGCCCGCTCCTTGGCTGCGGTTATTATCTTTGAGGCAATTACATCGGATATGCCCGAAATCTCACATATCTCGCCGGGAGAGGCTATCGCTAGGCTTTCGATCGAATAGTAGCCCGCTTTCTCCAGGCCCTCGGCCGTCCTCGGTCCCACTCCAGGAAGGTCTTGTATCTCCGTGGACATGCGCTCACTTCGGGCAGAGATCCGGCTTTGGGCTTAAAAGCACTCTTTGGGCCCCCCCTTGTTGTGAGTTGTTCCTCGGTCGCTCTGTTCATCCCCGACAGGTGCAGCTCTCGGCCGCTGTTCCAGAGACTGGAGGTTCCGGCGCGGCACAACCATAACTAACAACTCGGCCCCGGGGGTGATACTTACATTTATATGGGAGTTCAGCCCAGCGGAAGCCCATGAGCGGGAGGATGGGCGAAGTCGACAAGATGGTGGAGGGGGTCCTGGGCAAGTCCACCATATTCCGGGACGAGTCCAAGCTCGATGCCGCGTATGTGCCCCAGTATCTCCCCCACAGGGAGAACGAACTCAAGGTGCTGGCCGAGTACTTCAAGGGCTCCATCTCTCCGGCGCCGGTGGCCCAGACCGTCACGCTTCTCGGCGGGATTGGGACGGGCAAGACCATGCTAGCCAAGAGGTTTGGGATCAGCATAGAGAGGGCCGCTGCAAGGCGTGGCATCAACCTCCGGTACATCCACATCAACTGCAGGAAGGAAAGGACGGACTACATGATTTGGGCATCCATGGCCAAGGAGCTCCAGCCCGAACTCGAGCTAAGGGGGTACCCGGCCGAGTACGTCCAGAAGGCGGTTGACGAGCTTCTTGTGGACTCCAACACCATACTCATAGTCTGCCTGGACGAGATAGACTACTACATGAGCAAGGACGGGAAGGACATAATCTACTTCCTTTCGAGGCCGCTCGAGGACCACCGTCTTGACAACGTGGCCCGGTACAGCATGATACTCATCAGCCGGGACTTCTCGTTCTACTACAAGCTTGACGAGCCGACCCGGAGTTCGTTGAAGAAGAACGTGGTCAAGCTCGAGAAGTACAACGCCTCCCAGCTCTTCGACATCCTGCGGTACAGGGCGAACGAGGCCTTCATCGAGGGAACGATATCGGATGATGTCGTGAGGTTCACGGCCGAGATCGCGGAGCAGACGGGTGACTGCAGGTTCGCCTTGGAGATGATGTACTACGCCGGGAAGAGGGGCGACCGGGACGGGCGCTCGACGGTCACCTTCGAGGATGTGAGGGCCGCGAAGGCCGAGGTGTTGCCGGTCGTATCCGAGACCGAGCTCCGCGAGCTCAACCTGCACCAGAAGCTCACCTACCTGGCGACGGCGAGCCTGCTGAGGGACTCCTCGAGCATTCTGTCGGGGGAGATATTCTCCGAATATGAGAGGCTGTGCGAGCAGCACAACGAGCCCGCCAGATCATACACCTCCTTTGCGTCCTACCTGAAGGACCTGGGGAACCTTGGGTTCGTTGATGCAAAGACCGAGGTGGGGTTGAAGGACACCGGTGGGATGTCCACCCGGGTGAGCATACAGGACATCCCGGTGGAGATACTGTCCCAGAAGCTGGAGGAGATCATAAGGGAGGAGACATCCAGCCCGGGCTACGTCCGGTACAGGGCCTAGACGGCCTTGGAGTACCTTGCCACTATGGCCGAGACGCGTTCCGCAATGGTCTTGTCATCTATCGTGGAGATGCGCTCGGGCCTGTAGATCCCCAGGTCCAGCACGATGTTGCTGATCAGCCTCGAGTCGGTCACATCGAAGGCCGGGTTGTAGAGTGCGATCTTGCCCTTCTCCATCTTCTCGGAGATCTTGTTGGCCGGGGGCCAGAAGCTCAGCGCGTCCCGGCCTATCAGCCCCTGCTTCTTCCTCTGCAGCGCCTCATAGTGATAGGGCATGTAGACCTCCTCGTGGCTCCTCTGCTCGATCGGGATCTCCTTGCCGGTGTGCTGCAGGTCCAGGGTCGAGTAGGACGCGGCCACGACGAACGGGACGCTGTAGAAGGCCACCATCCTGGCGATGTCGTTAGTGCCGACCTTGTTGGCCACGCACCCGTCCTTGGTTATCCTGTCCGCCCCGACGAGGACCCTGTTGATGCCGAACTTCTCAAAGCTGCACGCGACCATGTTGTCCGTTATGCCGGCAACGGGTATGCCGGCGGTCATCAGCTCCCAGAGCGTCAGCTTGAACCCCTGGCTCCTCGGCCTTGTCTCCTTCGATACCACCTTCACGTCCTTCCCTTGGCTGGCCGCATGCTCGACGGCCCCCAGCGCGCTGCCGCCGTAGGTAGTCGCGAGGGAACCCGCGTTGCAGTGTGTGAGTATGGTGTCGCCGCCTGCGATCAACCGGCTCCCGTTCTCCGCGAGGGCCCTGCTGACGAAGATATCCTCCACGAAGATGTCATCTGCCTCCTGCTTCAGGTGCTCGTAGATGTCCCCGGCCCTCTTCAGGGCGTTCTTGGCGGCATCGCACATCCTGTCGACCGCCCAGGACAAGTTGACGGCAGTCGGCCTGGCATTCCCTATCTTCTCGGCGGCCGCAAGGATGTTCTCCACGGCCTTCTTCTTGGTCGAGGTCCTGCACTTGGCCGCGGCAAGCAAGACGCAGTAGGCCCCCGCCACACCGATTGCCTGGGAGCCCCTCGTCACCATGCCCCCTATGCCGATGGACGCGCCCTTCTGCCAGTCGTCGGTCCTCCAGACCGAGAGCTCGTAGGGCAGCTTGTTCTGATCGAGCAGACAAAGCTGGTCTTTCCGATCATCGTAGAAGAGGGTCAGCGGAAGGTTGGTCTTCTTGTTTATGAAGGTGCCAACCTCTTTGTCGAACTCGAACTCCAACCAGTCTAAGACCTTGTCTTTGTCGACATGCATCCGCTCGGACAAGAAACCACCGTCACGGTATGACTTTCTTGAGATCATACTCGATTATGTCCTTGGCTCCTGCTTCCTTGAGCCTTGGGATGAGTTGGACAAGGTCCTTCTTCCCGGCCACCGTCTCCAGGGCATACCAGTCCTCACCGTAGAGTTTGGAGATGGTCGGTTTCTCCATTGCGGGCACCATGCGCGCGATCTCGTCCAGCTTCCCCGCGGGGACGTTCAGCTTGAGCAGGACCTTGCCCCTCGCCATGATCGCGCCGGAGAGCATGATCTTCATGCCGTCGATCTTGCGCTTCTTCCAGGCATCCTTGAGGGAGCGCGGGTTGGCGAAGAACCATGCACTGGAATCCATCACCTTGCCGACCACCCTCAGCCTGTTCTGGGCCAGGGTCGCGCCAGTCTCAAACCCGTCCACGATCGCGTCGGCCTCCTCGGGCGGCTTGGCCTCGGTTGCCCCCCAAGAGAAGTGCACATTCGCGTTCGAGATGCCGAGCTTCCTGAGGAAGGACTTGGTCAGCCGAACGTACTCCGTGGATATCCGAACGTCCTTGAGCTTCGCAAGGTCCGCCGGGGTCTTGGCCGGGGAATCCTCGTTCACGGCGAGCACTATGCTGAATCTCCCAACTTGCAGGTCCAGCAGCCTCTCGACCTTCGCGCCGCTCTCAACCACCCAGTCCATGCCGCTAACCCCGACATCGTACACGCCCTCCTCAACCAAGAGGGGTATCTCCTGGGGTCGGAGCATCTTGACCCAGATCTCATCATCGTTGGTCTGCGGGCGGTAGGACCTGGGCTGCAGGTTCATCTCGTACCCGGCATCCCTGAAGATGGAAAGGACCGCTTCCTGGAGGCTTCCCGTCGGAATCGCAAGCTTGACCCGCCCGTTCAAAGGATCTCCCTAGATTGGGAGCTGAAGTCAATTTGTTAAATCTATTCTCATCCGATCCGCGGTTAGGCATGAACGTCTGCCAGACGTTTGCCGAACTTCGCCTGACCTTGGCAGCATCGATGGCGAACTGTGCCTGGACCTAGAATACATTTAAGATGATTTCCCGCTGTCCCCGGCTGATGGGTTCCTTCAGCGAGCCCTCCCCTCCCGAGATCACCAGCTTCATGAAGCGAAGCTACATCAGAAACGCTGTCTATGCCTTCGCGGTAATGGCTGCTGTCGTCTTGGGCGGGCGCGTGTTCCCACCAGCTAGGTCTCTGGGTTCCTATCTCCAGCTGATCGGGTATCTATTGGGCGGGGCGGCGGCTGGGTACTACTTCTCGCAGGATCTGGACAGAAAGAGGATCGGATTCCAGCCCCGCGACGGCATTATCCTTTGGCTCGCCTGTGCCGTGGCTCTCATCGCGGCCATCTTCGTGGCCGAGATTCTTGGCAGGGTCGTCGAAGGAGCCAGGCTCGGCGGCGTGTTGGGCCAGACGGCGCGATCCATTTTTGGCTCGGGAAGTCTCGAGACGGCCGCATCCGTGGTGCTCGCGCTCTTCGGCATTGCTTTGGGCCATGACATCTACGTGCAGCAGTTCACCATGCTCAAGCCTCTGAGCCGCGAGAAGGCGGCCGAGGTCCGTGAGCTAGCCTCCTCGCTACAGCCGCTGTCGGAGGCGATGCATAGGTTCGGTCGCGATTTCTCCCTTGAGCAATTGTACAGCATCTTGCCTGAGCAGGCCCGATCGGCGGTCCCGGCTTCGGGGGCGATGGGAGAAAGGCGTCAGATCGATGAGGTCCTCATCGGCCTGAAGGACCAAGGGGTTCTGACCATGCAGGATGGCATGATCAACATCACCCCGAAGGGTGAGAACCTTCTGTCCATCTCCCGCTACGTGGCCGGCCTGAGGGAAAGGGGCGAGGAGGGGGCCGAGCTGTGTGCCTACTGCGGCAGGCCCTTGAGGCTATCGGACAAGCTCATGCGCCTCACCTACTACGGCAAGCCGTATACGATGCACTACACCGAGCGCGAGGGAGTCAGCATATTCGGCAGGCTCCCATACATAGACAGGGTGCTTGGCCTCCGTCCAGCCGAAATTGCGCGCCCTGTGTACCTCAAGCCGAAGGTCCTGCCCACGATGGACCACAAGGCGGCCCTTGGGCTGGGTCTTGTGGGCGCGGGCTTGGCCCTGGCCTCGTACTGCTTCATCGTGCTCAACGCCACCTCCCTTCCGATTCCAAGCGAGGTTTCATTCTTCGGCGGGACGCTGCTCTCGGTCAGCCTCATCTTCGCGCTGTGCGGAATCATCGGCGGCCTCCTGACCTATGTCGACCCCGGTAGCTCCTATGGCGGCGCGATGATGCTTGCGCTGCTGCTGTTCGCCATGCCCTTCATCGGGCTCACCAGGCAGGTCGTCTTCGCCGGCTACTATGCATCCGTCGGCCTGATCGCGATCGGCGGGGCGATCTCCGTCAGGGCGCACACGATGATGGCCTGAGGAAGGGATTGGGTTTCTCCGGGCACCTGCACTGGGTGATCCAGCTCTTCCTGGAGCCTGGTCGGGGACAGGCATTCAGCAGGCAGTAATCACCTTTATATTGCTCAGGGGGAAAACTTGCGGAATTATGGCTGATCAGATCGTGATCGGCGGCTCCGGCTCGCAAGGATTGGCGGCGAGGGTCGCCCACAAGATGGATGCTACCTTCGGGAATGTGGAGATAAAGGAGTTCCCGGATGGGGAGAAGTATCTGAGGATACACACCCCGGTGAAGGGCAAGGAAGTCATACTCATACAGACGATGGGCTTCATGCCCGACCGACTGCTCATGGAGCTGCTTTTCCTCACCGAAACGCTGTCCCAGCTGGGCGCATCCAGGATCACCGCCGTCGTGCCGTATTTCGCTTACAGCAGGCAGGACACGAGCTTCAAGAGGGGAGAGGTCGTCAGCTTCAGGGTCGTCAGCAAGCTTCTGGAGTTCTCGGGCTCCGATGAGCTGTACACGGTGGATCTTCACCTTCATCGCGTGGTCGACACCGGCGAGATCTTCAAGATCCCCTGCCACAACCTGACCGCCATGCCGCTGATAGGCGAGTTCATCCGGAACAACTACTCCCTGGAAAGCCCCAAGGTGATAGCGCCCGATGAGGAGGCAGAGCAGTGGGCGCGCGATATGGCCAAGGAGCTTGACGCCGACTTTGCCGTCATGGCCAAGGTCAGGAAGGGCCCGGACAAGGTTGAGATATCGTCGGAGGATCTGGACGTCACGGGCAGGGACGTCGTCATCGCCGACGACATCATCAGCACGGGCGGGACAATGGCGACGGCCATCTCGTTGACGAGGGAGGCAGGTGCCAAGACCATCATAGCAGCCTGTACCCATCCACTCCTGATCGGGGGCGCCTTGAGCCTGATACACCAGTCGGGAGCCCTTGAGGTCATAGGGACCGACACCGTGCCAAGCAGCGTGCGCGTCGTGAGCATAGATCGTCTACTGGCGGAGAACCTGCAACACTGAAGGTGGTAAGACATGGTCGGCAAACTCGCCATCCACGGCGGAGAGAAGGCTGTCTCGATCGAAACCCCGGAGAAGCTGGCCCTTCGTCCCAACTGGCCCATCGTGGGCGAGGAGGAGATCGAGGAGGTCGTCAAGGCCATGCGCCGGGTCGACATCACCGCCCCGGCCGGCGGCGGGGTCATGGGCGAGTTCGAGGAGGCCTTTGCGAAGTACGTCGGCGTCAAGTACTGCGTCACTACCAACTCCTGCTGCGCTGCCACACATATCGCCCTCGGTGCCTTCGGCGTTGGGCCTGGGGACGAGGTGATAGTCTCGCCCTACACCTGGGGCCAGACCGTGGCCCCGATCATCCACCAAAACGGGATACCGGTCTACGCAGACATAGATCCCAGGACATACAATCTGGATCCGGAATCCGTTGCCCAGAAGATCACGGAGAGCACCAAGGCAATCGTCGCGGTCCACATCTACGGACACCCCGCGGATATGGATCCGCTGATGAAGGTCGCGGAGGAGCACGATCTGAAGGTGGTTGAGGATTGTGCCCAGGCCAACGGCGCCGTCTACCACGGACGGAGGGTTGGGAGCCTGGGACACATGGCCTCGTTCAGTATAGGCGACGGCAAGAACATGGTGGGCGGGGAGGGCGGCATGATCCTCACCAACGACGACGAGCTGTACGAGCGGGCCATGTTCGTGGGAATGCACCCGGCTCGCTCCGATGGCGTGATCAAGAAGCCTGAGCTCAGGAAGTACATCGACAGCCTGATGCCCACGTACAGGATGCATCCCCTGGCAGCCGCCATAGCCAAGGTGCAGCTGAAGTACCTGGATGCTTGGAATCTATGGAGGCGCAAGCACGCAAACAGGCTGTCCCGGGGGCTCAGGGAGCTGGCGGGCGTCGACCCGGTATTCGTCGCCAGGGGCTGTGAACACGTTTATCACATGTACTCACCATCCTACAGGGCCGAGGAGCTGGGAGGCCTTCCGAGGGACAGGTTCCTGGAGGCCCTGCGGGCGGAGGGGGTATCGGCGGGAGCGTACGTCAGGATGCCCATCTACCTGCGGCCCAGGCACCAGGACAGGTTTTACTACGGCAGGGGCTGCCCCTGGGACTGCCCCTTCGCCAGGCGAAAGGTGGTCTATCGCAAGGGCGACTGCCCCGTCACCGAGGAGAGGTGCGAGAAGACCGAGCTCAACATCGGTTCAACTGGCTGGTATGGGCCCCAGTTCCGGGATCTCATCGACATGTACCTCGAGGCCTTCCGGAAGGTTGTGGAACACGCAGACGAGCTGCGGTGAAGGACTCGCCGGGTTGATCCGATGGCCGGTCCGAGGTTCTTCGATCTGACCTGTTCTTTCGGCATCCACAACAGATCGGTACCGGAGCCGCTGAGGACCGTGGAGGGGCTCCTGGGCGAGATGAAGAGATACGGAATAGGCCGGGCCCTGATCTGTCACGCCGTCGCAATGGAGCACAGCCCCGAACTGGGTAACGCGATGACCGCGGAGGCATCGAAGGGGGTCAGGAATCTTTCCCCCTGTTGGGTGTTCCTGCCCTCCAAGGTGGGAGGCGACCCGGAACGGAGCGTGGACAGGATGCTCTCGTCTGGAAGCCGGGTGGCGAAGTTGCTGCCCCAATACTACTTCTTCGACATCGCGGAGTGGTGCATGGGCGATACTCTCGATGTGTTGGAGGAGCATAGGATCCCGGTTGTCCTTGACTTCTTCTCCCCCTCCTTTGGCGACGACCTCGTGCCGTGGGCGGAGGTGGTCGAAGTCTGCCTCGCACACCGCGATCTTCCGGTGATAGCGTCCGAGTACCGGTACAGGTCCAACCGCCGCATGTACCAGGCGATGTCACGGTGCGACAACCTGATGCTGGACCTTTCCGGCCTGTGGCTGTACAGGGGCGTCGATTCGGTGTGCAAGGAGTTCGGGGCTGACCGGCTGCTGTTCGGGACCCGTTTGCCGTATCGTGACCCTTCGTCGGCCCTGGGCATGGTGAGCTACTCGACGATCTCCGGTAAGGAGAAGGCGATGGTAGCAGGCGGCAACCTGGAGCGGTTGATCAAGGGGGTCAGGATTTGACGAAGCCATCGATCAAGACGGCCGCGATGAGGGGGGATCCCCTGGACTGCCTCGTCATTGATGCGCACACACATCTTGGGGGTTTCTTCAACTACTACCACATCCCGTACGGACGAGACGACGAGGTGGTCGCCCATATGGATGCCATCGGGATTGACCAGGCCTGCGCCTTCTCCTTTGCAGGGGTGAATTCCGATTTCCGCCTTGGCAATGATCTCATCGCCGCTGCCGTTTCAAGGTTCCCGAGACGTTTGCATGGGTTTGCCACGCTGAACCTCAACTACCCCGGAACCTGGCTCCCGGAGCTGGAAAGGTGCAGGGGGATGGGGCTTGTCGGGGTCAAGATCATAGGGGAGTACCAGTTCAGGAAGACGGAGCAAGCCGCGCTGGAACCGGTGTATGAGTACGCATCCAAGCATGGGATGATTATGCTGAACCACTACTGGGGCGAGCCGGCATACCTCAAGGGGATAGCCCTGAGGAATGCGGGAGCATGCTTTGTGATCGGCCACTACTCGCTGGCCTACGCGGAGGTCGTAAATGAGGTGGAGAACGTCTACCAGTGCACCTGCGTCCCCCTTGGGTACGGTTCAATGGAGCAGATGGTTGAGCGCATCGATGCTAGAAAGATAGTCTTCGGCTCCGACCTCACGGATCTTGACCCGGCCCTGGGATTGGCCCCCATAGCCTATGCCGATATGCCCGATTCCAAGAAGAGGCTGATCCTGGGCAAGAACATGCTCAAGGTTCTGACAGGGCGGCTCCGGAACACGTGAGGGCGCCCATCGGAGGAGTTCCGCTTCCGGGGCGGCCTCGCCTCCCTGAATGCAGTCCCCTGGGGCACGGGCGTCATTGGCCGGTTTCGAAGGGGGCGAGGATGATCTTCCTCACGATGACGGCGCAGGCGAGAAGCCCCGCCGCCCAGACCGCGAGGAGGAAGATGATCCGCCGGGTGTTCTCCCTCCTTCTGGCCTTCTCGGCCTGTTCGACCAGCCTTTGCTGCTTGCTCCTCGCCACCTCAAGCTTCGCGTCCAGATCCTGGCTGACTTCCTTGTAGTGGGTGCTTCCCTTGGCGGCCCAGAGGAGGGCATTGGAGAACAGTCTGGTGAAGTTCCCATCCTCCAGCAGCCGCCCGTAGTACACGTCGACCCTGGTGCTGGAGATGACCCATATGCCCGGGAAGGCCACGGATCTGCCGCCGCCAGGGCTTTCCTGGGTCAGCACGATCGGGGCGCCCGTTTCGCCGTCCCTGTACAGGACGGTGTAGTTCCCCGGGACCTCCGCGTAGGTTCCGTTCGCGTATGCACAGAGGTAGAATCCCGCGCTCACAAGCGGGAATTCGTCGGGCAGATCGGAGTTGATCTCCGCGGATTGGTCTTTGGTGTAGTTGCGTACTCGTTTCTGGCCGGAGGCGTATTGTTGGCGGGATGCGTTGGCATATGTGGGGAATACTAAGGTGGCGAGGTCTCCCGCTGACGGTTGGTAGCAGATCTCCCTGAGGCCGATCACGGCCCCGCCCCCCTGGTAGAATCTCGTGAGGGCTGAGGATAGGCCCTCCAGCTCGTTCTTGTTGGATGCGTATGCCACGATGCATTCCGTGCCGGGCAGTGCAGCGGCGAGGGCCAGGAGGTCGGGGCTGCCGACCACCCTTGTCTCGCTCCCTATCCTGCTATCCTTTTTGGTGAGGTTTGCCAGCATCCTGGCGAAGACTGTATCGACCCCGGTGTAGATGACTACGGTGGGTTTGACTTCCAGGCAGCAGGCGGGAAGCGTCGCCAGGAGGACAGTCACGGCCACCATCACGACTCCAAGGTCCGTCCTCAATGCCTCACCCCCTCCTCTTCCCCTGCATGACGTTGATGATGGGTTCGCCGTAGAGTTCACCGTCCAGGTAGATCCTTATCATCTGCACAAACGATATGGGCCTGTCCGAGCCCGTTAGGCCGAAGCCATCGGGCATGTATCTTGAATCCGGCTCAATCGTGAAGATGACGGTGAAGGTGTCGTCCTTTCCGACTGGTCCGTAGTCTAGGACGCCCCCAATCGGCGCCTCCGAAAGTGGCAGGCGCTTTGAGCCTTCCCATATCTGGTCATCCGGGAGATAGTTCTGTTCATCCGCGTTGTGGGAGATGCTCAGGGACAACATGTTCTCCTGGGGCATGAAGAAGAAGTCGGACTCCCCGCCCAGGTAATAGGCTTTGCCGTTCCCATCGATTATCGCCCCGTAGATCATGGGCGCGGCCAGTGCAACATCCCTCCCTGTGACGGATTCTAGGACGTTGCCGAAGTCGTACACCAGCATCCTGCAATCGGTGTTCTGGAACTGAAAGGTGTGGTTGAACCTCTCAGGCTGGAGCCCCATCAGCGTGGTCTCGTTTTGCAGCCAGCCCAGTTTCACCATGTTCTCTAGGACCTCCTTTGGGTGGTTGCTTGAGTTGAACGAGATCCTCGGGTCGACCATCTGGGCGTACTTGAGGTTCATCGCGTTCATCATGGAGAATCTGATCTGCAGGTTCTCGAACTTCTGCCTGGCCACCATGGCGAAGCTGAAGGTGGACTTCCGGCCTTCCTCAACGATCGAGGGGTAGTCGTTCTTCAGGATTTCGACCGGCCGCTCGATCCTCTCCCTTGCAATGGTTAGCATTATGAGGGTCGAGAGGATGACCGAAACGGCCGCCAAACCAAGTATCCTTTTATCGACCTTCAAGATCCGACCTCCATAGGGTCTCCTCCGGGCACGCCAGAGGCGTTCTGGAGGCCAGATTCCCCTAATATTGTTTTTGGCCCGGTTCCCGTATCCCCTGGGACACGGAGGGTGCTAGCCGAGCTGCAAGTCGGGCTGACAGGCATGGCGACAAAAAAGTTTAAATAGAGGGCGGGCTGCAAGAGAAGGTGGACATCCTAGGCTAATGGGTGATTCGATGCGTAAAACGGCAGCGGTAACCATCGGGATCATGGCAGCGCTAATGGTTTGCCCGGTACTCCTTTCCGCACAGGAGGAGGTCAAGCCCGTTATTCTACTGTACCACGGGCCGAAGGTGGGCGATCAGGACCTTCGGATCTATGGGGAGGCGCTTGCCAAAGCAATCAACGAGGATTCCAGGATGAAGGATAAGGCCGAGATCGTCCTCGTGGGCGATCAGGACCTGATGAACACCCTCCTTTATTTCCCGCAGGTGAAGTGCGTCGTGGTGGCCCTCACGACCTGGGAGCTTGTCGCGAACAGGATCGTGCCCTCGCTCCGGTGGTACTTCAACCAGGGTGGTGCCGTCGTCGGGCTGGGGAACGCCGGGAGCGGGGCGGTCACCAAGATCCTCAACGGATCCGTCTTCCCGTTGTTTGGCAATCAGTACCGCATGCCGGACCCGTCGTGGTTCTGCAAGAACACCACGACAGGTGAGCTTAGGCCGGTGCCCACGCCCGCGTGCAAGGCCGGCGAAACCAGGACTTCACTCAGGCGGACCGTCTATGTCAAGACCACCAGCCATGAGATCACGGAAGGGGTGGCGGACCAGTTCATGGTGAATGACAGCAGGTTCATCATCCACATGAACACAACGGCTAGCCCGCCCACTTTCCTGCAGCTCCAACCGAAGAAGGGAACATTCACGGAGGTCTACTCGGACTCCCAGCTTGGTGCCCCCCTGGTCGTGGTCTATGAGGAGAACGGCACATCGGTGACCTTCGCAGGAACGGACCAGATCTCGGTGAAGCCGACGGATGAGACGTACTTCCTCAAAAGCTTCCTTGGTGACCCGAACTTCAAGAAGCTCCTCCAGAACGCCGTGTATTTCGCATGGAGCAAGGAGAAGAAGTACACCGCAGCCATGGGCAGGGCGCAAGAGGAGTTCGCCGAGATGAAACAGGAGGAAGAGGACCTCAAGGCAAAGGTTAAGGAGAGCCAGAAGAGCGAGAAGAGCTCGAAGCTGATGCGCTCGGTCCTCCTGATCGCGGTGGGCGTCGTCCTGATAGTGATAATCTCCTACTTCTGCTTCGTGATCCCGGCGAGGCAGAGGAAGGCAACCGCAGGCCAGGCACCCGCCGAGACGCCCACGCAGAAGCAAGCATAGCCCCCTGTAGCAAGAGGGGAGATCACGGAAGCAAGCCAAGGTTGGTAGAATGAGAGTCGATAGGAGCCTCGTTGGCGTGATAGGGATAGCGATCGTGCTTTCGACCCTCATCACGCTCTTCATCATAGGTGAACGCGCGAAGGAAGACGTGACGATTCTGAGGAATGAGTTCCCGGCCAAGCTATCCGCGATGGAGCAGAAGTACGCCTTCGTACTGAGCATGATCGCCAGAAAGCCTCTCGTCGATGTCACGGTCAAGTACAACACGCTCAGCCGCGTGGTCAAGGCGAACATCGGCTTCATAAACCCCAACAAGACCACCGGCTCCACAGCCTTGGAGACGATCACGAACATCGCTAAGATCAAGGGCCTCTTGGACGAGGCAGCTAGGATCGGTGCAGAGCCCTACACGTGGAGTGGGACGGTACAGTGGAAGACCGTGAACAGGACCTACGACCTGGACATGTACATGTACGACTTCACCGATGTTGTAAGGGCCACGATGCCCAACTACACGGTCCTGGACACGACCACCACCTACGTCGTATGGCTCAACCAGACGAATGGATCCATATTCCTCTACTTCGAAGGGAGACCGGACTTCTTCTACTCTAGAAACACAACCATCGTCGATCTCACCCTGACCCACAACGAGGACTCCAAGTACTACCGGGCCGTGAGCGAGATAGAGGTCGAGGGGAAGTACGAGCAGATCATGCTTGCCCCTCTTTACGGGACGGTGACGTTCGACAAGATCAAGAAGGACGACCGCCTGTTCATCATATTCTCGCTGAAAGGCACGACCGTTCCGGGGCACAGCGGCATGCTCCAGGTGGTCAGGGTCTACCGAGACGCAGAGCTGGAGACGCTCGAAGCCAACTACATGTCACCCTAGATGCCGGGTGGGCGCCCCCCCTCCACGGGCCTACGTCTCCGGTGCGCAGCCTGATGTTAGAGAGGGAAGGGAATGAAGGACAGGAGCCTGCCCGGCGTGCTGCTGATAGCACTGGCGGCATCCTCCGTCGCCTTCCTTGCCCTCAAGTCACCCACCCATCCGAAGCTCTCCATCATCGAGATCTCCGTCCCGGAAACGATGTTCTACTCCGAAACCGAGTACTACTTCGCTGTAGGCGTCGTGGCAAGGAGCAACCTCGCGGAAGTTGCCCTGAGAGTACACTGGCTCCGTTCGATTGAGGCAGACGAGCTCGCCGAAGCAAGAGCCCTGTTCGGCGTCAAGGACTACTCAGCGGATGCGGGCGAAGTTCTGCTCAGCATACCTGCCTGGCGCGACATCCTAGCGCTCGGCGCGGGCCTGGGCGTGGCGTGCGAACCTCAGGACCTTCAGATTACGATCGAGGGGCGGCCCCATCGTCTGATCCTCTGTAGCATGGGCCGCGCCCAGGAGATCTTCCTGCCCCAAAGGATCGGGGAAGGCGAGGGCGAGAGGCCCTTGGCGATCGGCGACTTCGCGGTGTTGATGAATCGGTCAGGGCATCTCGTCGGCCTCTACGAAGGCTATCCAGCGTTTTTCTATGACGTTGAGCGAACGCTGAAGTCCCTGGAGGTGGATGTGAACCAGGAGAAGAGCGATTTCCGGGACCGGGAGCCGGTTTCGTCCCTGCCGCGTCTCAGGGACATTCCGCCCCTGGGCGTACTGCGCCTGCGATATGGAATCAAGCAGGGGGATCAGATCGGCCTCCTGGTCTCCATTGACGGCAGGGGCATCCGATTCTGGAGGCCCCAGATGTGCGCGGTGGAGGTCTTCGCCGACGGCGAAAGGGCCGCCGATACAAAGGCCTTCCTAATCAGGTAATGTCCTGAGCTTGACCACCCTGCCCAACTCGGCGGATCTGTAGATGGCCTCGATCAGCCTGGCGCAACAGAAGGCGGCGTCGATCCCGGTGTGCGGCGGGACCCCCTTGATGATCGCGTCCCTGAAGTCCTCCAGCTCCCTGCGATAGCCAAGGTCGGCAGCCAGGACCTGGCGTTCACCTGACGAATCCTTGAACAGAAGGCGCTGGTTGCCCTCGATGAGAAGCTCTGCCTTCAGGCCGGTGATCCTGGCGTATACCGGAAGCCTGGAGATGCCGCTTCCGGACACCGTCGTGAAGGCCCCGCTCTCGTGCTTCATCAGCACTGCGGCGTTGTACTCGGTGTGCTCATCGCTGGCGTCGCTTTGGGCGTAGACGGAGATGACCGGGCCCAGGATGTACTCCATGACATCGATCATGTGTATGGTGTGCTCGTTGATCAGTCCGCGCCCCAGGGTGCGGGAGAAGACGTACTCGTATCGGCCCAACATGTGGCCGCAGTATCGGCAGTCAGCCATCCCGACCTCGCCGATCTCGCCGCGCTCGACCAACTCCTTCGCCCTCCGGTAGATGTCGCTGTGGCGCAGGACAAGGCCGATTGAGAAGACGATCCTGGAGGCCTTGACGGCATCCCTCACCTTGATCGCCTCGGAGAATCTGGTGGTGAGGGGCTTCTCGCAGAAGACGTGCGTGCCCCTTGAGCAACAGTCCCTGACGACACGGCCGTGCGTGTTGGAGGGCGAAGAGACTATGACTGCCTCCGGTCTGGCCCGGTCCATCATCCGCCGGTGGGAGGCAAATGCGACGGCCCCGCAGTCCTTCGCGGCCTTCCGGGCCTCGGGCTTGGGGTCCGCCACCGCGACAAGGGTCATCCCCTCGATTCCAGACACGTTCCGGGCGTGCCCCTGCCCCATGCCGCCGAAGCCGACTATGCCGACCTTGATCGCCATGGATCTGGCACGGCCTTCGTGCGCCTCTTTAATCTTGTTGGAGGATGCCGGCCAGCTCTGGCCAAGTGGAGTCCGGGCGGACGCCCGCACGGGCCTACCACCCGTACTTCTCAGGTCCCCACTCCTTCGTGGTCTGCTCCTGTTTGGCAAGGACCAGGGTTCTGGCCGGGACGTCCTGGTAGGCTATCGTCCCGGGCCCCAGGATGCTGTAGGGTCCCACCTTGACGCCCGGCATGATGATCGCGTTCACGCCCGTGCGGCAGTACTCACCGATGTAGGTCTCGTTGCTCCCGATCTTGGGTGCCTCCTTTCTTCCCTTCACGTTGTGGGTTGTCCTGCCGTCGTCAAACCTCAACGTGCCGCAGACGGTCGCCGCGCCTATATCGGTCGCCGTCCCGATGACGCCCGAAAGCTCGCAGTAGTGATAGAGGTAGACCTTGTTCATCAAGACGCCCATGAACTCGGCGCAGTGGCCGACCACGCAGTTGCTGCCGACGACCGAGTAGGTGCCGAGTTGGCAGTAGTCGCGGATCTTGCAGGAGTCACCGACAATGATGTGCCGCCCGAGCATCGCGCCGTTGGTTATGCTGGTGTTGGCGCCTATGCTGATGTGGCCCTGTATGACCACCCTCTTGCCGATCTCGGAGTTTGGCCCAACCCGGATCGGGCCCTGTATGTCCGCCTCCTCGGAGATCTTGGCGGTGTCCGATATCTCATCCTTCTTCAGCCTGCGGTTGTAGTACTCGGCCATTCGGCCATTTGCCTCAAGGAGGTGCCACGGCTTGTCGACATCGACGAAGAAGTCCTTGGTCTCCACCGCGGCCACCTTCTCACCTGCGTCGATCATGTCCTGGAAGGTCTGGGAGAGGTCGGCCTCCATCGCCGGCATCGCGCCGACGTCGAGTTTGGTCGAGATGCCAGGATGCCTCCTGACGAAGGAGATGGCTTTCTGGCTCAGAAGGGCGATGCCGCAGAGCCTGTGGGAGTGTTCCCCGCGGGAGTGGGCTGAGACGGATTGCAGCTGGCCGTCGGCAACGCCCGCGCAGAACCACTCACCCGGGTCCTCACCGTCCATCTTGTGGACGAGCACGGCTGCGTCGGAATCCTTTCTCCAACCGTCCTTCAGGGCCTTGTAGCTTTCCACAGTTGCGACCACATCGCCGTACACCACATAGATGGGATCGCCTTCGCACCCCTCGAGTGCGAGCATCAGTCCCTGGGCCGGCCCTCCTAGGTCCGGCTGGTGGACGAACGTGGCCTCAACGCCTTCCCGCAGGGCAACGCTCTTCACCTGCTGCTCCAGATGGCCCGTCACGATCGTGAACGTCTTGATGCCCAGGCCCCTGAGACACCTTATCTGGTGTGCCATCATGGGTACGTTTCCAACCGGCAGGGCGGCCTTGGGCTTCGTTTCGCCGTAGGGCCAGATCCTCGTGCCCCGTCCCGCGGCAAGGATCACGGCAGAGTCGATCATGTCATCCCCAGCAATATTGGCGCTTTGACTGGCCGACCTTATAACTTTCTTACCCGGGGCGCATTCGGTGGGCGTGGAAACGCCAAGAGGCCGAAAAGGTTAATCTTCGGCTCCGATCAAGGTTCTCCGGTGAAGCAATGGGCAAGATGAAGCTGGGACTGATCGTGGGTGTGTCGGACAACCCGGTCCAGAGCTTTGAAAGAGTGTTGGAGGTCGGGATACCAACCTGTCAACTGGCCTGCACGGCCGAGAGGATGGTGGACACGATCGATCCCAAAGCTCTGAGGGAGGCGGCGGACCAGACCGGGATCGAGATCAGTTCCTTCTTCCTCCTCTTCGAGGGACAGGCCTTCAACCTCAAGGATGGCCCGGCGACGATGGGCCTGGTAGCTCCCCAGCACAGGAAGAAGAGGCTGGGGCTGGCAAAGAGGTTCTCTGACTTGGTCAGGGAGATGGGGATCGATAGCATCACCTCCCACATCGGCTTCATTCCGGATGACGAACACGACCCAGTATACACCGGCTTTGTTGAGGTGATGAAACAGCTTGCCAACTACTGCGAGGACAACGGCCAGATCTTCTGTTTCGAAACCGGCCAGGAGCTTCCTTCCACGCTGAAGAGGAGCATCATCGACGTGGGAACGGACAACCTGGGCGTCAACCTTGATCCCGCCAACCTGATACTGTACGGAATGGCCAACCCCCTCGACGCTGTGGAGATTTTTGGAGAGTACGTCAGGGGCATGCACGCAAAGGACGGGGTCTGGCCGAACAGGGATGAGATGCTCGGCCACGAAACCCCGCTCGGAAAGGGCGCGGTGAAGTTCAACCTCCTGATCCCGCGCCTCAAGGCCAAGGGCTTCAAGGGCCCCGTCACCATCGAGAGGGAGATCCACGGCCCCCAGCAGAAGGTCGACATCCTGAAGGCAAAGGAGCTGCTGGATCCATTGCTTTAGCGCTTGCTAGGATGGATGAGGTCGGTTGCAGGGCCCTTGGCGTACCAGGCCAAACGAGAGCCGCGATGATGCCAGAGGCTAGGATTTGAGCTTGACGGCCTCCCCGGTTTCCGCCGATCTGGCCATGGCCGTCGCGACCTCAACTGCCTTCATTCCGTCGACCGCCGTCACCGATGGGGTCTTGCCGTCGAGGATGGAGTTTACGAAGTGCCTGTCCAGCTGTTGATGGCCCCAGACCCGGGTGCCCGTGGCGAAGAACTTCCATATCCTCCTGTCGTAGTCCTCTTGATGCAACTCGACGACGTTGTTGTCGAGCGCATACATCCCCTTGTTGTCGTCGAAAAGGATCCTGAGTTCGGCGCCCTCCATAGACCGCGGGCTGTTCTCGCTCCGCTCGAAGACGCCGGTGACGCCGTTCTCGTGGGTGACGTGGAACTGGCAGTTCTCGGGGGTGATGCCGCCGTACTTCGGTTGCGGGATTCGGGCAATCGAGGCGTAGACTCGAACGATCTCGCTTTGCACCAGCCACCTCATCAGGTCGATGGCCCACACGGACAGGGTATAGCTGGTCCCGCCGCTCTTTGACTTGTCCCAGGCCCAGCTTCCCGCCGGCCACTGCTCCGCCAGAATGGAGGGCGCTATGTACTCCCGGCAGTAGTACATGGTTGGCTTGCCCGTCTCCCCGGCGTCCATCAGCTCCCTGGCTTTCACGAAGTTGGGCGTCCACCTGAACGTTGCCCCGGGGACCACGACCTTGCCCACCTTCTTCGAGAGCGCCACGATCTCCGCGCAGTCCTCCAGCTTGTTCGAGAGAGGCATCTCGCAGAACACGTGCTTCCCCGCTTTCAGGGCATCCAACGTGACCTTCGCGTGCAGGAAGTTCGGCAGGCAGACCCAGACGGCCTCAACCTCCGGATCGTCCAGCAGCTTCCTGTAGTCAAGGAGGCCTTTGATCGGGGGTTCGGCGGCCCTCTTGACCAGCTTCTCGTCTATGTCCGCGACGGCGACGACCTTCGCCGCCTTTATCCCCCTCAGGCTTGGAACGTGCACCCGGCTTCCTATGAAGCCCAGGCCGATGATGCCGCAGCCGACTTGCTTCTTCAATGACATCACTTCCGTGAATCGTTCGCGCCTCGCGTCTGCTGGTCCCGGCAATCCGCCCACTTAAAGCTTACATCGGCGATCAGAAGAAGGGCAGGGCGCCCGTGAGGTCCAGCCAGGCGATGATAAGGACCATGATGCCAATGGACAGGAGGGCCACGATGATCATGGTGTTCCTGTTCGTCCTGTCCGTCCTGGCCCTGATGAGCTCTACCTCCTTCAGGATGTACGCAAGGTAGGCCGCGTTGGGGTATTGGCTCCAGTCCGGCTCACCGCCTGGCTGGGTTTGCTGAGGTGCTCGTGCCCCCTGACCTTGGTCATATGCTTTTGGCCTGCCGGTCTCCAAAGGCGATTCCCGATGCCTCGTTTCATCGGTCCTTGAAAAGTTGATCCCTTGGGCGCCGGTCTCAAGGTCATGCGACAAAGATATTTGAGTCCGTTCACACTTCGGCGCTCGTTTTGAAGGCGCTCATCCAGCTGAGGAAATCACGACGGCGGTTACTGATTGGAGCAGTGGCCTTGATTCTCGGGGCGATCACGCTCATCTGGGCGTATCCCGCTTTCGGGGAAGCATGGGCGACGATGAGACATACCAACAGCACGAAGGACATACCCACTTGGGTTCCTCCTGAACTGCGGGCAGTGCTCGAGCACGAGATCGAGATGGTGCATTCGGA
>Ga0315307_1000152_pt1 | contig 27581 bp, 22 predicted proteins | sample TDP2_MG_FD_203079 | JGI IMG/M metagenome (GOLD analysis project Ga0315307, IMG submission 203079) | Freshwater sediment microbial communities from Lake Towuti, South Sulawesi, Indonesia - TDP2 | ecosystem: Environmental > Aquatic > Freshwater > Lake > Sediment | place: Indonesia: South Sulawesi...
TACAGGAGGCATCAAAGACAGTCGAGGCTTTCCGTTCGTCTCGTCCGGATGTCAACGTAGAGGTGCAGGTCGAGGATTCCTGCGAAGGATATGAAGCCGACCCGAACTCAGTCCTCGTACGAGGGCTATCTTGGGCTGTCAGAGAGATCAGAGGAAATAGTGCGGCTCTTCTACGGAAGACAGGGACTGGAGACATGAATATTCTAGGTGCTGCTCTTCGCATCCCTGCGGTTACTTATGGAGCGGGAGACTCGAAGCTAGATCATACCGACGAGGAATATGTGGATCTCAACGAATACTTGGACACCATCAAGGTTCTGCAAAAAGGTCTAGCGAACGTGTTAGACCTTCACAACCGCTCCAAGAAGACATAGCTCTTCGCTGACGATCTCTACTCGTTGCCGACTTCCGCACTCGACAATCCTACTCGAAGAGGTAGCTGGGCACCATGTCCCTGAGCCTTGCGGTCTCGTCGAGGCCGAACATGAGGTTCATGCACTGAACAGCGTTGCCCACATCGCCCTTGATGAGATTGTCTAGGGCGGAGAGGATCCCTATCGTGGCTCGGTCCTCATCTAGGAAGAAGCCTACGTCGCAGAAGTTGGAGCCTCGCACGTATTTCACGTCGGGCAGACTGCCTGGCCCGCCGGTCTTTCTGGCACGTATCCGAATGAAAGGTTCCGTCCCGTAAGCTGTTCTATAGGCTTTCCAGAGATCCTTCTCGTCAACCATCTTCTCCAGCGAAACGTGGCCGATGCACTCGACGCCTCGGACCATAGGGATAGCGAACATCGATGTCCCGACGCGGCTGGGTTCTAGCCCCAATTCCTGCCTCACCTCGGCCAGATGCCTATGCTCCTTGACAGCGTAAGGGCGGGCCACCCCAGACCTCTCGGGATGATGCGACCCTCTTGTCAGTTCAGCTCCTGCCTCAGAGGACCCCACCATAACATCAAATGAGATCCTCAAGTCGCGGAAGATATCTAGCTTGGTCAATGGGTAAGCTGCGAGAATCATGGCGGTGGCGTTGCAGCCCGGGCAGGCCACATATTTGGCGCCTCGGATCTCGTCGCGGTGCAGCTCAGGAAGCCCGTAGACGTATTCCTTCAGAAGCTCTGGAAGCGCATGATCCATGCCATAGAATTCCTTGTAGCAGGCCGGGTCCTTAAGCCGAAAGTCTGCGCTTGTGTCGATGAGCCTAGTGTTGTAGCCAACGAACTCTCTTGAAATGTTGATGCTAGCGCCGGAGGGAACGCAGATGAAGGTTACGTCGCTGTCTCGGGCCTGCTTGAGCACAGCCTCGTTCACTTGAGAGAAAGCGGAGCGCTCTGGATCGTAGAGCGTGAATTTCAACTCTGTGAGGTCTAAGAGGTTCGGATGCTCCAAGTGCACATCTCTTCCCGCCAGGTCCGGTTGTCGCGTTGTGGCAAACTGTAGTTCGACGTTTGGATGTCGGACTAGGACCTCAAGCATGGCTGCCCCTGTGTAACCCGTGGCTCCGATGATACCTGCCCTAATCTGGTCGGCCATTGGTCATCAGTCTCTATCCAAGGAAGGGGAAGTGACCTTAAAGCCTTCCACGAGTAGCCGGGAAAACAAATCGCTTGACTGGATCAGGCCAGAGATCCGAATGCCTGGAGAAGGCGTCGAAATCATTGAACGCGGTGACCGTGGGCGTATCTGTAGGTCGCAGCTAGAGAGGTGACTGCTCGCTCAATCGACGGGTAAACGGGGATCCTGTTCTCTTCCAGAAGATCCGTCGCCTCCGCCACGAGTTCCTTCATGCCGGTGATGTGAACTGCTATGGGCTTGTTGGCTGTGGCGAGCTTCTCCCTGATCTCAGCGATCGTGCGCGTCAGGTCGAACTGGAATTGTGGAAGCGCAACTATGAAGAGCGCCACCATGTCCACATGCCCGTCCTTGGAGATGGTGTCCAAGGCAAACCTCAGCGAGGCGTCTGGGCCGAGGGTCTCGAATAGAGGCTCAGCGTCAACTGGGTTTCCGGCTCGGGCCCACGGAGGCATCTTGGCTTGGAGGAGATCAACGATCTCGGGCGAGAGCTCAGATAGCTCAAGGCCCTCCTGTGCGGCTCGGTCTGAAGCCATGACTCCTCCAGCGCCCGTGAAGGTTACGACTGTCAACCTGCGCCCTCTCGGAGGCGGCTGGTATGCGAATATCTTCGCGAGGTCCATCATCTCCTCGAAGCTCCTGGCCCTCAGGATACGAGCGCTCCGGCAGGCTGCTTCGAAGACATCGTCCCTCACCGCGATTGAGGCCGTGTGCGATGCTGCGGCTCTGGCTCCTTCAGGCGTACATGCGCCTTTGAGCAGGATGACCGGTTTGCGCTTCGAGACTTCGCGGGCAACCTTCACGAAGCCACGCCCGTCCTTCACGCCCTCCATGTAGATCGCAACGACTCGGGTCTCAGGGTCGCTTGCTAGGTATTGGAGGACATCTTGGTCATTGACGTCTGCCTTGTTTCCCAGACCGGCCACCTTGCTCACCCCGAACCTTTCAGCGGTAAGCATGTGCCACAGGGACGCGGCTGCGAAGAGCCCGGTTTGGGCTATAAAGGCCACAGGTCCTCGCTTCAGCTTTGGAAGCGAGATGAAGCTGGTCGTGAAATTGTTCGCCGTGTTCACGATCCCTGTCGTGTTCGGCCCGACGATCCGCATCCCAGCCTTCTTGGCAATCTGGATTACAAGTCGCTCCCTCCCAATGCCTTCGCCTCCGACCTCTCCAAAACCAGAAGAGGTGATCACCACGACCTTCACCCTCTTCTCCGCACAGTCCTCAACGGCTTCGGGAACCTTGGGCGCAGGAATCGTGATGACAGCTAGGTCGATAGGCACAGGTGTTTCGCGCACCGATCGATATGCCTTCAAGCCAAGGACGTGATTGGCGTTCGGGTTGACAGGATAGACCTCGCCTTGGAAACCCAGTTCCATAAGGTTTCTGAGCTGAACATGCCCGAACTTCGCCGGGTTCCTTGACGCACCTATCACGGCTACGCTTCTCGGCTCAAAGAGGAAACGCATATCTGAACTACCTTGTTCAGCCAACGGGAATGTCTCCAGTCAGCTATCCGGGGAGGCACGTAGATAACTGGGTTTCGCAGATGGGCTGAGCATCCAACATGGATCTAAGAGCTCCGGTGAGTCACGTTGCCCATCTTGGAACGAGGAGGGTGAATGGAGATATACGACTGTCAAGCATTTCCGATTGAAGGAAACTGGGAGAGCGGGATCATGTGGCCCGGAGCATTTCCTCGTCTGATCTCTCTACTGACACGGGAAAGTTCGTCGTAGTAGGAGCCATGAACGAGGATGGTGGGAGCCGAGTCGTCATGAGAAGACTCATCGAACTGTATGCTGCGGCATAGATCCATCAAGAGTCGGAAACCTCTGTTGGGCCGAAGTTCGTTCTGCAACACCTCAATGCAGTATGTCATAGCTCTTCCATCGAAAAGCGCAGAGTTCTTTGAGGCCGATCAGGGAAGGGTATTCCTTAGTGGAAGTTGACAGTCTTTTTGACATCTTCTCTAGGTTCTGGTTCGCATCACTTTGAGGAGGTCTGCTCTTGTAACAATGCCTGATGGGCGGCCTCTCTTCGTCAGGATCACTGCTGGGCTGTATTGTAGTAGCATTGGTATCGCGGATAGAGGCGAATCTTCGTCAAGTTGTGGGAATGGCTCATCCATGATGTCTTCGACACGTTCGCTGGAGAGCTCGGAGAGGCTCTTCCCTTTCACTACTTGGGTGAGTATCGACTTCTCCGAGATGCTCCCCACGACAAATCCGTCGTCGAGGACTGGAAGCTGCGAGAAGCCTGTCTGCCTCATAACTGTAGTCGCCTTGGCAACAAGGTCTTGCCTACGAACCCCGACGACTCTTCTGCTGGCTATCTCCCTAGCTCTAGCCTCAGCCTTTCTCTCCAGCTCTTCGAGCGCGTCGAATATCTTCTTGGTCCTTTCATATGAGGGATCGATCCTTGACCCCTCGATCTTGGCTATCATCGATTGGCTTACGCCCGCCAAGAGAGCCAGATCCTTCTGGGTGAGGTTGAGGCTCCTCCTCCGCCTAGCTATCTCCTCTAACCGAGGAAGCATAGCTTCAGACAAGGGCACGTCAGCTATATCGGTTTGGGAGAGGCTGTGGCATTGGTCGAGATGGCGATTAGGGGGGAGCTATGTCACTCTTGCTGATGATTCAGAAGTGGTGCATTTGACTGCGAGGACCGAGTATCACACTTGCTATACGGGCAGAGACTACCCAAGCAGCCAGTAGGAAGATCCTGCGTGGTCAGATAGACGTTTCGCCCAAGCCCCATTATCGGAAAAGGCAAAGCCAGAATGTCACACTAGGACAGACAATTCCTTATCCCTCGCCGCTCCGCGGCCTACTTCATGTCACGATCATTCGAAACACTTGAACCGATCAGGGATAGGTTCGACAGAATCCTAGTACACGCTATCGATGAGGGGCTTCTCGTCTTCGGTGAAGACACCAGATATGTGATCTACTACCATATCGCGAGCAAGCATCAGATCGAACGCGAGCGAATCCCCGAAAGGCTTGAAGCTTTCCACGAGGCTCTCGAGGACATATTCGGCGAGGGCAGCAAGGTTGTTGAGAAGCAGATCGCCAAGAGCGTGTACGCCATGCTCGACCTAAAGTTCAGAGAATGCGACGAATGGACTCTTGTCGACTACGCCACCGACGCCAGGGAAACCGCGGAATACGCGTCAGCAAAAAGAGTGCAAGAGTAGAAAGCAAGCACTAGCCGATCGCCAAAACTCAGAGCTTCCTCAACAAGTCGCATAATCCTAGCGCAGACTCCTATCTTTGCCTCGCGAGGAAGACGGAGAAGCCCCCCCAGGCCATCGCCCAAGGCGAAGATCCTTCCAAGACGAGGCACCATCCAAGAACTACCCACCCCCACCAAACAGGGCCGGAACTTCACGATCAGAAGCTCGATTCCTTTGGGAATATTCTGCGGACGAAGGCATTAATAGTGAAGATGCGTCCTCTCTCGACGCGAGGCCACGCCAATGCGGAAGATCACGGTAAGTGAATTGAAGCAGGTGCCCTTGGTGAAGCAGGGCGTCGAGATCGTCGAAAGGAAGGGACTTGGGCACCCGGACTTCATCTGCGACTCCATCATGAATGAGATCTCAATCGCTTTGAGCAAGGAGTATAAGCGACGATTCGGAGAGATCGTTCACCACAACATCGACAAGGGGCTCTTGGTTGCCGGCGAGACTGAAGGGCGTTTTGGAGGAGGCACAATCAAACGGCCAATGCTGATGGTCTTCGGAGACCGCGCGACCTTTCAGATCGATGAGGACAAGGTCGATGTCGACAGGATCGCTGTTGAGACGGCGAAGAACTGGTTCAGAACGAAGCTCAGATTTGTTGATCCTGAGAAGCATGTGAAATACCAGGTCGAGATCAAGCCCGGCTCAGCCGAGCTTACGGACATCTTCAAACGGAAAGAATCAGAAGGACAGTTCCTCGGCGCGAATGACACGTCTGCGGCCGTTGGATATGCCCCCCTGACTTCCACCGAAAGGTTGGTGCTTGAAGCTGAAAGGCATTTGAACTCGCCAGACTTCAAGAAGAGTTTCCCTGAAAGCGGAGAGGACATCAAGGTCATGGCCCTGAGACACAACGACCGACTGGAACTCACGGTCTCAATGGCCTTTGTCGACAGGTTCGTAGCGAGCGAGAACGACTACTTCACGAAGAAGCAGTCGATACTTGATGCGTTGAGGAGCTTCGTAGAGTCGAAGACGACATTCAATAAGGTCGACATAGGCTTCAACACGTTGGATACGAGAGGTAGAGGGCTTTCAGGAATCTACACAACAGTCACCGGCACATCGGCTGACGACGCGGACAGCGGCCAGGTGGGAAGAGGAAACCGCGTCAACGGAATAATCCCTCTGAATAGGCCCTCCAGTTCAGAGGCAGCAGCAGGCAAGAACCCCGTCAGCCATGTTGGGAAGATCTACAACCTGCTCAGCTTCAAGATTGCTGAGAGAATACAGAGAGAAGTCTCCGGCATCGAAGAGGTCTATGTCTGGCTTCTGAGCAAGATAGGGATACCGATCGATCAGCCAGCGATAGCGTCAGCGCAACTCGTCCTGTCGAAGACGACTAGATTGGAGGATGTGTCGGCCAAGGCAAGAGACATCTTGGATGACGAGTTGGGCAAACTGGATCGTTTCTGCGACGACTTGGCAGAGGGAAGGATCCCTGTCTGCTAGCTCTCCACCTTCTTCTCTCTATCCTTGTCGGGAGACAATTCTTTGAAGAGTCTTTCAAGCTGCCGCTTCATCAACCTGACATCTTGGCTTAGGTTAAAGTAGTCAGCGAAGGTCTGCGTTGTCCTTAAGACTTTGGTTCGCCCAAGCTTCGAATCTGAAACCAACTGAAGATCCTCAAGCTGCCTCACATGGTCGTAGGCTAGTTTGCCTCGAACTTTCACGACGTAGGATTGGGTCACTGGCTGCCTTAAGGCAATGAAGGACAAAGTTTTCAATGGACCAGGAGTCAACAGCTTTCTCGTCGCGAGTTTCTTGACTGCGGTGACGTATTCTGGCTTCAGCTGCATAACGAACCTTCCGTCCTGAAGCTCAAGAACCTCAAGCGAAGTGTAAGATTGTTTATACCGTTCCGCCACCGACCTAGCGATCTCCCTAACCCTGTCTTCTGATCTCATCTTAATGACGGAGGCAAGAGTCTGAATGTCAAGCGGTTTCCCTGCAACGTAGAGCGCACCCTCAATGAGCTGCAACTTGTTCTTCTGCGCTGAAGCGTCTACTGGTTCATTCTGCGCCAACTTGAGAAACCATCCCTGTCAGCCTCATCGTAATGTCGCCGAACGCTTGATCTTGAAAGAGAACAAGCCTATTCTGACAAGCAAGGAACAAGACCATGATAAACCGCCTAACAACCTCCACTATCGGCAGCCCCCTCGTCAACTTCACAAAGGATATCAAAGAACTCCTCCTAGACAGCTTCCTGAGATGAAGATAGAAGTCCTCTAACCGCTGATCAATATCGATAAGAAATTCGTCCAATCCCTCAGCGAGTTGTGTCGGCAGAAGGATTGGGTTCTTCTGTTTGGCCAACACAGCCTTCTCGCTTTGAAGAACCTGCTCAAGCGCCCTGAGGAGTTGCTCGGCAGAGGCTGACACAAACTCATATCGTATCGGAAGGGGGAGAGGAGGAGGAACATCTTCGCTGATCCTTTCCAATTGAGGCTTCGGAGGCTCCTCCAATTTGAGTACAAACTCCGACTTCATGCGATGAATAACCGCCGAGGAGAGGAGAGCGGTCCCTGACGCCGTAAAGTCAATGTACCCGCTCTTCTTCATCTCTGCAAGGAAGGAATTCAACAGGAACGCGACATTGACATCCCAAGGCTTTAGCCTATGGAGGCGAATCAAGTCGAAGAGAATCACATGTGGCGGCTGCAACCAGAAGGGCTTCTCGTCCGGGTTCTGTGTCAATCAGATGCCACCGCCGTCGGAAGCGAAACCACTTGGGATATGCCGTCTTGCACAAAGACGCCGTAAACCTTGTTCGCTCGACTTATCGTCGTGTCTCTTAAAGAGACCACGACGAACTGTGACCCCTTTGACCTTGACTTGAGAAGCTCAGCCAGCCTCTTCGAGTTCAAGACATCCAAGTGAGCATCGATCTCGTCGAAGATATAGAAAGGCAACTGATGGATAGTCTGAAGCGCAAGCAAGAAGCAGACAGTTGCCACAGATTTCTCTCCGCCGCTGGCAGCACTGACTGTAAGCTCTGCCTTGCCCGGAAATTGAAGAAGCATCTCCAATCCTCCTTCAAATGGACTCTCAGCGTTCTCCAGCTCCAGCCTACCCTGGCCTCCGCTGCTTATCTCAGAGAATGTTTCCTGGAAATTCCCATTGACCTGATTCAAGGCGTTCATGAAGGCGTCATGCTTCTTTCTGTCAAGTTCGTTCATAAACGAGATTATCGAGAGCTTCTCTTTCTCAAGTTCGCCTATTCTTACCGAGAGTTGCTTGTAGTTGCCTACCACCTCCTCGTACTGCTGAGGGGCAAGCTGATTCACCGCACCTATGCGCTCCAACTCTCTACGTAAAGTCTCTAAGGTTCCCTCGGCTCTTCTCATCTCTTCCAGATTCAGCTGTACGGATTCCCCATATCCCAAGTCCCTTAGTCTGGCAAGGCAGGTTGAGATTTGTGTCTCCCTCTCTCTTATCTGCGCAGAAAGCTGATTGCTGGCCTGAGCAATGGACTCGTATTCTGCATATGTCTTGTTAATGTCCCCCTGAATCATTTTGAGTTCGGTTTCGATTGCTTCGCGATGCGCTCCGATCGAGGAGACCACACCTGCAAGTTTCTCTCTTCTCGTAGCTAGGCTCTTCAGTTCAGTGTTAGTTGAGTCCAAGCCCTGCTCAGCTGTTTCCAAGTCCTTCTTTCTACTCTCGATTTCCTGACATAGTGTCTCTGACTGGATACGGGTTTGGTCCAAGCTGGAGGATAATGTCTCATTCGACTCTTCCAGAGCTGAAAGTCTTCCTTCGATGTGAACCTGCTCCTGCTTCAGCTCATTCAATGGCCTTGTCAAGGCTAGAAGCTCGTTTTCAATCTGAATGAGTGGGCCTGATTTGGCAGAAAGCTTCAAAGAATCTCTTTCCTTCTGCAACCGCATAAGTTCCGGCTTGATCTCGTCCTGAAGGCTTCTGAGTCGGGACAAGTCTTCGAGTTCTTTTTCCACCTCATCCGCAGTTACTTTGGCTCGCGTTCTCGTTGCCTCAAGCGATTTCTTGGCAAGCTGAAAGTTCTCTCGAATCTCTGCTATCTGTCTGCCAGCCCTCTCAACGGCGTTTGCTCCCTCAACCTCAGCTTGCTTCAGAGCTGAAACTTCCTCGGTCAATCTCTGTATCTCTGTTTCTCCTCGTTCGATCATCGTCTCCAAGGAGCGGAGAGTCTGATCAAGATTCTCTATTGCTGAAGGGCTTGGTACAATAGATGCCAAGTCGAAGGGTTCTCGGAAGCATCCAGCCTCTATTCCTCCTCCTGGCTCGTAGAGATCCCCGGCCAGGACCACCGCTCTTAGTCCTTCAATAGAAGCCAAGAAGGCCGCTTTCTGATCTTCTGCAAGAATCGTGTCGCCAAAAACAAAGTTGAGAGCAGGCCTGACTTCGTCGGGGCATTCCACAAAATCCACCAGTCGCCCGACTACGCCGGGGATGTTTGAGCAATTCTCAATAGGTTGGCTGGGCGAGACGGCGTTGGCGGGTATGATCTTGAGCCTGCCTAGCTTCGCCCGTTTCAGTGTTTCGGCACATACCATGGCGGTTTCAACGTCTCTGACCACAAGGGCGGTCATCCATCCGGCTGATGCTGCCTCCACCGCTCTCAGGCATCTCTCGTTGATCTTGACTAGGTTCTGGAGCCTGCCGTAAACTCCGACTATTGCTCCTGCGGCAGCCATCTCTTCAATTCTTCTGAGGGCGCCCTCCTCAGGCGCCAATGTCTCAAAAAGTCTCATCTGAGTTTCAAGTTCAGACACAGATAGCCGAGCCTTCTTCGCGATCTCCGCTGCCTCTTTGATCTCTTGCTCTTTCATCTTTAGAAGAGACTCACTCTGCTCGAATTTGTCGCCGCTGGCCTTGACTCGCCCATCTTCTTCCTCGCGTAGTCTAGTAATCTCGTCTAGCCGAATGTTCATTTCCTCGGTGAGTTTCAGGTAGTCTGAACATCGTGCCTCCAGAGCCTGTTGCTGATTCTCCAGTAGGTCGATCTTTGCTGTCTTAGTTGCGATCTGTGTCTCTATGCTTCCTAATGACTTGGAAAGGCTCTCCATCTCTTGTTCAATTCCCTCGATCTTCGCAGTGTTCTCTCCAAGCCTTTCTCTAGTAAGGCGAACCTTTGCAGACAATGCATCATTCTGCTGCTGCTGCTCGCTTACCGTTGATAGGATTTCCTGATGCCTTCGCTGGAGACTCCTTTGCTCCTCCTTCATTTGGTCTAAAGAGGATAGAAGTTGGTCTACGTGGTGTTGAAGTGCCTCTCTCTGCTTCTCAAGGGTTCTTAGACTGGTATGCTCGGACTCGATCTGAGCAGTCAGGCGGGCTACGGTCGCGTTGACGTCTCCGATTCTTCTCTCCACTTCGAATAGCTCACTGCTTCCTTTGTCAACGACCTCCAGCTCGAACTGCTTTCTCTTTGATTCAGCAAGATCCCTTCGCTTCCCTAGCTCTTCTCTCCTTTGCCTAATCTCGTCAATTCTCCCCTCCACCGCTTTCGCTTTACTTTGCAACTGCTCAAGGGTTTCCCGGCTCTCTCTCAGTTCTCTTGACACAAGTGAGGCCTGTAGCCTGTTGACCTCCCTGTTCAAAAAGGCGTATCTGAGGAAGTCATTCCTTTCCCTTTCGAGTGATTCTACCCGATTTCGGACCTCTTCGATTCTTGCAGAAGCGACTCTAAGATTTGTGTCAGCTATGTTGAGTTGCTTTTGGGCTTCCTGCTTCTTCAGATCATAGATGCCGATTCCGATCATGTCTTCGATTATCTTTCGACGCTCTTCAGCAGATACCTCGGCGAGTCTGGTCACTGCGTGTTGAGGAATTAGATTGTATCCGGTGACTTGAATGTCAGCTGAAGACAGTATGTCCGTGAGTTGCTTCCGGGGTACTCGCCTCCCGTTGAGTCGATAGATTCCTTCGCCTCCCTTTCGAAACTCCCTTGAAATGGTGACTGCGTCGGCCTCGACGGGTATTCGCCTGTCCGAGTTGTCGAATTGGATTGAAACCCAAGCAGACCGAGATTGAATTTGAGGAGAAATCTTGTGGATGATGTCGGCAAACGAGGTACATCTGAGTTCCTTCGGGCTGAGCTCGCCTAGAGCAAACCTGACAGAGTCCATGACGTTAGACTTGCCGGATCCGTTGGGCCCTGTTATGACGGTGAAGCCTTGGTCAAGTGAGATAGAGACTTTCTTCTCGAAGGTCTTGAAACCTCTCAGCTCGATCTTCTTGATGTAGACCAGAATCGGCCGTACTCCTGCTCTTTCACTGATGGTTCCTCTGTTGGGCCGGGCGTCGAGTCTTAAACCGTTTTTAAAGGTTCTTTGACATAGTCGCTGCTAGGGCACCTAGGTCTGCACGTAACAGGGGCGCCTTGGACACGTCCACCGGGCTTTACGTAAGGACCAGAACGGGTTCTCAGCTTCGCTTCTTCTTTGTCACGGCCTTGGTGAGAACAAGCAGGACCACGACCATAATCGGCAGTAGATAAGCTTCGAACTCAGGTATCGGAATCTCGGATCTCTCCAGATAGAAGTTCATCTGAGCCACACCACCCTCAGAGATCGCTATGACCTTGGTCTGTATCTTGAAGCCCGGGTGCTCAACTGTTACGTTTAGGAGGCCTGACGGCAGAAACATGATGTAGCTGCCGTTGAGCCCTGTTGAAACGGATTCCACTAGGACACCGTCGCTGTATGCCGAAACCCTTGCCCAAACCAACGGCACAGCATCATCATACATGTTGTATCCCCACACCGCGCCCCTCAACGTGCCCCAGCCCGGCCTTACTCCCGTAGCCTCAGGCGACAAGTCCGTGAAATATGCAAGAGCCAGCGCCACCAAGACCATGCATGCGGGCCTTATCCATCTGTTCATTCGCTAACTACCCTCGCATTAGAGGCATTTGGAGATAGTCCCATTAAGGTTTTCGAATTGTGCGCCCCTTTCGCCATGCCACGTGTGAAGATCTGCTTGGCGATCCAGCACAGGGCTAAGGTCATCGCAGTGCTTGAAAGAAGTGCCGATGCAACAAGGAGAAGGAACGTCGCGGCCGAGGTTGTCATGGGAGCACGAGTTATCTCGCCGAAGACTATCACTTCAGCTCCAATGACGAGAGCTATCCCGATGTACTTGGGCAAGTTCTGCCCTGTGACATGTCTCCTCTTTCTAGAGATATGAACCCCCAGAAGCGATAGAGGTGTCAGATAGACAGCGCCAGCTAGCGCAGACGCAACGAAACCTGCAACGAAAAAGGCAAACTCAGAACTTGGGCCGATCGCATTGAAAACTGAAGCTGTCAGGACTAGGATCTGCAACATGGGATAGAGGAGCACCTTCAAGACCGTTTTGAGGATGGGATTTTCGCCTATGGACTCCGACAGGTTTGGAGCTAAGGACTGGCATAGCTGTTCGAAGGCTCTAGACCAATGTCTTCCGGCAAATGTTCTGGGGATTTGACGTTCTCTGACATATTCTAGAAAAGCAAGTTCCGGAGGTCTATCTGGGCCATACGTGGCAATCAACACGTTTAGAAGTCCCTTTGGCTTCCTCAGGTACACTAGCTCAAGGCTTCTGGGCGTGGTGATTGTCTGAGGTAAGTCGATAGGCTGTCCTTCCGGGTTCCTCCATCCTTCGGAAACATACTCGTCGATGTCTGTCTGAATCTTGGTCGGCGCCTCGGGATTTACAGAGGAGCCTGCGTCCACCCATTCCACGAAGGCGAAGGGCATCGTACCATTTTGCCATTTTGTGTTGACTTTGAGGGAGATACTGGTTCCGTTCGGAAGGCCGATGACTCTTAAGGTGACTAAGTATTGTGTTCTCCAAGTCGCGCTCACAGTCTTGGGACCATTCATCACCACAAATCCTTCACTGGAGTCCCCATCATGATCCCCTGCCCATTTCGTGAAAACATAGCGGACTTCAGTTGTCGTGCTCACCATCGGCTCAACGGAGAACCTCGCGGTCGATCCTGCTGAGATCCAACCTTGGCCTGACGGCTTTCCGTGTTCACTCAGCACTTGAAGCTCGTACTCAGTCCTCCATGTCACGACAATGGTCCTTGGATACGTCATTGGAATGAGGATCTCTGTTGACTCGGAGGTCAGGTCACCGGACCAGTTGACGAATACGTTTCTTGTGCGGTTTCCCTGGTCGACTGGAGAGGATACTTTTAGTCTGACCGCAGTCCCTTCCCTGTGCCATCCCTGCTCCGGAAAGTGGCCGACTCGTGACACTACAATGAGGAAGTGTTCAACACCCCAGTTTGCCGTCAGATTGTGCGGACGGTTCATAGAGATATGAAGAGGGGAGGAGTTTGAGGTTATGCTCCCGTTCCAGTGAGAGAATACGAGGCGAGTCTGCCCACTGTTCACAGCGATGGGAGAGGTCGCTTTTGCGGTAGCTGTACTGTTCTCATCATACCAACCATCCCCCGAAGTTGCGCCTTTGCCCGAATCTATTGTGAGATGATACTGGGCCTTGTATTGTGCTGAGAGAGTTACATCTCCTGTAGCTGAGTAGACTCTAGGATTGGAAGTGTCACCATCACTCCATCTGACAAAAATCTGCCGGCTTCCAGCAGACAGAAGATGCTCGTACGGAGCCTCGATCGTCTGCTGCCCCATCAGAATTGGCACTTCTATCACCATTGTCCCGTTTGCTTTGTACGTTGTGCCATTGACGCGAACTGACCCACCTGCCCATGGAAGCCTCACTGAGAGAATCGATCCGACTACGAATTCGTAGGTGAACTCGTTGTTTAGACGATTGATGTCGCTCAGTCGATTCTCTGAGTCGACGATACACTTTACCATGTGCTTGCCATATGTTGCGTTCCAAGTCAAGTGTACGAGATGAGACTGTCCTGCCTCAAGAGTATACGTGCTAGTGTAGATGAGATTCAGATCCATGTAGACGTGGATAGTGAAGCCGGAAGCTGTTGTTGTGCCTTGATTCGTTATGCGAAACATCAATGTGAGTGTACGGCCGGAACGGGCCGGGTAAGGCGTGATTTCCGGCCTTGTGACTGATAGATCAGGGGCAGGCCCTACACGGTTCACTAGCAGACGATAACTCTGTCCGGTTGCCTCCGAGATTGAGACAAATACCTTGTTGGAGGCGTCGCTGAAGGTTCGGCCTGATTTGAATGTACAGTCATCAAGCGTAGCTGTCAACGGATTGGCGTCAACTATCTGGACGCACCCAGGGCCGCTTATGCTACTGTCTATATAGGTGACGAGCAGACCCGTATCCGGCAAGCCTAAGTCGTATCCTATTCTCTGTCTCAACTCGACAAGATAGTATATCTTATCGGTGAGGGGAATCTTGACAGCTAGCGTTGTGCCATTCAACTCAATCGGGCTGAGCGCAACATTGCTGATGACCCCACTCGGCACAACAGCTACTTGACTTTCCGAGATCCATCCAAGCCTAATCTTTGACCATGCCAGCATATGTGCCGGACTACTGCTGGGCGGGTTGCCGTTCCAGAGGCCCTTCCCCATCAGCTCCCATCTGCCAACGTAGTCAGATCTTCGATACGGGTCGTAAAGGTCAGGTAGACCTAGCAAATGGGCGAACTCGTGAGCAAATACTCCGACAGTGTCTGCTCCCTGGCTTTCTGTTTCCGGAACAATCATGGCTCTCGAGAAGGAGACTCCGTCACGAGTCCTAAACCAGACACCCATAAGATAGGCGCAGGACCATAGGTCGTTTAGATTGCCAGACGTTTCCTGTCCCGGGCCTGCATGGAGGACAGTGAGGTAGGAGTACTGGCTGAAGTCTACCTCTGAGTCCGCAGCGTCGATTGCCTCCTGAATGAGCATCCAGCTGTCAGGGGATCCGTCGCCGTTTGGGTCGTCGATGTTCAATCCGTCGCGTCCGTAGGCCCCCACTGTCTTGTTCATCTGATACCACCGAGAAACATGTCCAGACAGAGAGATCCTATTGTATGAAGCCTCTCGAAAGTATTGGCTCACTTTGTTGAAAGCTACGTCTTCGATTTCACTCTTGGTCTTTGTGTGGTTTTGATTGGTGAACTCGACGCAGAGGACGATTACCGATTGGGGACCGGACTGTGCGAATCCATATCCGAAGGAGATCGTCAGAGGAACTGGTAGAGGAATCGTCTCATTGAATGGAGGTGAATGATGGGTTGAAACGGGAAGAGTAGTGTGTGTTGAGAGCGGCCAAGGCCCTGCGGTCCGGATCTGGATGACAGTCATGAGGGCTAAGAGAATGAGTGACCTACCGATTCTAGCAGGCAGTTGCCTCATTATGGTTATTCCTTCTCACGAGTTCTTTCTGCAGTGTGATCGCGTAGCGTCATGTGTTGCAGCATAAATCAGTTCAAAGCACATTGTCATGTACAGCTAGCCATAGTATCAAGCGGAAATCTACATGCGTTGGTCATTTTCCGCACGTTCGCACTAATCGCGGCTGTATTCTATAGTCTGACGAAACGTTTCATCCTTTAAAAGCGCGAGGAGGCGATACCACACTGTTGCAGAACTGTAAGACATCTCTCAAGGGCCTTTGTGGCCATGATACCATCAGTCCTTGAGTACTAGAATCGAGATTATACTGAAGTTCTGCGATAGTTTGGCGATGAGTTCATCTGACAAGATTCCTCGAGCCATCGAAATGATCTTCCGAAGAGAGTTCGATTGGATGCTGAGGTTCTTGATCTTCATCAGTGTTCTCTCGTAGGTCAAGTCGACCGTTCGATATGTAGCTGTCAGCGCAAGCACGCTCCTGCGGGTCTTTGGGAAGTATCCTTTGTAGCGCTCTCCCCTACGCGCGACTTTGAGATAGATGTCTGCCACAGGACGCGGGACCCACGAAAGAAACGGAAGAAGAAAATGAGGCTCTATGATCTGGTACTTGTTCGCGCACTGGACATACGTTGCTCCGCCTCGAGCTAGAACCCTGAGAAGTTCCTGCGTTAGTTCAGCCTGGTCTCGAACATGTTCCAATACGTCATTGCATAGGACGAATTCAAAGCTTTGATCTTTGAATGGAAGGCTTGTCGCGTCACCCAAGATGAACTCCAGAGATGCGCTCTCCTTAGCTTTTCTCAGATAGTGCTTGTCTCTGTCAAGGCCCACCAGGAAGGGAGACAAATGTCGGAAACCTTCTGATATGGGAGCTGGCCCGCAACCTAGATCCAGGATAGTCTTTCCTTCTAGAGCCACTCGTCCCTTCAGAAGAGTGAGAACCTCCCGAGCTCTCTCAGCCCATCTACAGGTGTAAGATTCCGGATGCAGAGAAGTGACTGCAATGTTAGAGGAGAGAGGTCTGCACAAGGACAGTTGGCTCCGATTCTTCCTAGTCAGACTTTCATGTAGAAGGCTGTTGTGTTCAGTCCTTGGACCAATATCTGCACTCGGTCTATCTGATCTTTGCCACCGCTAACGCCACAAGATATGAAGTCAAAAGCGAAGGAGCTATCATCTCAACAGCCAGCCCTAGTTGCAGAATTGCAGGCGCTGACAAGACTTGTCCGATCAGAGCCAAACCGACTCCAATGGCGGTTGCAACAATGAATAGGACGACCCAGTTGGCTGATGGAGACCTATGAGTCACCTTTTTCCATGCCAAGGCAAGAAGAGTGAGGACCGGCCCTAAGTAGAGAGGGCCCACCAACATGCCAGTCAGAACCCATGCTGCAACTTCCTGAAGCCATCGAGGGCTTCCAGTGGTAGCTGAGAGCAGCATGGCGGCCTCACTGGCCTTTATCAGGGGATACAGAAGGATCGTTATGACTTGGCTTGGGATAGGAGAATTCTCAACCAATCCTACAAGACTGTTCAGGAATTCTGGCCACCTTGTGTGTCGATCGGTGACGATTCGTGTCACCGTGCTGATAGAGCTTTCAATCGGGTCATAGTCAGGGTCGTACGTCCATCTGGCTTTGAAGTAGATCTTCTCGCGTTGATGCACCTGCCAGACATATGCATAGTTACCACTTCCGTCTGTTGTCACCGTTGCAGCTTCAGTCCACCCTGTTGAATCTTGGCTCCAGAAAATGGTAACATTTGTGGATGGTCGTGATGGAGTTGTTGTGCCCCTTATTGTTACGGCGTCTCCGACAACCAGCGTAGCGGGCACTACTTGCATAGTTATCTTGCCTGTGAATGGTTCCTCAGTCTCGTATCTCGCTGTGAGTTGCGTTGGACCCTTGACAGTGGTTGGGAGAACTACTGTTTCTCCCGCCTCAGTTTGCCACCTACGGAATACGTACCTGATTTGAGAGACACTGAGATTCGTGGGAGAAGTGTTGATCATTAGAGCTGATTCTGCGTCTACCCATTGTCGATGTCTGAAGGGGACACTGACGGTTGTCTGATTCTTATTCACTGTGATATTTATGGCAACGCCTGAGGGCAGTCCTTTCGTTGTGATTAGGATCTCATACTGTCGCTTCCAGTTTGCGCGAAGTGTCTTAGGCTTGTCGATCATAACTACTTCCTCGAAGTTGCTGCTTTCTTGGTCACCGGTCCAGCCACGGAACATAAGCCTTGTTCCATTCGAAAGGTCGATGAGCGGTTCTATTGAAAACCTAGCAGCTGTTCCTGCGTCGTACCATCCTTCTCCCATTGGTGAGCCATAGGGCGACTTGAGTGACAGGTAGAACTGGGTCTTGTATGTGAGGTACAGATCTGTGTTCTGCGCGATTCTTACGAATGTCGGGTTTGACTTCGTGAACCACTTCCACTCGCTAAAGATCTTGCGTGAACCACGCCCCGTCGTTACCTCGCTTTGAGCCTCCACTGTGATATCCCCCATCGGAACCTGTATCTCAATCCTCCCCAGCTCGTTGGTCCTGAAAGGAAAGCCGTTGATCTTCACCGTCACATTCTTAACGTCAGAGGAGACGGTCAGAGAACAGGGAAAGGCTCCGGGCGACCACTGAGCTTCAATATTCTCAAACGGAGCTTTAGACAGATCATTTAGGCGCAGAGTATGTGCCCGCAGAATGTGGTCTCTGTCGCGCTCGAAGAGATAGAAGATTGAGTAGTAGTATCTCCCTTGAAGATCAGTCATCAAGAGCCATAGTTCACTTACGTTGGGAAATCGGCTATAGAGAAGGGGATACAGAGACAAGGGCTCAGTCCAGTTGATGTAGAGCCCTCCCTTATCGTTGATGAACAGCGTTGGGCCGAGGGCAGATATGCCGCTGGGGGTTTTTGCTTCTGGCACAATTGATAGCCTCGGCATTTCCATTGAGGGAGTAGAACGTGTCTGATTCTTGACATGGTCTGCACCGTAGAACAAGTATAGCTCCAATGAGGGGGCCCCATACTCATAGTATTGTAGTTTGAAGGCCCCGGTGCCATTCGAAAGGTATAGGTAGATTACGCTGAAACTGTTTGATGTGACGTTGATGAGAAAGACTACCCAGGTTTTTGTTGCTGTGTCATACAAGGCGTTCCAAGGAATAACTTTAAGATGTCTTCCCTTGAGGAACATGAGCCCTCCTTCATTTGTGGCTTTGATGTAGTCGCCGCTCTTGGTCTCTGCATCAACAGAAAACTCAGTCATCAGATTTCTGACCGAGGAGAGGGTTTCCTTCTGGTGATGAGAAGACGCTAGATATGCCATTGTCCGTCCGCAACATGATGAGGTTGCGATCATCATCCCTGCAAGAGCTATGAGAATCAGAAATCCTTTTTTGAGTCTCAATCCTGAGGTTCTCCCTCAAGACAGAGTCCGGCTACCCACCGATAGTATAATGTTTTGAGGCAAGTACAAATAAAATAGTCAAAATGTACCGATCGCGGTTGTCATTGCCAGAGCAAACCAATGTTCGCCCATTGGATCCATCTGCGGCAGGAGCAGCGAATAGTGATTAAGTTTCCTGAGGGAACCGTTCTCTTAACAAGGGAGCTTCATCGAAGTTTTGACTTCAGAACCCATAGAGCCAAACAGACGAAAGGCAACAAGGCCAAAATGAAGACGATCTGAAAAGGTAGAACCTGCGGGATAGACTCTTGTGGCCGAATCACGATGACTTTCCCAGGCGAGCTATATATGCCGCAGATAAGAGATCCGTCCAATGGGGCAAAGGCATAGACTCCGTTCTCACCCTCTTTGAGACTTAGCGTATCCAATCTTCTGAGATTCAGATCCAGCCTTATGATCTTCCCGGGTCGCACATCCAGTCCAGCATAAACCGATCCTTGGTGAACGATGAGGCTCCAGACATTGTTCTCTTCTTGGGAAAAGCGCACAATCGAGCCCACCTCCTCAAAGGTAGTCAGGTCTATCTTTACGATTCCTCCTGGTTTTGAGTAGAATCCTGCAAACAGTATGTTTTCCAATATGGCGATTGGTTGGGGGTAGTCCTCTCCCTCCCGAAATCGAAGCGAATGCACTTCACGAAAGGTCGCTAGGTCTACTTTCGCTACTCCTCCGGGTCTCATCGCTATGTTAGCATAGAGATATCCGTCCTTAGTTACCATTGAGTAGATGTTGTTTTCTCCCAGAGCCAACTCCAGAAGTTCGACCGGTCTGAAGGTCCTGAGATCTATCTTGACGATCTTGCCAGGCCACATTCGCAAGCCTGCGTACAGGAAGCCACTTGACGATGCTAAGCAGCTGACCCAGTTCTGCCCTTCTGGAAGAGTCAAGGTCTCAACCCTAGAAAAGCCGTCTATTCTAATCTTTGCAATCTTTCCAGGCGATGTGTATAGCCCTGCGTATAAGTGGTCCTCGACAATCAGCAGTGAGTAGATTGCGTCCTCACCTTCGGACAAACTTAGAGAGGAGCCAATCTTGCTCATAGATCTCATGTCAACCCTAGCGATCACACCGGGGAGAGTATTCATGCCGACATAGAGCGTGTCTCCCTTCAAAGCAAGAGATGTCACCTTGTTTTCTTCCTGAGCAAATGACAGAGAACTCTCGATCGTTAGTCCACTTTCTGCACTAGAAAACAAAGAGCCAAGAAGCAGAGAGCACAGCACCACAGGGCAACAGAAGACCGTCTTCAATCTAGCGACCATACGTTCGCTTTCTTTTTTGGTAGATCCTTATCGCTCGCAGCAGATCGATCTTACGAAACTCAGGCCAGTACACATCGAGAAAGCAAAGTTCGCTGTATGCGGATTGCCACAGAAGGAATCCGCTGAGCCTCTCCTCTCCGGATGTCCTAATGATTAGATCCGGGTAAGGGTTGGGAAGATGTGCTGTGTATAGATAGTTTCGAAAGCTTTCTTCGTCGATATCGTCAAGGGAAATCTTTCCCCTATCTAGGTCCTGCGCTATCTTCCTAGCAGCGTCGACGATCTCGGCGCGACCACCGTACGCCACAGCTATGTTCAAGAAGTGCTTGTCGTGGCTTCTTGTCCGATCTTCTATGTTCGCAATGAGCTCCTGCAATCTCTTGGGAAGGAGCTCGGTCCTTCCAATCGCTTTCACCTTGACGCGCTTCTCTCGGAGCCGGCCGTCACTCTCAAGCCTTTTCGCCTCTTGCTCTAGGACATCGAAGATTCGTTCGACCTCCTTCTGAGGTCTCTGGAAGTTCTCTGTTGAGAAAACGTAGGCGGTTACAGTCTGTATCCCAAGTTCCAAGCACCATTCAAGGAAGTCCTCTGCCCTCCTTCCCCCCCACACATGTCCTTCCCACTTTGGTAGCGAGTGCCCCGAGGCCCATCTCCGATTTCCGTCCAGTATTACGCCGATATGCTGGGGCATCTCATCACTCTTGACTTGGTTTAGAAGCCATTTCTCATAGATTTTGTATACTCCTGTGGCGGCTAGCAGTCCTCGAAGCATCGCGGACTTCTACTCTCCTCGTACGAGTGACGACCTGCATCTACAGGGTTCGGCATTGCGCAGCTGAGCTATTGATTGTGACACTATCGTAGCGATCACGGAAATGACTCTCGAAGCCACTTCTTCAACTTCTTTGTGACTCACCTTGGCCTGCATTCCAGCTGCCATATTCGATATGAAGCAGATCGTGGCGTAGCACAGACCAGCCTCTCTTGCGAAGAACACCTCCGGTGCTCCGGTCATCCCAACCAGATCGCATCCTAGGCGCCTAAACATCCTGATCTCCGCGGGAGTTTCGAAGCGTGGCCCTTCTGTGCACACCATCACTGAACTGGTCCAAAGCTTCTTCACTTGCCTCTTGGCTGATTCAATCAGAAGTTTTCTCAGACTTGGGCAGTAGGGCTCAGTAACATCTACATGGATCACGGGGCCGCGGTCGTAGAGAGTTGCAGGTCTTGCCTTTGTGAAATCTACAATGTCAACTGGTATGGCTATGTCTCCGGGCGCATACTTCTCGCTAATAGCTCCGACCGCGTTTGTTGCGATAACTCGTTCAACTCCAAGGCTTTTCAGTCCGATTATGATTGCCCGATAGTTGACTTTGTGTGGCGGGACTTCGTGTCTCACGCCATGCCTTGGAATGAAAGCAACTTCATGGTGCTTGATCTTGACTATTGTCACCGAAGGAGGCTTACCGTATTGGGTTTCGACCTCGACGATTCTTCCCCGGTCCAGCATTTTTTCAAGGCCTGACCCTCCTACGACAGCTACGCTAGGCAAGAGTCTTCTCCCTCGCAGCAAAGTTCCAGCGCTTGGCACATCCGAAGTGACACGAGTGGGATCTGAGGCGAGATCTACACAGCTCCTTTTTCAACAAGAGCTCTGAACTCGTCAAGCGAAAGTTTCTCTCCCCTCTTTAACTTCTCTTCAGCTGTGTCCTCAACCTTCTTCCTGACTTCCTGCTGCTTCCTGAGTCGCGTCATCTGGTCTTCTACAATAATCTTCTGCCTTAGTTCCTTCGCCTTTATGTACTCTAAATGGACCTGATCCGCCTGTTGCTTGATTTGAGAATAGCTGAGATGCGCCTCGTCGGCTTTCGACTTCAGATCCGAGGCCTGCTTCACAACTTCAATCATTTTCTCGTGATAGACCTCGCTCTCTTTCGCAATCTCGCTCAGTCGTCCATGCGTCTCATTCGCCACGAGTCTAGCTGCATTTATCTCTGCTTGGAGCATGATCGTTCTGTCTCTTAACTCACGGATCTTGTCGTGAACTACGAGTTGAGACTCAAGCCCCTTGATTTGGGCTATGAGTTTGGCTTCCTCCTTGGAGGACAGAGGGTTTGTCTGTATCTTCCATTCAAGCTCTTGCATTCTTTTCTTTAGGCCAGAATAGCCTCCTGAGGCTCTTTTCTCGAGGCTTGCGATCGTATTCCTAACCGAGTCTGCTTCATCACGCTTGGCTTCAAGCCTTCTTCTCGCCTCTTCTCGCTTCTCCTTCAGCTCGCGCACGTGCAGGTTTAGTGAGTCCCTTCTTTCCTTCAGCTCTTGAACTTGCCCCTTAAGTTTCTGAAATTGCTCATTCAGCTTGTCTCTTTTCCCGGCCAGAAGTTTCGCCTGATCGTCCAGTTGATTACGTCTGGTTCTAGACGAGATTATCTTCTCGTCGAGGTCTTCGATCGTTTCCACGATCTGCGTCATCTCTGCCCTCAGCCATGCCCAGACGATTCTGTAAGACGGAGAATCACTTTTCTTAATTAAGCTTTGGCGAATTGCAGCAGCTCGGAAAAGACAGGCCTAATGGTCGATGCTACTCTCTTTCTGAAATCGATCTCAATAGGATAACTAGTGAAGGGCTTAACACGAAGGCCGGCATGAGAGCGAAGAGAGTGACCTATCGTCTCTGCAGGATCATTCTTGCGTCCACTATACTCGCGCCTTTGTCGTAGATCATTACCGGGTTGAGATCCATCTGATTAATGTCTTGGTTCTCCATCACGAGATCAGAAGCGCTCAACAGAATATCCACTATGGCATCCTCGTCTGCCGGAGGTTGGCCTCGGAAGCCTTTCAGGATAGGATAGGCTTTGATCTCACGAATCATCTCTTGAGCGTCTTGCTTGACGATTGGAGCAATCCTGAGAGTCACATCTCTGAGGATTTCCACAAAGACTCCACCGAGACCAAACATCAGAGTCTGACCGAACTGAGGATCCACCAAGCCACCTATGATAATCTCCCTTCCTGGAGGGGCCATCCTTTGAACGAGAACGCCTTCAAGTTTCGCATTTGAATTGTATCTCCTCGCATTGTCCACTATCCTTGAGAAGCCATTTCTGACGTCGACAGGGTTCTGAATGCCAAGAAGCACGCCTCCAGCTTCGGTCTTGTGCAGGATGTCTTGAGAAACGATCTTGAGCACAATCGGATACCCCAGCTTCTGAGCAACACTCGAGGCTTGCTCTGCGCTCTTCGCCAATTCGAAAGGGGGGATCGGCATCCGGTAGTCCGCACAAATCGCCTTGGCTTCAGTTTCGAGCAAGTTCACGCGGCCATTCTTCATCGCGGCCTGAATGATCTCGCTTGTCTTCTCGCCCACAGTAATCACGCTCACCAGCTGGCGCAAGAGCCTTGCAGGTCGTAGTCCTAATGAGGAAAGAAGATTTGACGCTATCGCTTTAAGCTTTCCATACCTTGTTGGGTCGAATACAGAACGTGGGCCATGCAAACTTGATTTTGTGACATATGGGAATGACCGATGGTGTTCAGTTCTTCGGAGAACGGATAATACGTCTCGTCAAGGATTCATTTTCCGCTTCACGCACGGAACTAGACTCTCCTGAAAATCGTTCTCGGCGGATCAGGGGGATTGGGCGGCCATGACTCGAACGATGTGTAATACCATATTATGGTCTCGCTGTTTTGTGGAGTGGATTTGTCGGGCCCGGTCTCGCCTAGAAGCCAGCTCTTGGATTGTTCGTTCCAGCGGTACCAGAGCCATGCTTTGGTCTTAGTGTTCGCTAGTCCGTCTATCGAGACAACTAGTGCTCCGATGGCGTAGACATCATATTTCACTTTCGCCAGCCTGACGGTTATGGATAGTAGAGACTCTCCTGCGAAAGCTAGCGTGTCTTTGTGCTGCCTCCTGTACATCGAGCCGTTGCCATAATCGAAGATCACATTGACTCTGATGATTGCCGATTCAAGTCGTCGCAGGGTCTGAGTGTACTGGAATTGGTAGTAGAACGCGAACATTGATGCCAACAAGCCCCAGCAGAGGAGAAGACCAGCGGCGATCTTCCAGAAGCGCTTCCTATTCTGTGCCACGAACTCCACTTCCAGCTATCTTCTCAATAGATGAGGAAAGCGGACCTACACCAAGAGAGAAGAGGATCCCATTGCTCACTTCATGAGCCACTGCGAAGGGAATTCCAGATATGATCACCGCAAGGATTGTTTCAATGCGCGTCTCAAACCAGCTGATAGTCAATGCGCTCAAGAGATTCGTCGCAAGATCATAGACAAAGGTCAAAAGAACTCCTATCACCGCCATCTCCAGCGACAGCCTTCTACGATTTGACGAATTCACTAGGGAGTACGCTCTCACGAGTCCTCCCGTTACACCGAACAAGGATTCAGCAGCCATACACCCAAGCCATATGGGCAAGACGAATCCATACGGGTTGATAGATCCGTAGATCGCCCACACAAGAATGCCTACGATCCCGCCGATAAAGGCGCCGAAGCGCAGTCCACTCACGAAGACTATGAGATCCATCACCTTCACATTTGGCAGCCAGATAAGGGCATAGTTGCTAGCCAAACAGGCCGAGACCAAGACGGCGATCACAGAGATTTCGCGAGTGTTCAACTCCTTGCTTAGAGCAAGAACAGTCAGAGCAACGAGAGCCGCCACAATCAGAAGCCATACAGCTGTCGGTAATCCTAGGAGGCTACTTGAAGGGAACATTACTCACGCCAGGCCAATCTGCCCAAGGACTCAAATCTCGAAACGCTATGGTGTCAGCTCCTCACCTTTGGTTAGCACGCGAGTAAGCTCTGCATAGAGGTCGACAAGCCCAACGTTGTCTTTTGCAGATACCGGAACCGGATCAAACTCAAGTCCTGATGCCTCAATGGATCGTGCTAGGTCTCGGATGATAATCGAAGATGTCTTGCCAAGCTTCATTTCTATCGCAGATTCCAGAGAGTCGAGGCTCTCGGATCTCATCAGGATCTCTTGTAGCTCTTCAGGTGAAATGAGATCGGTTTTTGTCAATGCGTAGACTTGAGGAAGGTTGAGCCTACTATAGATTGCTGTGGCGATGAACATGTTAGATACGTAGTTCAGAGGATTTCGGCAAAAAGGCGAATCGAGCAGGTAGAGTACGGCTTTCTCCTCGCTTCCTAGAGCTTGAGATATGAAAGGCCCCCCTTCTCTGAAGGCAAATAGCTCCATCTGGCCGGGCGTGTCGACCAAGAGGAGATCAGTTCCGCTTTCGTCTATCTCGTCTTCGATCTCCTCAATGTGCTCCCCAACTAGATCTGTTGCCATGATCAAAGCTCCGTTCGGTCCAAGGCGGTACTGTAACATCAAGTTCTCTATGTCCACATATGTGCGCACATCGACATCAGCAGTGTAGGGCAGGTTTTGGGCTCCTGGATCTGCGTTGAGAACTACCACATTCTGACCGCGCAGTCTTAGCCACTCTTGAAGGCTTGCGGTCAATAGCGATTTTCCTGAGCCTGCCATTCCGACTATGAAGATAACCTTCAATGCAGCACCACCAAGGTGTTCAACGGCTGGCGCGGCTATGGAACCCAGATTCCTCCACATCGGTCTTTCAGAGTCTAGCCTGTAACTTCATCGCCACGCCAACCAGTGACGCTTAGAGCTCGACAGAGTGAAAAGTCTTGCGCATTACGCGCTCTGATGTTTCTTCTCCACTTGGGCCTTGCCTGACAGGTGGCGCATCATCTGTGCAATCGCACCTGATACGACTCGGTTGCCCTTCTCTATCTCATGACCGCTATATGAGAAATCCATTTCGATTCGAGACTTAGCCCGTCCCTCTCCGCCTTGAGGATGAGACTTGACATAGACTTCAGGATACCGTTTCATTACACGATCTATTAGCGGGGCAAGCTCAGACTCATGGATTCCTCGTACAGAGACGCTTCGGGACACGTATCCCCCTGTTCCAGCCTTAAGTTTGATGATTGGGGCGACATGCTTAGAGAAGATCGCACGCAGTTCCTTCGGAACTCCCGGAAGACACACAATCAAAGTCTTTCCAACTTGAAGCGCCATTCCCGGAGCTGTGCCCACAGGGTTGAGAAGAGGTACTGCTCCAATTGGAAAGGTGGCCATCTTTACTCGAAACTTCGTAAGCGCGAAGCGTCGAGAGGAGAATATCCTTTTGTACCTAGCTCTAATCTGGTCTAGGGCCTCCTTGTTGATCTTCATTCGACGCCTCAATGCTTGAGATAAGCCCTTGATCGTGACATCGTCAAAAGTGGGGCCCAAGCCTCCAGATGTTATCAGGAAATCCGGCTTTTGGGCCAAGATGATCTTTGTTGATTTTCGGATCTCCCTCAAGTCGTCGCTGATAGTGGTGACTCTGTTGAGGGAACCGCCGATATTGGATATCTTTCGTGCAAGCCAAGTCGCATTTGTGTTTACAGTCTTGCCGACTAGGAGCTCATTTCCAACACAAAGAAGCTCAACGTTACAAGTCACAACTCGACAACTCGATGAATGCGGTGCCTACTTCTTTGAAAGCCACCACTTCAAGTAGTCTTTCTGCCTTCGCTTTCGTTCTTCGTCCAAGCTGCTTCTTCCTTCAAACAGCTTTTCTTTTCCCTCCATCAGTTCCTGAGCTGTATAAGTCATCCCGCAGCTACGGCATGCATATTGTTTGAGAACGGAATCGTAGGACAGGTTCCCGCCGCATTCCAGACAGTAATTCCGCATCATTGCTATCTGCTACCAGAACTTCTGAGGCAGGTAGTTAAAGGTTCTTGAAGATGTCCTCTCTTTTTGTACGCTCGACTCGAATACGCAACCTCTTTTCAAGCGACTTCCGGAGAGTGTATCCAGCCACCAATCCTATCACTAGAAAGCACATCACCCAAAATGGAACGGCGTTCGGATAGAGTTCCACATCTGTTGCAGCTTCATATGCAAGTTTCCGGGCCTCCAGCGCCTTTTCGAGCGCGGCGATATATTCCATCGAGACATATTCTCTGTCCGCAAGTGTGAGCAGTTCCTCCGCTCGGTCAAGCTTCGACAAGACGACAATGTTGGTCAACTTGGTCGCTGCAATGGTCTTCACCTCAGCGATCTTTGCAGAGGTCTGCATGATTATCTTGTCGGCATGGATTCTGCGCAACGCGTCTTTGTCGAATTCGCTGAAGTTGTAGTCGTAACAGAAGTAGCTCATCGCAGAAGCTACGAAGTCATTGACATCACCATACTGATGGGGATGCATGAGGCCCAACATGTGACCCACTTCGTGGATTATGAGCTGAGAGAACCCTATTCCCTTGTTCGGTTGAGGAGGAGTAACTATGGCCCCGCGGTCGAATTCGCTTGCCTGTGTCAGAGCAAGGACAACCATGTCCTCCTGTGCCAAACCCCAGAACGTCTCCTCAGCCGTGGGCCTTCCACTTACATCCCACTTGTAGGTGTAGCCGAGGTATGACTTGCTAAAAGCGAAAGCGAAGACCGGTATTGTGACTTCCCTTTCACTTCGAGACACATTCGCAACATAGTAACCGAGCCTTGTTTGCAGATATTCATACAAAATTCTAAGGTCAACGTACCGAAGCGCTGGGTCCTTAGAATGTCTGTAGGCATTCGCCAACTGCTTTGAGAGACCCGGATCATCAGAACAGTTCTGGAAGGCGACTGTGACCTCGAAACGGCTGTAAGGAACTAGGTCGCTGTAGGACTTCTCGATCAAATCGGTTCTCACAGTTTTGCGAATCGG
>Ga0315307_1000153_pt1 | contig 27579 bp, 27 predicted proteins | sample TDP2_MG_FD_203079 | JGI IMG/M metagenome (GOLD analysis project Ga0315307, IMG submission 203079) | Freshwater sediment microbial communities from Lake Towuti, South Sulawesi, Indonesia - TDP2 | ecosystem: Environmental > Aquatic > Freshwater > Lake > Sediment | place: Indonesia: South Sulawesi...
AAGCTTTGTAGCGTCATACCGAGCAAGGCAACTCTGTATTCATTTTGGAATAAATGTTTCAGAAAATTATTAAAGTTAGAGTCCAGTTGCTAAACTCCAAAACAAGTCTAGGAGGTATTAGCCCTCAAGAAAAGTAAACGAATGAGAAAGCTTTCAGTTGCAAAATTCGGCGGAGGTCTCTTGGATACAGAAGGAAAGAATATTCCAACGATTTTGAAACGGGTAAGAGAGCTTCAAGACAGAGACGATTTGGGTCCAATTGTTGTTTTCTCGGCGCTAACAGGATACACGGACGAGCTCATTAGGATAGGCGAATCCTACACTCAGTCTAGACCCATCCCAGCGGATTCCATCTTCCAAACCTACGAAAGAATAGCAAAAATCTACGTCAAGGACACACTTTTGAAGCAATTGCTCTTCGAACTCGGGAAATATAGAAAGCAGACAGATGAAGCCCTCGCCCTGGTCAACAAGAGATTTCACGGAAACGTTAAAGCTACGGTTCTGACCAGCGGCGGAGAACTCCCAACCTCTGTGCTCATGGAATACATAATGAAGGCTAACGGTCTCAACTCATATCGCATTCCTAAGGAGCATTGGCCTCTTGTAACGGATGACAACTTCGAAAACGCCACACCCCTTTATGAGGCAAGCAAGAAACGGATCAGCCACTTCGTCGAGCCTCTGGAAGAGGGCAAAATAGTTTTGCAAGCAGGTTTCCTAGGTGTAACGGCAGACGGCCTTGAAACTACTCTTGGGAGAGGAGGCTCCGATCTGACAGCAGTTTTCGTCTCGTGTCTATTGAAAAGTCGATACCATGTTGAAACGCTCTTGTTCAAAGATCTGCCAGTTCAAAGCGCTGATCCACAGAAAGTTAAAGGACAGAAAACCGAGCATGTGAAATTTCTCACCTACAACGAAGCTCACAAAGCGTCCATAATGGATATGAAAATCGTTCAGGGCGCTGCCATATCAGTGGCTAGACAATTCAAACACCCCATAAAAGTGGTACCCATACACAGCCCTGAAAAATACACGGCGATTCAGTCTGAAAGCATCACGGGCGAAACTGTGAAGTGTGTAACTGGAAAATCTGGCTGCGCAATTCTTTCAATGCAAGACGAGAAAAGCAGATCTTTGGAGGACTCGTTACGGATCTGGGAAAGCCGCAACGACTTCCTTGACCTAGGAACTGAAACGCTAGAGACAGGGAAGAGAATTCGAGATTTCCTCTTCTTAGACTCAGAGTTTGTCAGAAAGCATGAAGAAAGATTGAAAGGTTTCGATGAAAACTTAACCATAGAATACGGCGTTGGCGTCGTCACCCTCGTTGGAGATAGGATGAAAGATGCGCCAGGTGTCGCTTCAACCGCCATAGGAGCCATACCGCGGATCAACATAAAAAGAGGGATCTTTGCGCCCCACACATCGCAGATAATTTTGGTGGTTGAAGAAAAAAATGTTGACGCCACTGTGGCAGCGATCCATCTTAAAAGAGATGAGATGAACAGACCTCGTTGAGGAAAATTTTCGAACGTGGCTGATTTGCATCTGATATACTAGGATTCTTTGCAAGAGACGTTGATTAGGTATCCTATAAAAAAGAAATCCGGTTGAAACTGATCGATCTCGCGTAGAATGATCCCGAAACCAACTCATTTTCGAGGGTTCTAGAAGAAAATAATAGAAGATTTCACTCCATAAATCTTAAGTTCGCTTGACCTGCAAACTATAGAGTGCGAAAGCGTATTTCAAACATATTTGCCTTCGCAGTGCCGAGTGTGGGGCACTTTAAAAATTCCCAGCCGAAAGGAGAAAAAGGAGGAATGTTAAAGAAGAGAATAGTTATTACCGCGCTATTGGTCGTCTTCTGCCTATCCTTAACGTTGCCAATCAACGCCAAACCCTCCAACTCTGGACCAGCAAACTACTGTTTTGATATTCTCATCATAAATGGCTCAGTGATTGACGGAACCGGAGCACCGCGTTTCTCAGCTGATATAGGGATTAAGAATGGGAAAATCGTTGCCATAGGCGACCTTCAACGGGCTGAGGCTGAGGAAATTATAGACGCCACCGGACTGATAGTTTGCCCAGGATTTATTGATCCGCATACTCATGCGGATAGGGCAATTGCCATTAGACCACAAGCTATGAATTATATAAGACAAGGTATCACCCTTGTGCTTGGTGGCATGTGCGGCGGATCCAAACTAAAGATTGGCGAGTTTCTTGATTCCCTTGACGCATTAGAACCAGGAATAGCAATTAACTTTGCAACATTGATAGGGCAAGGTTCAATAAGAACAGCAGTCATGGGCTCAAGTTATGAATCGCCCACGCCAGAAGAATTGGATGAGATGAAAGGGCTGGTCGCTAAAGGGATGCAAGAAGGAGCTTTTGGCTTATCAACAGGCCTAGAGTACTATCCTGGACTTGCCTGTAGCACCGAAGAAATCATTGAACTCGCTAAGGTTGCAGGCCAATACGGAGGGGTATATACAAGCCATGTGAGATGCGAATATGGATATGGAGTTGTAGATGCACATGCAGAAGCCATCGAAATTGGTGAAGAAGCGGGCATACCTGTACAGATTTCGCACATCAAAATAGACGGCATAGCTTGGTGGGGTGATAGTGACGAAGACATAGCGATGATCAACGAGGCGAGAGCTCGTGGGGTAGATGTTACATGCGATCAGTATCCCTACGACGGTTGGTCCAGCGGAATGGACGTCTTCCTACCAGTCTGGGCTTGGGAACCTTTTGAGGGCAAGTCAGGTTGGGAAGCAGTGCTCGCGAGACTAGCTAATTCTGCACAACGAGCTTTGATCTTAGAAGATTTAGCGGAAATTATGGGCCTTGAAGTGGGAACAGAATTCTCGAGGATCATAATCGCCAGCTGCGATTGGAATCCTGCGCTTACTGGCAAAACCCTCGCTGAAGTCATGGACGATTGGGGCTTACCTCAAACATCTGAGGGTGCTGCTGAAGCAGCGGCCAGAGTCATAGAAAACGGCTCATGTAGCGTTGTTTGTCGATCTATGGGCGACTACGACATTGAAAACTTCATGAGACAACCATTCCAGATGTTCGGCAGCGACAGCAGCGTTGTAGCATTTGGCGCAGGTAAGCCGCATCCACGCAATTATGGTGCTTTTCCAAGAATTCTTCGTTTCTACGTCAGGGAGAAAGGAATCCTCACACTGGAGGAAGCCATACACAAGATGACCTACATGGCTGCGGAGAAGTTTGGATTCTTAGAATTAGGTCGAGGATTGATTAAGAAGGGCTTCTGGGCTGACATCGTCGTCTTCAATCCTGAAACAGTCGTTGACAAGGCCACTTTCTTTGATCCACATCAATACGCTGAAGGATTTGAAGCCGTCTTGGTCAACGGTAAAATTGCCCTGCGCCAAGACGAGTTCCAAGACGTCTACGCAGGTCAGGTTCTACGCCACACGCCACTAGCCATAAAGGCATGCATAGAGCAGCTGCCAAGCGAAGTTTTCGCACCTACAGTACTGCAGAAACCGCTTGCAATAAAGGCTGAGGTAGTTATGAAGATGATTGAAGCTGGAGAGTATTGTTGCGCAATTAACATGCTCGTCCACGACTTGAGACCAAAAATGGACGGATTTGGAAAGGACTGGGTCGTAGATCCCGAGGCTCGGGAGAACCTCTGCGCTCTGATTGACAATACTGTTCACTGGCTTGAGATGCAACTATAGCTCGTAACCTCGAACAAGTCACACCCCTCTTTTTTATGAACTTCTTGAACAACAACTTCAGAATTTCAAATCCCTCTAAAATACCCGATTAGCTTATAAGAAGTCTCGGCTACGAGAAACCATGCCATGGAGAGTTCGGGTTGGATCTATTATTGATGTGGAGACGTTAACTAAACGCGAAATGGACCCAAGCTCTTATTTGGGTAACACTGTATTTTGGAGATACTAGCCCTAAGCAAGTGTTTGCTATGAATTGGCTGAAAACATCCGGGATGAGCGGCATAACCGCTCCTCTTATAGCGTTTACATTAATACTGCTTGCGATAGTATACTCTCCAAGTTTCAGCTGGACAGAAAATGCCCTAAGTGATCTAGGCGTCCAAGGAGGAGTTACCTCTGTTCTATTTAATAGTAGTCTCATAATTAGCGGCGTTCTTGCCATCCTCTTCGCGACTGGACTGTTCAGGTTTCACCAAGAAAACCTGTTAGGCAGAATTGGTGCCTTTGTTCTCTTTCTTGGTGCGTTTGCGTTAACTGCCATAGGGGTTTTCCCAGAAAACGTTGAACCCATACACTATTATGCTTCAGTGACCTTCTTCGCACTCCTTCCAACATCGATGCTTTTTCTCGGCGCCGCTTTCTTGCGAACACCCAGAACAAAACTAGGATTCTTCACTTTCATAGCCGCCATCGTTGCAGCGGTTGTGTGGGCTATCCCATTTGGCGAAGGCGTTGCCATTCCAGAAACTCTCTCCGGAGTTTCGGCATCAGCGTGGGCGATAGTCTTGGGCATCAGCATGCTGAAAGTGGACACAGGTTCAAACAATTAGCGTGCTCTAAGAAATCGATCGGCAGCTTACACGTGCTTAACCAGTGCTTCCTTCAGCTTGGAAACGAAACCTTCCTCATCCTCGGCCATCCTCTTCTTCACTTCTCTCCAAGCAGCGGGGCAATTCTTGTACTCAACACCAACAATGTTATGAATGATCTTGTCAATTTCTCGTTTGTTTTCTTTCGTAACCTCTATTCCAGCTTTCTCGAAGATGTGTTGGATATGCCTGAAATAGCAGGTCACAACAATCCCCGAACATATGAATGGGCTTTCTAAGTTTATAGCTTTCTGAACTGGAAAAGAGCCAGTGAAGTCATATTCCACTTTCTGCCGTTATGTGCTTCTGACAAACTTTTATACCTCTGAAAGCGTCAAGTGTTTCTTGGCGGCGGGTCTTAGGCGGGGGGCTAGGGGTCCCTTGAGAAGCGCAAGCTTCGACCGTAAACCCTCTATACGACGGGCTGACAGCCAAGGCGAGGCGTCAAAGATCGTCAAGCTCCTCTGACTCTCCAACCATGAGTATCCGTCCCCTGGGGCTGGCGGTCGTGGAACGGCTTTCGTAGGGAAGCCGTGAACCGCGTTTGCCAAGCGAACCCGGCCAGGCCCGGGAGGGAGCAACCTAAACTTGAACGTTCAGCGCTCAGGGGGGTGCGGGTATGAGCAAGGAGGTTAGAAGACTCGACGAAGACTGGATGTCCAGCCTCGGTGGCCCGCCGCCTATAAAACAGACAACTTTTCCAACATCTGACAAGGCTTACACAGCTCTCCAACAGTGGGTTCCCCACACTTCTTGCATTCCTGTAGTTTTGCCTCTTCTGTCATCGCTTCTAAGGCTGGTCTAATCCTCTCCATGGACTTGAAGATGGTGAACTTTGTTCCCGGGTGTTTTTCCTCCATCCTGTTCAACATGGTTCGTATGTCGCTTCTCAGCGCGGTCCTTGCGTATGGGCAGGGAATGCCTTGAAACTTAATTTTCTTCAGGTAGACGTAGAAGGCGATCTCCCTCTCCGGAACCTCGCAGAAGGGCTTTATGCGCTGTATTAGCCTAGGGTGCCCCACTGTCAAGACGGGCTTCACACGGGCTATTCGCAGAGCATCACCGTGAAGGACATTCAAAATGACGGTTTGAGTTTCATCGTCTAGGTTATGAGCGGTAGCGAGCTTGTCCACACCCGCCTCTCGAGCCGCAGTGTTCAGAGCTCGTCTTCTGAGCACCCCGCAGTAGGAACACGGAGTTAACTCCCTTTCACTATTTTCTCGAATCATACTTACAAGTTCGTCCAGCTTATGCCCGTACATCTTCTCAAACGAGATTACAATGTGTTCCACACCCAGCCTTTTACAGTGTTCCGCGGCAAACTTCAACGCCTCATCTCGGTAGCCCTTTATGCCCTCATCAACGGTGACGGCGCAAAGCGTTGCCTCTGGAAATGCCTTTTCAAGCTTTGCCAGTATGTGGAGAAGAGTTACGCTGTCTTTTCCACCTGAAACCGCCACCATGATTTTGTCGTTGGGTTGAAGCATCTCATACCTAGAAATGGTTGCTCTAACCTTGTTTTCTATAGACTTGCAGAAGCATCGTCTACAGAGTTTCTGTCCTGAGTAGAGACGCATAAAAAGGGCTTCTCTCCTCTCGCACACCGTGCACATCGACATAGTCTCTGCTTCCTTGGAGTTTCCGTAAGGAAATCAACTAATAATACCTTTGTGTAGTTCCTATGTGGTTGTCTTCATGACAGCCTCAAACAAGGAAGAGGCGTTAAAAAATTCTTCGTCGTTCCCCATAATGGAAGGTTTGCAGTCCTACCCAGAGTGGATGAGCGCCTCCCCTTCAAGGTGAGTGAGAATGGCTAAGAAACCATTGACTCGCGCCGAACGCATAGAAGTTGTTTACGACGAGAAGCACTGGGAACTATTGAGGGAACTACGGTCTAAAGCAGCTCAGATAATGGAGGTTCTGGATCGTTCCCACTTGCCATCCATTGTGCACGGAAGCATTGCTCGAGGCGACGTCTCTGGGAAGAGTGACATCGACGTGTTTCTGCCGGATCCGCCTTCCTCCTTCACCATAGAGAATGTCCTTGAACGCGCCCACATCAGTGTTGATCGGCGAGTCGTCGTGCAGGCCACGCCCTTCTACGCTGTTAAAGGATACATTGAAGTTGATGAACAGCGATGTGTCTCCTTTCCCCTAGTAAAACTTCGCCATGTCGAGAGAGAGTTCTACGGGTTCAGTGGAGAAGCTTCCCTGTCAACACTTGAAAAAGACCTGCGCGTACCGGGGGTGGATAAAAGGCTGATGTTGATCGAACCCACGTTGAGGGGCCACATTGAAAGCAGTATTGTGGGTCGCGAGGAAACCGTTTCCCATCTGCTAGGGATTTCCCTCAACACCGTGTTAGACCGAGTTCATGCCCTCCTGCGCCGCGACGAAGTTGGCAGAACCGGAGTCTTCATCGAGAAGGAACTTTCACCCAACGAAACCTTTGAGATGGTTCTCAAGAAACTTGCCGATCAGAACCCAGCGGTCCGTAGACGTCTCAAACTCTACCAAAAATAATTGAGTTACAATTGTAAGTTTAGCCAAGTGGAAAACGGAGAAGCGCTGCAACTCCCCCGAGTGCGAGCAGTTTCGCTCCTGCCTCATGCTCAGTGCTGAGAACAATGATTTGTCCTCCCCTTTCTTCGACTTCCCTCATGAGTTTTTCCAGCGCTGTTCTCTTTTCGTCGGTTGTCTCTCTCAACGTAACGTCTGCTAAGAGAAGCTTTTCAACCGCCCCAAAATTGCTTGCCTTTTCCACCTCGGCTAGCCCGTAGGTTACGTCCAGCCTTCCCTTTCCCAGTCGCTCAAGGGCTTCTTCCATAACAGTTGTTTCCTCAGCTATCCGCACGTTTTTCAAAGCCTTAACTAGAACTCCGGAGCGCAGTGCTTCATTTATTCCAGCTAACCCGCTGCTGTTGACGCCCTTCACATCAACAACGGCACTTGCAACGTCTGAAGCTTCATTCTTCATGTAGCTCACGAACTCGTTCTTAACAAATCCCGGACCCATGACCACGATGGGGCTGCGGTTGTCCTTCCAAGTCTCTCTGAGGGACTCTAGGGCTTTTTTAAAGAATTCTCGCTTTGCCTTTGTCCTTTTTTCCGCTTCCAGTTTTCCCGGAAGCTTTGTTTTCTTCTCCACCCTTACGTCGACGCCGTATTGCCTTAAGACTGCCACACAGTATTCTTCATCATCCATGGAAATCACGGTGATAGGTGTCGCTGTGACCTTGCTGGCTCTGTCAAGCCTGTCAACATGGTGCTTTAACCACCTAGACTTCACAATGGTTATCGGCTTGTTAAGAGTCACAGTGATGGTGTGATGAGACCCCTTCGCGCCTATTTCTTCAGGTGCTTCACAAACAATTCCGTGTGCTCTCAGCCGGTTTAGGGTTCTGTCCCAGAGCACTTTCTCGATCCTTATGCCAAGAAAAACGGGGACTCTCCTGCCTCTTTTGGGGCGGGCGTAGCGCTCGTCCGCCCTCACTTCTCGGGTGGTGTGCGCATACACCTCGTCATTAGACTCTACAATGTTATAGAGGTGCCAAAGATCGTCTAACGTTTCCGGGGCTACCACAACTTTGTCGTGTTTAAGGTCCCTTTGTAAGATCTTCAACCGACACTCACCTTTCAAACGTCTCTTTTTCTATTGACCAGCCTCAATCACTCTCAGTGACCGTTGCGTCCATCTATCACGTAATGGCTATTAGAAAACACTCTAAAATAAGATTTGTAGTGCGCCTGTGTGATTTGGTTTTCGTCTTGGGATTGTGAAGATGAGCAAACCATACCTATCGTGGAGATGTCCCCTGCAAACACATCATTCAATTATATTAAGGACTTCTGTATATGTCATCATAAAATGGTGAGAACATATGTCGCCTCAGCCGATTATAGCGGCGTCAAACCTCACGAAATTCTACGGAGACTTCAAGGCCTTAGACTCTGTGTCTTTTGGGGTAGGAAAAGGATGGATCTACGGCTATCTAGGGCCAAACGGAGCAGGAAAAACCACCACTATAAGAACCATGCTGGGCCTGCTCAGGCCGGACCAAGGTGAAGTTCAAATAGACGGCGTTAACCCGTCCAAAGACCCGGTTCATGCTCTTCAAAGTGTAGGATACGCCCCAGAACTGCCAACTCTGCAAACTTTCTTCACCGGAGAACAGTTGATGGATTTCACAGGGAAGATGTTTGGGTTGGCTGAGCGGGCTAGGAAGGAAAGGACCAAGCAACTCATAGACCTTGTGGGTCTGAAGGAGTGGGGAGACAAGAAAATTGGAAAGTACAGCAAGGGAATGGTTCAGAGACTCTCGGTAGCCCTTGCCCTCGTCAACGACCCCTTGGTCCTCATTATGGACGAACCCACGATTGGTATGGACCCGGAAGCCACAGCCCACTTCAGAAACCTCTTCACAACCCTCTCAGAACAAGGCAAAACCGTTTTCATATCATCTCACCTCCTAGATGAGGTTCAACGAATCTGCACCCACGTAGGAGTGATAAACAAGGGAAGAATGGTCTTCACCGGCCCAATGACGCAAGTGTTGGAAACTTTCACACAACAATGGGTTATAGAGGCGGAGCTAGAAAAAGTAACAAAAACAATTATCTCAGCCCTTAAAAAACTCGACTACGTAGAAGACGTGAAGGTGGAAGGAAACAAACTGAGAATAGAACTGAAGGAGAAGAAGGACTTAAGGGGCGAAATTTCCTCAGAAATCTTCAAACGAAAAGGCGTGCTCCTTAGCCTAAACCTCCATAAGATTACGTTAGAAGATGCCTATCTACGCGCCCTAAAAGGGGGTCAATAATAAGATGAACACCCTTCAAAGAATCACTGTTATCGTAGGCTACGAGTGGAGGAGAGCCATAGCAAAGAAGTCGGTTCTCACCCTAATGATTCTAGCCATAGTATTTCAAACATTGATAATGGTTGTCTTCTCTCGGTTTGCAGCGGGCACTATGTTTTTGACGGATGAGGACAAGCCATTCATGTGGATCTATAGCGTGTTACAAGGTCAAGGGCTTTTCATTCCGTTGATAGCCATTATAATTGCTGGTGGTTCAATGTCTGAAGAATATGAGCATGGAACGGCTGACATCATGCTCTCAAAACCGGTTACTAGGGTTGAGTATATGTCTGGAAAGTTTTTGGGCGGCTTTTCTTTGTTGGCCATGGTGGAGGCACTTCCAACCGTTGTAGGAGTTGTTCTGGCTGTCTGGTTTTTTGGTCCACAAAACGGCCTTCAATATGTTCCATTCTTGTTTCTAGCGATTGTCTATTCTTCTCTTATCTTCTTCTGTTTATCCTTCACGTTTAGCGAGGTTCTCAGAAGAAGCACCCTTGCCATACTAATTGCCTTCGCCATACTCATCGCTTCATCAATCATAAGTCAATTGTTAGCTTCGCTTTACATGATGACAGGCGAATATCTATACTTTCATCTGAGTAGAGGCATTCCAACATGGGGCGCATCGTACCTCCCCTCGCTTCTCATAAAAGAGCTGATGACTTTGCCAAGCACCGTTTTTTTTGCGAGTGACCCTTTGATATCCTTTGAAGCGACGAAGAGGGGAGTTTCAGAGACGATCTTGGTTAGGGAAGCCCTTCAACAGGCGGCTATAATTGTAGTAGTTTACGCCATAATCTTCATTCTGATAGCTGTCTACAGACTTCGTAAGTCAGATGTCACGAAGAAAACAGCTTAACGGCATGTCTAACCTGTTTGTCATATTTCAGCCTTTATCATAGTTTCCTCCCTCTATATGGTCATATTTGGATCATATATGGAAAAGGTATGTTGAAATCAGTATTTTTTCAGAAAAACAGCTTGCGCCAAAAATAGGGTAGCCTATGCAGTTTTTTGAAGTTACACCCTAAGGAAACCAGCCTCTCAATTAAACGATTTGAGCTTCCAGATAGGTTGGAAGCACCCTGACTACTCGGATAACCAAAAACTTTCCAAGCAAAAACTCACTATTCTTAACCGCCATCGGCTTGTAAGCAAAGTTTCTTCCCACCCAAGATGAAGCCTTCTTCCCCACTTCATCAATAAGTATCCTCCCCTCCCAGCCCATCCATTCCCTGTTTCTCTCAAGCGAAAATCTGTTAGAAAGTTCGGCAAGTCTTCTGCTTCTCTCCCTCACCTCACGAGGGTGAACAAGCGGCTTCATTTTTCCAGCAGGTGTACGTGGTCTCGGGAAAAACTTTGAGACATTGACGATGTCGGGTTGAACCTCCTCAATGAGCTTTACAGTTCGTTCGAAGGCTTCTCTGCTCTCGCCTGGAAAACCGCAGATAACATCCGTGGCTAGAGTTATCTCAGGAATTTCCTCCCTGAAAGAGTTGACAATCCTTCTAAAGTCCTCCACGGAATAGAGACGATTCATACGCCTCAAGACTTCGTCGTCTCCGCTCTGAACTGGCAAATGCAAAAACTTGAAAACCTTCTCGTCCTTGTAAGCTTGAACTAGATCATCCAAAATCTCTAACGCATAGTTAGGAGTCATCATCCCAACGCGAACGAAAAACTCCCCCTCAATCCCACAAACTTCCCTCAGCAAGTCCGCGAGATTAACCGCGATGTCCCTTCCGTAACAAGCCGTGTCCTGAGATGTAAGCCAAACCTCCTTAACGCCTGACGCTAAATCACGTTTAACCCTCTCAACCAACTCGTCGATCCGATAGCTTCTCAAACGCCCTCTAGCAAAGAGAACGCAGCAGTAGGAACACGAACCCAAACAGCCATAGTTGATCGGAACAATTCCTACAACCCTGTTTACTAGGGTCTTTGGGAGGCTCAGACTCGGCTTAGAATTTTTTTCCAGTGCAATAACCCTTTCTCCACAGCCCACTCTGTGAACAGCCTCCACAATCTTAGAGCCAGGTGCCGGTCCTAACACGCCGTCAAACCTAACCTCGGCTTTGATTCTTTCAAAATTTATTAGAGGCAAGCAGCCGGTTACGATGAGCCTCTTCCTTCTTGGAACCCTTCGCAAAATTTCTATCATCCGATTTTCAGTAGGCGTCTTCACCCCACAGGTGTTATAAATTAGCACTTCCGCATCTTCAACCTCCTCAACAACATCATAGCCAGCCTCTGAAAGACAACCAGCCATAACCTCTCCATCAGCCACGTTTGTGGGACAACCAAGGCTCCTAACGTAAACTCGCCTAAGCTTTCCTATCATCAGTTCAGTCCGCCCATCGCAGCACAACCATAAGGCAGATCAGTCGCCACATGAAAGCGCTACGGTTTTAATCGTATCAGAAAAACATAAAGATTGTGAAGATCTTCTATTTTACATAAAACCGTAATGCCCTAAAAAAGAAGTGAGAAAGCTTTATAAGAAAAAGCCTTTTGCTATTTAAATCATATTTTAATCCTAATATATAGATATATAATCTTCACCGTTGCTTTTCTGTCTTTACGGAAACCTGTTTTGATAGGAGGGTTTACAGATGAAATTGATTACGCTCTACATCCCCGAGCCATACATCAAGGCATTGGATCAGCTAGTAGGCGAGCGCTATTATCCAAACAGAGCCGAAGCCATTCGGGTGGCGATACGGGACCTTCTCAGCGTAGAGGTGTGGGAGAAGATAAGCAATGACCAAACCAGTCAACAGGGTTCTACAGCTTACGTGGCACGAAGCAGCAAGTGAAGGAATCCGTGAACCGGGATACTGCCGCATCCTAGTGCTAGGGGTTGGAGGTGCCGGAAACAACACCGTAAGTCGACTCATGGAGATGGGAGTCACCGGCACTGAGTGTGTAGCCGTCAACACGGACATGCAACATCTCAACGCTACGCATGCAACCCATAAGGTTTTGATTGGAGAAAAGACCACACGAGGTCTAGGATCAGGCGGCAATCCAGAGGTTGGCAGAACTGCGATCGAGGAATCAAGAAAGAAGGTGGAAGACATCCTCACCGATGTAGATGTGGCGTTTGTCACAGCCGGCTTGGGCGGTGGAACCGGAACAGGCGCTGCTCCCGTGGTGGCGGAGATCGCCCGCCGGAAGGGAGCAATCGTGGTAGGTGTTGTTACGACGCCGTTCAGAATAGAGAAGGGACGAGTTGAGTGTGCAGCTAGAGGATTAAACGAGATGAGGAGACAATGTGACACCGTTGTGGTGATCGACAACAACAAGCTCATGGAGCTTGTGCCTCAGCTTCCACTAAACGAAGCATTTAAGGTGGCTGACCAAGTGCTGGCGAACATGATAAAGGGGGTCGTGGAAACCATCTCAGCCCCCAGCTTGATTAATCTAGATTTTGCAGATTTCAAGACCATCGTGAGGAAGGGGGGAATGGCAGTGGTTGGTGTAGGAGAGTCAGATGCTCCCAACAGAGCAGAGGAGGCTGTCCAAAATGCATTGAGGAGTCCTTTACTTGATGTGGATTACGCAGGAGCCACAGGGGCGTTAATCCACGTTTGCGGAGACAACCAAATGACCATAGAAGAGGCAAATCGGGTTGGAGAAATCGTCACAGAAATGATGGACAGTAATGCCTCCGTGATTTGGGGCGCCCGAATAAACCCAAGCCTCGATGGCGTCTTAAGAGTAACGCTCGTGATGACCGGAGTGCAGTCACCAGACATATTAAGCGGGTTTGGAACCATGACACCACAACTTTTCGATATAGATCCATGTGAAGAGCCGGAAGAACCGTTGCCAGTCGACTTAGGGCTAGATCAGATCGAGGACTTTGAATAAGCCCTTTTACAAACTCCTCCTCAGGTCTGACGCCGCGTTCTGAAGCCTGGTCTTCCACGGAATCGGCTTTCCAACTGGAACAGCCGCTCCTCTTTTTATGGTTCGAATGATCTCATCGACATCCGGATCTGCTTCGATAATGGTGTGGGCGAACCCGATCTCGGAGGCGTGATGAGCGTCGCTTCCAGCGGTTTGTGGAAGGTTAAGGCGGACAGCTAGTCTTCGACCTAAGTAGGTTGAAAGGAAAAAGGGGAAGGCTTTTGAGTTGATCACTTCGACGGCGTCGAGGCTGGGTTCTATCTGTCGTCTCAGTCCTCCTTTGTAGACTGTGGTGGGGTGGGCGGCTACAGCTATCCCTCCAACCTCGTGAATCCTTTGAATCGTTTCGGAAGGGCTTAACCTCGGAGGGATTGGTTTGGTTACGTTGAGGGCTAGGACGTGACCTCGCTGAGTGGTGACCTCAACACCCGGTATGATCAACATGTTGCTCTTTTGAGCGAGTTTAAGGGCGCCCTCAACATTGTTATGGTCAGTGATGGCAACTCCGTCTAAACCCCGCTTCTTGGCATAGAAGACCACTTCTTTGAGACTTGTTGTGGCGTCGTAAGAGTAAAACGTGTGGACGTGAAGATCCATTTTGAGAGGCAAGCCTTTCACTTTATCCCGCTTTCGATCTCGCCTCTTCCAGTAGGGCTTGCAGTTCCTTCTCAGTGGCTAAGACCTTGTGGAAGAGAGGCTCTGCCTTGCTCATTTTGTGACCTGGCTCTATGGGTGTTGTTGCTTCGCTCCACCTCTGTTTGTGAACACTGCCTGAAAGGTTGAGAAGGCTCCAAAATTTTTCAGCTGTTGCCGGGGTGAAGGGCTCAAGAGTTATGGCGAGGGCTTTGACTATTTGCATAGCCACATAAAGGGCGTTTGCAGACGCCTGCGTGTTGGTTTTGATCGTGTTCCACGGTTCTTTCTTGTTAAGATACTTGTTCCCGAGACGGCTGAGACCCATAGCGGCGCGCAAGGATGCTTGCAGTTTAAACTCTTCAAGATTCTGTGCGATTTTTTCCGTTCTTTTCATTGCCAACCTTAGGACGCGTTTGTCGTACTCGTCGAGTTTGCTGGGCTTAGGCACTGAACTGTCGAAGTGTTGATTGATGAAGGACAGTGTCCGGTGGACGAAGTTGCCCAAGGTGTCGTTAAGGTCGGAGTTCACCCTTTCTACGAAACTTTTCCAGGTGAAGTTCGTGTCTTTGGTTTCAGGTCGGATGGAAAGAAGGACGTACCTCCAGTAGTCGGCTGGGAAGAGTTGTAGCGCCTCGTCAATCCACACGCCGATTCTTCGGCTTTTAGAGAACTTCTCACCCTCAAACTGCAGGAACTCTGTGGAGTTTACGTTCCACGGCAGGTTGTTGCCTTCCTTAGCCGCTAGCAACAGGGCTGGGAGGATGATGGTGTGGAAGGGAATGTTGTCTTTCCCTATGAAATAAAGTGTTTTTGCGTCTTTGTCGAACCAGTATTCTTTCCATCTTTCCTTTTCTCCACGTTTTTGAAAGTACTCGATGGTTGCAGAGACGTATCCAAGCACTGCCTCAACCCAGACGTATATGGTCTTGTCTTCTGAACCTGGGAATGGAGCTGGGATGCCCCACTTGTTGTCCCTTGTAACCGCTCTGGGTTTCAGTCCTTCTTTAAGGAGGTTTAAGCTAAAGTTTCGAGCGTTGTCTGGCAACTGCTCGTTGTTTTCAATGTACTCGTAAAGTTGTTGTGCGAGGCTGGGCAGGTCGAAATACCAGTGGGTTGTCTTCTTTGTGTCGGGTGAAGACTGACAGATGGTGCAGCGGGGTTCTACGAGCTTGGTGGGTTCTAGAAGGCGCCCGCACTCCTCGCACTGGTCTCCGCGTGCTCCCTCGTAGTTACAGTGGGGGCATTTTCCTTCCACAAACCTGTCTGGTAGATATCGCTTACACTTTGGGCAGTAGAGCAGCTCTGTCTCTTGGGTGAAGATGTATCCGTTCTTCTGGATTTTGAGAAGGTGATTTTGAACGAACTCTTTGTGGACTGGGTTTTCGGTTCGAGTGTAGTTATCAAAGGATATGTCCCATTTTTTGAGCAAATCTACAACTTTTTCATGGTATTGATCTGTGAGCTTTTTTGGTGAGATTCCCAGTCGCACAGCCTCAACTTCGATTGGGGTTCCATGCTCGTCAGACCCACTAACAAAAACAACGCGGTCTCCCTTCAGTCGGTAGTATCTAGCCACAACGTCGGCTGATAGGATAGAGCCTACAATATTGCCTAAGTGAGGCACGTAGTTGATGTAAGGCCACGCTGAAGTGACGAGAATTTTAGCGAGCGTGGTGCACCTCCAAGTTTCAGTGTAACTACAGTGTTGTTTACGACTCTACTACTTAAGCGCAACGGGGCGAATTCAATGGGAAAAAAGGAGAGGAGGTTGTTCGAAAATCATTGTGATGCGGACGCAGCTGGAGCTAGAGTTAGCTTTCTGAAGCTCAACCAAACGAAGAACAGCGCTATGAGAACTATGATGAATAGTACTGTGATGAAAGCCGTCAGGGAGAGTATTAAAGGCAGAACCTCGCTTTGCGTAACAGGTATTTCTACCTCGATAGGGATATATTCTGTCTCAGAGTCGGACTCGTCGCTCCACTCGTATTCAACCGTAACCGTTGCTACACTCGAAATCGCTGCCCGCCCCTCTGCCGGAACGGTGAATTCAACTTCAAACTCTATAGAGGTATCGTTTTCGTCAACCAAGCTATCTTCTAGGTCCGTTAAGGTTTCGTTTCCAGTCCAACCGCCATGATACCATCCAAACCACGGGAAAGTGACGCTGATAGTCCTTATTGCTATTGGTCCGGGTCCCTCGTTTCTCACGGTTATGTAGAGTTTTCCGCTTTGACCGTATTTGTAGTGAGCCTTGTCCGTTAAGAGATAGATGCTTACTGTTGGCTTAGCTTGGGCTGTTATGGAAGTTATTACAGTAGGCAGAAGCAGCAGTGAGAGCATCATTAGGGTTATGATGCTAATTTTCCTCAAGGTTTTTCACCTATGCAGAGTGTCTCTACGGATAGTCTATTTAAAACTTACTTACTCTGAATCTGCTTCGGTCTTGAGGCGAGAGAATAGTTCGTTATATAAGTTGAAAGAGGCATCTAAAGTCAGTTGGTGGTTGCATGCCATGTTCTAGAGAGCCTAATACGGAGAGGAGAGGAACCTTCAAAGCTAAACAGGTTTCGCTAGAAGATTTCGAAAACCTTGATCTAAGAGTTGGCGAGATCGTCTCTGCGAAGCCTGTTTCAGGCTCAGAGAAATTGATGAAACTTGAAATCGATTTGGGCACCGAGCGCAGAGTGGTGCTGAGTGGAATGCGTCCAGACTATACTTCTGACACTGTGGTCGGAATGCAAGTCGTCGTTTTGTGCAATCTCGAGCCACGCAAGATAATGGGAATAATTTCGCAAGGGATGATTCTTGACGCTGGGTATCGAGAGGGAGTTAGACCACCAGCGTTGCTTACGGTGAGTCATAAGGTTCCCAACGGCGTACGAATAGCCTAAGATGTGGCAGATTCGGGGGGCCTCTGCAAGGTGAACTGGGAGGTACATGGTGCTCCGGCCTAGATAGCAATTACCGTTTAAATTTACCGTTTGCTCTGACATAAAAGTAAAGGTGCTTCGACCTAAGTCTCAATATTGGTTTAAATTAGCGGGATTTTAAGTCTTTTGTTGTGATTGGGTTGACCAGAAACTGCTTTAATTAACCGCCCGCGCTCGATTGTTGCTTCTCTCGTTTAATTTTACCAATTGTTGTTCTTTCACCGTGTCCTGGATAAACAATCGTAGGGTCAGGGAGTTCACTCAGCTCAGGTATGAGCGGAACATCTGCCGGTCTACCAAAGATAGTGTTTTTCCCCTCAATGTATAGCACTATAGTTCCTTCACTGTGCCCCGGGTTGTGGATCACTCTCAGCTCTAACCGACCAATCTTTATGATGTCTCCATGATTGAGCAATATATCTGGCGGCGAAAGACTTCGGTATTCTTGAAAGAAATTACAAGCACCACATTCTAATATCATTTTCTCAACGTCATTATGGAACTCCCATCTTAAGGCATCCTTCCCACACTCAAGACAGGGAAAATCAGGCTTCTCGATACTTAGCCCAGCTTTGATCATTGCCTCCGCATAACTTGAACTAGGATTCGTGAGCCACTTGGCATCTTTTTCATGGATCAGTATAAGAGAATTTGTAGCCTGCTTTATGATATCATTCCCGCTGACATGATCTGGGTGCCCATGAGTGTTGATGACGTACTTCACTCGAAGATTTCGATCAGAAATTTCTCGAAGAATATCCAGCTCCTGACCTTCACGAAAACCAGGATCAATGACAACCGCATTAGATGTCTCCTCATCCGCAACAAGATAACAGTTCGTAAGTAACAGCTTGAAACCTACTTGAAACCGTTTAACTTGCATCTAATCTCCCTCGCCGTACCCATATTATTCAAAATCACCAGATAAAAATGTTGTATACCCCTTTATGTCGTGTGCTTAAAATTTACTTTGGTGCTCCGGCCGGGATTCGAACCCGGGTCTCCGGCTTTCTTCCCTTCTCACGTCGAAAGGCCGGAATACTTGGTTCACTTAGGGCGTGTTTGACCTGACTATACTGGGCAGGAAAGGAGACTTCCCCTTTTTCTTCTACCGGAGCCTGAACCGGAGCACCCATGCAAATAATCTGCTCTTTCGTTTTAAGTTTTCTCTGTTCGTTCAAAGACCACGTTGAGAAATGGTTTAGACAAAAAACCTAGACAAAGCCTCTTTAGTTTGAATCTTTATTAAAAACCAAGAAACGTTTTAACGACGTCTCACTATCCCCACTAAATGTTCAGTCACTCATATTGAGATTTGAAAAAGAGGTAGGGCCAGATTGGCAAAGATGGAGAGCCCACAGGTGGATGAGGAAAAAATCGCCAGTGAACTTAAGGGCAACATGCTCAGGGTTTACTGGCACCTGCTAAGGTCTCCGAACGGAGTGGTTGGGGTGAGGGAAACCCAGAAGTCTCTGGGTTTCTCAAGTCCTGCACTGTCTGCGTATCACTTGGATAAGCTCGTGGAACTGGGCTTGGTTCAAAAGGTTCGAGGTGAGTATTACCTGGTCAGAGTTGTCAATGTTGGAGTTCTGAAGCAATTCGTGAAGTTCGGATCCTTCGTCCTCCCCAGATACACCCTGTACGCAACCATGTTCACCACCCTCCTTGTCTTCTACCTGACGCAACTCAGAGACATCAACTTCTACAGCGTCTTTGCCCTTGTCCTGGGCATCCTAGCTACAGGAATCTTGTGGTATGAAACTGTTAGAGTGTGGCGGCAAAAACCGTAACGCACGAAATTCACGGATTTAGTTGCAACGCTACAATAGCACCATTTTCCAAAAAAATCAGAGGGGGAGTTTTGGTTGCTATGCCACCGTAGCCTTCAGCACTGGTCTTAAGCTCTTGTTATGACTAATAGCTATCCAGTCAGGAACGATATCAATGAGCACATTTGTTTCTTCGCCAACTTTGACCTCAAAGTGTATGGTCACTCTGACAGCATCGCTTGGAACACTCAGCACATCAGTGCCACCTTTAGCGTAGGTTACGCTGGCTTCTGTTATGTACATTCTAATCATAGTGTAGTTTCCAGAGGGCACCTCTGTCACACAAAGTTCCATGGTCACGTTCCAGAGTTCCAATAAATCGACAGGGACCTCAGATACGCCCTCAACAAAAGTCAAGTTTTCCCATCCGTGCCCTTTTCTATGGGCCGAGACGCCGCTGATGGTCACGTTAAGTTCCGTCACGTTAACAGGAGCATCCGTCAACTTTATGATCAAAGTACCCCTCTTCGGTACGAACATAGGAAGTCTTAAGCTTGGGATGGTCGCCCCCGAGATGGCCACACTTGCAATTATTAGTGCAGCAACTAGAACTCCAACGGCTCCATGCAGACACACTTTTCTAGGTTCAATTGACATTTTCTAGTTTACTCCCCCTAAACTTATAGGATGTCGTGGCATTTAATGCAACACTTTTGAACAGTGTGTTCAAGTTTTTGAACGATACCGCTCGATGAACGCTTTCACCGTAACAAGCATGGCCAGTCTCAAGAGATTATGTCCGTGGTTTCTTTCACTGTTTCGTACACTATGCAACTCAGCGTTTTCTCTATTCCCTCAATCATCCTCAGCTTGTCCATGACAAACTTTCCCAATGTGTCAACATGGTCAGCCTTGATCTTGATGAGAATGTCCCAGTCTCCAGTGATTATGTGCACCTCTTGTACCTCCGGAAAGGCGCATATCTGTTTAGCTATATCCCTTTGCGACAGTGGCTTTTCCCTCCCTCCTGGTCGATAGGCAAATGACACCAAAAGAAAAGCCGTGGTTCCTTTGTCAAGTTTCCTTGAGTCTAAAATGGCCTTGTAATTCTTTATTATTCCGAGGTCTTCCATTCTCTTGATCTTTGCGTAGACGGTGGTTATGGGGCTACCTATTTTTTTGGCTATCTCCCTCGCCGTAATTTTGCAGTTTGTCTGCAGGAGCTTCAGCACCTCTAAGTCCTTTTCATCTAGCTTTTCCATAAATGTAATTTTTACAATTAGAGCATAAAAATGTTACGGTTTTCGAGTTTTTTACAGTTTTTTCGCAATAATTTTATCAACGCGAGGGGTGTTGTTATTTATGGAACCACAAGATTTGAGTTCACTGGAATCCATCAGGCTAAGGTATCACAAAGTCTAATTCGTAAGATCAATTACGACAAGAGCGATAACTCGTAGTAGAAGATTCTTCAGAACATTCATGTTCTGGTTATTAAGCAAATTTCTGAAGGCCGCCTGGAAAATGCGTATTGTTCATCTCTGGTGCATTAGTTTGAACTCGTGAAGCTACTTGTGTCCATCCTTTTCTATATCTCTTTACAATGCCTTCGATAGTTGCTTTAATTGACACTGTTTCTTTTTCAGCTTGTCGCTAGCATCATGAACACGAATATTATTATGCCGCAGAATAGACCGAAGAGGAGCGAAGAGCCAGCTTTGTTGAGTTTTCCTATCCTTATCTCAACTGGAGATTTGTATGTGGTCATTGCCAAGGAAAATGTTGCGACAACTCCCCATAGAAGGGCGCTAACCGTCGGGTTTAACGTGACACCCAGGTACTTCAGGAATTGTTTAAACAGAAACAAGATAGGCACAGGCAGAAAGTAGAGAAGGAACCGTGGAGAAACCTTTCTTGGAGCCTTGGGCACATAGAGTCCTACAACCTTCTCCAGCGTGTCTATACATTCCTTCCGTCTGAACGGAACGCACCAGTCTCCCATCGTCCAGCCTCCCAGCCTCAAAACCCATCCTCCAGCTTCAATTTTCACCTCGTCAAGGGCGAAGAACGTACGGGTAAAACCGGATTTGAGAACGATGCTATCCTTGTCTATTCTGATCTTTGGAAAGGCTGCGATGGAAAAAAGTATGAAGAACGAAGCTACTACCAGCGTGATGGCGAGCCACGGATAAAACGCCTCCCTAGCAGTGGGAGCGCCAATGAGAAATTGAGACCAGAAGTATAAACAAAAGACAAAAAATACTAGAAAACCCATCCATATGAAGCCACGCATCAAACTGAAAGCCCGAGTTTCAAAGGATTCCAATAAGGTTCACCATTCTATTATCAAATGAGAGCGGCCTGATCATAAATTTGTTTCTATAAAAAATGGAGAGAATGTGTTTCATTGAAGCTCACACTAAAGGGTGAAGTAGGCTGTTAATTGATGATTGTATGCTATATCTTTTTTTATCTAGCTTTTGTATAGCTGTAATTTTTACAATAGAAGCATAAAAATGTTACGGTTTTCGAGTTTTTTACAGTTTTTTTCGCAATAATTTTATTAGGAGCTAGCAACATTACCATTTGTATGGAATTCCAAGATCTAAGTTCGCTGGAATCTGTTAGGCTAAGGCACCTTGCTATAAGACACCCAAGGATGAAACTGATCCTAAAAGTTCAAGATCAAATCCTCACTTCTCTGAGGGAGTTCTTGAGAAAAGAGGGTTTCGTAGAGATATTAGCACCCATTATTGGTCCAACAACTGACCCAGGGATAAGGGGAGCAAAACAAGTCTCCATTCAATACTACGACGTTCCATTCAAAATAATGAGCAGCATGATCCTCTACAAACAGATGGCAATATCATCGTTTGAAAAGATATTCGCTTTATCACCAAACGTTCGCTTAGAGCCCCTTGAAAGCGCGAAGACTGTTAGGCATCTGGCGGAGTTCAGGCAGATAGACCTTGAGATGACCTATGCAAGTTACGAAGATGCCATGAGCTTGGCAGAAAGAATGTTGGCGTCGGTTGTTAAGGATGTGAGGGAAAAACGCGGTGAAGAACTGGAAGGGTTAGGGAGAGTACTCAAAGAAGTGAAGGGGCCTTTCAAGAGACTGACCCACAAGGAGGCAGTTGAAATGTTGAGGTCGAAGGGGCACATGGTCAGTTACGTGGAGGAAATCCCATGGGATGCAGAAAAGGCCTTGTCCGCCATGCATCAGGACCCCTTCTTCATCTACGACTATCCCCTTATGGCAAGAGGCTTCTACGACAGAGAAGACCCAAACAGGCCCGGAATACTGAGAGACTTTGACATGCTCTACCCCGAGGGTTTCGGAGAAGCCATATCGGGAGGAGAGAGAGAACACACGTATGAAGGAGTGTTAAAAAGAATGAAGCTGACTGGTGAGGATCCAGAGAAGTATGGCTGGTATTTGGAGATGCTTAAGGAAGGAGTTCCCTTTTCTGTCGGGTTCGGAATTGGCGTTGAAAGGTTGACAAGATGGATTTGCGGCCTGAAAACTATTTGGGAGGCAGTGCCCTTCCCGAAAGTTCCAGGAATAGCCTCTCCATGAAAGTCAGTGCTAAGTTGGATTATCAGATCAGGAGAAAACGATAACTAATCGAGGTCCGAGTCGAAACAAGTCCGAATTGATAAAAGAATAGGCTTTTCAAACAACTAAACGTCTGTACAAAAAGCCGGTTTCTGCGGTTCGCAAAGTAGAGATGGGGACAGCAAGAGATGAAGGTAGACATAGATTCAATCCAGCCAAGCCCGTACCAGCCTAGGCTAATCTTCAATCAAGAGGATTTAAAGCAAGAAATAGAGAAAGACGGACTTTTAGACGATCTGGTGGTTCGTAAACGGGGCGAGTTCTACGAGTTGATTGATGGCGAAAGAAGGTGGAGAGCCCTCAAAGAACTTGGATGGAAAACCGTGCCCGTCCGAGTGGTCCACGCAGACGATGCAAAGGCTAGGCTGTCAGTGTACAAGTTGAACAAAATCCGCGAAAACTATACAATTGAAGAGGAGACGAGATACTTCAAGAAGCTTAGTGATGAAGGTATGACGCCTTGGGAGATAAGCAAACAGGTAAATGTGGATTTTCGCTGGGTCTCAGCACATCTTAACGTATTCAAGTTTCCCGACGACATTCAGAAAGCTGTGTGGGCTAAAAAGATCAGTATGTCACACATAGTGGCGCTCCAAGGCGTGATAGACAGAAACATCAAAGACGCTGTGCTTACTGCGAATGAGGTCCTTGAGAGGAAACTAACCGCATCTGAAACCCGTGAACTAATCGACAGGCGTGCCCAAGAGCTGAAAGCAAGGGTTGATGAAATGCGTATTAAGGCGGCTGAGAAAGTGTTGCCTGCGATTATACCCAAGCGTCCCAAGCTGGAGACACCAGAAGAGTTCGAGAAGGCTGCTGAGGTTCTTAAGGAAAAAGCAGAGGAGATGCGCGAGGGAACCATAACCCCTGAGGAGATTAAGAAGGTGGCAGAGCAGTTTGAAGAAGCAATTGAGGAAGACGTAGAGGGGGCATCGGTGCAAACCATAAAGGGTCTGCAAGAGAGAATTACCAGGTTAGAGAAAGAGAAAGAAAGCCTCTTAACAAAGAAGGGTTTCCTCACGGAAGCATTGAGTTTCAATTGTCCTCACTGTAATTATCCTTGCGTTATCTATCGTGAAGGTGACAGCTACTGGGTAGAGTAACCTGCTATGATTGCACTAGGCTCGCAAGCACTAAAAAAGACGGAGAAGAAATTTGTGGAACTACTAAGAGATTTGCGGGAAAAAATCGAAAAGTTAGAGAAAGAAAAGGCAAATCTTTTGGCAGAGATAGAGAGCCTCAAAGAAAAGGGTGAAGCGAAGGCTCACGAGTTAGAAAATGAAGTGACCACACTTAGGAGAGAAGTCAGAGCGCTTGAAAAACTTTTGAATGTGAAGGAAAAACACGAAATGAAGAATAACCAAAATATTTCTTAACCGACCCTATTCTGATTCGGATTCATCTTTTGAGAGAGTTAGAATTCATAAAATCTATTTATCACATATTTTCAAACCGACCGAACGCGCGCGCGGAGTGACAAAAATGGAGGCAGATAACTGGGAGAAGCTGCCTGTCGCGGCTTTTCTGTTGAACTTTGGATTTCTAGTGATGTTCCCAATCGTCTACATTCGCTGGATGTCTGTTGACAAACCTTTGGTTTTCGCTGTAGCAAGTCTTCTCCCAGTTACAGTTATAGGAGCTGCATTCTCCCTTGTTTCACTTTATGCTTTACGATTTACCGGGTTTTATTTCCAGCAAATGGCTAGTAGAGGACGCACCGCTATGAAAGGTTACATAGTGTTTGAGATTGCCATTCAAGAGTTGATTTTGGTAGTTTCTTTGTATGCCTGTATTTCCAGTGTCCAAATATGGGTATAAGTCTGGGTACATTACGTCGCCGAGGGAAACCGTTCCACCTTCTGCAAGGTGAGTCTATCTTACCTTTTCTTCTAATACCCTGTCCACTTCCTCTAGTCCAAGCCGCTTCAGCACCTCTGACCTCGGTATTCCGTTCTCGTCCCAGCCCGCGGCTTCATAGTATTCCTTTTTCGATTCCTCAAACTTGATTCTGTCAACTTTTTTTCCGGCGCAAGGTCCTGATGGCAGGGGCTCGTAGAACCTTAGCGGGTTGTCGTCGTGCACTTTTGGATTCCATTTGAGGTCTGGTCCGCCTAGGAGTAGGAGTGCTCTTTGCAGGTGGAGTATCCTAGGCGCTGTGGTTTGGTACCATTTGTCGGGTTCTATTTCCCACCCTGTGACCGCCTTAAGGAAATCCCATTTTGCTTCTTTCGGTTCAAAGGCGTTGAACCAGCAGTAAACGCCTGAGTCGTGGAGAATCATGGTTAACTCGCTGTCACCGTGGTCGATTGGCATATAGGCTATGGATGTGTGGTCTCCAGCCTGCACAGAGCAGGCGTAGGATATGTCTGTCACGTAGTCTCTTTCACTTCTGATTCCGTGGGCTCCGACAGCTACTCCTTTCTCCTGAACCGCGTATTGCAGCACGTTCTTTCCTTTCATCTCTTGTATCTTGAGGGCGGCTCTGTAAGTGCCCTCGGCTAATATGTCTCCGATTCTTTCCCTCGCGGCGATCTTCTCGGCTAGTGTGGCAAAGGCTTCGGTGTTTCCCCACTCTAGGTTTATGCCATCCAAGTCCTTCTTTGTTAGGATGTCTCTCTGGTAGAGTTCGCCAGCAAATCCCAGCAGGTTTCCACATTGTATGCCGCAGAGTCCTAGGTCGTCTATTAGGGAGGAGAGGTAAACATTTTCTTCTGGGGTGAAGACGCCTAAGTTGGTTCCCAAGTAGGCTTGTAACTCATAGTCGGGGTTGTCTCCTATGGCGCCTTTGAAGGGTCCAACCTTTGGCATCGCAATTTTGAGACAAGTTGTTGGGCAGCCAAAGTCGCCCCAGTACCTTTTTATCCAGACCCTTTGCTCAAACTTGTTCACGCCGAAGCTCTGCTGGTTGTGCCATTCCTCCTGCCAGTTTCTAACAGGCTCTGAACTGTCTTTGGCGCCAACTTCGTAGCCTGCGGCGCCTGTTCCCCACCGTCTGAAAGCGTCCTCGCTATAACATTCCTTTGAAACCTTGTCTATCAGCGTTTTCACTTGTTCTATGTCTCCCACTTCTGGCAGAGGACCCGTGCCCTTGACCACCAGAGCCTTGAGATTCTTTGAGCCCATCACCGCCCCGTATCCACCGTAGCCTGCTGCGTGGGTCCATTTTGCCATCACAGCAGCCATTCTAACTTTGTTTTCTCCTGCTGGTCCTATGTAGAGCACTGCGGGCTCCTTCCACTCGCCGTAACTAGGAAATCTTTTTTGAAGGTTTTCTCTTCCCTCCTTGGTAAGCGTCTTCAGGGTTTGTTTTCCGTTTTTGCCCCAGATTTGGCTTGCATTTCTGACTTCGACTTCAGAGTCTGTGATGGAGAGATAGCTTGGTTTGGCGGCTCTGCCAGTGATGATTAAGCCGTCGTAGCCGGCGCATTTGAGCTCTATTGGAAACTCTCCAGCAACCGTTGAACCGATCACGCCGTTGCTCTGGGGAGACTTCCCGGATACGCAGACTCTGCCTCCTGGGAAGAAACCGGTGAGAGGTCCAGTCAGGATCAAGAGGATGTTTTCTGGTCCAAGGGGGTCGACGGTTTCCCATCGGTGGCCTAGCCTGTCCCACAGAATTTTGGTGGCTAATCCTCTTCCACCTATGTAATTTCTCAGAATATTCTCGTCAAAGTTTACGTTCTTTATGCTTTCCGTTGAGAGGTCGACCTCTAAAAACTTGCCCGCGTATCCCCGCATCTAGATCAGCTCCTCTCCAGCTTCTCCGTACAAGTTGACAACTAGGTCTCGTGTTATCTCTTCAGGTGTGAGGGCGTATAGCATGTACGCTCGATTGCGACCTGATACACGCTCGTCCCGTTTGAAGACAACTCTAAGGGCGCCCCATTTTCCCTTCTGACAAACCTTCACGCATTGGGGTTTCCCTCCACAGAGGTCGCATATCACTGCGTATTTCTCTGTTGGATGGATGTGGGGAACCCTTCCTGGACAAGCGTCAATGCAGAGGCTACAGCCCGTACACTTCTCTTTGTCAACCAGAACTGCCCCAGTTTCTTTGCTTACTGAAAGGGCTTCTACTGGGCAGGATTCAACGCAGGGGTAGTCTTCGCACTGGGTGCAGAGGTGGGGAACTTCAGCTCCTGGAACTAGCATAAACACTCGAATTCTGGAAGCCTCTGGCCATATTCTGTTTTCGTGGAAAAGTGAACAGGCTATCTCGCACTTTCTGCAACCACTGCATTTTAGGTAATCTCTAACGATCCAGATACGTTTTCGAGGTTTCATCCTCTGCAGCTCCTAACAGAAGTCTTACGAAGATTTCATTGGTTCCATATAAAAAACCTAACTATGATAGCACATGGTGCAGGATTGATTCGACCTGTTCCTAAGGCTGGGTTAGAAAGTGTTCCTTATCCGATCATGAGAGTGTCAACTAGCCTAGGCGGTGCCTTTTCCAGATGGTCTATAATGTGTTCTGGGCCTCTGACAGGAATTAACTGAATAGCGTGGGTGGGGCATTTCGATGCGCAAAGACCGCATCCGAAGCATTTTTCTTTGTCTACCACAGCCTTGGAATCAACTGTGTTCATTGCTCCAAAATTGCACCGCGTAACACAAATACCGCAACCGTCACAGAGTTCGCTGTCTACGGAGGATACGTAACGACTCTTAGCCGAAATACCTTTTTTGCCAAAAACTATCATGCCTCTTAAGATTGAGCAACAGCAACTGCAACAGTTACAGAGGAACTGATAGCCTTCGGGCTCGACATTGTTTAATTGATGGACGAGTCCAAGGTTTTCACAACGTTTCAAGATTGAAAGAGCTTCTTCTTTCGACGTTCTTTTCGCGATGCCTCTTTCAATAATAATATCTGCAAACTCATTGAAAAGGAGACAAACATCAGTGGGGTTATCACATCGCCTACTCATTGTTCTGCATGCACACTCTGTAACTGCAATTGTCTTAGCGTTTTCGAGAATTTCTGAAATTTTTTCATAGGGCAAAATTTCACCCCATTTCATCGGAATAGTTTTTTCCACTGGTATAACACGAGTATAACTCTCCGTGTACTGCTTGTCTGAGGTAGTCATCATTTCCTCATCATGATAGTGATTCCACAGGTCAAGAAATTCCTCACCGAACTTTTCGAAGTCTCTTTTGTCAGGGAGAATAGACTCCCATAAGTCACTGTTCAAACCATATCTAAGTTTGTCATCCACAAGTTTGTAGAGGACAAAACCCTTGTTGA
>Ga0315307_1000155_pt1 | contig 27530 bp, 22 predicted proteins | sample TDP2_MG_FD_203079 | JGI IMG/M metagenome (GOLD analysis project Ga0315307, IMG submission 203079) | Freshwater sediment microbial communities from Lake Towuti, South Sulawesi, Indonesia - TDP2 | ecosystem: Environmental > Aquatic > Freshwater > Lake > Sediment | place: Indonesia: South Sulawesi...
AAGTTGCAAATCTCGAAGGGATGCGGCAGCGCCTCGCAAGGTCTATTCCTTTGCTTAAGGAGACTACGAGTGGCCATACAGAGTTCGGGACACTAATGTATGTTGAAGTCATCTACGAGACCGGTTCGTATCCCATAAAGAATTTCCAAGTGACTACGCATGAAGGGATGGAGAACGTATCGGGTTTCATAGCGAAACAGAGGTTCAAGATTAGGAATACACGATGCTTCGGTTGTCCTGTAGCTTGCGGCCAGTTATGCGAAGCCAAAGAAGGAAGGTATCGAGGATGTATAAGCAGACCTGAGTATGAAATAGCTTGGGCTTTCGGTCCTCACTGCGGAATCTTCGATTTCAACCCCATCATCGCGGCGATCGATCTTTCTAACAGGTATGGCGTGGACGGAATCTCCATGGGATACATGATCGGCTTGGTCATGGAGCTCTATGAGCGAGGCATCATTCCTGAAGAACGACTAGAAGGAACTGAAGCCAAGTTCGGGAACGAGGAAGCCATGTTTAGTCTCATTCACGCAACATGCCAGAGAAAGGGGATCGGAGACCTCATAGCTGAAGGGGCGAGAAGACTGGCCGAAGCCGTCGGCAAGAACGTTTCATATTACGCCATGCACGCGAAAGGGATGGAATTTCCTGCCTATGAACCCAGAGCCTTCTATGGAATGGGTTTGGCTTATGCGACTTCTTCAAGAGGAGCTTGCCACAACGTAGGAGGCTGGACCATAAGAGATGAACTGATAAAGAAGACTTGGGATCGTTTCGCCGTGAAAGGCAAAGCTAGACTTGTGAAAACTCTACAGGATACTCGCGGGTACATAGATTCAGTCGGTATCTGCACGATTCCTCGAAGATCTCTACAGCTCACAGATGAGCCGAAAGAGGATATAGTAAACTTTGCGACCGGAATGGACTTCACCAGGAGACTCGTGACGATTGGAGAAAGGATCTACAACTTAGAGAGGATCATATTGAACAGAGAAGGAATCGCAAGGAAGGATGATACGCTGCCCCCAAGAATAGAGACGGAGACGATCCCTGATGGACCGGCGAAAGGGCATATTATAACTTTTGAAATGTTGCAGGAGATGCTCGATGAATACTACCAGCTACGAGGATGGACATCTGAAGGCAAGGTTCCATCGACCACTAGGGCAAGGCTGGAGGTTCTGTGATCTCAACCGGAGTATGAGTTAACAGTCTGCAGGTCCAAGCCAATCTCTTTTTAGAATCCTACTGGGGCAGACAAAAAATAGGCGTCATGAAACTGAAGCCTTCCAAATGCAAGAACTTATAGGCCGATGGCTCCAGCTACCAACACCGTCAGATCTATCACATCGATATTGGCGTTTGCTTCTATAGCTGAACGACGAAGATTTACGTAGCACTGAGGACAGGCTGTAACCAAGAGATTTGCGCGGGTCTCCAGCGCTTCTTTGATTCTCTTGGTCCCCACAGCCAGAGACAAGCTGTCTGACACCGTGGAGAGAGAGCCACCGCAACAGTTTGCGTCCTGACGGTTCTTCTTCATTTCAACAAGCGCCATTCCTGGAATAGATTCAATGAGGTGTCTTGCCTGTTCAAATTTTCCGTGCGATCGTCCTATGTGGCACGGATCATGATAGGTCACGACCAATTTGTCCATCTTATTCTCGAACTTGAGTTTTTCTTCTTTCAGAAGCTCATACAGGAGGTCAAGAACGTGGATAACCTTGAAAGAATTCTTCTTCCCCGTTATGTTTTGGTATTCTCGGGTCAGGGTTGTGTAGCAACCTGGACAGGTCGTTAGTACGCGCTTCGCACCTAATTCATGTATCTTGTCGACATTGTGCTTCACTATTGCCTTTGCCTTGTCTTCCTCTCCGCTCCATATCATAGGCATCCCGCAACACCACTCTTCACCGCCGATCAAACCGAAGTCAAACTTGGCCCTTCGTAAAATCCGGATAGTAGAGGCGACGACATCGCTGCACCAATATGACGGCATGCATCCCACGAAATAGGCGTAATCTGTATTACCAGAACTCTCAATAGTGACTCCTTCAAAATCTCTCCATGACATTCTTTCATTATGGGGTTTGCCTAACACATTCTTTTCGAGTAAGATGTTATCGTTCGCGGCCTTAAGGGAAGGTAAAGGTCCCTTTCCAGATTTCACCAATTCCTTCCGCGTGTCACGAATCAAGTCGACTACAGGCAGCTTGGACGGACATTCTACGGTGCAGTGCTCGCATCCTGCGCAAAGGTATATCTGATCAACTAGCCGGTCATTAAGCGGTAGATCGCCTTTTAGCCATCCGTGTATCATTTTGACTTTGCCTCGGGGAGAGGAAGACTCCCATCCTATCTGTCCGAAGGTCGGGCACACTTGGCGACATTGTCCACAGTAGACACACTTTAGTATGTCATACTCGTATCGCCTTAGTATGTCTTTCACGTCTCACCCTCCTCAAGACTAAGCTTGCCAGGATTCATTATCCCCTTTGGGTCAAAGATTTTCTTTATTTTCTTCATCAAATTCAGGGCGACTTTTCCATGCTCTCTCTCCATGAATTCTGCCCGTAGTATTCCCATTCCGTGTTCTCCGCTCGTGGTCCCGTCAAGCGCCAATGCAAGTTCATGAATCTCAGACACAGCTTCCTTCAGAATCTCCCAATGCTCAGGATTATTCTTGTCTATCAGAAGAGCGGGATGAAGATTACCATCTCCAATGTGACCGAAAGTGATGATTTGAATTCCATATTTTTCGGAGACATTCCGCACACCCTCAACTGCCTCGACTATTCTGGAGATAGGTACAGTGATATCTTCGCCCTCATAGATTCTTGAATACTTCTCCGCAAGACTGGCGGTAGCTGCTCCTACGACGCTTCTAGCTTTCCACAGTATAGTTTGCTTCTCCGGATCGTCAGACCAATCCAATTGCACCGATCCTTCGCTGAGGCAAATCTCCTTGACTGCTTGGGCTTGCCTCTTCACTTCATCCTTGGACCCGTCAACTTCAACTAGCAGTATTCCATCCACGTCAGGAAGCGCTTTCTCCCTCATGTATTTGTTGACTGCCTTGATAGCGGAGTTGTCCAGCAACTCCATCGCTGCCGGGACAATCCGTTTTGAGAATATCTTAATAGCCGTTCTAGCCACTTCTTGTAGCTCATTGAAAGCGGCAACGACGACGGCCTTTGATTCGGGAAGGGGAACTATCTTCAGTATCAACTCGGCTATAATGCCAAGGGTTCCTTCTGAACCTATGAAGAGCTGGGTGAGATTGTACCCGTTAGCTCTCTTCAGGGTCTTGCCGCCTGTTCTAACGATCTCTCCCGTTGGAAGGACAACATTGAGTCCAAGAACATATTCTCGTACTGATCCGTACTTTACCGTAAGAACCCCGCCTCCGCCAATCGACACGAATCCTCCAAGTGTACACATCTTGCTGCTTGCCGGGTCTAGCGGAAAGAAGAAGCCATGTTTCTCCAACTCTTCATTCAAATCGCCGTGGACGACGCCCGCTTGCACTGTGACGCATCGATTTGGCAAGTCAACCTCAAGAATCTCGTTCACCGCGGAGAGATCTACCAGGATTCCTCCCCTGATCGGCACGGCTCCACCGGCCACACCAGAACCAGCACCTCGTGGCGTAACGGGGATTCCTCGCTCGTTCGCAAGTTTAACTATGTTCGAAATCTGTTCAACTGATCTCGGCCTGACAACAATGTCTGGTCTATGCTGGAACCTTACGGAAACATCCATAGAGTACAAGTAGAGTTCTATAGGATCGGTTGAGACATTCTGGTCACCAACCATCCTTGACAGCTCATCCACTATCTCAGCTTCAAGCACAGTTCCCGCCTTCCGTCGATTTGAACCAAGATAGGTTTACGATCCTTACGCCCTATAAACGCATATTTCTGCTTTTAGGTTGAAGGAATAGTTGTGGGATTGCGTTGCGCTAGGCTTTGGCTGGGTCAACTTTTGGCATCACGATTTCTGAGATATGCCGAGCAGTATGAATAAAATCAAAGACAGAGTAGCTTTGATCTTTACGATCCACAACAGAGAATTGCACTTTATAGCATCGTCCTAAAAATGATCAGGGCGATGCGCTATGGGCTCATAGAAGTTCATACCTAGTCTAACAATTGCCCTAGCTGTATCAATCAAGTCTTAACGAGTTCTCACGTTCGAGCTGCCAATCTAAAATCGACTACAGGTTGCTCGACTGAGTATCCACGATGGCTAATCAAAACTCTGCCTCCAGTCCAAGATGTTTGCGGTATTGAGTTTGGGTGCCCCATCCTGTTGTTGTATAGTATTCATCCTTCATCGTCTCTAGCTCTTTATCAGTTATCTTCATTCCAATGCTGTCTCGACATAGTTGCAATGCCATATCTTCTGATGTTTAGAAAGTCTTATTAGTGAAAGCCCTTCAGACATAGAAAATCAGGGAAATGCAATGGCCGAAGAAAAAGTTTCTAGACGCGGTTATGTGAAGTACGTTGGCGGCATAGTCGTTGTTGCAGTTGTTGCGGCTGCCGGTTACGGTATCTATGAGGCGACGAAGCCTCCTCCAACAACTCCAACTCCTACACCTACTCCCACCCCAACACCTACTCCAACACCAACCCCGACGCCTACACCGACAAAGAAGCCCTATGAGGGCGTGAAGCTAACGATCGGGACTCACACATATCCATTCATCTCAAAGCCTTTCATAAAACGCAAGGCGGAATGGAAAGAAACGACGGGATGCGATTTAGAGGTAGTAGAAATTCCTGTAGCCACTCTATACGAGAAGCTGATGACAGAACTTGTCGCCGGGACGGGGGCTTTTGATATCATCACCTACTGTCCAGTATGGGTTGACATAATGGCTGGCGGATACCTTCTCGAGCTCGATGAATACGAGAAGAAGAAGGATCCTTGGTGGGACGATATTATGCCATTATATCAGGGACTCGCGACTTGGGCGGGAAAACGATATGCAATGCAGCTTGACGGCGACGTGCATATGTTCGCCTACAGAAAGGATATCTTCGCAAAGCCTGAGAACAGGGACAAATTCAAGAAACAGTTCGGGTACGAACTCCCAACTCCACCAACAACATGGGACGAGTATAATGACGTTGCAAAGTTCTTCAGTGGCTGGGACTGGGCTGGAGACGGCAAGACGCACTACGGTGCAGCAGAGCATGGGAAAAAAGGAAGATGCTTCTGGTGGTATCTTGATCGAGCTGCTCCATATTGCGTGTTACCAGGTGGACCTGACAAGTACAAAGGCGTCCTATACTTCGACCCGGAAACGATGGAGCCGTTAATCAATTCTCCCGGAGCTGTTAGAGCACTAGAGAGATATGTGGAGGTAATAAAGTACTGTCCTCCTGGAGTTCTTGGCTACGAGTTCGCTGAAGTGATGAATGCGCTTGTACTTGGAGATGTTGCTATGATCATTAACTGGGGAGACATTGGACCGTGGGCCAATGATGAAACGAAGTCGAAGGTGCAAGGCAAGATCGGGTATGGCTTGGTTCCAGGTTCCAAGGAGGTTTGGGACCGGGAATCGAAGAAATGGGTTAGCGTGCCCGGCAACGTCGCGAAATATCCGGGAGTCAACTTCAAACCTATGCTGGCTTGGATGGGCTGGGTGGCATCGATAGTGAAGACCTGCAAGAACCCTGACGCAGCATACGATCTTCTCCGTTGGATTACTAGCCCTGAGGAAAGCCTGGAGGATGTAATGGATGCTGGGTCAGGCTATCAACCATACAGGTTCAGTCACTATGATCCGAAGAACTTTCCGAAGTGGGAGGCTCCCGCAGTTTTCGAAGATGATGTGCTCGTCAAACCCCGGTATGTCGATGCTGCAGAATACCTTTTGACATATAAGGAAAATCAAACGTATGGTTTTCCTGACCTTAGAATTCCAGGGACATTCTCGTACTACGATGTTCTGGATGTGAATGTGACAGCTGCGCTAGCGAAAGAGATTTCGCCCAAAGCTGCGCTGGATGCAACCGCCAAGGAGTGGGAAAAGTTGACAGACAAGTACGGACGAGAGAAACAACTCAAGATCTACAGGACTTCGCTCGGGCTGCCAACGAGCTAAACCCCCTCTTTTTTTGACCAGCACTTGCTCAAGACGGAAGGGTGCTTAAGAGTATTGAAGTATAAAATAGGTCCTTTGCTTTTCTTGACTCCTTGCTTGGCAATTCTACTCTTCTTCGCAGTCTTTCCACTGGTTTACTCACTGGCTTTGAGTTTCAATTCTTGGGAATGGACGGGAAAACCTGGGGTTGGATGGGAATTTGTCGGACTCAAGAACTATGAGATGCTCATAAGTGACATGAGATTTTGGCTCGCTCTCAGAAATACTTTTACTATCGTGTTTTTCGGCCTTCTACTGCAGTTTGTTATCGGACTTGGACTTGCCCTACTCCTCAATAGAGAAATCAAAGGCGGTAGGTTTTATAGAGTAGCTTTCCTTCTCCCCTTAATGGTAACTCCAGTCGTGGCGGCATTCTTATGGAGACTCATGTTGCACGAGACACGTGGCCCTGTGAACCATCTTCTCGGTCTGTTGGGCCTTCCACCTATAGGCTGGTTGTCCAATATGCCGTTTCCTTTGATCACGATCATGACTGTTGACACTTGGCAGTATACTCCACTCGTCATGTTGATTCTACTAGCCGGTCTTCAAAGCATTCCTATAGACTCTTACGAGGCAGCGTTGATCGATGGTGCAGGCCGATGGCAGATCTTTAGGCATGTAACGCTACCCCTATTGAAGCCGCTTATCTTGGTCGCGGTTATGATAAGGGCAATAGATGTCATAAAGATCTTCGACCCGGTAGTTGTACTGACCTACGGTGGTCCTGGGTATGCCACTGAAACGGGTTCTTTCTACATCTATACAATGGCCTTTAGGCATTTCAGCATGGGATACTCTTCTGCTTTGTCATACGTCTTCTTGATAATTACAGTTCTCGTTTCGATGCAGCTCATACGAGGGATAGCTAGGGGATCGTAATGAGGGCGCGGGCTCGACGCAGGACAGAAGATGTATTGACCTATATCATACTCACGATAGCATTGCTTTTTGCCATCTTCCCACTCTATTGGATGGTGAATACATCGCTCAAACCAGAGTTGGAATATTATGCTTCGCCTCCGACATATTTTCCGACTAATCTTACTACCAAGAACTTCAACTACATTTGGCGAGAGTACAGCACAATAGGTCTTTTCAACAGCACAATCATAGCAACTTTCAGCTCGATGCTGGCGATTTTCTTGGGCTCGTTTGCTGCCTACGCTCTTACGAGGTATGATTTTCGAGGTAGGAAAGATGTCGCGTTTTGGATACTCTCGCAACGAATGTTTCCTGCCGTGGCCGTAGTCATACCTATTTTTGTGATGTTCAAGACGCTTGGGCTGCTCGATACGCATCTTGGCATGATTCTCGTTCATACGGCCGTCACCTTACCATTCGCTGTCTGGATGCTGAGGGGATTCCTCATGGAGTTGCCAGTAGAAATAGAGGAAGCTGCGCTTATTGATGGTTGCTCAAGGCCCGGATGTCTACTAAGAATAGTATTGCCTATGATAGCTCCAGGGTTAGCCGCCACAGCTATATTCTGCTATATTCTATCCTGGAATGAGTTCATTTTTGCACTCATACTAACTCGTTCAGTCGCAAGGACTATCCCGATAGAGCTTGTCGGAATGCAATCCACTCAATTCTACATGTTTGGAGAACTGACAGCCTTATGCACGTTTGCGATTATCCCCGTAATTATTGTTACGTTGGCACTTCAGAAGTATATAGTGAGAGGGTTGACTTTCGGCGCTGTAAAAGGATGACGTTAGCAAAAAAGGCGAATTGCGAATATTCAGTAAGATCTTGTCTCGGTGATCTTCCAACTATTCCGGCGTACAGAATAGTCGATGGAAAATCAAAGAGGCACTTCAGTACCTTCTTCGACTTGTTTCCAGTCAACCTCTAGACCCAAGCCAGGTCTCTTGGGAGCGTGTACATATCCCTGTCCATCAATTCTTATCACGTCTTTTGTACCTACGTCGAAGATTCCTTCTTGACCGTTCACATCTACTGGGAGTTCAAAGAAATCACAGTTACTTATGGAGAGCATAACGTGTAGATTCGCTGCTTGCGTGAAAATCCCGCCAAATGAATGTGGTTCCAAGTTTAAGCTGAACATTTCACACAGTGCTGCCAGCTTTCTGAGTTCTGTTATACCACCAACAAAACCGCTTATAGATCTACAGATGTCTACGGCTCCTCTTCGAATGTACTCGAGATGGCTGTGAAGAAGCTCTACAGTGATCGGTATATCGAGCTTTCTGGCGAGTTCAACGTATCCTTCAATATCGTATGCTGGTAGCGGTGCCTCATACCAATAGAAATTTAGCTCCTCCAGCCCTCTGCCTACTCTCAAAGCCTCTTGACGACTATAAGAGAACACCGCGTCATGTATCAAAGTGATTTCGTCACCTACATTCTCTCTAACAGCCCTACATGCCTTGAAACTCAACGGGTGGAGCTTCATCGCCTTATAACCCTTCTTCTTCAGATTGAGCGCTAGGTCTACGATTTCATCTACTGATTCAGACGGGTTTCCACTAGCGTAGGCCCTAATTCTCTCTCGGTATGCACCTAACAACTTGTATATCGGCAGACCTGCAGCTTTCCCAGCTATATCCCAAAGTGCAACATCTATTGCAGCGAACGCAGGTCCTTTTTGCCCATACCAGAAACCTCCAAGTTTCTGCCATATTCTTTCCCTATTTGAAGGGTTCTCCCCGACCAAGTATGGTTTAAAGCCTCGAAGTGCTTCCGCCAATGCTCTAGGTCTTGCGGTCGGTATCTCGCCCCATACAACATAGTCACCTTCTATTCCTTCGTTCGTAAGAACCCTAACGAGACTGAAATCCATAGTTCCTTCAAGAGATTCTTTGAGTCCTGAAAAGCTAGTAAGATAAAGCGGGACGTTAGATTTGAGGACGTGCATTTTGATGTCCGTGATTTTTGTTGACATACTTTAGAATTCTACATTAAACTATTTGAGTACTTCGATTTTTTCAAAGTGGATGTCGAGCGTTATATCAGTGGCTATGCGGCTTGCTGCATTCGTGTAATCTATGACTAATCCAACTGCTCTTCTAGCTCAGTTCTTCGCTCTTCAAAGGGATATTCCATAACTGGTTTCTTCTGATTTTCAAGAATCTAAACGCCAAGCTTTGTCGCCTGATAGCTCATGTGAGAAGTAGCGTGTCCACAGTACGAGCTGGGCAAAACATGATCAAATGATCTGAGGTCTTCACAATGGAGAGGCTGGAAGAAATAGTCGAAGATGCAAGGAGTCAAGAAAACAATTATGTAGCGGGATTCATCGGGCCCGCGTCCTTCTTTCTTCTTCTGTTGGTGTCTCAGTTTCTCGCTGAATACAAGAAAGAGCTAAGTGCGCACTGTACTCTTAGCAACGTCGACTATAGCTTTCACGTTCTCCGGTCTTGCATCGAACGGAATCTCGCAACCATTGGCAAGAATGAATCCTCCTTCAGACCCTACCGTTTCAATCAACTTCTGACAGTACCGTTTCACTTCATTGGGTGTGCCGAGTTTGAGTAGAGATGCTGATACGTCGCCTGCCACGCAGTAATGACCTGCAAGTATGTCTCCTACCTTTTTCATGTCCGTTTCTCCGGAGAAGTGGAAATAGCATCTTCCCTTTGGCAGATATTCAGCTACCTCTCGCAGATATTCTAGGCCGAGGGTCCAGTCGCTATCGCAATGCCATTTCACGCAGTACCCCAATTCTATCAACCTTCTACCAAGCTCCTTCATATAGGGAAGAATGTCCCATTCAAAGAACTTTGGACCGAAGAAAACTGGTGAACTTCTCTCTGGTATTATGTCTACTATGCGTGGTTGCGCCTGATCTTGTAAATCAAGCCACTTAGAGAATTTCAAAGCGAGATCTACAAGATCCTTTGTCATTCTGTCACAAGCTTTCTTTATATCATCTGGGCGCTTGTAAATGTCTGTAACCAAACCTCTAAGCGAACGAGCGATCGCCAAGACGTCGGTTGGAAGAAGGGTCACTGAACCCACAACAGGAATATCCTGTCTCTCAAACTCTTTGACCGTAGGTCTCCAAGTCTTGAACTCTTGCTCCACCCATGTTGTTTCAAAAGGTAGAGTCAGATCCCTACCGCTGACCCGAGCTGTCTTCTTCTTGCACTTCCTAGCTACAAGGTCATCTATTCCATCAAGTCCCTTCGCGATGATTAAATCATAGTCTTCGGGCTCCATCAATGGTGGCTCCTCGAGAGTTTGAATCTGAGCGTTCTCAGGATATCTATCAACGCCAGGCACAAGCGTCCTCGAGCAGACTCCCCACCCACATGTCAGCAAGATGAATACGGGCGGATAGACGACATCCGACCCAAAGATCATGTCAGGGCCGCCATAATACATCAACGAATACTTCCAGGCCCACTCAGATTTTCTTCTATCAAATATCCAGTCCTTGAGCGAGATTCCTGCGGCCCTAGCCGCTTGCGTGAACAGCCATAGTATCACCGGAACACGATCAGTCTCCTTTAAGTTCATAGTTCTAATTATTCGTTCTCGAGATGTCATAGTCTCCAACTCTAACGCCTCCTTTCTTTTAAAGTCTTGACAAACATCTTGGCCAATCGAACTCCTTCAACACCATCTCTTGCGAAAGCGTCCGCGCCAACCTTTCCGGGCCAATCCTTAGTGACAACGGCGCCCGCTGCACCGCCGATGATCACTTTCACTCTGTTACGCAGCCCAACCTCAATGAGTTTCGTCATTGTAGCTTTCATCGGTTCATAGCCTAATGTTAAGAGGCAGGATAGACCTAGAATATCAGCCTTGGTCTCTCTTACCTTGCCTACGAATTTCTCCGGTGAAACGTCTACGCCTAGATCATACACGTTGAATCCGGCAGATTGTAGGAGGGTCACAACGATATTCTTCCCAATGTCATGTATATCGCCTTCAACTGTTCCTATCACAAATTTTCCGAGAGCTTGACGTTGATAGTCCCTCGGGATTTTCGGTTCAAGGAGCTTCGCGGCCGCCTTAAAGATCTCTCCGGACATTATCAGCTCACTAAGGAAGTATTCGTTCCGCTCAAACCTCTTACCCACGATGGCCATACCCTTACTCAGATCGTTCAAGATTTCAACTGCTTGTCGCCCACGAGTCAATTCTTCCTGAACTTTCGAAACAACCCCATTCTCGTCGAGATTAGCCAACCTCTCACTCAACGAAAACATGTGACACCACTTTCCAACTAGTTGGCTTGTCAAAGCTTTTTAATGCTTTCTGTTGGGCTTTTGCTTCCGATATAGATTTCCTATGAATAGTCCAATTTTGCCCTAAGCAAAATAAATAGCACATTACATCATACTAGGTTTCAGGGTCTATATGGTGAACCGAAATGAAAAAGGTCAGGATTGGTTTTGTAGGCGCTGGGGGAGCAGCTAAACTTCACGCAAGAAATCTTAGACTATTTTCAGAGGTTGAACTCGCAGCTTTTAGTGAAGCGCGTGAGCAGACTCTGCAAGCCTCGGCAAGAGAATTTGGAGGAGAAACCTATTCAAAATACGATGAAATGATAAGAAAAGAAAAATTGGAAGCCATCTATATCTGCACGCCACCAATGATTCGGACCGAACCGATAGAGATGGCGAGCGAAATGGGAATACATATATTTCTAGAAAAGCCGCTTGCCACGAGCCTCGAAGAGGGCAAGAAGATAGTTCGAGCTGTTAGGAAGGCTGGAGTTAACTTTCAAGTAGGTTATCAAAGTAGGTTCCAGCCTGCAGTAGGAAGAGCAAGGGGCATCGTTGCAAGCGGCTCTATGGGGTTTATCACCATGTTCTACGGAGAATATTGGGCGGATTTGCCTGCGGCTGCGTGGTGGCCTCATAGGGCAGAAGGAGGGGGGCAAGTTATCGAGCAAGCAACACATGTCTTTGATCTCGCACGATACCTAATGGGGGACGTGGAATCAGTATTCTCAACATTGGATTATAGTGTACACAAGAATATGAAAGATTTCGATGTTGAGGACTCGGCGATCACGATGCTATTCTTCAAGTCAGGGGTTAAAGGATGCATAACAAACACATGCAACTATTTGGGTTCCAGAGCGTTTATCGAATGCAGAATTGTCGGAAGCGAAGCCAGTATGATCGTTAAACCATTTGATGCAGAATTAATTGTCTTTAGGAAGCTAAAACTTCCTCAACCTTGGTGGGCAGTTAGACCGCCGGGTCCCGAACATTTTGAGAACAATCTGATAGATGGATACTACAATGAAGATCGCGCATTCGTAGACAGCATCGTACAAGGAGACAAGTCCGGGCTTGTCGATGTCTCGGAAGCGTACAAGACACTTGCCTTAACCATGGCGACGCATGAATCTTCTAGAACAAAGAGCGAAGTCAAGGTACATAGCAGCATCTAACGAACAATGAGCAATGGAGCGATGAACAGATCATAAAAGCTCTTGACTCGATGGGCCAGCTAAGCTTACGAACACTCACATATTCCGGAGAAAAGACAGCGCAAAAATCGGGATGTGAGTATGTACGGCTTCAATGGAAGAATTCACGTAACTTTACCAGATCGAATTCGTGAAGACAAACTCTCAGATTATACAGCTAAGAAGCTTCTAGGAGGTAGAGGTTTATCAGCATACATTCTGTACAATTGTCTAAAGGCTAATGTGGATCCCCTAGGCCAGAGAACAAGATCATATTCGCCATGGGTCCATTCGCGCATTATCGATCTTAACATCAAAAGAGGAAGAGCTGAAGTGGACGTTCGCTCTATGCACAGCAATTCTGCAATTTCTACTTTCTTGGTAATTCGACGGGTGGGCTATAGACTGCAAAGGTCATCATCTCCTCATCGCCCAGATTCCGATATAGGTGAGGAACCGCTGCCTCGATATACACCATGGTGTTTGGACCGAAGCTAGCAGTTTCGCCACCGGCCTCGACCTCGCCCACACCCGTCACTACATAGACGATCTCCTCAGAGTTTTCGTGAATATGTCTCGAACTCTGCGCTTTTGGCGGAAATATGCCAACGTGGATCTTCATGTTTTTGCATTGGAAGACTTCCTTTATCCTTCTCATGGAATTCTTCTTCTCCCCGAGCCAATATTCTGGCACCGCGTCTATTTTGATCACCTTCATACCAAGACACCTATTTTCACAATGGATTCAGTGCTTATCGGTCGGATGGAATAAAAAAGGTTTTCGAATGTCCGCATACAATTCGATTGAATGCTGAAGGTGATATTAGCTCATTCTTCCGTGACCTTGTTCTTCAAGATGCCAATGTTTTCTATCTCCGCCTCCACAATGTCGCCCGGCTTCAAAAACCATCTTTCAGGATCTGGTTTTCTGAAAACAGCAACTCCGGACGGTGTTCCCGAAGTAATTATATCGCCGGGCTCGAGTGTCATTCGCGAAAAGTAATGTATCAAATCCGGAATCTTGAAAATCATGTTCTTCGTATTAGACCGCTGACGTATTTCCCCGTTGACTCTCAACTCTAGGTCAAGGTCATGAGGGTCATCCAATTGATCTCTAAGAACTAAGCATGGCCCCATTGGAGCAAAGGTGTCGAAGTTCTTTCCTAGGTTAATCAGCCCGCGCTTCATCTCAGCAAATTGGACGTCTCTCGCGCTAATATCGTTAAGAATAGTGTAGCCCGCTACATAATCGTAGGCATTCTCTCTGGAAATGTCTTTGCCTCTCTTGCCAATAACGACAGCGAGCTCAACTTCGTAATCAAGTTGCTTTACCACTCTTGGGTGCACAATTGGATGGTCAGGGCCTATGACGGCAGTGGAAACCTTGATGAAAGCAAGAGGAATATCAGATCCGGAATAGAGTTCTCGCTGTTCTTCAAGATGGTCAAGAAAATTCCTCGCAAGGCAAATTATCTTTCTTGGTCTAGGCACAGGCGCAATCAAACGTATCTCATTCAGCTCGCAGACTATTTTCTGACCACTTGGGTCTCTCAAGTCCTGTCCTTGCAACATCATATCCTCAGCGCACTTAATGATCTCCACTGACGCATTGATCGACTCGCGGCTAGATTGTACGAACTGCAACATGTTTTCTGGAACCGGAGAACGCTGGGAAGAATCTCGATCAGTGCCTTCGGATTTGCACTTGATGAATGCTGTCTCAGCCAATTTCAGATCGACAACCTTTGTTCCTAGAATCGCTCCTAATCCTAGGTCGTTTCCTGCTCGCGCAAATGTAACCAACTTCAATCTGCGGTTCCTCTCCGTGACCTCGTTATTTGCCCTATACAGAATATCTAGCTATTGATCCGGCGAGAGTTCTTGTGGGAATGGAAATTTTACCACCGCAAAGTAGACCCGCAATAAAGATGCTGGAACAATTGTACTTTCATGGCCGTCGAAACGCAACACAGCGGACTGATCTTTGTAACTCGTTGCATGAACTTGGTTTAAGGTAGGATCTCAGTTCTATGGAGCGCCGGATCATTACCTTCATATCAAGACTCTCTAATTGCACGACAAGTTCGGTGCTTTCTAATGAGGCGGAATAGAAGGATTTCACCCACCCACATGGAATTCAGTGTTTAAGGCTGGTTAATTCTCTAACTTTGCTCACAGCGTACGCACGCGATAAATTGGCAGTAGACCCGAAATTCAGCTGTCTAAAAAAGAGTCTTGTTGTTACCTTACACGGCCTCTAGTTCTCAGAATTGTGTCAAGCTGTGGCTTGATAATCTTCCATGGATGCTGACGTGCATAGAGCTTTCGAAGAACTTCTATCGTTCTCATCCTTGGAGGCAAGAACTTTTTTGGGTCAAAGAGCATCTTCACAAGCTCGTACTCTTTCGATCCAAGACCTATCTTGGCTCCATGGTCAAACTGGATGAAAGGATCGATCTTATGTATAACATAGAATCTTTCAGTTCCCTTGGCCATGAGACCTTCGTCTTGAGCGATGCTATAGGGGTTTCCTTCCATCTGCATCACCGCATCTAAGCATGCCTTATCGATCGCTATAGGGTCCTTTGACCCATAGACTCCTAAATTATTAATCATTGGAGAATCCGTGAAACTTTGGCAATCGCACTCAGGAGTTATTTCAATAGCGTAGTGTACAAAGCCTACTTTGCCTTCGCCGAAACATTTCATCACCGCAAGCGCGTTTTCAGCCATACGCTCATTTTGATTGTCTCTCAGCCCCTTTGGCGTTGATATCGCGTTAGGCCCTAGAATGCCGCACAGGGTTATGCAGCTCCAGCAAAAGATGCATTTCTCTTCATCGAGCTTCATAGTTTTCTCTAGAACCTTGATCGCTCCCTCAGGACAACAGTTCTCACATAGATCAGCTATCTCACATTTTTTGCCGGGACAAAGTTTCGGATCGAAAGCAGGCTTGGCCCAATCGGCGCAGTGAACAAGGTACTTTCCTTTCTTTGAGACACAGCCAACTCCCACGTTCTTAACGGCCCCGCCTATCCCTGCTGCTGGATGTCCTTTAAAATGACTAACAACAATCATTGCGTCCGCTGTAGCTATAGCCTTGGCTATGAACGTCTTCTTCAACTGAATCCCTTCCGGCAAATCGACTTCAATGTCATCCAATCCGTAGGTCCCGTCTGCCAAAATAATTGGGCATCCAACACTCTCCGGCGTATATCCGTGAGAAGTAAATGTTTCCGTGTAGTCGAACGCCGTAGTCCTTCCTGCCCATGGGCCATAAGGCAAAGTAGTGGTATCCGTAAGAAACGGGTCTCCGCCGTACTCCTTGATCTTCTTGACTATGGTGGCAACTAGATTTGGCCTAAGGAAGCCCGTGTTCTCTCGATCTCCCATGTGCACCTTAACAGCGACTCTATCGCCCTTCTCGATACAATCGCCTAGACCAGCAAAGTCGAAGATGGCATTACCCTTAACCTCAAGACTTGCTCCCGGACTGCGGCTCCGGCCATCAACAAAATATACTTTTGATTTCATTCTCAAGCGCATCCTTTCAGACTTGACCCGGAGTATGCGATCATTAGTATATATTCGTTGCTTTCCAAGTCACGATACTAGTGTAAGGATCCTATGATCCTTCTGATTCCGGAAGTGTTGAAGATCATTTCCACCTTCATAAGAAGACTATTGTAGAGAACGTCACATCTAGCATCGGCAAAGTAAACTCAAGCCAAGCTTGATCCACACCCCAAACAAAAGTTCAATCCGAGCGACTAGGAAGAACTAAACCATATGCTCTGGTTCGTTTTCAAAAGCCTTATGTAATTGTTAGCCTATCAACACCCAAATTCACCACAATATGTGTTGGAGGAGAATAGGTATTGACGGAATACACAATGACGGATCGCAAAAGTCAACTCTACAAAACGCTATCTGCTATAGCGGGTCCGGAAAGAGTGACTGAAGAAGATCTTGCAAAATGGGCTGTGATGGGGGACATCCACCCAGGCTTGATGCCCCCAGATTCAAAATTCACAACTTTGCCCGACATAATCGTCCGTCCGCAAACGGTAGAGCATGTTTCAAAGATACTGAGAGTCGCGAATCGAATGCGGACGCCTGTTACCGTTCGAGGCGGTGGAGAGGGCTGTGCCAGCGCTATGTTGCCTTCTGAAGGCGGCATACTAATGGATATGCTGGATATGAACCAAATCGTGAAGATCGACGAAACTTCAATGGTGGCTACCGCCGAAGCAGCATGCACATGGGGCAAGCTAACATACGAGCTAAAGAAGAAAGGGTACAGACCGGGAGTTTTGGGACCTGGAGGGATTTACGGGGCAACTCTCGCTGGCTCAGTGGGGCATAATTCTTACTTGATATCAGGAGGAAGATACGGAATGTGCGGGGAAGAAGTCGTCTCTCTTGAAGTGGTTTTGCCTACAGGGGAGGTCATCAATACAGGCTCGGCTACAAACATAAGATCTGACTGGTTGATGAGATACGCCAACGGAGCAGACTTGACTGGACTGTTCATTGGAGATGAGGGAGCTTTCGGCGTGAAAACTAAAGTCTCCTTGAGGATCTATCCGCTACCAGAATACGCGCTTTACGAAACCTACTCCTTTAGTGGCCTAGACAAAGCCGCCCAAGCGCTGTACAAAATGCAGCTTACATCCCATCTTGAAGACAGCTTTATGAATGCCGGTCGCCATGCCGTGGAGATCTTTGTTCCAGACGCCCCCAAAGATAGCGAACTTGTACAGCATATAATTCTTGAAGGATACGATGAAAAAATAGTGGAAAGAGAGAAAGAGATCATGGACTCTATCGCAGGACAACATGACGGAAAAGCCCTTGGTTCAGAAATTGCCAGTAGGTTCTTTGAAGGAAGGAGAAGCGGCAAAGCAATAGGCTGGGCCTGGGGGTTCGGAACGCCTGGATGCTCGTTGCTTCCGACGCTAAAGTTTCCTGAATTTACCAGAGGAGCGTACGACTTCTTTAGGAAGCATGAAGATTTGATCATAAATGTTCCTGGAACGGATCTAAAGGCCTATTACGTTAAAGTATACCCCGTGAAACACGCCTATGTGAATTGTCTGCCCTATTCCCATTATGACGCAACTACCTTAGAGGGACAAAAGAAAGGATACGAGTTATGGCGAAAACTCATACAGTGGAGGCTTGACCAAGGCGCTTGCAACTACTGGGTAGGACTCGATTGCGCCGACCTAGTGGCAAGTCACTATCCACCCTTTTTCCACGATTTCGTCCAGAGAATAAAGACAGCATTAGATCCGAACCATATCCTTAACCGAGGAATATATCTCTTGTAGAGGTGTTTATCATGTCGCTCGAAGATTACAGAAAAATGCTGAATTTTTGCTTCCGATGCGGCTATTGCCGAGAGGCGATCAGTGAGAAACTTGGCGTGTACAAGGTGTGCCCAGAATATGAAGCGCTGAGATGGGATCATCATACTTGTCGAGGCCATGTTGCTGTCGCAAGGGCTGTACTCGACGGGAAGCTAAAATACACTCCTGAGCTAGTGAAGAACGTATACTCTTGCTTCTTGTGTAGGAACTGCTATGAAATATGTCCTCTGGAAGAGCAGAAAATAGACATCTTCAAGCCGATCGAAGCGATGAGGAAGGAAATCTACGAGGGAAAGTACGCTCTTCCGGAAGGTGTAGAAAAAATCGTAGAAGCGCTGAAGGAAACGCGCAACACTTTCGGTCGACCACAATATGAACGCACAGAGTGGGTCTCTGGGGATATAGACGTGGCGAAGAAAGCTGATACGCTCTATTTGCCGGGTTGCATAACAGAGTACATTGTCCCAGAGGTCGCTCGCTCAGTTGCGAAGATCCTCAACCATTCCGGAGTTCCTTTTGTAACTCTAGGTGAGGAAGAGTGGTGCTGCGGGAGACCAGCGATCATGGCAGGCGCAGTTTCTGAAGGAAGGGCCTTAGCAGAGCATAATATAGACATGTTCAACAAGAGAGGCATAAAACGAGTTATTACCTCTTGCCCCCTTTGCTACAGAACGATCAAGGAAGAGTATCCTTCGTTGTCCGGCAACTACCAATTTGAAGTTGTACACACTACGCAGTTGTTTTCAGAATTGATGGTTCAGGGTAAAATTCGGCCTAAGCAAAGGATTGGATCTAAAGTTACTTATCATGATCCATGTGAACTGTCTAGGTATTTGCGAATTCTCGAGCCGCCTAGAGAAATCATCAAGAGTATTCCGGGGATCAATTTTACAGAAATGCAGAGGCACGGCAAATTCTCATTCTGTTGCGGAGCAGGAGGACTTGTGAAGGCCTCTGAGGCTGACTTGGCGCTCAAAGTCGCTAGAATGAGGATATCCGAAGCATTTGATATTGGCGCTGAGATCGTTACAACAGCCTGTCCTTCGTGCAAATGGAGTCTTTCAAGCGCAGCCGAACTGGAAGGCGCTGCGATCAAAGTGATGGATATTTCAGAAATTGTGGCACGATCGCTTGGTATAGATTCAGAAACCTAGCACAAGAATCTCGAAAGACTTTCATTGAAAAGATACATATGATTCTTGTGATCGAACGGAACGACACAAATGAAGACGTTTCGCCATGAGGCTAAGTGAACTCACCAGAAGCTTGCGCTCATTCATGGGAATTCAGCGGAAGCGGCCAATTCGAACAATTGTACAAAGTCTGCCAGCAGTTGACCCTTTAATCGGAAGAATCCTCGGAGATTTCGGCGAGGACTCAGCGATTATCGACTGCTTTCAAAAAGGCGATCTGCTTCTGTTCCATTCTGATGGAATTCAACCTGAATTCGTCGAACTCGATCCGTGGGGTGCAGGATATTTCGGCGTGGTCGTCAATGTGAAAGACATAGTAGTTCTTGGAGGCATCCCAGTAGCGATGTTGGATATCTTATCCTACACGAACACAAGGATCATGAAGGAAGTGCTAAAGGGACTGAGGGATGGATGTAGAAAATTCAGGGTACCTATCGTCGGAGGACACGTTCATCCGAAGGCCCCGTACAATTCTTTGACGGTGGCCATCGTTGGCTTAACTGAAAAAAGACGAATGTTGACTAGTTCAGGAGCTGAGCCCGGCGACAAGATTGTGTTAGCAATAGACCTCAAGGGCAAAATATGGCCCAAATGGGTGTACGGTTGGGATACCACTTCAATGAAGAATGCAGAACAAGTTCAGAGCCAGTTCATGGTTCCGGTGAAGATCGCGGAGAACCATCTAGCCAAAGCGGGAAAAGACATAAGCAATGCAGGGGTGCTCGGGTCACTAGGGATAATGCTAGAAATTGAAAGACTTGGGGCATCAATAAATCTAAATCACATTCCCAAACCCAAAGATATACCGATCGACCACTGGCTGAAAGTAAACCCGGGATTCGGTTTCGTTTATGCTACTGACAGAAGCAGGGCAGAAAACTGCCTAAACATCTTCAAAAAGCACGATATTGCTGCCGCGGTAATAGGCGAAGTGGACGACACTTGTCGATTGAAAATAACCGACGGAAGGAGAAGCGTGACAGCATTTGACTTTCGCGTGGACTATATCACCGGCATTCGCTACAGATAGTCTACGTAAGTCTTGGAGATATTCCTCGTAAGAATTTATGGGTTCATGGAGGTTCTTTGACTGAGGTTGGTCCTCGCAGCATAGGAATCATCCATTCAAGATGCAGTACTTCTATTCTCAGTCTCAACGAAGCGTGAACTATTTCTCTAATCTTTTCTTTATTAGGTCTGATACGTCTGTGAACCATATTGGACAACCTTGGATCCAAACCCCTTTCCTCAGTATTTCAAGTCTCTTCTGGGAGTTCGTATCCAATCGCGGGTTTCCTGTTCCTCCCGCTGGGAAGTATATATCGTACTGTAAACAGTCGCCCAAATAGATGACATTTTCACTCGGTTCCGGCAATCTAGCCCCTATTCCGCATACAAGTGTTAGATCACCGTACTTTTCGAGGTACGGCTTCAGCATATTCCTCTTCTTCAGGTTTTCCAGAGCGAACTTTAGTCTTGATCGGCATCCGGCACATACGCTTCCGAGAATAATATTAACGCCTGGATATTCAGCTACTAAGCGAAGGTTCGGCCTCTTGAACCCTTCAAGTTTTCTCAGAGGTTCTCCAAGAACCTCTATCTGATCTAGCTTTCCAACACCGATCCCATCAGCTTCTCCAATCCTCACCGTATCTATCTCAGCCAGATCGTCCCACCCCATCATATACGCGCATACAGCATCGCAAGCTATAGGGTCTGTGCCCGCGAGGATGACCTTCGCGTCATAGGGTAAGCCTGCTATAGTGGGCCCGAACTCATGCGTAGCTACTATGCCGTCTACTATGTTCAGATCTGGCATCGCCCTATCAGCTTTAAAGATGTCAATTAGCTTCTGAGGCAGATCGTCCGAGTGGAATATCCTTCTATAATCCCAGTGAATCATGCCGTGCCAATTCTTAACACAAACCGTAATCCCAGTCTGCACATGGGTCTTGAGCTTAGGTACATTTATAATCACATCGACCTCTTTCCTAAGCTTCGGCATGAGAACGTCCTTCAAAACAATTGCTTTAGTGATTCTAATAGGCTCATGTTCAGCCTCGTCGAGGTAAAGCACTTCGGCTCCAGCTTTTTCAACCACAGGCTTAACCGATAAGCCGGAGTAATCTTTATCGTTGAAAGCTCTCTCACCTGTATAACCCACAACTGGGCTATCTGCCACGATGATCTTCTTCGGCTTTGTCTCCTCTTTGATAAGCTGAATCAGACTAGCTAGGAATCTTGGGTCGGTAATCGAGGGCACAGTGGGCAATGTTCTTCCCAGATTTGGCTTAAGCCAGACTACATCTCCCGTCCGAATGAATCTTCCTAGGCCTCCCAGATAGTCTACGGCTTTCTTTATCCCTTCTTTAGAGCTCTCGTAGGAATCGCACCTAACTATGGAAACTTTCGACAAAAGGCCTTCCTCTGCAACGGGATGCTGTATAAACTCTTGTTTCACAAATTTATAGTTATCAGTCCAATTTCGTTCTGAGAAGTCTGAGACTTGCATTGCACTCTTTCTGTCGACTTCATACAGCAACCCAGTATATTTATTCTTTGAGAGGGAACTCAACCGCTCTCCTTGACTTAGCTGAGTCGTAAACTGCCAGTGTTATTTCTAGCGATTTTCTTCCTTCTTCCCCGGTTACAGCCGGTTCTCGTGCTTCGGCAATCGCCGATATGAAGTCTTTGATACATGGTTCATGGCCCTCAACAGGGACGAATGGCGGCACCATTACCGGTCTATATTTCGTACTGGGAACCCAGGTTTCGTGCCTACCGTCACGCGTCATGACAGTCGCCTTGTCTGTCGATTCAATTGTGATCGTTCCGTTAGAGCCATGAATATCCATCCTTGTCGGTGAACCCGGGTAGGTTGAAGTGCTTGCAAAAAATGAGCCAATAGCACCGTTTTTGAATCTTATGACAGAAGCTGCCACATCTTCAACCTCTATATTATGAGTCAACGTATCAATAATGCCGTAGAGGCTGTCTACAGGGCCGAAAAACCATTGGAAGATATCGATCCAATGTATAGCCTGTGTTATGACAACTCCTCCTCCCTGAGTGTCCCATTTTGTCCTCCAACCTGTATAGTAATCATCACTTCTGAAATTCTTTACCAGCACATCCCCAGCGATTAGCTTACCAAGTTTGCTCTCGTCAAGGGCTTTTCGAGATTTCTGAATGACCTCGTCAAATCTCAGATTGTATACTATCCCGAGCTTGACTCCCGCGTCATGGGCCGCGGCAATCATCTGGTCCGCATCTTTCAAGTTTGTTGCAATAGGCTTCTCGCATAGGATGTGCTTTCCGGCTGTTGCAGCTTCAACAGTTACTTGAGCGTGAAGATTATGTGGAAGGCAGATGGCCACAGCTTGGATATCTTCTCTTCTCAGCAACTGTCTGTAGTCCGCATAAGCTTCGACGCCGAACCGCGTCGCCAACTCTCTCGACCTTTCCTCAAGAACATCAGCCACAGCTACCAACCTCGAGTTCTGCTGCTTGAAGAAGTTCTCAGCGTGCACGCCGCCTATCGCGCCACACCCAATTATTCCCACTCCAATCTTTCCGCTCAAACTCTTCCAAATCCTCTTCCCGGTTTGTATGAATTATGGATGTATTTATGTTTGTTCAGATGGTATCAGGGGATGGCGTTCCTGAGTACGCTCTCTATTAGCAAAGCTTATCTGGACAAGCTTCTCCAAGAGTCGAGACACTAGTCAGGAAGGGCCATAAGTTGTATCTCTCAAAGCTGGAGGAACGTATGCTTGACGGAGAGTACGGCGAAGCTGTCGGCATAGCGATGAGGGTCCTAACAAGACTTGGAGATGTTTACGGCGCGAAGAGGATGATAGAAGTTTCTAGTGGACACTCCGTAAGCTTCATCTACAATTGCGGTTACGATGCTCTCGTGGAGTCGAATGAGAAGCTTGTCTCTATGGGCGCTAAGGTCAAGGTCCCAACTACTATGAACGTAGGTTCAGCGACTTCCGAGAACCCTAAGGACTTTCGCATACCCAAGAATTGGGTGGACAAGCACAAACGGCTTGAAGCAGCTGGCATTAGAATGGGAGCTATTCCCAGTTGGAGTTGCATCCCGTACTTCTATGAGAATGTTCCGAAATTTGGGGAGAATGTTGTCTGGGCTGAGTCGAATTGTGTCTCATACGTAAACTCTGTAATCGGAGCTAGAACAAACCGCTACACAGGATTCGTCGACCTATTCGGAGCGATAGCAGGGAGAGTTCCTGGGTATGGACTGCACATAGGTGAGAACCGGTTCGCGAAGATCGCATTCGAGTTAAAGATCAAGCCCAAGGACTTTAGGGAATCGGATTATCCGCTCTTAGGGTATCTCGTAGGTGAAAAGACAGGCGAAAGAATTCCTCTAATAATAGGTCTGCCGAAATCCTCGTCTAGAACTCAGTTGGCGTCATTGGGAGCCGCCGCAGCCTCGTCGGGCTCAGTGGCGCTTTATCACGTACTTGAAGTGACACCTGAAGCGAAGACTCTAAAGCAGGCAACTGGAGGAGATAGGCTTGAAGAGAAGTGTTCGGTATTCAGAACGGATTTGGAGAAAATTCGTGAAAAGCTGAATACTGCGGGTGATGGCAATGTGGATTTTGTTTCATTGGGCTGCCCCCACTACAACGTTGAACAGATAGCCAGGGTAGCTCGACTTATCGAAGGGAAGAAAGTGCACGATAGTGTTGAGATGTGGATTTCAACAAGTAGGCTCGTCAAACAGTTATTGGAAAGAATGGGACTAACAAGCATTCTAAGGTCATCAGGCGTCAAAATCTTGACTGACAGTTGCCCGGCCAACGGGCCAAGTTTCGTCTGCGGTTTCAAGACAATGATGACGGATTCGGCCAAGATGGCTCACTACGGCCCCATGCAGGTCAAGGCAGAAACGATTTACGGCAGCACGGAGCAATGTGTTGAAGCCGCTGTCAAAGGCGAGTTCAAATCAAATTAGAGGGATGGAAGGTGAAAAGAATAGTTCTCAAAGGACGTGGTCTAGTGTCAGGCATGGTTGAAGGTGAGTGTCTCGTCTCGAACAAGGCATTCGGATTCTGGGGAGAGTACGACCCCATGCGGGGCATAGTGACTGATGCTAGACATGACTGGTATGGGAAGAAGATAGCTGAGAAGATCTTGGTCTTCCCTCTAGCGCGGGGGTCCACGGGAGGAGCCGGGGTCTTCTTGGAGTCTGTAAGACGGAAAAACTACCCGTTAGCGATTGTCGTCAAGGAGGCTGAAACGATCCTGATAACCGGTCCGATGCTCGCGAAGGAGTTCTATAACATAGACATTCCGGTTGTTGACAGACTGAACAGGGATCCGACGAATGTCATAAAGACTGGAGATTGGGTTAAAGTTGATGGCGAAAAAGGGATGGTGGAGATAGTTCAAAAATCCCTGAGAGAGTCTCGCCCATGAATCGCAACAGCCTTTAACAGTCTTCGCCTGACAAGTTTGTTGGAAGTTTGGTTCGCTGTCCTTAGGCAGATTCTTGGCAGGGCTTCACGGGGTCAGTGCTGCTTTTATGGCTTCACGTCTGTCCAGGGCCTGTAATGCCTTGTTCACGTCGTCGAGCGGAAACTTGTGCGTGATCATCTTATCAAAGGGATACTTGTTCTTTCGGACGATCTGAATAGCTTTGAAGAGATGGCTTGTGTCGCTCACCCAAGACCCTCTTATCAGTATCTGCTTGTTCGTTATGTCGTTGAGTCCATCGATATTTATCGGCCTTGTTATTGACGCATAGCCGGGAACAAGGTAAGTGCCGTTCCGCCTTATCATCTTCAGTCCTTCCTCCATAGACTCTGGTGCCCCACTACATTCCACCGCAAAATCCGCCCCTAGCCCCGCTGTTAACTCTTTAACCGTTCTTACCATTTCCTCAATGGATGTGGTCTTTCTGTCAATCAGATGATCTGCTCCAAACTCCCTAGCTAGTCTTAAGCGGTCTTCCACCATATCTACTGCTACGACAGTGCCGGCCCCTGCTTCCCTCGCGAAAGCAATCGCATACAAGCCTATCGGGCCTGCACCCTGTACCACCACTGTATCGCCAACGCGGGGTCTCGCCAATTCGAATGAATGTGCTGTTGTGGCGCCTGAACAAGATGTCGAAACGTAGACCTCAGGCTTGTCGGATTCCCGCAACTTGATGACGTTTGTCTGGGGGAAAAGATAGATAGCCTCGGCGTAGTTTCCGACAAGGGATGTGTGCGTAGTGGGAGCGTTCATACCATATGTACGCCTCTCGACGCATAGTGATGGTTCTTTTTCCATAACGCAGTAGTAACACTTTCCGCAGAAGAGTCCTCTCTCCCAGATTATTCTATCGCCAGGCTTCAAAGGTTGTCCGAAGAGATCTTTCTTCTCTCCACCAATCGCCTCTATTCTTCCGAGGCCCTCATGTCCTATCACCACTGGACACTTGATTCTTGGGTCTCGCCCATGCCAAATGTGAAGGTCGGATCCGCATATCCCAGCGCTTTCAATTCTAGCGATAAGGCTTCCCGACTCTAGTTCCGGAACGGGGAACTCGACTATTTCCAGAGGTTTGCTAAAAGCGGTCATCAACGCGGCTCTTACTTTCGCATTCATGAACGTCACTATCGGTCTGCTGGAGGGTATATTTCCATCCTGGGCTTCTTGAATTGGATAAGAAGTTTTCCTTCTTTCTGGGATATTGTAATTATCTTAAGCCAGTTCTTGTCATCTCTCTTCGGGAAGTCTGATCTGTAGTGGGTTCCCCTGCTTTCACGACGATTCAAGGCTGCGCTAGCAACAACTAGCCCAACGTCTAGCATGTTCTGTATTTCGATCACTGAGGCAAGGTTCTCTCTTGAAACCTTGAGGCTGGCAGGTATCTCGCGCTTAAGGGTTTCGAGTGTCGATATTGCCTTCTTGATACTTGACTCCGTTCTAACCACGGAAACGCCATACCACATTGCCTCTTGTATCTTCGTCTTGACCTCGCTTGGTTCGACGATACCTTTTGAATCGAGCAACTTTCCAGTCCTCATGATAATGTCATCGACTGTCTCCTTAGGCAAGCGAGGAGGACTGGATGCTTTTGCATGTTCGGCTGCGTATTTTCCAGCTCTTGCACCGAAGACTTGGCAATTTGCAAGAGAATTCCCTCCAGGTCTATCCGCGCCGTGGACACCTCCAGAAGCCTCCCCAGCAGCGTACAGACCTCTAATGGTACTCTCACCCTTTTCATTTATCGCTACTCCGCCGTTGGAGTGCTGGATAGCTGGCGCTATTTGAATAGATTGGCTTCTTATGTCTAGGCCGAACCTCATAAGCCACTTGAGAGGAACGGAAGCCCTCGACTCGATTTCTTCAGCTGGGACATGGGTCAAATCGAAGTAGACGCAGTTCATTTCAGTACCCCTTCCCTCGGCGATTTCAGTGAAGTTGGCGATGTCGATGTACATCGACTCGTTTCTTATTGAGAAAGGAAAACTCACGCTTTTTAACTCATAGACCCTCTCGACTGATATCCTTGGAGGAAGGTATTTTCTTAGATATTCCTCTTTATTCCCGTTATAGAGCCGCGGGCCAAGTCTCCAGAGGATTCCGCCAACATCGAACTTTGTTGGATGCACAACGCAAGGACCTATTTGCATAAACTCCATATTGACCAGTTCGGCGCCGGCTCTGTAAGCCATCGCGTAGCCATCTCCAGTCATCCCTTCTGGAAAAACCGTGTGCATGAACAGCTGTCCTGCGCCACCTGTAGCCAAGATGGCACTCCCAGCTCTGAAGACTGTGAATTCGTGGTTCTCTAGATTCAAAGCAACTGCGCCTACAACCGTCCCTCGATACTTAAGCAACTCGAATACCAAGCATTTTGTGTAAACCTCGATTCCTCTCCGCTTGACTTCAGCTTCCAGCGTCCTGAGTATTTCCATGCCTGTCTCCGCCCCTTTCCCTACTGCCCTCGGAAAGGTAGCGCCATCGGAGAGTATCTGAACAAATTTGCCGTCAGCAGTCTTATCGAACTTCGCACCCCAAGACTCGAGCTCCAACAGTCGCCTAGGTGCTTCTTGAGCAACGATCTTAGTAAGATCTTGGTTACAGACGTAAGCTCCTTTCTCAACGATGTCTCTGAAGTGCATGTTTGGATTGTCTCTTGAATCTGCGTGTCCGAACGCCGCGCCGTAAGCCATCCATTCAGACGCTGAGTTAGCAGTGCATCCTGATCTACCAAACTCGCCCTTATCTACAATAATCGCTTTCGCGCCGCTATCGTCTGCAGCAATTGCAGCTCTAGCAGCCGCGCCGCCAGCGCCAACTACTAGAACGTCAGATTCCACAGTTTCATATTTGGACTGCACCGCTCTTCATCTCAACCAATGAGAAAACAGCTTGCGAATGACATATTTATC